>Ga0209189_1000571_pt1 | contig 30337 bp, 27 predicted proteins | sample C_130820_EF_Meta_FD_187308 | JGI IMG/M metagenome (GOLD analysis project Ga0209189, IMG submission 187308) | Freshwater microbial communities from Lake Croche, Canada to study carbon cycling - C_130820_EF_MetaG (SPAdes) (version 3) | ecosystem: Environmental > Aquatic > Freshwater > Lake... | reverse complement strand
CCGGCACGCGCACCGCCCGGCGCGCCGGCGCACACCTCCGCGCATGCGGCCGGTTCGGAATTCGTGCAAGCGCGCCGGCACGCGCACCGCCCGGCGCGCCGGCGCACACCTCGCCGTTCCGGTCGCTGCTGCGACGGCGCAACGAGATTGTACTCACAGAAAACTGAAAACCGGGCAAGAATCTCATGTGCATATTCAGTTTGCTAGCACGGGCTCTTCATGTCTTTCCAGCAGTTTGGTCCGATTGTCTCGTCCAGCGGCCACGTCACCCTGACACCCGAGGAGGCGGATACGTTCCGCCAAGAACGCAAAGACGCCATCGGACGCACGCGGATCGCCGAGGAGGCTGCCGAGAGCGCGCAGGCGAGGCTCCGAGATCTAGAGATGGTCCTCAAGGACCACACGGAGGATGCCTCTACTGTCGTCGAGCAGCTGCAATATTCCTTGCAGCAAGAGACAGAGCGCGTCAATTTTTTCAAGCAACAGCTGCACGGAAGAGAGCAGCAGGACCGTGTGCAGAAGCAGGAGGTATCAATGCTGAAGGCGGAGGTTGCACGACTCCGTTTGGAAACGTTGCGTGTGAGCAACGCCTTCCCAAAGGAGCTCGTGGCCGCAAAAGTCGAACTTGCGGCAGAGAAAAAGAAGAACATCGAGCTTGCTGCGAGACTAAAAAAAACAAAAGACGAGGATGAGAAAAATCTCCTTGACATCACGGCACAACTCAACGAAGAGCAACGGATAAACGACGGTCTACAACAGCTCTTCGACAACATTCTAGAAGTTGTAAAGCAGGACAATTATTTGGTTCTGCACGTGTTGCATTCCATCAAAGGGTTAGAGGGGCTGTATGACATTTTGCATAAAGAGTTCCACTGAGATGTTTACCTGAAGTTTACTCGCTTATCGGCTGTAAAGCGCCACCGTCATCCGTCTGGTTGTGGCTGACGTGGGGTTCGAAAACGAGGCGATGGCGCTGCGCAAGGCTGGCAGCGTCGCCGGGCACATCCTGCAACTGGGGCCGAAGGAGCCCACGCGTCTGAGACGTGCTGTGCGACGTTGAGGTTGCAAACGATGGGACAGTCAAATTAAAAGTGAAGGGTGTGGGAAGGGAACGCGGGCTAAAGATGCGGGTCTACCAGCGTCCCAAAGAACCAGTCGCAAGCTGTCGTGTAGAAGCCGTAGTTGCACCTAAAGTGCGTGTGGTGCAGCAGGTGGTGACGCGCGCCCAGGATGCCCAGCATGCCCCATGTGACCGTGTCGTGGATGGACGAGCTCCATGCACCCGTGAAGAATGCGAGCGCCTTCCACACTCGTGCGTCCAGCGGTAGCACGAAGGGGAGCACTCCATACGGGCAGGCTTGCAGCAAGCCGTCGAGCGGCATGAAGGCCATCGATGCAAACGGGGACAGCTCTTGCTCTGTTTTGAACTGGTGGTGGATGCTGTGCACGTGCCTGTACAGCCACTTGACTTCGTGCAGCGCCCTGTGGACCCAGTATACGATGAGCTCGGATGCAGCCAGGAAGGCGACGGTCTCAAATGCGCTGAAGCCGGAGGCGTGCAGCCGGGTCACGCCCGCACGCGTCGCGCGTTCTACCAGTGTCGGAAGCAGGGCGTAGAAAGGCGCGGCTTTCAGGGAGAGCGCCACCTGCGTGCGGATGGCGGGCGGCCAGCGGCGCTGCGCCGCGCACCAGGCTGCGTTCAGGAGCAGGTATTCGCAGACGCAGAGACACACGTTGTTCCAGTACATGACCGGAAAAAGCCGGTCCACAAATAATGTCCGGGCCGCGCGCATAGGCGTGCGCGACATTATAAACTAAATCCGAAAACGGTAGTAACAGCATGGCGAACCTCTTTGGCGCGACTGGCGCGCCAGCGTACGGCGCGAACCTGAACCTCCCATTCAACGTGGGCGCCGGCCCGGCGGGCGGCAGCCGGCTGAACATCCCGGGCGTCCCGTTCGACCAGGTTCAGCGCAACAACTCGTACTTTGGGCTCAACAGCTTCGTCAGCGTCGCGGCGCACTACAACACGGTGGCCAACCCGGACGACTCCGTGTCGGCGCAGGACTGCCGCGACCTCGGCACGGGCATGCTCGTGTTTGCCCGTGAGACGACGAACCTGGGCGCCAAAGCCGGGCGGCCTCAGCCAAACTACCGCGTGATGGAAGGGCAGAACATGGTGGAGCTCAAGGAGCTTACGCAGCTGAACCACCACCTAATCACCTGTCCGGAGAACGCGTACGAGACTGCGGAGGAGGTGATTGCCGCCTGGAGGCTCATGGGCGTCGTTAAGACGGAGCAGGGACCGCGCATCGACTACGGATCCGCGCCAGTGGAGCGCATCTTGAACCTCATCGTGTCGCACCGCATCTCCGTGCTCAACTACTGGATCGCCTCCTCAAAGATTGTGCAGACGCAGCGAATGTACATCATCGTGAAGCGCGACCCGGCGCACGGCGGCCGCTTCCAGCTCTTCCCCTTCACCTCGGCCACGTTCAACTACCCGCAGATCGGCGACCTCGTCTCGCCCAAGATTGGCAAGTACGAGCCGAGCATGGGGGCGTACTACTACGTGGGCCGCTCCACCGACCAGGTGTACGCGCACAGGGAGTTCCGCGACACGCGCGCGCAGACGCCGCCCGACCTCTCCAAGAGCCTGCTCAGCCGCGGACTCATGACGTCCATCGAGGTGTCGCTCGCCGTTTAGGAACCCTCAGACGACATCGTGATACTCGAACGCGGACCGCGCGGAGAGCGTTAAACCCCCAAATGTCATGTTGTCAAGGTGAGCCGTAAGATGTGAATTTGTCGTGAATGTGACTATTCGTCCGTTGGAAAGCGTCAGTGTGTCACTGCCAATCCTCGTAATTTTGTCGTTACGGAACGTGTCAGGGTCGATCGTGCCGCTTACGTGAAACACGGTTTTGTTTTCCAGTTGCATTTGCCTGAGCCACTCAAAGGCTGATGCGAGCCGCTCGCGCGGCGTAGGGGGCACGTAGGAGGGCTCATCCTGTGAAGACACGTACGATGGTTGTGCATCGTGATAAGCCTCTGGAGGGAGCTGCCCTGCTGAAATAATCTGGGTGCCGGTCGAATTCTGAGAGAGGATTTGCGTGCCGTTCTCGGTCACGCCCGGGCCAATAATGCTCATGCTGATATAATATAAACGAAGGAAGGACACGCTAGAAATAGAAGCATGTCTTTTTCGGAGTGTCAGCAGCGCTTGTCGTGGCCTGGCGTCGACCCACCCAGCCGAGAGACCGCGGAGTGGTACGGCGTGTACATGTCCCTGTGCCTGCTCAGGCTGTCGCGCGCGTTCCCGCGGCAGAAGGCGGAGGTGCTCTCGCTCGGTGCAGTGTCCACGTGCGAGTTTGCAACGACAGACATTTGCGCCAAGCTGCTTTTTCTCGAAGGATGCAAAGACAACCACTACAACGCGCTCGTGTTGGACCGCCAGTCGCGCGTCCTCCTGTGGTTCGAGCCGCACGGCGCGGGGCTGCACCGCGACGACCGCAGCTGCGAGGCGTTGCACGTCGACGAGTGGACAGAGGCGCTGCGTGCGCTCGCGAGGCGGGAAGATGTCATGCTCCTCGAGCCAATCGACTTTGAGCCATGGCGCATCCAAGTCGACGAGCCGGTGTGCGGGGCAGCTTGCCTCATGTTCCTCGAGGGGGTTGCCCAACTGTACGAACGCGGGTGCAGCCGACCGGTGCGCGAGGTTGCCAGGGAGGTTTCCGCCTCGATGTCGGAACGCGCGATCGTGCGCTACGCGGCTGCCGTCACGGCAGAGGCGGAGCGCGAGGTGCACCTGTCATGCCATGCCGAGGAGTACCCTTATGCCTTGCGTCGATTGATAATAACTCCTCGATAAGCGACACGGCGGCAGTCACACCGTACTTAAACGGTTCACTTGCAGAGGCATGCACCATTTGCTCGTGATACTCAACAGGTGTTTGCTCGCTTTCTTCACCGTGCGCTCGCTGAACCTCTTTCTCTTCTACCTGACGCAGCACGCGAGCGAGCTCACCGAGGCGCGGCTGGTCAAGCGGACCTGCGATGAGAACGGCCACCTGATCACGGGCGCCATCATCGACTGCAACCGCTCGCGCCAGCTGGTGGCGACGCGCTCGTTTGCGCTGACGTATGCGCTCGAGCACACGCTCCGCACGCTGGTGGTCGACTCTTGGCGAGGCGCGGCGAGCGAGCTCGCGTCGCTGGCGCAGCTGCTCGGCTTGCTGACCACGATGCTGTTCACAACCGCCTACCTGATGCACAGCCTGTACGAGACGACGCAGCGGCTCAAGTACAGCCGTCGAACGTACGGAGAGGTTGTCTGGTCGCAGCGGCCCGCCCTGCCCCTGTCATCAAAAGAAACAAAGTTCGATTAAGATGCTACGATTGAAGTGTCCGTGAACGTCATCATCATCAAGTTCTGAAGTTCCGGGAAGCTTTACAGATTGGGTATTTAATCGTGAGATACAGGATGTGAGCTGCAAAAACAGCTTGGAAGTTTTTCGCCATACGCGCCCGGGTCGAGCGAAGTTGAAGATGCCGAGTATGCAGAGCGCGCAGAGTCGGCCAACCGTGAGGCTCGGGCGTTTTTGCAACGGTGCATCGGTGGCACACAGATTACACCCGAAGAATACACTGAACGGTTCAGGAGTCTCCGCCAACAGGCTGCCCGTGAAAGGAGACTGCCCAAAACGTGCTACCTGTATGAGAAGCGAAGCGGCGGCCCATTCGTTCACCCCCATTCGGTCGAATCGAACATGGATCTTTGTGAGGCGCGACATGAGCGCACGTGATTGTCGGTCCCTAGAAAATGGCGATGCTGTAAAGCTTGACCTTGTTGCGTAGCCTCGGCGGCTCAGACGCTACAATCTCCAGGTTGACCGTGAAGCACGCCCCGTCGGGCAAAACCTTGTCGGCTCGCAGCTCCACCGCCACTGGCTCAGAGTAGCGATTCTCCCACAGCGTGTCAACCACGCGGTCCTCGATCACGGCGTTGCTCCTGCACGCATCGCGCCACTCACCAGCCTCGATGCGTATTCTCAGCGACCCCATGCCCTCGTAGGTTTTTAGTATCGTCAAAACAACGGTGCGATATCGAAAGTTGAGGTGAACAAGGTCAGGCGGGAAGAAAAAGCCGATGGATGAGCCAACATCGTGCGCGATGAGACCCCGGTCCCGGCCGTCTGCGTATAGCGTCCAGTTGGAAATTGTGGGTAACCAGTATTGTGACCCACGAAGCCCGTTGTCACCCTCGTCCAGACGTAGCATCTTGGGGTGGCCTCGGATAAACACAGCCGCCTCCGACGGGCGATTGTACGCCAGCATGGCGAGGCGCGGCTTGTGCCGCACGTCATCCGGGAGAAAAGTCCAGCGGGCGCTCGTCAGCTGATCAACCACCGCGTGGAGCAACAGGCAGCCGATGATGTCGTGACCGACGATTGAGGGGTGGCCGCGCGTGTCAGAGCGCAGCCGTTGATGGAGCCAATGCAAGTGGTGCTCGAACGCATCTACTGGACTTACTTGGTGAACGCCGTAGTGGAGCGCCACCTCTCGGTGAAAGTATGCCGCGTCACCAAGGCGCGGCCGAGCTCCCATCCACGTCTCCCGAACGCCCGCGCTGCTGAGCATTATGACGGCTACATCCTCAGCAAAAAGCTGTCTCAGCAAAATCTCGGTTGCTTTTCTGGCAAACAAGCTGTCGCCATCCGTCAGTCCAGTTTCGATAACAACAACGTCGGTGCCGCTCTTGAAAGGCCCTTCGCAAACGGAACGCCAGTAGGCCACTTCCTGAATCCAGCGGTCCGTTGCAGCACCGCCGTGGCATTCGGTGGTCACCTCGTGATTGCCGGGGTAAAGCGCGCGTAAACCTGTGAGGAGAACACCCCCGAACGTGTGGTTAAGCCCCGTTGCAGCTTCCTCTGGTGGCCCGCCGGAAGGCTCGGACACGTCGTGGTGACCGCAGCTGGGCGATGCACCCAAGATCCACACGCGGAGCGGCTCGCCATTGGTGATGCGGTCCGACACACGCACCCACGACCCTTCGCTCCCGCGGTTGAGCGTCGCCTGCGCGGCGACAGATGGCGTCACCACAACATGCAATGGGCCGTGGCCCAGCACCGACACCCTTCCCTCCAGCGGGGGGTCAAAACGAACGCTCGATGCGAGCTGGACGGGCACGTGATTCGCGTGCTCAGCACGAGCGCGCTGCTGCAGCAGGAAGCACGCTGCTGCCAGTGCGAGCATCATTAAAAGGGCGGGTGAGACTTTCTTAATATGTTGGCAAGCCAAGGCTTTGGTTTACACATAAGTAGATGATGTGCCAGAAGAGTAACGAGTAAGAAAGTGACGGGCGTGCACCACCTCGCCCGGGAGGTTGCCGTGCGGAAGCTGCGAGCGTGCAATCTGCTGCTTGTCTGGTCGGACCATGAGACAGCAGCAAACTGAGACGCGTGCGAACAATATTAAAAAACCCTTGTTTGCTTTGTCACCAACACTATGCGACAAATTGTGTTATCATGCCATCATAGTTGTGCTTGGCGACAAAAACTGTATTCAACCTAGCCTTCCGAATGACGCATTTCATGTCGTGTCGACACGGCGTAGAAGACGAACCAGTCGCGCACATGCATGACTGCATCGTGTGCCTCCGCCTTGGAGCAGACGCTTGCCCAGCACCCGCAAAGGGGAAGCTGAAACGGAGGGGACGTCCTGCGGTACGGCAACGACCTGTAACAGCATCTCTTCAGGCGGAGGTATTTGAGAGACGAAGAAAAGGTGGTATGTCACTCTTGTTCCTTACGGACCTTCCCGTCGGCCTGTGGGGGGGGATTGCTATGAATAACAGAATTGCACTCGATCTGCCGTACAATAACTACGCTTCAAACCAGCAGTACTATCAAAGAGCTTTTACAGCTGGACTTTGCAACATGCTTGATGCGCCCTTGTATGCACTCACTGTAAATGACTTTCAAAAAAGTTCGAATGGAAACGGTACCATCGTGTATTTTGACGTTCTGTTGCCTACACAGGAACTTGTGGTAAACGTCACATATGCGCTCATAGACCTCTTCCCTGGAGCCTCGCCTTTGAGCACCAACGTCCCAAGCGTCCCACAACTGGTGTCAGCCTTTCATCAGAACGGCTTGCCTGCGGCAGCAGCCTACTACAATGACCAGATGACCGCCCCGACGCTCGTGCTTCCGACGGTGACCGATGGAATTGGAACGTGGCCAAGTTTTTTTTACCTCGTCCAGCAATATGTGTATCTCGTAAATGTGTCGTCGGATGAATACTTCCAGTCCATCGAGTTCTACAATTCTGCATTCCTTTCTAGCATTGCGATTGCATTACAACGAGACCTCCTGAATTTTGAAATTTATAATACTATGAAAGCAGGGGATTTCGTACAGATTTTCATATATGAGCTCATCGACCCAGCAGCCTTGAGCACAGAATCGTCCACTGCACTAATCAATGGTGAATACAATCTAAATCAGGGACTCTTCACCGGCCCTCCGCTGTACATAATGGGTCCATCACTTGCTGATGCGTTGAACAGCAACGCATTTCCATATGCTGTCAAAACTCTGGATCCAGGGAATGTACCCGGTTTTTAATTCCTTCTGCTAAGAAAAAAGAGCAGGAGGCATGGGACGAGCAGAGCTAGCAAGACGAACAAAGGAACCAGCAGGAGCGCGACGTTTGGCTCCCCGACAACCGTGGACACCACCGAGACGGAGTACACTGTCTGCCCGAGCCCGGCGTCCGAGGACATTGCGGCTGCAAGCCGCGCAGCGTCAAACCGCGCCAGCCGGTCAGCAAGTGCATCCGCATCAGGGCCATAGAAGGTGACGCCGTACTGAATGTCCGCCTTTGTAACGAAGTTTCCGCCCGTCACCGCGGCGACAGTGAGCCTGTAGTTGCAGTTCAGCACCAGACAGATGCTGTGCGCCACCGCCGTCAAGAATGCGCTCGTCCCAAAGTTGTACGGTCCGCAGCTTCCGTCGCAGGCGCCCCGAAAGAACTCGACCCACACGAGCACTTGGTTCGAGCTGTCGTAGAGCGACAGGTTCTGGTAGGGCGGCAGGCATCCCTGCACGTCGCTGCACATCAGCAGCTGCCGGGCAGCGACAGCGACGGGCGGCTCCAGGTAGAAGGCCTCTGTCAGCGGGAGTCCGTAGGACTGGAGCGCGTTCACGAGCTCGGCACCCGCAGCCGCGCCAGCCGGGGGGATGACGTTGTGCGACCCGCCCTGAAACAGGGCGCCGAAGCCCAGGGTTACTATGTTTACCGGGTTCAGGCCGTCGAGCGTCGAGGTGCTGCTAGAGGACGGCAGCTCCACGGTGAAGTAGACGACGACGGCGGCGGCGCCCGACGGGACCCATTCGGACACAAAGACTGTGCCGCGAGGCGCGCCGAGCACGTCTTCGACGGCGGCAGCAACGGCGAGCTGGAATGCGCCCGCGTTCGGAGCATACGTCTGCACGGGGATGCCCAGCGCCAGCTTGGTGCTCTCCACGGCACCCGTCCAGAGGCCCATGGGCGGCACGCTCGCAGGAAAGGCGGTGAGGCGCGCGGCGCGCGACAGGCCCGCGTACGCAGGGCCGGCAAAGTAGAGGAGCGGCGGATTGGTCGGGTCCGCGCCCGTGACGAGGCGCAGCGCGTGCGGCCATGCGGCGTTGCCCGGACACCACGCCACCTGGTAGCTGGTGACTTTCTCGTCGCCCGCTGCAAAAGCGACAGAGGCGGAGCGGTACGAACGGCCGCCTCCCGCCGCCAGCGTCGCGCCGTACGCTACCTGCGGAAAGATGGTGGGCGAGTCGTACGCGTCGTAGTCGCCGTTCCACACGATGGTGACGTTTACCGCCTCGGTGCAGTTGTCCGACGGTTCGAGCGGATGACAGCCGCCCCCGCACGCGGCAAGGCGCCGCGCCGTTGAGGAGGAGGGGGGCAGGTCGTCCACGTACTGCACCACGGAGATGGGTAGCCCCTCGATCTGCAGCGCTTGCAGGAGCGCAACCTTGCCCGGACTGGAGACCATGCCCGTGACGAAGAGCCCCGTGACGTCTCCGGCAGCAGTGTCGCCTTCGCTTGCCTGCAAGACGTCGACAAAGACGACGGTGCCCTGGCCGCTGGCGCTCGCGACGACGTGGTCCTGCACCACGAAGGTTCGTTGGAGCACCTGCTTCAGACCCAGCGCTACAGCCGCATTGAACATGTCGTGGCTCGCCCTGTATGCCGCCACGGGGACGTCCACCGCAATGGAGAACGCGAACATCGAGCCCCACGAAGCGACGGGCGGCGGCGGCGTCGGCCCTCGCGCGGCGGGCTGCGCGGGCGCAACGCCCTTTACAGCAGCCACTATGGGTGGGTGGTTGAAGTCTGCGCCCGACGGATCCCTGCATGCGGCAATCAAGAACGTGTCGTCCAGCATGAGCCTGTCCTCGAGGGATTGCACAAAGGCGACGTCAGCCGTGACTGAGAACGTGGCGGCGTCCGAGAGCGCCTTGAGCAGAACGACGCCGACGGGGCTCTCGCAATTGCCAGCCGCGCACAGGCACACGCCGAGGGCTCGGGCTACGTCTGCAGTGACGAGGTCGGGAAAGGGTGCCTGAAAGCTGACGCTCACGACGACAGAGGCGTTCCCTGTCGGTACCTGCGCCGGACACGGTGCACCCAGGCAGGGCCCGGCCTCGATGCCCGCGATTGCCTGCGTGGGCTGGTCCGCAAGGAAGGCGCCTGTGAGGCTGGGCAGATGGGCCAGGAGCGCGTTGAAGAGCGCGGGTTTGGCAGGCGCCCCGACGTGCGCAGAGGCAAAGTACCCTGCGAGCTGGACGGGTGCGGCTACGTCGAAACACACGAGAGTGCCCCCAGCCGCAGCGCTATCCGTGTAGGTCACGGACACGGGGCCGAGGAACGCGAGCGCCCGCTCAAAGCCGAGCACCTCGATGGGCGACAGCGACGCGTAGTTCGAGAGGGCAAGCTGAAGCCTGCGTGTCGCTGTGCCCTGCAACGCGAAGGCGCCCGCGGCCTCGGCGCCCGCTGGCTGGTTAGCGAAGTAGGCCCGGGAAGGCAGGCCGTAGATCGAGAGCCACCTGCCCAGGACGGCTGTCGCGCCAGCGCCCACATGCGGGACGAGCGACCCGAAGAGCGACGGGAGAGCCGTCGAAGACCCAAAGACTTGCAGGCGAAAGACAGACCCGCCTAGGGACGCGGGCGCCTGGCCGGCGACGAGCACGGGCTCGCCCACGGCCGCGGCGAGCGCCGCCTGGAGCGCAGGCCACACCAGGGCCGGGTCAGCCTGCGCGTAGGGCACGTCGAAAGCGATGGATTGCGCCGAGCTCGTCAGGGGAATCTCGCTGCTGCCGGCAAGCGGCTCCTCCGGGCGGTAGAGGCGCACTCTCCCGTTGAGCCGGTCCGCCACGTACACGGACCCGTTGGACAGCACGGCGATGCCCTGCGGCGAGGAAAAGAGTGCACGGGTGGACGGCCCGTCCTCGAACCCCACCTCGTAGTCGGAAGAGCCGTTTCCGATGTACGGGACCAGGACAGTGCCCACGCCCTCACGCGTGAAGGACATGAGCGGCGCACCCCTGTATCCGGAGGATGTGACGTACAGGGTACCGAGCTTGTCGAGAGCGAGCTTGTTGATGCCGCACAGGTTCTGGACGCTCTCTGGGACGTTGCAGGCGCTGAGGTTCCCGCCCGCAAAGACGCTCACCGTGGCGTTGCCCGCGGGCGTGACGACAATCTTGCGGAGCATCCCGAAATCGCCAACGTACAAGGTGAACGTCCCCTGCAACGGGTACGAAGAGGAGTCTACGGCGAGCCCGTGCAGCGTGTTGAACCGGGCGCTGTTGCCCGGACCATTTGCAAAGCCGCAGCTGTCCACTGCGATGGAGCCCGCAATGGTGGTGACGTGGCCATCCGCGGAGACGCGGCGGATGGCGCAGCGGAAGCTGTCCACCACGTACAGCGTGCCAAGGCTGTCCAGGGCAACGTCCGTGGGCGAGTTGAACCGCGCGTCCAGCGGGCCGCCGTCGACGGCGCCGGCGACGTCCACCATGCCCGCGAGGACGCTCACGGTGCCGTCGGGGGCCACCGCTCGGATGACGTGGCTCATCGTGTCTGCGACGTACACCGTGCCAAAGGGGTCCACGGCCACCCCGCGGGGCGTCGAAAATCCGGCGGCGAGCTGCGTCAGCGTGCCGTTGTACAGGAGCACCGCGCCAGACTCGTCGGACACGACGAGGGAGCCGTCGCGTCGGAGGGCCAGGCCCGTGGGGCGGGCCAGCTGGAAGACGGTTGCAACGTCTTGTGCCATTGCGCACGCGAGCACGGCGAGGAGCACAAGCAACATACCATCTTTGTTGCTTGTGGCTAAGTATCCGCAAATCGGACTGGATACATATTACCCGACGGATTTATTTTCACAATGCATGCATGGCAGCTCCTGCTGCTCCTTCGTGCGGCTGCGGCTCTTGAGTTTTGGGGCTTCAGCAACCTGCACGTGTCGCCCGGCGCCGTGCGCGCGCTGGCAACGCCCGGCAACGCTCTCCGCATGACCGGAAGCCATTCGTTTATCTTCGAGGCGGCTGACGAGGCGACAGCGGATGCGTGGCATCGGTCGCACTCGGACGTCGTGTTTTCCATCGGACTAAGCGAGGTTGTGTTCCACACGTCAGGCAACCCGTGCGCGGGCTTGTTTGCGTGCGAAAACGCACAGGCCAGCTTCTGGTCCGGCAACGCAGCCGGGCCGTCGCTGGGCGGCGCCTCCGCGAGCGATGCACACGTCTTTGTCATCGACACAGGGTTCTCGTACCTCAAGGGTGGATCGGAGATTGCAGTCGACCCTCTGTCGAAGTGCTTCAACAGCGCCGGAAAGAGCGGGGTCGACTGCTCCACAACCCCCTCCTGGGAATCTGGGACGTCCGGAAACGAATACCTCCACGGGACGTACAGCGCGAGCAATGTCGCGGCCAAGACCTACGGCATCTTTCCGGGCGTCACGCTGCACGTCGTCAAGGCGCTCGACAAAGACGGAAACGGGTACAACGCGGATTTCGTCAGTGCAATCGACTGGATACACTCTGTCCTTCAGCAGCACCTGTGGACCACCGTGTCCGTCGTGAGCATGAGCTTTGCCGGGGACATCAGCGCGGTTGGGGCCAGAGCGCTCGCGGACACCATAAACCTCGTGGCTTCATCGAGCAAAGTCATTTTCGTGGCTGCTGCAGGCAACTGCGACTCGCCAACGACCAACTGCGACGCGTCGACACTCGTGCCCGCCGCCGTGCAGAGCGTCGTTGCGGTTGCGGATGCGAACCTGTTGAACGGTGCAAAAGCATTCAACTTCGGGCAAAACGGATACACAAAGGGGTCGGCAATCGCCATCTACGCACCCGGAGTGAACGTGCCGACGGTGGGCCCGGCGCTCTGGACAGGCACTTCGTCGTCGACGCCCTTCGTCGCAGGCGCGTTCGCGTTCTTTGCGGCCAAGTACAAGTGCCTCTCCGTCGCGCAGCTGAAGAATGTCGTGCTCTTGGGAACGAAGCAGACGGTGGCAAACACGCCTCCGGGAACGAGCACAGCCCTGCTGAACATGTACGACTCGGACGCCTACGCCTCGCACCTCACCTGCCCCCCGCCATCGCCGCCGCTGCCCCCGCAGCCGCCCGCGCCGCCGCCCGCACCGCCGCCGCAGCTGACGTTCGACGCCAACGGGCTGCAGCTCCTTGCCGGAAACTCGAGCGCGCCGCCCGCGCTCGTCGATGGGACGGGGGCGCTCGCGCGCTTCGTCTCGCCGCTGTCCGTTGTGGCCAACGTGCAGGGCGAGGTGTACGTGGCGGATGGCGCCTCTCTGCGCAGGGTGAACCTGGGCGGGACCGTGAGGACGTGGCACTCTGCGAGCGCCAACATCACAGCTCTGGAGAATGCCCTGACAAACGTTTTCGTCGGAACGAAATGCTCCGTAATCATGGTCACGTCGACGGCAATGCTCGTTACGCTCTTGAACCCAAACTGCAGCACGCTCAACGGGACCACGGGCGTTGCCGCAAAGGGAGGCACATTGTTCGTGGCTGACTCTGGCAACAAGATGATTCACACCATGAGCCTGGCGTTCACGAGCGACGGCGCGACGGTGACGAACGTGGCCAAGCTCGCATCCGCGCAGTACCCGCCCACGAGCGTTGCGGTTGCCCCCACGGCGAACCTCGTGTACTTCACCGCCTCAAACATGGTCTACTTGATCAACGGGTCGCAGCCCCCCGCGGTGTTGGCCGGGGGCACAGCCGCCGGCTTCCAAAACGGCGTTGGCTCGAAAGCGCTCTTCAACGCGCCCAGCGACCTCACGACGGACCTCGACGGCAACGTCTACGTGGCGGACACGGGCAACAACGCGGTACGCCGCATCACAGCCGCGGGCGGCGTCTCCACCCTGGCAACCGTGCCGGCGCCCAGCGGCATCACGCTCGTCAACGGAAACACGCTCGTAATCACCACGGCGAGCAGCCGCGCCGTGTACGCCCTGCGTGCCACCACCTCTTCTGCTCAGGGTGTGAACGTGCCGTCGGCTGGGTCTGCGGCTTCGTCACCGACCCTCGTCATCGCGCTCTCGGTGACCGGTGGCGCGCTGGCAGTTGCCGGCGTCGTCGTGGCGGTGGTGTGCAGCTGCCGGCACAAGAGGAGGCAGGCAACCGTGGCGGCGCCCGCGAGAGGGGGGCGGCGAAAGAGGATCTTGTTGTAATGATTGCGAGAACCCATTATGTCAGCGCGTGACGGTCGGCCATGATTTTTGGGTTTAGGTGTCTTTAGGTGAATGAGGTGTAAAAATTAGGTGTAAAAAGGCGTCCGCCAGAGTGCGGGTCCCCGCATCGGGCCAGCGGGTGCACACGATGTCTGCGATGCTGCCGAATCGGCATGCTGGTGTTTGCGCGCGACACGACGCCGCTCGTCGCCGGCAACGACGCGCGCAGGCGGCCGCCGCAGTACAACCGCACGGAGGGCGCCAACACGGTTGAGCTCAAGGAGCTGACGCAGCTGAACCGGCACCTGCTGGAGAACTCGGACGCCTACGAGACGGCCGAGCAGGTGATCGCCACGTGGCGGCTGCTGGGCGTGGTCAAGACGGAGGCGGCGCCCACGGGCGGCGTGCAGTACGGCCAGGCTGCCGTGGAGCGCATCCTCAACCTGGTGGTGTCGCACCGCGTCTCGCTGCTCAACTACTGGCTGGGCACCTCCAGCATCGTGCCGACGCAGAAGCTCTACATCGTCGTCAAGCGGGACAAGGCCAACAAGGGCGCATGGCAGCTCTTCCCGTGGACGGACGGCTCGAGCGGCTACCCTCGACCGGCGGACCTCACCACGGAGCAGTTCGGCCAGCACGAGGAGTCCGTGGGCGCCTACTACTACGTCGGGCGCTCCTCCGACCAGGTCTACGCGCACTTCGGCCATTCGGAGCGACGGGCCGCCGCAAAGCCAAAGCTCACGGAGAGCCTGCTGGCTCAGGGAATGATGTCTAGCCTAGAGATCTCGTTGGGCGTTTAATTCATGACCCGTCTCGTCTCACTTGTGTCACTTCCTCCACCACACGGCTTCGAACCTCCGGCCGCCCTCGTCGACCTCGTGCATGGGCGACTCGATGCCGTGCTCCGAGCGGAACTCATCGACGGCCGCCTTGCAGCCCGCGAAGCTGCCGTAGTCGTCCACGTAGACGATTCCTCCGCTCATGACTCTGTGGTAGAGCAGACGAAGCACGGTGATGGTCGAGGCGTACAGGTCGCCGTCGAGGCGGAGGAAGGCAATCTTTTCGATGGAAACTGTGGGTATGCTCTCGTTGAACCAGCCCTTCGTGACACGTATGCGATCGTCCCAGGCGCTCAGGTGCTTCAGGTTGGCCTCAAAGTCTTCACGGCTGGCGGCAAAGTCGCCCGGGAGGCCGTGCCCTCTCTCATACACCTGCCCGGTTGCAGTGTCCGCCCTGTCCAGCTGCGGCAGGCCTTGGAACGAATCAAACGCAAAGAACTTGCGATTGCACTCGTCGTACTCCATCAGGACGCGCATGATGATCGCAGCAGTCCCGCCCGTGTACACGCCAGTCTCAACCACGTCGCCTGGGGCGCACGTCTCCACGGCGAGCTTGGTGAGCATGACCGTGGCAAGCTTCCTCGCAGGAGAAACCAAGCCGAGGCCGGCTGCGTTCACACGGTCGACCAGTGCGTGCGAAAAGTACCGCGGCTCCGTGGCAATCAGGGAGAGGTCTCGGTAAGAGCAGGCAGTCGAACAGCGAATGGAGACATGGTGTGAGTTCTCCAAACGGCGTTCGTATACATCTGCTCTAGCTAGACAAAAAAAGAAAGAGAGAGAGAGAGAGAGATACATGAGTGTGAATGGACAGAACAGCGCAGACATTACGAGACGAGACTCAACGCGGGGCTCGGACAAATCGAATTGCAAGTTCGATGTTTAGATAGGATTAAAGGAACTAGCCAGATGCCTTATGCAGCCTCCTGTAATAAAGTTTCATACGAAAGAGGCACGCATGATGGTGGCCATCTGGCTCTGCGTTGCGTACAGCTCGCCGCCCGTTCCAGATGCGGTCTGCATGCCGTGGGACATGGCCATCGACAGCGACGCGCCGCGGTCGTAGGACCGGCTTTGAAGGTTGGCTTCCTCCTTCTGCAGGTCGTCCAGCACGGCAAGGGACACCGGGTGGTTCGCGCCGACCGATGCGCGGATGGTGCGCGCGCACTCGCGCACGCACACCAGCGCGGGTGCGACGAAGCCGGCATCCACGAGGCGCGGGCCGTCCTTGAGCACGCTCGCTGCGGCGACGCGGTTCTCGTGCGCAGACACCAACTCGATCGTCTCCGGGTCGGCGTACACGTCGCCGCCTGCGGGAACGTCGATTGTGAGCAGGACCGTCGACATGCGCCCCTGCACGTCCCGGTAGTTCAACGTCGCCGTAGTCTCTCCGCCCAAGGCCAGCGGGTAGAACGTGGTCTGGCCCGCGAGGATCGAGCCCACGGCTATCGGGGCCTGCGCTGCCGCCGGGGCTCCCCACACGGTGGCCATGGTCAGCTCCACAAAGGCGCCCGTGCCGACCAGCGTCGCGGCGGTGGCAGAAGCCGCGGCGACGGCAGACTGCACCATGTCTGCAGTCTCGGCATAGGCAAAGCCGCCGCCGCCCTCGGAGGAGATGCGCGCAAGCAGGGAAGCGTCGTGGTCGAACCCCATGCCCAGCGTGAACGTGACGGCGCCCTGGCTCTTGATGTCCGCGCACGCAGAGCCGTGGCAGCCTCCGTCCTGGCCGTCGGTGAGGAGTAGGACGAGCGCCCCCGGGTTGCGCTCGGCGCGCCGCTCCAGCGCCTGCGCAGCCTTGGCGAGCGCCGGGTCGATGTGCGTGCCGCCCGATGCGTGCAGCGTGTTAATGGCTGCCAGCAGGCGCGCCTTGCCCTCCTCCGAGCCGCGCAGAAAGGGCGTAAGCTGCGCAGTGAGGTGGTTGAAGCTGAAGAGCGCGATTCGGCTCTCCGGCTTCATGTCGTTCACCATCCAGCAGAGCGCCTCCTTGGTGCGCTCCATCTTGGTGCGAGCGGCGCCGCGCGCGTCGGGCTCGGCCATGGAGCCGCTCACGTCGACCAGCAGGACCGTGTCGGACGGGCGCTCGGCCGCGCACGCCTGCTGCGCCTCCACGCTCAGCAGGCCGGCCACGCGCACCGTGTCCGCGGAGCGCTGCTTCAGGCTGCTCTTGAACTTCAGAACCGGCGGCGGCGCGAGCTGCGCGCTGAAGGGGAGCACCGGGTCGTCCTGCGCACCCGTCGTCCTGCGGTTGCGCAGCAGGACGAGGCCAGGGTCAGCCGCGCGGCAGAGCGGGCAGGTGGGCACGCCGCCCGCCGATGCGGCGGCAGCCGAGACGAGGCAGCGCAGGTGGAAGACGTGCTGGCAGCCGAGCGTGACGCAGGCAGTTTTGTCCTGCAGGACGTCGTGGCAGATGCAGCAGCATTCTGGAGACATGACGGTGGCAGCGGCGTATTTTGTATTTATCCATTGCTAGACGAAAACACCCACTGACGGGTATTAACTTTCGTGTGAATGCACTCTCGATGCTGGACGTCGTCTCGTTGCTCCACGTCCCGCTGCCAGCGCCCGACGGCTGCACGGGCGCCTGCTTCGGCCACCCCGAGGCGGACAGCTGGCGCGCCTCGGAGCCGGACCGCTACGTGGACTGGGTGGTCCGCCTGGACGAGCGCGACGCACGCGCGCCCGTCACCTCCGTCTGGGAGTTGGAAGACGGCATCGTTTGGGCAACCGGCCTGGCCTTCGACCAGACGTGCGCGCTCGTGCGGCGCGCGCTGCGCGCGCTGGGCGCCCCGTCCTGCTCGCCGGACGAGGCTGTGGCTGCGCGCGAGGACGTGCGCAGGGCCAGCCGGCTGGCTGATGAGTCGACGAACGAGGTGTACTGCTGCGCGAGCCCGCTGTGCGAGCTGGGCGCGCTCACCAGCTTTGCAAATGCAATCGTCCACACGAAGCTCATACAGTTCGTCGACTCCAAGTTCCACGCGGGCCTGTGGCGGTCGCTGTCCCGCAGCCTCGAGCGCGACCCGCTCGAAGAGGAGACTCCCGTGCGCGCGGCCATATCCGCGCTGAGGGCGCATGCGCAGTGCGAGGCGCTGCGTCTCAGCGCCGCCGCCGCCTTCGACGCGGGCAAAGCCGCAGCCGCGCTCGCGTGCGCCCGCAAGGCGCTGGACGTTGGACGGTGCAGCCAGAAGGAGCCCTGCCTCAAACTCGAGAAAGAGTTTGCAATGTACGAGGCGCTCTGCGCCCGCCTGGGGTGCGGCAGCCGGGTATTCGACACCTCGCTTATGCAGCCGTGCGTGCCGCTTCCGGACGTTTAGCCAAACTATAATTGTTCAAGCAACAAACAGATTAGAACAGAGCAAATGAGTGTCCTCGTGGAAATGAGTTACGGCGAGCCTCAACTGCAAAAGCGACGCCTCCAACCTGAGCAGCTCACGTATTTCCGGTTCATACCGCTGCCGGAAAAGCTTGCGGACGCGTGGCGATGGGACGGCCTCGAGGTGCGCCCGTCTGGCAACCGCGGAAACGGGTTCTTTGCAACGAGGTCCATCAAGGCGGGTTTGCTCATCCCTTACACTGGCAAAATCAGGAAAGGCGACAACGACGGCGACTACATCATTGCATCCGCATGGAGCGACGATGTTCAGGTGGATGCCCATCCCGAGCTCGACGAATGCAAGAGCGGGTACTTTGACCCGGAAGGCGACGCGAACCCGGAGGCTTTCCGCCACATGGAGTACGCTGTACACCTGGAAGAAAATCTTCACAAGCTGAAAGACGAAACCAAGAAAGAGATTGAGAAGTGTAAAGACATCATTTTAAATCAAGAAATTCGAGCTCAAATCAACGAAATCGTCGGCGAGAAGCGTGAAGACTTTGTGCGTGAACAAGAAAGAGTCATCCAGCAAGCGCGTTCGACCATGGCGCAACTGACAAACACCCTGGCATGAACAAATGCGCGATTGAATCAACTTCAAACCTTAAGAAGCATTCAAGACAAGGTGGAAGAAGCTCAAGGACGCATCATTAAACGTCACGAAGGCATCAGGGAACTTCACGAAGACATCATTAAACTTCACAAAAAGACCATCATGCAAAAGAAGGAGGAAGAAGAGCATCTGCGGAGAGAGTTGGATTGGACGCAGAGAGCCATGGCCGTCGTGCTGGGTGTAGGAGCGGCGCTCGTCGGAATGGCCGTCGCGTCCAACAGGAGGACAGACCCCCACATCCTCCGTTTTGCGAGAGACGGCGGAGGGACTCGCGCTGCGTATTAACCCGTGGCTGGCGTGGGGGGGATGGCGAGGCTCCCCAAGGGCATGCAGCCGCTGGCTCGGCCTCCCACGGCGCCGCGGCGCGCTCGCAGCGCCTACTTCCTGTGGTGCGACGCGGCGCGCGCCGACGAGACGCCCGACGCGGAGATGGACGGCAAGTCGATGGCGGTGGCGTCCAAGGTGCTGAGCGCGCGCTGGAAGGCGCTCACCGCCGAGCAGCGGGAGCCGTACGAGCGGCGCGCCGCGGAGCTCAAGGCGGAGATCCGCACGGCCAAGCGCAGGCCCGCCGCCGGCGGCGGGAGCCGCGCGCCGCTGCCGTTGGGCTGGCGCGCCGTGCGCGATGCCATGACGGGCCGCGTGGGCTACGCGTGCGCCGTCGGCGGGCGGTGCCAGTGGCACAGGCCCACCGAGGCGGATGCCGTCGCGGCGCCGCCGCCGCTGCCCACCGCGCGGAGGCTCTTCGAGGAGGCGCTGCGCGAGCGCGGCGAGACGCCGTCCGCGGCGCGCTGGGCGGCGCTGCCGGCCGAAGAACGGGAGGCGTACGCAGCGCGGGCCGCCGAGGTGCGCAAGAAGAGATGTAAGGACCTGAAACACAAAAATTTCGTGATGGCAGTATTCTGAATCTTTCTGAATTCTGAATCTGAATCTTTCATCATGAACAAAAATGTACCCGCATCACAAACTGTTAAACGCGCGCCCATGCGCGTCGACTTCCTGGACGGCCTGCGGGGCTAGGCCTGTGTGGTTGTAATAGTAGATCACGTCGTCTACGCCCCGCCCGCACCGCCGCTGGTTTTTGCCGACCGAGTGCTCAGCCCGCTAGCAGACGGCTCATTCAGCGTCCTGCTGTTCTTTACAGTGTCTGGTTTTGCTCTGTCGTGCATACATGAGCACAACCTGCTCAAACATGCGTTGGCCCGCTTTCCGCGGCTCTTTCTTCCGTGTCTCTGCTTTTTGCAGCTCGGCTGGTTACTCGACAACAGAACGCTTGCCGGCTTTTTTATGTTTCCCTATTTGCTGTTGTCACAATGGTACCTGCTCTCAGAAAAGCAGGCCCCGTTTCTGCCACCGGTTACGAGTTTCTGGCTCGCGTCGCGATTTGGCCAAACCTGGACAATGCTTCCGGAGCTGCGTGGCTCGTTTTTTCTTTTTTTTTTGGCGGATCGTTCACCAACGCCTTCGGACGCCGTGGACGATTCTTGGTGCAATTACACTTATATTGATGGTCAGTGACTACTTTGTAGTTTTTTTCGTGTTTGGTTTTGTTCTTCACACAGTCTGGGACGATTCCTTGCCTACCGGCCGTGTCGTTTCTGAACTCGGCGGATTTGCGTGCTTTGCGCTCAGCACCGCGTTACACTACCCGTACTTGTTCGTGGGCAACGTATGGCTGCAGGCGCTTGTTTTCCAAGCCTGTGCCTGGGTTCGCATAGCCCTCATTTTTTACGCGGTTCATTCCTCCTCTGTTGTTAGGTTTGTTTTAGAATGCAAAATGTCTCGTCTCCTGGGAAACGCATCGTTTTGTGCCTACCTTGTTCATAAGGTCGTGATGTGGGAGCTGTACGATTCAATGTACCCCAAACCCGTGGATGCTTTCCTCGGGCAGAGCTACTGGGTGAAAGTGTTGCACACAGCGATTGTCATCGCGCTGAGCTTCGGCATCGGCGCCGCGTGTGCACCCCTTGAGCGACGCCTGAACACTCGTGTTAAGCGGTTCATCGAGTGGAACCTCGAGGAGCCTCAGACCGAAGCGGCATGACAATACACAAAACTTGTTTAATAAAAAATATATAAAAAAAATATAAAAAATTCTTAATAAAACAAGTCATCTCGTCGCATCTCTCTTGCGCGTCAATCAGCGCCGTCCATTTGCTGCTACATGTGCGAACACGTTTACACGCTCCGTCTAGCCCACGGCTGCTGGTACGTCGGGCGCACTGCCAACCTTGAGGCCAGGATAGCTGTGCACTTTGCAGGACAGGGAGCAGCCTGGACGCGGACCCACCCGGCGCTGGCTCTTCACGGATCCGAGCGCGTCTACGCGCGCGACGCAGCCGGCCGCGAGTCCCTTGCCACGGCGGAGCTCATGTGGCGTCACGGCGTGAACTGCGTCCGAGGTGCCCAGTTCTGTAAGACCGATGCTTTCGACGAATACGACGAGGACGAGCTTGTTGCCTTTCTTGGCCACTGCTTGAACAAGCCGTATTCGTCTGTACGTGCACGCTTGGCGCAGCAGCTCGGCTGCGGCGCCTGCGGCGAACCTGGGCACACCGCCAATCTCAGCTAAATTTAAATGAAATGAACCTAAACCTAAAATAAAATGCTGTCGGAGGAAGTATCAACGAAGCGAGCCCGAAAGAGACCTACAACTGTGAGTTCTTAGATTTCCACGAAGAGTACATCCATTTCCCATACATGCCGGAGTATAAACAAACTGCGAATGAGAGGAGCGAACCCTTTGACCGTCGAAACTCATCCTTCGTGCTCGTTGTGAACGACGTGCCCGCAGGAGCGGAGCTCTTCGTCCACGGCGACAAAGAAAAGTACCCGCACCGGAAGCCAAAGCCGCCCGATGACTATGACGACGACGGCAACGTACTGTTAGAAAAAATGTTCACAAACCCAGATCAGAAAAAGAAAGTGAGTACCGACTTGCTCAAGCTCTTAGAGGTGTCTGTGAGGATACCTACTGCTCGTGCCTGAAGGCACAGCGAAAGCCTGCTCGGCAACTTGCTTGATCGAAGCAGCGCATCTTGCGCATGTTGAAGTCGGTGGAGCCGTGCGCAAAGGTGCAAAACTGCGCCCTGCAGCGCGACGGGTTCTTGAGCCAGAAGTGGCAGAGCTGCATCTTGGCCCGTTCTGGCGCAACGGCCTGCGCAAATTTCCGAACAACAGTCTGCGCATCGGCTGACGTAACAGTCAGCACTGCAAGCGAGCGAGTCTTTGCGCGCTGCTCCGCCTCTGGCCACGGAGGCAGCTTGAAGACCAGCTCAGCAGGTGGAGCCTTGAACTGAACTCGGCAGACTGGGCAGGCGATGCATACGTCCAGGCAGGCGCGGCACCACATCGTCTTGCAGCACGATGCTGTGAAGAGGATGCAGCCCGACTCGAAACACACGATACACTCGACTGGCCTGAGAGGCGGCTTGTAGGGCGGAGGAAACATCTGGTGGCAGGCGCAAACTTTTCGGAAAAAAATGAAAACCATGATGCGCGTTTTATATGAATGGTTACGATTCTACTGCACGTTGTAATGAGGACCACGTTAGCTCTCATTCTCCTTTGTACAATTCAGGCCCAAGGGCATGAAGAGGTTCTAACCTGCGCACACAACGAAGGTTCTCTCAACATAAGTACATGCCGTATGGACGGATACACAGAGGGTGTGACAGAAAATGGATACATAGTTGCACACGCTATTCAAGGTTACGATAGGATTGGAAATGTACTTTCACCGTACTGGATGTCGCTTGCCATGGCCCGGTTGAGCGGCCACGGGTTCTTCAGTAATAAGATAACTACGGGATTCCTCGAACACTTGCCGTCACACATTGCGCCGGTACACGTTGCTTGCTCCGATGTTTTTTGGGGGGAGTGTCTGAAGTGTCGCACTGTGGATGCGCACAAGTGCCACGGATGGCAGTACATCCTTCCTGAAATCAAAAAATACACTAGGAATGCTCTTTTTGAACACGGCCTATTGCCCGTTTTCAATCCGGGTGACGTTGTCGTTCAGCAACGATGTGCCCCAGATACGATACTCAGCCACCCCGAGTTTGGTCCGATTGGATACAGCTTCTACGACGAGATTAAGAATGATACTCTACGTGTGTTGATTGTTTCGAATCACGTCGAAGCTGAAAACTCGTCAATCTGTAAACGTCTTAACGAATCACTGTGGCAGCACCTGCGCAAGATACTGCCGAATGCTCACATCGAGTACAGTGCAGGCAACGCGTTCGAGGACTTTGCCAATCTCGTGTATGCACCCGTTCTATTCAAAGAGCAGGGAAGTTTTGGGCTCTGGTCTGCTGCAGCAAACACAGGCGAGGTTCACAGCGCTCCGCTCTGGCATGACGATGCTCCGCACGCCTTTAAAATCGATGCACCAAATTGGCATTGGACAACAGCCCGAGTCCTGTACCCTTCTGTGGCACGCGCGGATGGTATTTCAACTCCTGACGATGTCGTTCATTGGGTGCAAACACACTAGACTGCAGCAAATATTTCCTATGTTTACACAAGTTTGTACATGAGCCTTGTGGGCCCAACCTTCCTCCCCGTGCCCGGCGGTACCCACGGCGCCTTCAGCAGGGCTGCCCCGTTGAGGCGAGCGGACCCGTTGCTTCCGTCGTTGGCAGACGTTCCCGAAGACGTCATCCGCACAATCATCGACCCGCTCATCTTGAGCGCTAAGATTGCGCAACGCATCGAGGGAAACACGGACGACGAGCGGCTTGCCGAAGCCGCGCGCCGTGGGCTCGTTGTCCCTGTCCGTTTCCTGCTAGACCGTGGCGCCGACGTCCACTTTCAACGCGACAGGGCACTTCGAGATGCCGCTCGCAACGGCCACATCGACGTTGTCACGCTGTTGCTCGACCGCGGAGCTGACGTGCACGCCGACAGGGAATCAGCGCTCCGACGAGCCGCGGGGAACCACAAGCTGGACGTCGTCCGGCTCCTCGTGCGTCGAGGCGCCTCGGTTGTCGCATATAATTTCTCACCCATCACGAGCGCGGCCCGTTCGGGTGACTACGAAATCGTTTCCTTCTTACAGCTGCACGGCGGATCGGACCAGCAAGCCCGTGTCATGTGTCTCATCATGGCTTGTGAGCGTAACTACGTGCAGATTGCCCGCCTGATGCTCGACTGCGGAGCGCCCATACGCAAACAGCCCGGGCTCTACGACCCACTGAAAACTGCGGCTCTATTCGAAAGCGAAGACGTTCTTCGGCTCTTGCTGGACCGCGGCGCCGACGTGCACGAAAGTTCGGACTACGCCTTGCGAATGGCATCTTCCTCTGGTCATCTCGATATTGTTCGCATGCTGCTCGAAAGGGGTGCCGATCCGAGCGCCCTTAACAGCGACGCACTTCTATTAGCTGTTGATGCAATCAACTCTCGACACGCCAGACGCGAAAATATTGAAATTGTGAGAATGCTTCTTGAGAGAGGAGCCAACGTGCACGTCTTTAACGACGAGGCCTTGGTTAAAGCAGCAGGCAGTCGAGAACCTCTTGCCGTGCCAATGACCGAAACACTGCTTGCGCATGGTGCAACCATCAATGCAGTCCACTTTAATCGAACTGCACTGTGTGAGGCGGTGAGTCGCGGCTCTTTTGACGTCGTTCGACTCCTCGTCGATCGAGGCGCCGACGTAAACTTCAATTCCGGCTCAGACTTTTCACCTTTGGCTTTAGCACGGTACTTTGGACATCGCAAAATCGTAGACTACCTCGTTTCACACGGCGCACGTGACAGCACGGCCGCTGGGGCAGCGCCCCCAGCGGGGTCCTAGGGGCGCAGCCCCTAAATGGGCAGCCTGTACCCGCACGCCTTGGCCAGCTGGTAGCGCGCCTCCAGGATGCCATAGCTGTTGTCGCGTTGGCGCTTTCGGATGTTGGTTGCCGAGGCGTTCAGCAGCCGCGGGTGCTGGATCTCGGAGCGCTGCATGACGAGCGCGACGTACTGGCAGAAGGGCCGCAACATTGCGTCGTCCACCGCCTGTTTTTTGCGGAGCTCGTCCATGTCCGGAATCATGGTGTACAGCAGCCGGACGTACACCTCGGTTCCCTTTTCCAGGCACTGGAGGCAGTAGCGCTCGAGCGGAAAGACGTCCGGGTACTTTTCCGTGTACACCTCGCGCTCGCGCTCGTACTCGAGCCGCAGCCCCTGCTCGCGGGTGAGCGCCGCGTCCCTGCATGAGAAAGTCAGCTAAACTGGTTGTGCAAATGCCAGTTTGGGAGGTTTTGGGGGAACAGTTCGCACCTGGGCTGCGCCGGCGCGCCAAAGATGGACAGCCCCTGCGGAGCCTGCCTGGGCGGATGCTGCGGGTTGTACGGGTTGCGCTCAGAGAGCAGGTAGCTGGCGTGCGTCGAGCGCGCCGGCAGCGGAAGCGTGAAGAGGACCATGGCCGTGTCCGCGTCGCGGGTGAAGCCGTCGTCTGCAATCTCCTCGCGCAGCTTGAGCAGCTTGGTGTCGAACACGTCCATGCACTTTGTGAAGAACGAGTCAATGTCGTAGTTTGTATAAAAGGGCTCGGACAGCTCGTCCGCCCGCCGCTGCGCCGCGTCTGCGACCTCGGCCGCGGCCGATTGGGCTGCAATGAGAGTAGAAGGCATTTTTATCGCATGTATTACGGCGGCATCAAGCGCTCTGTAACCAGCATCGACAACTTTACGTGCGAGGATTTTCGCTGCATCCTTCTGCGCTTGGGATGCTTGAGCACCTAAAACATCATCGACTAGGTTGCTGTATTCTCTCAGCCCATGACGAACGCAGGCATGTGCATGTCTTGCAGCCTCTAGAATGTTTTTCAAAGCCTCCGCGTTGGTATTAAAAATCCTCGCCCGCTCTGCAATTGATGTGTTGTTTTGATCCAAAAACGAAGTGACATCATCATTCTCGATAATTGTCCTGACAGCCCTATTGACGGCTGCATTCAAACCCGCCCCGTCATCACCGACGACGTCTTGAGCGGGCGGCGTAATCGTTTGCGTCTGTGATAACATACAGGCAACGATGGGATCTCGCACGGTTTGCATCGAATTGTTGTTTATGGTCAGATCTAAAGTTCTTGAAGCAGTGGAAATGATGCTTGCAACTTTCTGAACTACGTTGCTGTGTGACATTTCGACCACGGGAAGTTTCTTGTTGAGCAGGCCGTAGGACCGTGGATGGAGTCCGCCCAATATTGCAATGTCCAGGAGGGACACTGGTTCGTCCATGAAACTGTTCGTGTCCCAAATGTCGATAACTTTTTTGAGAATGTTTTCGAGTGGTGTTTGCTCGTATTCCCCTTGACGACGGTTTGTCGGAACAGGAACATTGTTTTCGACATCGTTTAGGTTTACTTCGACTTCGAAATGGCCATCAATTTGTACGAAATCGTGCTGCAGTTGTTGAACCTGTTCGTACGATCTGACACCCTTCACAACCCACGGAGGGCGCATGTACCGGTGCCGTAGCTGTGACACGATTTCCTTTAAAACGGTCTGACCCGGTGGAACTCGTTGCACCTGGTTGTTGATGAATTTAAGTAGGTTTGGTGTAATATCTTTAAGATACCTTTGAAGTTTTTCTGTTCTGTGTGGATTATCGAGTAAGAGTTGGTAGATTTCATCATACTGAACAACTGAAGATCCCAAGCTGGCTTGAAGCGTGTTGTACGTTTCCAGAGGTTTGTTGAGAATCTCCCTGGATGCGCGATCCCCGTCGACGTTGCCTCGCACGTCGCTGTGGCGGTGGATAACGCATGCGACCATCAGCGGATTGAAATAAAGTTCCTCTGCGCCTTTCCTCTCCATGAGCGCGACGACCAGTGGGTGGTCGTCGCCCGCCTCGCGGCGCACCTCGGCCAGGCACTCCTCAAACGCAGCCGTGAAGTTGCTGGACAGCAGCTCCGTCTCGAGAAAGTCCCTGACGCACAGCGAGCGGTCGACGTACTCGCGGATCGCGGCCTTAATCTTGCGGACCTCCGCGTTGCCGGAGCTGAACCGCTCGTAGGCGGCGGCATCCGAGTCGTTGTACGCTTCGTAGTACTCCTTGACGGTGCGGTTGGACAGCATGGCCACCGTGCCCAGCAGCGTCTTGAGCAGCGAAAAGTTGAGCGTTCGCGTGTGCGGCGGCAGCAGTTTCGTGTCGTAGATTCGTTTCGCCACGGACACGGCGGCGCCCAGGCTGTCGAACTGCGAGTGCCAGCCCGCGGCTGGCTGCGGCTGGCGCGAGGCAGCCCGCTCCTCGTTTCTCTCGCCCGTGCGACGGAAGGACGTGTCCTCCACCGTCGTGATTGGCTCTTGGTCACCCTGGTTGAACGTCTCGCGGCGGTTCACCGTCGCCGCGCGCATCCCCGCGGGCGGGTCCCGGCGCGCCCCGAACCTGGCGGGGGCGACTCGGGCAAACTCCTCCTCGCCGTCGCTGCTCTCGCTGCTGAACCCGCTCATCAGTCAACTTTTCGCGTTTCATTAAATACATTTACCCGCGCGCATGTTTCTACGATGTGTCGTCCTGCTAGCCTCGCTCCGAGGCGCAGGCGCGGTGGTGTGCGACAACACGCGCCCGCCGACGGGCCTCGGTGACCGGCTCACCGCCTTCTGGGGCGCCTGCCTGTATGCCAAGCTCAACAACCAGACGCTCAAGTCGCTGTGGCGCCCCTACTCCTCGAACGACGTGCACCCTAGATACAACATCCGCGCGATGAGTTTCTCTGAAGGCTGCGTGTTCACCACGCATTTTTTCGGTCCCGTGCTGCAGCACGTGTGCAGCGTCAGCGCGCAGACCTGCCTGGGCTACTCGCCCGAGTGCGACGAGTACATCAACCTGGTGACCACGAACCCGTGGCGCCTGGCGGCGTGGCCAAGTGCCGTCCTGTCGCACGTCAACTTCCGTGTGAATGACCGAGAGTCCGTGGCGATGTACAAGCAGATTGCCAAGGAAACCAAGTTCGCGTACCCGTACACGACGGACCCAGCCATCAAGGGCCTCGCTGAGTACAAGGCAACGTGCGTGCACCTGCGCGCAAACGACAAGATCGTCCCCTCGGGCTTCCAGAACTATGTCGAGGTGGACGAGATGGAGTGGCAGCACCTGCGTGAGTGGAGCCTGACCTACCTGAAAATCATACGGCCGCCGTTCGTTTTTGTCATAGGGGACGAGCAGCCGCGCGTGGAGCTGTACGAGGAGGACGCCAGGCATCTGGGCATGCGTGTGCTCAACTACCCGCTTCCTTCGTTCGCCCATTACGACAGGGGCGCCCAGGCGCTCGTCGACTTGCAGCGCCTGGCCGCCTGCAACGAGATTGTGTTGGTGAGTAAGTTTTCTTCGTTTGCGCTGACCGCCTCGCTTATAGGAAACGGTCGGCTGGTCATAAAAGGGATGGCCGACGGCACAGAACACCGGATGTATTGGGAAGAACTGAAAACGATTCAATTGTACTGATTCTTTGGCTCTCCTCGGTCCCCCCCCCCGTACTTATGTCTGAGTTCTATGACACGCCTCCCCGCGCACAGCCAACTGCGGACCCGCAGCTGCAGGAGGACGTCGAGCGCCTCCGTTGCGCCGTGGCGAAGCTGCGCGGCGAGGTTGCAGCCTGTCAGCAGGTGGCAGCGGACCTTCGCGCGGAGCACGCAGCGCAGAGGGAGGTGATCGAGCAGCTGCAGGCTTCCGCGGCGCAGCGCCCGGCGCCGCAGCCAAAGCGCAAGCGCGAGCGCTCGACGGTGACCAACACGCGGGTCTACGATGCGGCTGTCGCAGCCTTCAAGGTGGCACGCTTCCAGACAGCGCAGGGCGAGCTCAACGTGCACGCCCGCATCCTCTTCCGGCACGGCGACTTTTCGTACGCTATGCTGCTGGCGGATTCCGTCTGGCCGACGGGCGAGTGGAACGTCAACCTCGAATCGCCCCTGAGGGCGCTCGTGCGCTTCGTTGCGCCCGACCTGGGCGCCGTGGCTTACACGGACGTGTGGCGCGCCACGCTCGGGCCGAGCTCGGCGGGGAGCGGCCGGCCGCACTGCTGGTACCGGTTCTTCGACGACAAGCGCGGCGACGGCTCTTTTGCACGCAACGTCAACGTGCGCAAGAGCCAGGCTCTCTACAACGGCGTCATGGCCAACTTCGTAAAGGTTGGCCACGCCCAGCCCGACCTGGCCGTCCTCTACCAGGCTGCGGACCGGCTCTTCCCAGCCACGCGGGGCGTCCACACCACGCGCCGCCTGCGCGAACGCGGCGCGCTCATGCCCGCGGTGCCCACGGACGTGCGCGTGGCTCTCCACCTGCTGGACATCCGCTCAGAGTCTGTCGTGCGCTTCGTCCTGGCCGCTCTCCGCATGGGCGAGCCGGCGCGCGTTGCCTCGCACCCGGCGCTCGGGCGCCTGCTCGACTGCCCGGAGGAGCTGCGGCACGCGAACGAGGAGCTGTACGCGCTGGCGCACCGTGCCGCGCTCTACGTCCCGGACACGGTCGTGGGCGCTCCGCTTGGGCCGCTGCTGCGCGCTGATGCCGACCTGCCGTTTGCCGTGTGGCCGCGCTCCAGGGGGCCGCAAGAGGGCTCGTGCGCCGAGGGCTTGCTGGGCGACCTCGGACCGGGCGTGGTGGTCATGGCGGCCCGGCGTTCGTTCAGCGTCGCCCTGCAGCGGCGCAACGGCAGGACCACGGTCCTCCTGTCGGCTCGCGATGGCAAGCTGGCCTACGGACCCGAGTCCGTGCCGCGGGACGACCGCACGGCGACCTACGTCGCGGTGCCAGCCACGCTGGAGTGGAGCCTGAGCTTCGCCAACCGACTCGACTGCGTATGCTTCGCTGGGGACTGCGAGTGGGAGGACGAGCACATCGCGCAGGCACTTGCGCTGGCGCGGACCGCCTACTGGAGCTTCGCCGACCCGGCGTCGCCCGAGGCTGACGTGCTCATGGAGCGGGTGCGGCGGCTCGCCAGGGTTGTCCCGTAAGCTATGATATAAAGGAGAGATGCCGACGTTTTTTAAAATGCGACGTGTGCTTCTGGCGCTCGTCCTCTTTGCAGCACCGATTGCGGCGACCGCACCCCCGCCCCCGGGCGCACAGGTTTTGACTTCGAGTTTTAACAGTTTGATGATAAAGTCACATCGGTACGGGACATGTCTCACGACGACAGAATACATCGCCGTTTCCTCCACTGCCTTAGGAACAACGAATGTCAACGTTAACGGGACCTTCCGCGCCATCACGGACGCCCCATGTTCGACCGATTTCAACATGCAATTGTTTTTTTGGCAGCACACCTACCTTGGGTTGGCATTCAACCGTGGCGCCTCTGGTGGCGCCATGATGTTCTCCGTCATGGATGCTGCGCTCATCGAAGGCGTGAGCCCGTTTGCGGTTGACATGAAAAACCCCGCGAGGTTCCCCTCTGCGGGGAGCGTGCACGTGGACAGGCATGCCGGAGCCAAGCAGCAGGACTGCGCTCGTGTCTTTGAGTTTTTGACAAACGTCACGTCGCACTTGACGTACATCGAGTTTTACGGTGGCTGTTCTACCAACTACACGGTGTTCGACCCGCCTGGGACCCACTCGTACGTGGGCAGCGGGCCAACCGGCATGTGCCTGCGGCTCACAAACTTTTCAGGAACTAGATACGTGGCGCTCGCGAGGTGTAGCCAGGCTGACGCTTCGCAACAGTTCCAGCTGATCTCGCCCCCACCTGCGCCTCCGAGCCCGCCGAATCCGCCCCCACGGCCGCCTCGTCCACCTCCGAAGCCACCGCACCCGCCGCCGCGCCCGTCACC
>Ga0209189_1000569_pt1 | contig 30404 bp, 25 predicted proteins | sample C_130820_EF_Meta_FD_187308 | JGI IMG/M metagenome (GOLD analysis project Ga0209189, IMG submission 187308) | Freshwater microbial communities from Lake Croche, Canada to study carbon cycling - C_130820_EF_MetaG (SPAdes) (version 3) | ecosystem: Environmental > Aquatic > Freshwater > Lake... | reverse complement strand
ATAACTCAAACACTGTTCCTTTATCGGGACGCTCCAACTGAATATTTTCATTGATTATGCTATTGCCACGCATATCTACTTTCTTGATTTCTCCAATTTCGGAAAGCAATGTAATAACTGAGTTTTTATTGCCATCTTCCTCTACAATCATTCCTATTGGTCGAGCCGTAAGTGGTACCTTTGGGAAACCACTCAAATTTGGACCTTGTTCATATAAAACATTGAGCGTTCCATCGTTTTGCAATACTGCCAAATAAGCATTGTTTTTATACTTAACTGGCTGAATCTGAACGATGCTGCCAAGCTGGGTGGGCGTTTTTAATTTACTTACTTTTTGTGTTTCTTCATTAATGATATATATCGCACCCGAGGCATCAACGATATAGATTTTGGTTTCGTTGGAAGCTAAAGCTTTCACTCCCCCATTTAACGACAATTCGGGCGAACTTGCTATTATTCCTTGGGTGTTATCTCGACTCAAAACCACCAAATCGCTTGATGTGGTGGTCAGATAATGAAGAAGTCCATCTTGGAAATAATCGGTTGGTAATAGATAATTGGTACTTATAGCTTGTCCGAGCGGAATAGTATTTATTTCTTTAGCCGTATTTGACAATAATTTTAGTTGGTTATTGGCTTGTTGAACGATAATTTCATCGGCTGAATTTACAGAATTTCGTATGAGGTGAGGAATACCAACCAAAGGGCTTTTCACGACCAAGCTATCTTGCAAAAACAACTTATTGATAATTGCAGCCTTTTGCGTTTGAGGGACTTTTTCTATCAAAAACTTAGTTCCAAACGTACTATTGATTACAAAATTTTCGATTGCGATAAAGCGTAAATCTTTTACTCTAACTTCATGTTTGAGCGTTGATGCTTGCCACTTTTTGGGTAATGAATAATAAATATTATTCCAAACTCTCTGCGGGCTAATAATGGCCGTTACTTGCGATTGTGGACTAAGTTTTTCAATAAAACTGCGATAAATGCTTGATTTTGCCCAAGTTTGACCCGTATTTAGACTATTGAGGTATTCACGCATGGCATCGTCATCGCTAGCCAAAATAATGTAATCGTTTATTTGCGTATAATAACAATCTGAAAAGCCTTTGAAAACCGACCCAAACAGCATGGCTGGTAATTGGCTGACATCAATTTTTCTTACATAATTATTGAGGTAAGTAAATGGTTGTGCTTTGAAATAGCTGGAAATCTTTTCGGCATTGGTGGCTAAATCATCGAATAAAGTAAGGGCTTCGGCCGAGTCTTCGGTTTTGATGAGCAAGATTTTCTTCGATGGCTCATCAGATGATGTTTCCATTTCGCACAAAACAATTTCATCTTTCAGAATCGAATAAAAACTATTGAGATTGGCATTTAACAAACGATTAACACTATCTTTCTCCGCAACAAGTTCTGGTTCTTCGTTATTCATGTAAGTAGTAAAATCTTGTGCCAACAGGAGTTTATTCTTGAAACTCAAACGAATCGTAATAGCTGTATTTTCAGAAATTAAGTCAGTGCAAGCAAAAGGCTGCGGTTTTTGACGAGCAAAAATTCCCAAAAAAGGAATTGCATTTGTGCCTTTTGAGTAAATATAAGCCGAAATAGTATTAGGGAGTTTTTGTTTCTCGAAAACAATATCAGGGTTACGTGGTGTAATATTTCCAAAAAATTCAATCAGATTTGGTGACAACTGGGACGGAAGAATATCGGCCACATCTTGTAAACTCTTGCTTTTAAAATAGATGTGTGCTGTTCCTTTTCTACTCTCTTTAAATGGTACTCTTTCGATAGAAACACCCGATTTGATACGATTAGCAACTTCTTCAAGCAATACTTTTGATCCGCTACAAATCAAAAAATCATCATGCACTAAGAAGTTGAAAAGTGGCCGACTATATACATCATATAATTCATTGATGCGAAGCCCTTTATAATTACGTCCATAAACTTTTCGTTTGGTAGCATTTGGCACTAATAGGTTATTCAAAAAAGAATCATCACCAAATGCACCCGCTGGAATATAGATAATGTATTCAAGGTTTTTCTTATTTTCTCGGTGAAGTGAATAAGTAATAAGTTTCTTTGTAAAAAACTTTTTGGCAATCTCTTCGTTATCAATACTTTCGCCTACTTTTTTTAATTGTGCCAAAGCATCGTAAAAAAACGGAATGTCGGCAAGATGAGTTGGGTCAATTTTAGAATGAAGCGATTGTTGGATTTCGGAGCTTTCTACAACCAAAAAGGCATTATCAGGCACAAAATTCCAGGCATCTTTGCGAGGAGCAAACCATATTTGATAAGCAATAAAAAGTGCAATCACCAATAGGATTGCATTGAGGTACCATAAAATTTTTGCTTTTAACATATTTCAAAAGTCGAAAGTACAGGGCTGAAAGTCGATAGTTTCGAATAAATTATCGACTGGTTATCTACAATCACTGATTTTAAGATTTTAGTTGGTAGATTTGCAAAAATAAGTAATAAAAATCATGATTGAAAGATTTACAAGATTTGTAAAATTGATTGATCAAATATTATAAAAGATTTATTTTACTAAGAATAATGATTCAATTAGAAACAATTTGTGCGTTATCAACCCCACAGGGTGTCGGAGCGATTGGTGTAATTCGTGTTTCGGGAGAAAGTACATTTGAGATTGTCAATAAAATTTTCAAAGGTAAAGACTTAACTAAGGTTGAGTCGCACACGATTCATTTTGGCACGATTCGAGATGGCGGCGTGATTGTAGATGAAGTTTTAATTGCCGTTTTTAAAACACCAAAAAGTTTTACCAAAGAAGATGTTGTGGAAATTTCATGCCATGGTAGCGACTATATTATAAGGTATATTCTGAAACTTTTACTTCAGAATGGCTGCCGCATGGCTCAAGCGGGTGAGTTTACCCAACGTGCATTTTTGAATGGACAATTTGACTTGGTTCAAGCCGAAGCCGTGGCAGATTTGATTGCGGCGGACTCCGAGGCCGCCCACAAAACGGCGATGAATTTGATGCGAGGTGGTTTCTCGAATCAATTAAAAGTTTTGCGTGAAGAATTGATTCATTTTGCAAGCTTAGTTGAATTAGAATTGGATTTTGGTGAAGAAGATGTAGAGTTTGCCGAAAGAGATGACTTAAAATCTTTAATATTGAAAATTCAGAATTTTCTGAAAATTCTAATAGATTCATTTGACGCAGGGAATGTGATAAAAGAAGGCCTTCCTGTGGCTATAATTGGACCACCCAATGCCGGAAAATCAACGCTTTTGAATGTACTTTTAAACGAAGAAAGAGCCATTGTAACTGAAATTGCAGGTACAACTCGTGATGTAATTGAAGATATACTTTTTATTGAAGGAATTAAATTTAGGTTTATTGATACGGCAGGAATTCGGGCAACGAAGGATGCTGTAGAGTCGATTGGAATCGAACGCTCGAAAGAAGCCATGCGACGAGCTGAAATAGTTTTATTATTAACTGATAATCAAGTCATTAACGAAGATTTTATTTTAGATTTTGAGGAAGACAAGATTATTAAAGTTAGAAATAAGATTGATTTGGCAGAACAAAATGCAAACTTTGAAGGCTTAAAGATTTCAGCCAAAAACAACATCGGCATTGAGGCACTCAAAACCGCAATCGTAGCAAAAGCAAAAGTAAAAAAACAAGCCGATACAATGTTGACAAATTTACGTCATTATGAAAATTTAGTAAAAGCCAACGAAGCTCTAAATGAGGTTTTGAATGGCTTGGACATAGGTATTACTGGAGATTTTCTGGCTCAAGATATTAGACTTTCGTTACATCATCTTGGTGAGATCACAGGGTCTATCTCTTCCGACGATTTGTTAGCAAATATTTTTAGTAAGTTCTGTATAGGAAAGTAACGTATCTTGTAATTTAGTGAAATCATTATTTAATATTTATGGTTAATTATATCATTACTTTTTACCTAACCAAACAATGAGTTTTTCAGAACAATTATTCGATAAAATAAAAGAGTATGCTTCGCCAAAAGAAATAAGTTGGGTTGAAGCAAAAAGTAATGGTAGTCTGCAATCGCTGCAAATCGCATTTGTAGCCACACCGAGATTTATCAGTAAAACGCCCATTATTTCAACTTCTGTTATCAATAATGTATCTATCAGCGGTTGGTCTTTGGATAGATTGGTAAGAGTTTATCTGTTAACTACGCTCGATGGTTCAGACGAGGCTATATACACTAAAACCCTTAGTTCGCTCTTTGAAACAGCTGAAAACAATGAAGCAGTTGCGTTAATGTCTACACTACCTTTTTTTGCATATCCCGAATCTTGGATTCTGCGTGCTACCGATGCGGTGCGTTCAAACATTGGTTTGGTTTTCGACGCAATTGCTTTTCAAAATCCATATCCGATGCAATATTTCTCAGAACTAGCTTGGAATCAATTGGTTTTGAAATGTATTTTTAATGATAAACCCATTCACCACATTCAAGGTTTGAACGAACGAGCTAACCAAGCATTGGCAATTTCGATTTCTAACCTTGCTCATGAGCGTTGGGCTGCAGGTCGAACGATTCCTGCACAAGCGTGGCGTTTAGTGAGTAATTTTATGAATGAAACAATTTTTGAAGATATTTGTACCTTATTTGTATCTCAAAATTCAAACGATAATATCGCAGCGGTATTGGTTTCTAAAGAAACTAATTTTCCGGCTCTTAAAGAAGAATTAAAAAAATATATTGAACTTGATAAGCAAATGCTTAGTTGGAGCACGCTTGAGGTTTAAAACAATGGATTATTAACAACAATAGATTCAATAAAATGTGTCAAAAACATTCAGAAATATCGCAAAATCCTTCGCACTTTGAAGGTACTGCCGAAGAACTTGCAACATCAAAAACTGTACAGGCAAATTATATGGATTACATCAAAGATATGAAATTCTTTGACCCCCATATTCACATGACTTCCCGCACTACCGACGATTATACAGCTTTGATTGATGCGGGCGTTGTGGCAATTATTGAACCTGCTTTTTGGTTGGGTCAGCCACGCACTGGTTTGGCTTCATTCAAAGATTATTTTAGCAGTTTGGTTGGTTGGGAACGTTTCCGTTCATCGCAGTTTGGGATAAAACATTATTGCACGATTGGTTTAAACTCTCGTGAAGCCAATAATGAGGCTTTGGCAGAACAAGTTATGGAGATTTTGCCTTTATTTTTGTATAAAGAAGGTGTAGTTGGTGTCGGTGAAATAGGTTTCGACGACCAAACAGCCGCCGAAGAAAAATACTATCGTTTACAACTTGAATTATCGAAAGAAGCAGGTTTGCCCGTGCAGGTTCATACGCCACACCGTGACAAAAAGAAGGGAACTGAACTAAGTATGTCGATTGCTCTCGAACACGGAATCGACCCAACTATGGTAATTATCGACCATAATAATGAAGAAACTGTGGAACATGTGCTAGACCAAGGTTTTTGGGCGGCTTTTACGATTTATCCATTTACCAAAATGGGTAATGAGCGAATGGTAGAAATCGTAAAAAAATATGGCTCGGAGAGAATTATGATAAACTCCGCTGCCGATTGGGGCATAAGTGATCCATTAGCTGTTCCAAAAACTGCCGCTTTGATGAAAATAAAAGGGATTTCGGACGCTGATATTAAACTAGTAACATACCAAAATGCCATCAATGCTTTTGCCCAAAGTGGACAAATAAATGTGGCCGATTTTGAAACGCCAGTGGTTATTGACCAAAGTCTCAAATTCAATGGAAACACAGTATTACGTGGCGGACAAATTCCGAGAGTTGATAAAAATTCGTTGATAATTAGTTAGATAAAAGTAAAATTATTGATTCTAGAAAAACGCTAAAACCTTGAACCTAAAAGCTTACCTACAACTGACCCGACCTGCCAATATTATTACTGCAATCGCTGATATATTGGCTGGAGTTACCATTGCGACATTTTCTTTTTCAATGGAAGATATAAACCCATCGAAAGTTGTATTTTTATGTCTTTCAACCATCGGCTTATACGGTGGAGGAATTGTTTTTAATGATATTTTTGATTTAGATTTGGATAAAATTGAGCGTCCAGAAAGAGTAATTCCGAGTGGAAAAGTGAGTAAAAATAATGCAATTATTTTCGGAGTTCTGTTATTGTTATTAGGCGTTTTTGGAGCATTAGCCAATAGTTCATTAAGTAGCTTAATTGCTTTAGCAGTAGCCACTTGTGCCTTAATTTATGATAAATACGGCAAGCATCATTCGTTTTTAGGGCCAATCAATATGGGTCTTTGTCGAGGTGGAAATTTGATTTTGGGAATGAGTATCATCGAAAATTCTATTCCACAATGGTGGTGGATTGGACTTTTGCCCGTTTGCTACATTGCCGCTATCACGATGATAAGTAGAGGGGAAGTGCATGGAGGAAATAAAAATACGTTTTATTTTGCTGCTTTTTTGTACGTTTTGGTCAGCACTTTTCAGTTGTTTATCTCTTTTAATTTAGGAAACCATCTAATTACCTTAGGATTCGTAATTTTACACCTTTATTTGATATTTAAACCATTAATAAATGCCATTTCAAACCCAATCGGACCAAATATTGGTAAAGCCGTAAAAGCAGGAGTACTTTCGTTGATTGTGATGGATGCAGCTTGGGTAAGCGTTTCGGGAAACATTTTACTTACCATTGCAGTTTTATGTTTACTACCTATTTCAATCAAATTGGCAAAGATTTTTGCGGTAACTTAGCATTTATAACAAATAACAATAGTTTATAATTTTAGATTTGACCCACTATAATGAACCTTATTCAACAAGCCTTTAAAGTACCATATTCATTTGATATTAATTTCACCAAAGACCTTTTTTCGACTGATAATCAAGCGTTTAATAGCTTCTTAAATAACTTTGGTGATACCCGTTTTCAAAAGAAAATTTTATTTTTAATTGATAACGGAGTTGCTGAAAATCATCTTTCGCTTATTGAATCAATCAAGACCTATTTTAGTAATAATAAAAACATTACTTTGGTTGATGAAATTTTAGTGATGCCGGGTGGCGAAATCGTCAAAAATGATTCGCAGTATTTAGACCAAACACTTTTGGCTATCAATAAATATGGCATTGACCGACATTCTTTTGTGGCGGCAATCGGTGGTGGAGCATTTTTGGACATGGTTGGTTATGCCTCTACTATTGCTCATCGTGGCGTAAAACATATCAGAATTCCGTCTACTGTTTTATCTCAAAATGATTCGGGCGTTGGTGTGAAAAATGGGATTAATTTCTCAGGGAAAAAGAATTTTCTTGGCACATTTTCACCACCTGTTGCAGTTTTCAATGATTCTAACTTCTTAACTTCACTTTCTGAGCGTGATTGGCGTTCTGGTATTTCAGAAGCCGTAAAAGTGGCTTTGATTAAAGATTTACCATTTTTTGAATGGATTGAAGCTAACGCTCATGCCATGGCCAGTCGTAATATGGAAGTAATGCACGAGCAAATTTTCCGTTCGGCAGCATTGCATACTAATCATATTTCGAGTGGTGACCCTTTTGAAATGGGCTCAGCTCGTCCGCTGGATTTTGGACATTGGGCAGCTCACAAATTAGAATATTTAACAAATTTCGAGATTCGTCACGGTGAGGCCGTTGCCATCGGAATTGCTCTTGATTCTATTTATTCGCAGCTTTTAGGACTTATTTCACAGGAAGAAGTGAACAGAATCATTAATTTACTTAAAAATCTTGGTTTTACCCTTTACCACGAAAAACTTGGAGAAAACGATAAATTGAATTTATGGGATGGCTTAAATGAATTTAGAGAACATTTAGGCGGACAACTCACTATCACGATTTTAGAAAAACTTGGCAAAGGTCAAGAGATTCACGAGGTAGATTTTGAACTCATGAAACAGGCAGTTGATGAATTGAAAAAGACGATTTAATGATTTATAACATTGTTTATAAAATATCATATTTATACCTTATATGAATTATACACGCCGTTTGAGAAATTGGGCTTAACCAATTTAAAAATTCTTTAGATATTTTGTCCAATTTCTCAAGAGGTGATAGTATAATTCTTGTTTTTTTGTTACTTTTTTTCAAAAAAAGTAAGGCGAAGAAGTATAAAAGTAGATTACACAATTCTATTCGACTATGCAAACCCAATACGGACACCTCTCTTATTGCAGTAATATTCACCCAGGCGAAGAATGGGCAGCACATTTTTCGGTTTTACAAAGCAGTATTCCCGAAATAAAAGCGACAGTTTGTCCGAATGAAAAGATGGGTATTGGCTTGCGTTTAGCCAATCAGGCAAGCATTGATTTATCGGAAAAATCTAATTTTGATGAATTTAAAAAATGGCTTGAAGCAAACCATTGCTACGTTTTTACAATGAATGGTTTTCCCTACGGTGGCTTTCATAATGTAGTGGTAAAAGACCAAGTTCACGCCCCAGATTGGACAACGCCCGAACGCACCAACTATACAGTTAGAAGTTTTGAATTACTAGCTAAACTTTTACCATATAATTTGACCGAAGGTGGAATTTCTACTTCGCCTCTCTCCTATCGTTTTTGGTGGAAAACACCCGAATCACTTGAAGAAGCGAAAAAAAATGCTACAAAAAATATCATTTCTGTGGTTGAGGCACTGATAGATATACAGACTTCAACGGGTAAAACGCTGCACCTTGATATCGAGCCAGAGCCAGATGGCATTCTCGAAAACTCTGATGAGTATATCGATTGGTATAAAAATTACTTACTTCCGATAGGAATTGAACAGCTTATAAGCAAAGGTTTTTCGAGCGAGAAGGCAGTCGAAGTCATCAAAACACATATTCAATTATGCTATGATGTTTGTCATTTTGCGGTAGGTTTTGAAGCTCCACAAGTAGTAATTGACAAGTTAGAAGCAGATGGATTGAAAGTTGGAAAAATACAAATTAGCTCAGCTCTAAAAGTTGATTTTTCGAGCGATGCAGAAGAAAAACTAAAAGTAATTTCTCAATATAACGAACCAACGTATTTACATCAAGTTGTCGCTCAACAAAAAGATGGAAGTTTTATTAAATTTCAAGATTTAGCAGAAGCTATTGCTGGCTTTGACGAAAACATTAGTTCGTGGCGAGTCCATTTTCACGTACCATTATTCTTAGAAAACTACGGTGTGTTAAGTTCTACACAATCAGATATAGTAGATACAATTAATGTTCACAAGAGTAAATCCTTCACCAATCATCTCGAAATCGAAACATACACGTGGGGAGTTTTACCAACAGAATTTCAAGCCCCACTAAATGAGTCAATTATTAGAGAAATTAATTGGGTAAAAGGGCTACTTCATGAATAATTGAAAATGAAGAATTTATAATGGCTTTCTAATATATATTTTTTAGTCATTACAGTGAAATCCATAAAAATGAAAAAAACAGTAGTCATAGATATAGTTGGTCTTAGCACAAACCTGATTGGGAATTATACACCCTTTTTGCAACAATTCATTGCTAAGAATAAGCTAACGTACATAAAACCGCCATTCCCTGCTGTTACAACGACTTCGCAAAGTTGTTATGTAACTGGCAAAAACCCTAATGAACACGGAATCGTGGGCAATGGTTGGTATGACCGTGAAGCCAACGAAATGAAATTTTGGAAGCAATCGAACAAACTCGTTCAAGCTGAAAAAATTTGGGAAGCTGCAAAAAAGAAAGACCCAAATTTTACAAGTTCCAAAATGTTTTGGTGGTATAATATGTACTCTTCGGCTGATTTTTCAGCAACACCTCGTCCGCAATATCATTCTGATGGAAAAAAAGAACCAGACTGCTACACTTATCCTGCTGATTTGCGAGATAAATTACAAGCAAAATTGGGGACTTTTCCTTTATTCAAATTTTGGGGACCAAATACCAGTATTGATTGCTCAAAATGGATTGCCGATGCAGCCTTAGAAGTTGATAAAGAAAACGACCCAACACTTACACTTATTTATCTACCGCATTTAGATTATTGTTTGCAGAAATTTGGTGTAGATTTCAATAAAATAGCCAAAGATTTGCACGAAATTGATGATTTGGTAAAAGAATTAGTAGAATATTACGAAGCAAAAAATGCCAATATAATTCTGCTTTCAGAATACGGCATTAACAATGTGAGCAATCCAATCCATATTAACCGTATTTTGCGTGAAAATGGTTTGATTTCAGTAAGACTTGAAAACGGACATGAACTCCTCGACGGTGGAGCATCGAAAGCTTTTGCAGCTGCAGATCATCAAATTGCTCATATTTATATCAATGATTTAAGTCAAAAAGAGCGAATCAAGGCTATTTTGTCGAAAGTCGAAGGAATTGCTTTGGTAATGGACGAAGCTGAAAAAATTGAGCATAAAATCAACCACGAGCGTGCTGGAGATTTGGTTTTAATGGCAAAAGCCGATAGCTGGTTTACCTATTATTATTGGTTAGACGATAAACTTGCCCCTGATTTTGCAAGAAGCGTTGATATTCATAATAAACCTGGTTACGACCCCGTTGAAATGTTTATGAATCCAAAAAATCCATTCATAAAACTACGTGCAGCTTATAAGTTGGCTAGAAAATTACTCGGTTTTAGATATAGAATGGACGTAATTCCGTTGGATGCAACACTTATCAAAGGCTCACACGGAACACTTGATATTGGTAAAGAATACTATCCTGTTTTGATAAGCAATCAGACACAATCAGAAGAGATTTTTGCTACTGATGTTTACAATATCATTTGGAATAGCATTTTTGGAAGGAAATAAGTAATTCACGGTCAATAGTCAACAAATCCACACTAACATAAAATCCTGTCTATCAGTTTTTTATGAAAAATAAACTTATCGATTAAATCTACCCAACTGATTAGGTTTTCTTGCCGAAAATCATTTATCATTAACGTAGAAATAACGAATTCGACATGCATTTCCGATGCTCTGAATGTTCTTTTCAGCCGAAATCTTAATTTCTAAAGTATGCTCACCATCGGTTAATGTATTTTCGAGTGTACAAAACCACGGTAAGTGCAGCGATTTACTCCATTGCGTAAACAAATCGTATTTTTTCCAATTTTTACCATCTACTCGATATTCGATTATCCCTGCATCTTGGCCAGCCGCAACAGCAACTCCAATAACATTTCCTTTAAATTTCAAGTTTAGTTTGCTTCCAATTTTATTACTTGATAACATCGGAACATCCACAAAATCGCTTCGAGTCCCTGTGCCATCATTTGGATTCCATTTTTCAATAATTATCCAATTTTTGTCTATTTTTGCTGCAGAAACATCTAAAAATCGACCACTTTCATACGAAAACTGATTGAGTCTTTCGGGCAATGAATAGTTATTGATTTTATCGTCTGCATCAGTGTGGCCCGCAAAAGCTTTCTCCAGTAATGCAATTATGGATTTAGCATAAACTCCTTGCCCAAACGGTGAAGGGTGAAGATTTTTAAAATCATTTTCCCATGAAAATTCTTTATTATTAATCCTCTCAGTTACTTCTTTAGCCAAATTTATTGATGGACTTTGGTAATAATTCGCAACTTTTTCATGATTAACTATCACTTCTGGTACTTCACTTTTGTTATATTGAGCTATTTTTTCAGGGTCAACAAAGTGCATAAAAACTACTTCAACTGCCGGATTTGTTTTTCTAACATGACGCACAATTCCTTCCATAGCCATTATTTGTTCTTCCGAACTTGTGCCGTTGGTTTGGTCATTGACGGCTGCTTCTACAAACAACAAATCGATTTTTCCTTTTAAAATGACATCTCTTTCAAGCCTAAAAGCATTAGGAACACTGCCGAAAGATGGAATACCTGCAGTTACAAAATCGAAAGTTGTTTCCTTAAAACGTTTGGTTAGATAGGCAGAAACGCTATCTCGCCAACCATGACTATAGGTTATTGAACCACCCAAAAATGCTACCCGACTTTGTTTATTTTGGGTAAAAACAATCTTACAATTGGGCAAACCATTGCGTAATTGATGAAAATCTGAGGAACTTAAAAAACTGTTAACAGTATTATATTTAATAAAATCCGCAACAATTTGTGGCGTTTCGATATCGAAATGATGACCATTCAAAGCATGTTTTCCTTTTGTACAAGGAATTACAGTCGCAATGCCGCCAAGACGAATATATTTATTAATCAACGGAAACGTATTTTCATCAACTGGAACAATTTCATCTTTTAGACCAATTGTATGCAAAACTGGCACTTTTGCACGAGCCAAGGTTTCTAAACCATCAATCGGATTATTCAAATAACGCTGGGCTTCGTCGTCATTGGCAAAGCCATACTCTCTTTTCAACAATTCCCAATCCGATTTACTACCCATTCCTTTGCCAAAACCCGCTGGCCAACTTTTAAAGTCACAAACGGGAGCTTCAGCATATATACATGATACTTTTTCGGGATTTTGCTTCGCCCAATTATACACATACAAACCACCTCTACTCACTCCTTCCAAAGCTACTTTTTTCTGAAGATTATATTTTTGAGTGATGAAATTGTAGAATTTATTCCAAATTACCATCGCCTTAGGGCTTCCATATTGGTTATCAGCGTTAATAAAAACCAAATGAAAACCTTGAGCAATCAGAATGCTATCGGTATCTGTATGCCAATCAAGGAACTGAGCTTTCCAAATCCACGGATTGCCAGAAAGTGGTTTATTTGGCACAATTACGCTAACATTTCGCCCATCAAAACTTAAATCATTTCGTACAAATCCATGCCATTTTGATTCTTTAATGTCTTTATTAATAGACAGTTGTGCAAAGTTTTGAGCCGAAAAACTTAGAAAAATAGTAAGTAAGCAAATGATTTTCTTCATATATTAATGCTTTCAAAAGATGGGAGCTCAATTTATAAATTTATTCTGAAAGTAATAAACTTCATTTTCGTTAAAAGGACTTAATCTCAAATAAAAAGCTTCACTATCGAAAAATGATGTAATTTTGCAGACCTAAAATTAGCAATATGGAATTTCTATCCACTAATGTTTATAATCCCATTCGGAATAGTATTTTTGAAGCGAAATAAAAACAAACAATTATGAAAAAACTTTTCTTATTTCTATTTCTACTAACAAACATAGCGTTTGCACAAACACAAGAAATAACACCCGAAATTTTAGCCCAAAAACAGTTAATTGGTTATAATGCACGCGATATTGACGCTTTTTTAGAGCCTTATGCTGATGATATTGAGATTTATACATTTCCAAATACCTTACGCAACAAAGGAAAAGATGAAATGCGAAAATCTTATGATGCTTACTTCCAAAAAACACCTAATCTTCATTGTGAATTAAAAAATCGTATCATTCAAGGCAATACAGTTATTGACAAAGAATACATCACGGGTACGGGCAAGCCATTTGAGGCAATTGCCATTTATCAGATTGAAAATAATAAAATTAAAAGGGTTTATTTTGTGAGATAAACCAAAACTTCCATGCAAAACCTCCGAACTGTTAATATTACTCGATACGTAACGCCTTTGCGAGAAGGCGGTTCGCTACCGGCCATCGTCGAGGCCGATGATGGATTTTTATATGTACTTAAATTTCGTGGGGCTGGACAAGGCGTAAAAGCACTAATTGCTGAATTGATTGGCGGAGAATTAGCCCGTGCTTTGGGATTAAAAATGCCTGAAATTGTTTTTGCTACACTCGATGATTCTTTCAGCAAAACCGAACCCGACGAAGAAATACAAGATTTGCTACAAGCAAGTGTTGGACTAAACTTAGGTGTTCATTATCTTTCTGGTTCGATTACTTATGACCCAATTGTAAAAACGATTGAACCAAAAATTGCTTCAAAAATAGTTTTACTAGACTATATTCTGACCAACGTTGACCGCACGCCACGCAATACAAATATGCTGATGTGGCACAAAGAATTATGGTTGATTGACCACGGTGCTTCGCTCTATTTTCATCATTCTTGGGAAAACTGGGAAGAACAATCGAATCGAGTATTTTCGGCTATCAAAGACCATGTACTTTTGGCACAAGCAAGCGAGATTGAGGCTGTTGTTGAAGAATTCTGTGCAACACTTACCCCCGAACTCATCAATGATGTTGTAAACTTGATTCCTAATGAATGGTTGAGCGATTATTCGGTACTTGATTCGCCCGAAGAACGCCGCCAAGTTTATGCTCAGTTTATCGAAACACGTGTAAAAATGATAGATTATGTAATAAAAGAGATAGAAAATGCAAGAAAATCAACTATATGAGTATGCCGTAATCAGGGTGGTGCCAAGGGTTGAGCGTGAAGAATTTCTAAACGTTGGCATTGTTCTTTATTGCAAAAAACAAGGTTTTTTACAGGCAAAATATATTCTTGATCAACAACGCCTTAGTGTTTTTGGTGCAGAACTTGACTTTGAAGACTTAGAAAAATACCTTCAAACTTGGGAAAAGATTTGTGTCGGAGGAAAAGATGGCGGCCCAATCGGAATGTTACCAATTGCCTCTCGTTTTCGTTGGCTTACTGCCACCCGAAGTACGATTGTCCAAACTTCAAAAACTCATCCAGGTTATTCTAGCCATGCTTTAAAAACCCTTGATTGTCTTTTTGAGACTTTGGTTCTTTGCTAAAAAACAGACGAAATGAACTCACAAATACTCCAAGATTTAGTAAAGTTTCAGATGCCTTATGGTAAATATAAAGGGCGATTAATCTGCGATTTGCCCGAATATTATTTGATTTGGTATCAAAACAAAGGTTTTCCCGAAGGAAAGCTCGGAATGATGTTGGCTACAATGTACGAAATTAAAGTTAATGGACTGGAATATCTTCTGAAACCGCTACGCCAAAATCTTTAAAATTCGATAGCCAAACTATCTTCCACATTTTACTGTTATTCTTCGTACACAAACTAACAGAAAAACATGTCAGAAATAAAAACAGCTCTCATTACAGGAGGCTCAAAAGGAATTGGCTACGGTGTAGCAGAATTATTGATAAAAGAAGAAATAAAAGTAGCTATCACGAGTCGCTCAAAAGCAGCAGCTGATGAAGCAGCAGCCGAATTGAACAAAATAAAGGCAGGATACGCACTCGGAATCGAATCGGATGTTAGAAGTTTTGACTCACAACAGGGTGCCGTTGATACGGTAATAAATACTTGGGGAAGACTCGATTATTTCATTGCCAACGCTGGCGTAGGTCACTTTGCTCCTATTCAAACGCTATCTTCTGAACAATGGCACGAAATGATTGACATTAATCTAACAGGTGTTTTTTATAGTATAAAAGCATCTTTAGAAGCATTAAAAACTACAAAAGGCTATTTTATTAGTATTTCAAGTTTGGCAGGAACAAACTTTTTTGCGAGTGCCAGTGGTTATAATGCTAGTAAATTTGGTTTGGTTGGTTTCACTCAAGCCATCATGCTTGATTTGAGAAATGAAGGCATTAAAGTTTCAACGATTATGCCAGGTTCAGTGGCAACACATTTTAACAATCACGAGCCAAGCGATAAAGATGCATGGAAAATCCAACCAGAAGATATTGGACAAATCGTTTCGGACTTAATCAAAATGCCTGCTCGTACTTTACCAAGCAAAATTGAGGTTCGCCCAACGATGCCAAAATAATAAGGTTTTTAGTGGTTATGGTGAAAAAACGCCTCATTCTAAACAAATGTGGCGTTTTTTTTATTGAAAAGAAAACTTATCTAATTTTCAATAATGTATCTGACTTTGCAAATGGAACAAAATATCATTAATTAAACTTTTCTTACGAAAAGTAATGTTGTAACTGCTACAACATTTTAACTACTTTTTGTGACTATCCTTTAATAAAAGTGCAAAACCAGCTCCAAACAATAACGTGATTAAGGCTGCAAAATAAGGAATTAAATCAGTCATTTTTAGAGTTATTGATTAGTTTAAGGTAAATCCCAAAAGCCAAAATAGATGGGACCCATAGTCCGATGAAAGTACCACTTTCCTTTTCACCCTTGAAATAGAGTATTTCAGAAAATACTAACGATAAAAAAGCTGAAATAAACAACAACTTATCTCCAACTGTAAATTTTTTAAACATCTTTCTAAGATTTCAAATATATAATATTGTATCGTACAAGTATTATGTTGTTTGTAATTGCAAATAAATTTACTGAATCATCAATCACAAAAAACAAACTATTTTGTATTTGTACAAATCTAATACATTCTATCTAATTAGCAAACATTATTGTATTTTTATTATATAATTTAGGATTTTGGAACAACTAATTCACTTATTATCAACGACATTCATAAAGTTCAAGTTTTAGCAAATAAAAAAACCTGTAAGCCAATAAAATGGGCTTACAGGTTTTAATAATTTTATCCTAGATTATTTTTTCGGTACTAAAACTCCATTTGCTTCAAACGCCAATTCGGTTTTAGGCTCAGTGATTTTTGCAATTTCATCTTTGCTTTTACCAGCATCTTCAGCGTAATGACGAAGTTCGTCAACTGAGGTAGTTTTGGTTGTCGCATTGCCTTCAAAAACGATGGTTTTTCCTGCAATATCTTTAGGTACGAAGAATCCATAATCTTTGAAAGTTACACGCATGGTTTGACCATTGTCCATTTTTACTTTCATCCAACAACCTTTTACTTGGCAAACTGACTCTACTACGCCAGTTACTTTAGCTTCTATTGTCCCTTTTTCCTCAGCATTTTTGGCTAATTGTGCTGTTGGAATAGCTCCAGTTGGTTTGATTTTATCGCCAAAACTATCATATTTTTGACCGAATGAAATGTTTGTTGCGAAAATAATTGCGAAAAGTGTGATGAGTTTTTTCATTGTTGATTTTGTATAATTGTTTTAAAATTTACTGCTTTTGTGGCATAATTTACTAAATTGTACTTTGGCAAGTTTAAAACTTGATTTACTATTCTACCACCGTCAGCCATCCTTTACATTCGTTACCGGTTGGAATTGTTAGGACAAAATAATAAGTACCTGATGTGATGCCGTTCCCCCAATCGTTTTGGTAATTATTTGAGTTGAAAATCAATTTTCCATAACGATTATAAATATCGAGTGACGCATTTTTAAATCCTGTTACAAAGTTATCATTTTTTCCATCATTATTTGGTGTAATAACGTTCGGAATCTTTCCATCGTTTTCTGGAATGTCAATATTTTTTGTGGTTGAAAGTTCGCAACCAATCCCGTTGAAGGCTTTCAAGGTAACTGCATAAGTTCCGCCTTGCTGAAAACGGTAGTTTTCGGGAACAGCCACTTTCAACGAGTCTCGATTACCAAAATCCCAAACGTAGCTTCTCGCATTGGTCGATTTATTGATAAAAGTGAGTTGATAAGGCTTGTCACAATTTTGTGTGATTGCATAATCAAAATCAGGCTTGAATGAATTATCAACCACAACCGTTACAGATCGAGTGGGTTTACAACCGTCAGGATATTCACCCTTAACCGAATAAGTACTTGTCTGTGAAGGTTTTACAACAATTTTGGTCGCAACTGTATCTTTCATTCCCAAGCCCGACCACGTAAATTTTGTGGCTTTGCCAACGGCAGTGAGTATCACGCTTTGTCCAGCACAAATTTCTTTGCCGCCGCTTGCCTGAAAATCAATTTTATTATCTTCAACTTTTATCGTGACATCTTTTGATACCGTGCAACCATCTTTTTCAATTAAAACCGTATATTTTGTGGTAGCTTTAGGTCTGGCAATTGGGTTGAAAATAGTCGAACTACTTAAGTCAGTTGCGGGCGACCAAGTAAATTTATCGCCACCTTCAGCTAAAAGTTGCACAGGCGAATCAGGACAAACCAAAGTATCTCGACCAGCTTTGGCAATGAAACCTTTTACAAATATTTTCTTGACTGTCGAATCAGTCGTTCGGCAAGTAATTTTATTGAAAATTCGAAGCTTTATTACATATTCGCCAGGGTTTGTGAAGTTAAAAACTACATCTTTCAAACGAGAAACCACATTTCCGTTAAATTCCCACTCATAAGTTTTTGCTCCGACACTCAAATTATTAAAATTAACTCTTGATGGGCTGCAAACTTCTGTAATCACCTTATTTGCCTCACTTTTAATTTCAAAATCAGCTTTTAGAGCATCAATGCTAAACTTAAATGCCGCCATATTACAATTAGTACTTTGATGGCGTGGCTGATAAGCATTCTTGATAGGAAAAGTTGCCACTAATTGGCCTTGACGCGGCAAACACGAGCAGGCCGTATGATAAATAATACCATTTTTATCGAATCGACAAGTACCGCCGTCGAGGTGGTCGCCGACTTCACCTTCGGGCGTTGGTGGTGCAGATGCACCGAAAAACGTAGCATAAAGCAACGATTTTGCTCCCTTTTCAAGAATCATAAAATAGTAGTTGCTGCCCGTAGTTGTAGCTTGAAAGGCATCTGAGGTAACTGGTAGGCCGGTTGTTGTACTATTCCGGTTGAGGTTTCGCCCAACTGAAGCATTTACTTTTCCACCCCAACCTGACAGGTAAATGTTTCCGCAATCATTGACCAAAAAAGCAGTTGGAACGATGTCGATTTTGCCAATTCCTCGACCAGTTCCTACTACTGTTGAAAAGATACTTTTGCTCAGATTTTTATCAAAACAATGAATAAACTGACCACTTTTTTCGTTACGATAAACATCATTCGACACTGGATAATCGCCTTTTGTTAGACCAAATACATAAACATTTTCTTCTTTATCAGTTTCCATAAAAAAATTCACATCTGCTTCTTTTGTGCCTACGTAAGTCATTTGTTCTATAGCACCATCAGCACTAAACTTTGCTATAAAACCATCGCCGCTTCCGCTGTAAGTACTGCTGTACGCTCCATCTTTTACGGCCAAATTAGCACTAAAAGTTTGTCCTGAAACGTAGATTTTTCCTGCATCAGTTACTTTTATTCCATAAGCAGCATCAAAATTATTTCCTCCTAAATAAGTACTCCAAAGTAGTTGCGAACAAGTACGGTTAAGTTTACAAACTACACCATCAAAACCCGTTCCTTTAACGCCTTGCGATTGCTTTACAAGAGGAAAGTCAGTCGAAGCAGTGATTGAGGCAAAATAAATATTATCATCTTTATCAACCACCACTTCCCCTCTAAATTCATCACCATAATTTTTGATATTTAAGGCACGAGTATCATTAAAACCATCATTGGCTTTACCACCGATGTATGAGCTTCCAACCAAACTTTTGCCATCAACACTCAGCACGGTAACGAAAATATCAGTTCCTCGTTCAAAGCCAATTCCAGTAAAATTTGGATCTTGGTCGGCAGCAGAAAAGGATGAATAAATACCAATTAAACTACCGCCAGCAAAGCTTTTTTGATAAGATAAACTATTTGTTGGAAAATTGGTGGAAGAGGTCGTACCGAAAATTACCAATTCGCCTTTAGAATTAGCAACTAAACTATGCGGTACATCTGAGGCATTTCCACCCAAATAAGTTGAATAAAGCAAAGTTGAACCATCGGCACTGAATTTCATAATCACAATATCTGTAATGCCATAGCCCGCTACACTTTCAGCACTTGAAGCATTTGTTGGACTACCTTTTACTTGAAAAGCACCGTTGGTTACTGGAAAATCAAGACCAAAAACCGAACCTCCAGCAAACAGATTTCCATTGGCATCGTAGGTCGCAGTTTGAGCCCAATTATCTGATTTAGAGCCAGAATAGGTAGAAAAAACTAATTCGGGGTCGATAATGAGTGGTTGAGTAGCATCGTAGTTTTCGGGAAACTCAAAACGAACCTCATTATTATTTACTCGAAAGTTTGATTTCACATCAATAGTTTTACCATTACGGGTCTGAAATGAATATGGCTCAAACTCTTTCACGACGTTGACTGAAGTTTTGTATTGAAGTTGTCCATTTTCAACCGTAATTCCCTCCAATCCTTCATATTTCATCTTTATTTTTGAAACATCGGCTTTGGGTTTTACGATGTATTCGTATTTAAGCGATTGGTCGAAACTATATAATTTAAAATCAATATCGGGGTAAATATCTCGAAGATAAATCTCATCAAAAGCCGCTACATTTGATTTCCATTTGGTTGGGTCGTTGCCAATGAAATAATTATAAGTGGCAGATGTTGGCGAAATTGCTTCGATTTTTGGCCTTAGATTAGCATCTTCAAATGACATTTCGTAAGCATGTGCCTTGATTACTCCGATTGATTTTCGGCCAGTTTTGGGGTCTAAGTTGCCAGCGTGAATGGCCGCCAATGCTTGCGTATCATAAAAAACATATTGAACACCGGTGTTTTTTACCAATAAATAGCCCCCATTAATATCAGCCCGAAAACGAATGGATGACTCCCACTGTCCATCATTTCGGATAAATTTCACTGAAGGATTGGGAGTTGCTAAAGATACTATTGAGAAAACAGCAAAAATGATGAGGTATATATATTTCATTTGTTTCTTAATTCACGGTTTTATCAGCAATCTTTTCATAATTTACTTTTTACTGTATAGAGCAAGTTGGAAACTTTCTTTCCCAACTACAAATGCGGCAAAGTCACTATAAAAGTACTACCTTTTTCTTCCTCACTAGTTACATCAATTTTACCTTGGTGCATATCAATGATTCTTCGGCAAACAGATAACCCGATGCCGTGTCCACGGTATTTTGAGGCATTTGGCGTGCGGTAAAAAGGTTCAAAAATCTTGCCCAACTCGCTGGCGGCAATACCAATACCATTATCTTTCACCGCCACAATACAATGTTTATCATTAAATTTTATCTTCGCTTCGGCTTGATGGTCGGGCGAGTATTTACATGCATTTTCGAGTAAATTTGTAAAAACTGTTAATAATAAAGCTTCATTACCATTTGCACTCACCCACTCATCGTCGTCAGGAATATCATCAAAATCAATTAATATTTTATAATCACTGTTCTGATTCAAAACTTCTTCTTGGGCTTTAAACAAAAGTTCGTCCAAACGTGTCGGTTTCATCACCAAAGAATTATCTCGATTCTCAGATTTTGCCAGTTGCAAAAGCCCATTTGTAAGCTGTATAAGTCGCTGATTATCAGTCAATAACGAACGAAGAATGGTTTTATATTCGTCTGTTGTTCGATTATTTTCAAGAGCAATTTGTATTTCAGATTTAATTGCGGCCAAAGGCGTGCGTAATTCATGCGAAGCATTGGATACAAAACTTTTTTGAAACTCAAACGACCGCTCCAACCGCTCCAACATCTGATTAAAATTAATAGCCAATTGAGCAATTTCATCTTTATTATTGCCCGTATTGAGTTTTTGTTTGAGGTTATAGGCCGTAATATTTGTAATTTCTTCATTAATATCAGCAATCGGTTTGAGTGATTGTCCTGCAAAAATTACACCCAAAAAAATCGTTAATAAAATCCCAATAATAAAACTAATCACGAGTGTATCTCTGATATTTTTGAGTTTATCCTTACCATATTTATCACTGGCAGATGCCACTACAACGTACGATTTTTTCTCTTCATCTTCATACATCTGACCAATCACTTGATTTTCCCAGTCGATATTTTCTACGTACTTTTTTTTACGCACTTGATTCAAAAAATCTGGACTAAACAAAAAAGAATTGGCTTCATAACTGGCATAAACTAATTCATTTTTTTCATTAAACATTAAAACTTTTTCGGCATTAAGTTTCGTTAAAAATGTCTTATTTGCTTCACGAAGTTTCTTTTTATCTTTTTCGGTAATCTTTAGTTCTTTTAAAAGTCCAGCTGTCAAAACTGCTCTGTCAGTTAGTCGTTTATAAAATTCCTGTTTCCGAAAATTTTCTGAGGTATAATAAATAGCTAAGGAAAAAATAATCAAGATTGCCGCAATGATTATTGTAAACTGAATAGCTATTTTAGTACGTATTTGCATTTAAAATCTAATGTTTGAATGACCGATTGAGTGAATGAGCGAATATTCAATATATTTGTAACATAAAATATTTCATAAAAAGCGTAAGCAAATATACAAAAATATGTACCTTATATGAATATTACACGCCGCTTGAAAAATTTAGCAAAGTAAATCTATAAAGTTCTTTTGAATTTTTTCCAAATTTTTTCAGCGGAACCGCCGAATCGGAGGTGATTTTAAGATTGGTGTTTTTTTGCGGCCGCCGCTGCGGTTAATTTTTTCAAAAAAATTAAGACAAAGAATTTAGTAGTCAGTAAATTAGTTTTTTTTACAAATTTAATTTTTCCATACACAAGTATATTTCAGAAACAATTAGCAAAATATATGCAAATTCATGTAATTGATGCTGGACATTTTCAACTAGACGGTGGAGCAATGTTTGGGGTTGTACCAAAAACGATTTGGAACAAACAAATGCCCGCCGACGAAAATAATCTTTGCAGTTGGGCAATGCGTTGTCTGCTGATTGATACTGGCAATCAACTGATTTTGGTCGATAGCGGTATGGGTGATAAGCAAGATGTCCGTTGGCAAGGTTTTTATTTCCGTCATGGTGAAGGCGATTTAATAAATTCTATCAAAAAAGCGGGTTATTCGCCCAACGAAATTACGGATGTACTCAGCACGCATTTTCATTTCGACCATTGTGGTGGAAGTGTAAAATGGAATTCTGCCAAAGATAAACTTCAATTGGTTTTTCAGAATGCCAATTATTGGACACATTCAGAGCATTGGGCAACAGCAACGAAACCAAATTTACGTGAAAAAGCCACTTTTTTGCGAGAAAACATCATGCCAATGCAAGAAACAGGTGCGTTGAAATTTACGGATAATATAGAAAAACCTTTCGGAGAAAACATTGAGCTACTTTATGCCGATGGCCATACCGAAAAAATGATTATGCCCAAAATAACGATTGGCGGAAAAACGTATTTGTTCATTGCGGACACGATTCCATCGCACGCACACATACCTGTGCCTTATGTGATGGGCTACGATGTGCGACCGCTTCAAACAATGAACGAAAAAGAAGCCTTACTAAAACAAGCCGTTGAAGAAAATTGGACAATCATATTTGACCATGACCCAACGCACGAAGCCGCTACCATTCAACTAACCGAAAAAGGCTACCGAGTTGGCGATTTTGAAAAGATTTAGTTTTTGGAAGCACTGTCGTTCAAAGTTGCAAAGGGACAGAGTTTCAGAGGCGACCTACACTCGATAAAAAGAAATTATAAAAATTCACAAACAGTTTAAACTCTCCTTTGGGGACGATCCGACGATTCGGTAAGCGTATTTATGACAATAGGAATAGCATTATCAGGAGGAGGCAGTCGAGGATTGGCTCATTTAGGAGCATTAAAAGCACTTTCCGAACTTGGAATAAAACCAACTATGATTGCTGGTTCGAGTGCTGGCTCACTTATTGGGGCATTTACCGCCGCAGGTTATTCACCAGATTTTATCTTTGAAACCATTCAATCTTTGGGAATTTTTAATTCTATTAAATTTGCTTTTAATCGCTTCGGTTTGTTCAAAATGGATAAATTAGAGGAGATTTTCTTGAAATATATTCCACATAATTCGTTTGAAAAACTTAAAATTCCTCTAGTTGTATGTGCCACCGACATCGAAAAAGGTATAGCCGTTTATTTTAGTGGAGGTGAATTGATAAAACCAGTAATGGCATCGTGCAGTATTCCAGGAATTTTTGAGCCTATTAATTTTCAAGACCGGATTTTAGTTGATGGAGGAGTTACAAATAACTTACCAATTGAGCAGCTTGAAGGTATTTGTGATTTTATAATTGGAGTGAACGTAACACCTGTAAGCAATGATATGCCTATCAATTCGGCAAAAGACATTCTGACCAAAAGTCTTTATTTAGCCATCAGAAATAATTCAGGCGAAAAACTAAAACGCTGTGATGTTGCTATCGAACCAACAGAAATGTATAATTTTAACGGTCTAAGTATGTCAAAATCTAAAGAAATTTATCAACTTGGCTATGAAAACACAATTCGTGCGGCCGAAGGGAAACTAGCACAGATTTTATTAAATTAGATGTAAAATTTGAACTATTTTTTGAACGAGAATATCCTCATATCTTTAATTTCTTATCTCAAATCTAATTTTGGCATCAAATTAGATAATTTTTTAATCTGATAACCGTTAAAATTAGAGGTATCTATCATCAAATTGAATATCTAAAGTGCATAAACTATATATACTAATAGCATTTTCGTTACTAACTGCCTCTTGTTCGCAGTTTAGCAACTCTCCCACAAGCAAGGCATGGCACAACGGCAATGCTCGTTTCAACTCGCTCATTATTGCCCGTGATAACATGAAACAGGCAGAAAAAGACCTATTTGATAAAAGAGTAGAAAATTATAGTTCGTTGATGACAATCTTCGTACCGATTGATTCTACTAAAAGTCAGGCGGTTGCAACAAACTTAAAAGAAGTCATCGAAAAAACGTCTTTGATTGCCGAACGCCATTCTAACTCAAAATACTTAGGGGAAGCATATATTTTACTCGGAAAAGCTCGTCTTTTGAAAGAAGATTTCTTGAACTCAATTGAAATTTTCAAATACATAAACTCAACAGAAAGCAACGAAGAAGATAAACACGCCGCGTTGGTTTGGTTGATGCGAGCCTATACTGAAGATAGAGATTTTGATACTGCCCTAAAAGTGTCTGATGTGCTTCGTGCACTCGATTTAAATAAAGAAAATACCCGAGATTTTTATTTGGCAAAAGCTTATTTGCACCAACGTAGTGAAGAATTTGCTATTTCGGCCGCTATTGGTGAGGAAGCTCTAAAATTGATGTCAAAAGGTGAGCAAACCGCTCGTGTGCATTTTGCGGTTGGACAAATGTTTGATATGATTGGGCAACCCGATAAAGCAATGCCTCATTTTGCTGCAGTTGCCAAAAACCGTCCAAACTACGACATGGAGTTTTATGCTCGTATGAATACTTTGCTCGATGCGGCCGCTTCGCAGAGAGGAAGTACAGCAGGTGTACAAGAGAATTTTAAGAAAATGTTGGTTGATAGAAAGAATTCTGACCTCAAAGATAAAATTTTCTTTACGATGGGAAGTCTGGAAATGAAAAAACAAAACTACCTAAAGGCCATTGAATACTTTAATTCTTCGCTCAAAAATTCGAAAGGAAATAGCACACAAAATGCCTATACATATCTCGAACTGGCGGAGCTTTATTATAATCGTTTGAACAAATATGATGTAGCGAGTATGTACTACGATAGTACGCTTACTGCCCTTCCTAAAACCTCAACAGATTACGAACGTATTGCCAAAAAAGCCATTTCTTTAGGCGATTTTGTAAAATACCAAAAGGTTTTGATTGTTGAAGATAGTCTCCAACGTTTGGCGGCCATGAATCCTGCGGCACTCGATAAAGCCCTTGAGCGAATTATCAAACAGAAAGAGGATGATGACAAAAAAATGCAGGAAATGGCACAAAAAATTGTGTCACAAAATAGCCTTCCTGTTGACCGACTTTCAGACAAAGACCCTGATTTTAAACGTTGGGCTTTGTACGACCCATTAGTATTGGCTTCTAATAAAAGTGATTTTCAACAATTATGGGGAAGCCGACCATTAGATGATAATTGGCGTAGAAAAGATAAAGAAGCTGGTTCGATTAGCTTAAAGGTGGAGCGAGGTGTAGTCGGTCAGGAACCAACTAAACAAGTTCCCAAAGTTTCGACTGAGGACTTGAAAAAACAGAAAGAAGAAAAAGAAGCATTGGCTCTTGACGGCAAGAAAAAAGAATTTTATGAGAAGATCCCGACCACTCCCGAAAAACTCGTTGGCTCGAAACTTAAACAAGAAGAAGCCCTTTATCAACTTGGTAAAATTTATAAGTTTCAGTTCAACGAACCGGAAAACGCTAGTGAAACGTTCTTGACATTGCTCAATAAATTTCCAAATAGTGTTCATGAAGTGGAAGTGCTTTATTTATTAACCTTATTGTCTGAAAATCAAGCAGCAAGTCCATATCGTAAGACTTTAATTGAGAAATTCCCTGCTTCAACGTACGCCCGCCAGCTTTTACGAGGAAATGTACAAATTACGAGTGATACCGAATCAAAAGCAAATGTGGTTTATTCTCAAGCGTTCAATTTATATGTTAGTGAAAGTTACGATTCAGCAATAAAATTGGCCGAAGATGGCTTGATTAATTATACAGGAACGAGTATCGAGGATAAATTTGCAATGTTACGTATTTTTCTTTTTGCAAAAACGGAGCAGAAAGATGCTTATAAACAAGCCCTTAACGAATTTATTCAAGGTTATCCATCAAGTAACCTACTTTATAGAGCAAAAGAATTAATGGCTGTTTTGGAGAAAAAATAAGTATATATTTGTTCTGAAAATTATAAAACTACAATCCTAAAAAAGATGAAAGACAATGAAGTAAATGGAGAATCCGACCTCCCACCATTCTTGAAAACCTGGAAAAATGTTTATATTTTGGTAGCAGGAACTTTACTCTTATTAATTGTACTTTTCTACGCTTTCACCCTATATTTTGCATGACAAACCTCGACTGGACACTACTTATATTTACCTTACTTTTTATTATTGTTTATGGTGTTTACAAAAACCATAAAGACCAAAATATCGACGGTTATTTACTTGGTAATCAGTCACTTCCTTGGTATCACGTTGGACTTTCAGTGATGGCCACACAAGCCAGTGCAATTACGTTTCTTTCTACAACTGGACAAGGCTTCGATGATGGTATGCGTTTTGTGCAATTCTACTTTGGATTACCTTTGGCCATGATAGTTTTGTGCGTTACATTCATCCCGATATTCCACCGACTAAAGGTTTATACAGCTTACGAATATCTCGAAAAACGTTTCGATGGAAAAGTACGAGTTTTCACTGCGTTTCTGTTTCTCATTCAGCGTGGACTTTCTACTGGAATTTCAATTTATGCACCTTCAATCATTCTCTCAACAATTTTTGGCTGGGATATTTTCTGGACGAATATTTTGATGGGTGGAATGGTTCTAACTTATACAGTAGTCGGCGGTACAAAAGCCATTTCTTACACACACCTCCAACAAATGATTGTTATTACGGTGGCAATGGTGTTGGCTGGCGTAATTGTGGTGATGATGCTTCCTGAAAATATCGGACTTGTAAAAGCACTAAAAATTGCAGGAAAAGCTAACCATACCGAAGTCATAAGTTTTGATTTTAACCCTAAAGACCGTTATAATCTTTGGTCGGGTTTGATTGGTGGTTTCTTTTTGCAACTCTCGTATTTTGGCACAGACCAATCGCAAGTTGGACGTTATTTAACGGGCGAATCAATCACTCAAAGTCGTTTGGGTTTAGTGATGAATGGCTTACTGAAAATACCGATGCAGTTCTTGATTCTGTTGGTTGGTGTTTTGGTTTTCGTCTTTTATCAATTCAACTCTTCGCCCGTTTTCTTCAATAAAATAGAAACCGACAAACTTCGTACAAGTCAATATGCTCCCGAATTTGCAGCAATTGAAAAAAAATATAATGAAGTTTTGGAGAAAAGAAGACAACTGTTAATTTCGTCTGAAAACCTTGATGATCAACAACTTGAAGTTTATAAAAACAGTTTACAAGCTTCCGATTCAGTAGCAAAAAGTCTGAAAGGACAAGTAATTGATATTATTAAGAAAAACAATCCATCAGCAAGCACCAACGACCGAGATTTTGTATTTCTGAGATTTGTACTCGACCATTTACCACATGGACTTATCGGACTTCTGATTGCAGTAATCTTTGCTGCCTCGATGGGTTCGATTGCATCAGCATATAATTCGTTGGCGGCAACTTCTGTGGTAGATGTTTACCGAAAATTTTCAAAAAATGTTCCATCCGAAAGAACAGAACTCAACGCATCGAAAGTTTCAACCGTAATATGGGGGCTTTTTTGTATATTTGTAGCACAATACGCAAACAAACTAGGCAATATGATTGAGGTGGTCAATGTGCTCGGCTCATTGTTTTACGGAATCATTCTTGGCGTATTTTTAGTAGCATTCTATTTTAAGAACATTGGTGGAACGGCTACCTTTTGGGCTGCAGTTATTAGTCAAGCCATCATTCTAGGCATAGGAATTCCACAAGTAATTTTAAAAGCTGAGTGGATAGCTTATCTTTGGTTCAACCCGATCGGTTGCTTTCTGGTAATTGGCATTGCTTGGTTTTTGCAGAAAAGATTTAAGAATTTAGACAAAAGACAAGAGATTTTAGATTAGAAGAACAAAATATTCTTTTGCCTTGTGTCCCATATCTATTTGCACAACAAAAAAAAATATGGAAAAGAAAAAAATACTCATCATCGAAGATGACCAACGATTAGCAGAAAACCTTGTAAAAGGCTTATCAGAAAAGGATTTTGATACCGAAGTAGCTTACGATGGTCAGATTGGACTACGTTTTGCACTCAGTGGAAAGTTCGATTTGATATTGTTGGATGTGAATCTTCCACAAATGAATGGGTATGAAGTTTGTGCAAAAATCAGAGAAAAAGACCGCCAAACGCCTGTAATTATGCTAACAGCTTTGGGCGAAACTGATGATAAAATTGTAGGATTTGAAAAAGGGGCTGACGATTATATTGTGAAGCCTTTTGAGTACCGTGAGCTGATTGCTCGTATCAATGTTTTCTTAAAACGTGCCTACGCTGAAAACGAAACCAACGCAAATTTTCTCCGCATTGCCGACCTCGAAATTAATTTTGAGAGTAAAATGGCAACTCGACAAGGCAAACATATTGATCTTACACCAAAAGAGTTTTCATTGCTCGAATACTTGATACGCAATAAAAACAAAGTAGTTTCAAAGGCCGAAATTGCAGAAAAAATATGGGAAGGAAATAATGCGGAAAATAGCCTAAATGTTATAGAAGTTTACATCAATTTCCTCCGTAAAAAAATCGACAAAGATTTCGAGCCAAAACTCATTCATACCAAAACTGGAATGGGTTATGTATTGAAGGATGAGTAACGTTAAATTTGAAAAACTATGCAAAGAACAGTCGCTTTAACGCTCAGTGTCAGAAAGACAAAAGCTAAAAAATTAAAGGAATTTTTGAAAGAAATTGATTTTGTTAAGGTTGAAGAAGAAAACAATTTTAATATCTCATCAGAACGGTTCGAAGCTGGCTCTTTCATAAAAGGGGAATCTCCATCGCAATCTATAGGGATTTGGAAAAGTAACGAACAAAGACTCAGTGCCAATGAAATTAGACAACAAGCATGGCAACGAAAACCAAAAAACTGATATTGTTAGACACGAATATTGTGATTGGATTGCTTCGGGGAGAAAAACAAGAGAGTCAAATCGTCGAATCATTGGGCTATGAAAATACCGCGATAAGCACAATTAGTGTTTTAGAAATCTACTATGGTATGTTCAAGAGTGAGGTAAAGGATACTAAAATAGCTCTTAGCAAATTCAATAAGTTGCATCTTGATAAAGAAATTTGTCAGAAAGCTGTTGAAATCATGTTAGCTTACGCAAGTAACAGACCTATGCTTCCTGATTGCTTAATTGCAGCTACAAGTATTATTTGTAATGCCGAACTATACACCTATAACAAAAAAGACTTCGACTACCTAAAAGGAGTAAATTTATATGCTCCGAAAATATTTTTGAATTAAAATTTCTTAAAAAAGTGTCACACCTTATTATTCCGAAGACAAGCTTATGACACTTTTTTTCTTTATAACTTCAATAATTTCTTCCTATTTTTACGTTTCAACTCAATCAACCTAAAAACTATTATTCAATGAAAATTTTCAAGAAAATCTTACTTGGATTGCTCATTTTACTTGTTGTGGCGAGCATCGGAATCTATTTTTGGCTACAAGGTACGAAACCTAAACTTGATGGAGAACTTCAACTCAAAGGACTAAAAGCACCAGTCGAAGTGATTTATGATGATTATGGGGTTCCTCATATTTATGCACAAAACGAAGATGATTTGTTTCAAGCATTTGGCTATGTTCATGCTCAAGATCGCCTTTTTCAGATGGAATTGATACGCCGTTTGGCAGATGGACGTCTATCCGAACTTTTTGGTGAAAAAGCACTTCCATCCGACAAGTTCTTCCGAACACTCAGTTTCCGTAAACACGCCCAATGGACGATGGATTCGGTGCTAATGAAAAACCCGAATGCTCCATTCGTAAAAGCAGCACAATCATATATAAAGGGAGTAAACGAATACATCGAAAACGGCAAAACGCCTGTTGAATTTTCGATTGTAGGCATCAAAAAAACACCCTTTGAAATGAATGACATGCAGATAATCATGGGTTATATGGGTTTTACTTTTGCCGAAGCATTTCGTTCAGAAGCCATTTCTACAATGATTC
>Ga0209189_1000568_pt1 | contig 30411 bp, 51 predicted proteins | sample C_130820_EF_Meta_FD_187308 | JGI IMG/M metagenome (GOLD analysis project Ga0209189, IMG submission 187308) | Freshwater microbial communities from Lake Croche, Canada to study carbon cycling - C_130820_EF_MetaG (SPAdes) (version 3) | ecosystem: Environmental > Aquatic > Freshwater > Lake... | reverse complement strand
TGCATAATTTGACATCTTAGTCCCAATGCTAGTAGTTATAATGTATTAATTGTATCAGTTTGATACGGTTTTAGTCAATCAATCAGTATAGATAATTTTATTTATTCCTGCTTCTTTAATTGCTTTATAGCAATTATCGCAGGGGCGAGAAAGTCTTTGCTTGCCACGCCTATTAATCCTTGCCACATAAATTGTTGCGCCCTTTGCATCCTTTATCTTACGAAGAGCATCTGCCTCTGCATGAACAGAACAGGAAGTTTTAATTTGTTCCTCTGGAATAATGTCAGGATGATTACGAAACTTATTAATACCTACACTAAGAACACGATTACTCTTTACAATAACCGCGCCATGCATCATTCTTTCTGATGACGACATGGCAACGTTCTTAGCAAGATTAAGATAGCGGCGGTCCCTGTTGGACAACTGCGAGTCACTCTCCTGAAGCATTTGTTTTGCCTTTCCGATACCACGTCTTTGTGTTTTTTAAGTATACGACTATGTATGCTAAAGAAGCAACAATAAATCCATACTGCTCAGAAATTATGGAGTAATAAATCCACATACCCTCAGTAAAAATACCAATAGGCCAAGCCCACCACTTCATACGACCGGCAAAGAACATTGTTGTTACGCCAAACGCAGCCAGTATCCAAGACCATAGCATCATTCACCCAGCGCAGCCGCTACAATACGTTCACATGTATCAATATACAATATACCAAATGAAGCCATTAGGGCTTCTCTAACATCTCTAGCCGCGTCTTCGCGGCCCTGTTGATATTCATTCATGACTTGTCCCTTACAACTTTGGTAGGAATATCCATTTCTTTAAGGATACTGATGCAATACTCTGCACGACGATCTTTACCTCGAACGAAGATTACAGCGGAGTCAATGCCAGAAGTTATAGTGTCATAGTCGGCGGTCAACTTGTCTATGTTGTTACCACTCAATCTATTATTAACTAACTCTTCTTTAACTGCATATTCTTTCTGACGCATGTATTTTTCCACCTTGCCCACATATTCAGTAGTCATATTTTCTGCACCAGATGCACCCGTATGAACAAATACAATGCGTTTGTCATCGGGGGAAAAGATGGAAGCATCTTCAATAGCAATAGTTAGATTACGCATAACTTCATTGTAGTCAGTCCAGTTTCGACTACCAACAACCAATACTCTCATGATTTCTCCTTAGAAATAGAGAAGCGGCCCAATTTAGACCGCTTCTCTATTTAATTAACTAATTAAATTACTCTGACTTGAACATAAAATTAACAGCAGCGCGTGGAATTCCGGGGGAGAAAGCATTTCCCCACAGAGATTTATCTACGGACTTCTCAAGTTCTTCTACGTCCGGTGCTGGCTCTGACTTCTCATCTTCTTTAGAAGCAGCCTTGGTAGTCATGCTACAATCTGAACAGCAATCGCCACCGCAATCTGATCCACAATCTGTACAACAGTTGCATGTATCTGCCTTTGACATAGCATGTTCACAGGAACATCCTTGACAACATTCTCCATCGCTATCGTCGCAACCATCGCAAGTCTGGCAACCGGAACATGCACAACCGATACACTTACTCATACCTGCACAGTTACACAGTTGCATGTTATCATCTGACTTATTAACCTCATCTGGCTCTGTAGTTTCACCGGCAGAGGGAGCATCTGTTGTTGAATTGGCTGTGGTGCTGTAGTTTCCAGTGCCATCTAATTTTGCTGGCTCTGTGTAAGTTGGACCACCAACTACTGATGCCTTCTGCATGGCAAGTTCGCTCTGGGGATCGGGTTCTACTGATGTATTCGGTACATAACTATTGTCTGTTGTAATAGATTCATTAACGTCTAATCCTTTATCACTCATTTTTTCACCACCTTCAATATAAAGTTTGCAATATGCTTTATCTTCGATTCTACCAGCAACAACAGTGCAAGCCTCCTCAGAGGCTACAAAAAACTTACATGTACAACAATAAAGTGATTTCTTGTTGTTTGCTGCATCGACATACTCAGACTCTTCCTTAGATGCCTTAACATAATACTCTACAGAATTGTCAGGCTCCTCTTGGCGTTGACCGCTAGAGGATGTTAAAGGAGAAAGTCTACCTTGATTATCTGGCATTTTAGTACGGGCCTGCTTCACGACGAACGTTTGGCTCTGTTTCTGTTGAAACAATTGGTCCGCCAAAAGGCTGACCTGTTGTCATTGAAACATCCTGACCAGTGAAAGGACTCTGTACGCTATTACCTGTCATTGTCTTTGGCTCGTTGATTCCGATATCTTGAAAATTGTATCCACCGTCCCAGAGTGACCGATTTGTAAGAGAGTAACCGTCAGCGTTATCTGGACCTACTCCTGTTCCAAGGTTATTTGGTCCTGATGCTGGCTGTACTGGGTTGTTGTCTTGTTGATTATTATCCATTTAGTTGATTCACCTTCTTTCTTGACCAAGAGAATCCGGCATCTCCGCCCCACATATCCCATGCGACGCGACCGGGGGAAGGGAAACCCTCTTCTCCTGAATTGAATCCCTTTGCTTTCTTATCTACTTCATGTCTGCTAAAAAAACTAAACATCCTTTTTACAGTACGAGGAGATAGGTTTTCTCTGCGACTCAACTGTCCTGCGCGAGTCACGCCAATAATAGTCCCTCCGCGCTTGCCGTCTTCATGCCATTTCAAAGCACGCTTTGCAGCAGCAACCATCCCATCACTAGGAGTTAAATTAATATCAGCCATAACAACATTATACCTTAGTCAAGAAATTCTACGACTCGTCAAAGGATTCATTGGAGAAGTACTCCCCATGATTACCAGCCTCAAGAACTTCCTTGCCTTTTTCAGTAATCTCAAAACTGGCGGTAAGATTCTCATCGTAATTAACAGAAACTAAATCATGCTTGACTAATTCAAGCATGGTGTCGTCAACATCCTGCATAAGCATTTCATAAAACTCAGGGAAATGCTTCTTTGCACTCTTCATGTCAACATTGTAGGTGAACTCTTCCCCATACATGCCATTGGGCTGAAGAACTCCAAAATCAACCATCTCCGCAATAATTGCGTCAACTTCTGGGTCGTTGTCCATTATCTTCCTTACGCGCTAGATTCGCTCTTGTTGTTAATTGTTTCGCGGTCATCAATAACCTCGTATGCCACTTTATTTAGGGGGGATTCGTACTTTGCGTAATGATGACCACAGAAAAACAATTCTCCACTCATCATTTTTACAAGAACAAATGCTTGTGCGCCACATCGGTCGCATCTATCCAGTTTCGTAAACGTCGGGGATTTCATCTCTAGCATCATCATCTCCTAAAATAGTGAACGATTCGTGTCCTACATTGATTAATGTTTCTCCATTGTCAAGAACAATCACATAGCGTTCTGGTTTTAACCAGTAGGGAGAACATTCCCCCTCGCCATGAGAATCAATTATACTACCATGATACCTGACTCTAGTCATTAACTCAAGCCTTCCCGCACAAAAAGTGCCTCCGGCAGGATTCGAACCTGCGACTTAAACATTAGAAGTGTTTCACTCTATCCACTGAGTTACGGAGGCATAACGAGAGACTAAGCAAGTCTCTCGTACTCTTCCGCTCTGTCCTGCTCACGATTAAATTGTTCTAATTCATCCTGAATGTCTAACCAATCTCTAATGATACGATTGTAACGATCCAGAATCTTATTAGGAATATCTACAGTAGGATCATTCGGCAATGGATTATTGTCCACGACAAGAAAGTTCTGCCGATCATGCCACAACGTTACGCGCATTACCGATACTTCCTCTTCAATGGTGGCTTGATGCCAGCCTTAACACATTGCTGATATGCGATACCATATCGCTTTTCCGAAGCCTCACCGGGCTTTCCAGAAATCTGCTTCTTTACATCGTTAGATGCTGATGCAAGATCGCGTAAAAGGCGATCTGTTTCTTCCTGATTAATGCTCACTGTTATCCTTTACAAAGTTGGGGAATGTTTCTTTACACTTACTACACCACTTATCGTATGGAAACTTCTTTTTGTTTACCATACCAGCAATTCGACAATCATATTCTTGATGCCTAGTGTGAGTACAAGTACTCGTCATATGATCTCCTGAAAGTATACATGATCACAGAATTCTTTATCAACTATTTTTTTCTATTGTTTCAATTATTTTTTTTAAACACCAGTCTAGTTGTACCATACGGGTACGATCAGGAATATTATTTATTAAATTAATAATACGCTGTCTTTCGTCGAACGCTCCGTGTTTATAGTCAGTACTTTCTTTTGAACAATTACAGCCAATTAAATGGCAGTCGCATCTGTCAATATGACAATGTTTTCTACCGAATACAGGACAAGTTGGTTCGTGCATTTATCGCACGAACAATCTATAAATAGTCATGACCCAATGATGACCATTGCCCTCCGCCTTATCATGCAATCTTGCAGCATAACGATATATTTCGGAACATATAAAAGAACGTTCTTCTTTTCGTCCCTGATCATATCCTTGTTGGTATGCACGATCTATATCATTCATGGAATAATTATATCTTACTGATCATCATTACGCTTGACTACTTCCCAAATACACAATAGGGCAACTATACAACAAGAAATAGCAAACGATGCCCAAGAAATATCTGCAAACATTATATGTTTTTCTTAACAATAATCATTTCATTAAGCGTCTTACACATTGTCTGAAGAACAGTCTCTGCCTGATATTGAAAATCCTCAGGGTGCCATTTGTGCTTGTCATTGCCATATACTTTTTCAAATACGTTAGAAAACATAGAAAGATACTCTTCATATGTAAAATAAAAATCTGTATGATTTAACTTACTCATGCTGCTTCCTTAATATGTGTAGGCCAATAATAATTACAACTCTCACAGCATACCAGAGGGCGGTAAATATCTACCGCCGACTCATACTGTGGATAAAGATCGGGAGCCTTAAGATATAGATTAGCACGATGAGTAATAATAACTTTATCAAACTCTGTTCCATGCATCCAAGAAGGCTTACCAAAGTCAAAGTTCCTAAGTTGCTGTGCATATTTTTCAATAAACGACCAATTATTTTCCCACTTATATCCACGCATACCCATCTCTGTAGCAATGGCATGTAAATATGCTACAAGAGTATTGGGACTGTTGCGAAACATTTTAGTGGCAGGGTGATTAACCCAACCTTTAGAATCTCCAGCAATTGCTGCAAGAATCTGACGACCCTCTAACAACTGCTTGACAAGGCGTTTTTGATCTAACGCCCGCGCAGATTCAGTAAAGTTTTTATGTGGAAGGAAAACCTGCACTATGATTCCTATCTATCGAATATGGCGACTGAAAATTACATCTATTTCTTCTACGTGAGAATGCCCGTAACGAGCAGCATTCATTCTTTCTTTTTCCCAAGTGTTAAGAAACGAGTTGTCTTCATTTGTAAACTTATTTTTAATCTTTGCAATAATCTTTTTCATACGGTATTACTCCTTGTGGGTTTTAATAAATTAGGCTCCTTGTGGGTTCTTATTTTTATATTACCACAGCCTTTGTTTAAGATTCAAGGATTTCGTCATTCATTGTAAAAAATTTGTAATTAAAATAACCGAGACTGTTGTCGTCCATTATTGTTTACCTCCTGCATCATTTGCATCATGTAATGTCTTATACAAGCACTATACGCTACTTCTGCCAATTCCCGCCACGTTTTTTCCTTGTGACTTCTGTCATAGGCAATCATGTCCTTAGCAATAAATTCAATTACTTCAGAGTGGTGGTTCATTCTCTAACCCTTTGAGAGTAAAATACATGTCTGCTGTAAGTTCATCACAACGATCAATAATAAATTCAGTATATTCCATTGCAATTGCAAGAGTATAGTCTGTCTCGCGGTCGGGATTAGCAATATATTTATCATGAAACTCTTGGGCAACCTGAAGATAGATTGCTTCGTAGTCCATTCCTAGACTTTCAAATTCGTTTTCCATTATGCCTCGTATTCTGGATGGTCTATTGGTGTTGGTGCTGTTGCCCGTGTTCCACAATGGAAACACTCCATGTCTAGCAGGTATCCTGCAATTTCATAATCTTCAAAAGTAACCACTACTTTCCACATATCTGAACCACATACGCACTCATGCATAATAATTCCAGACATGTCAAAGGATGGGCCGGGATTTTCCTGCTTAAAATCTAGAATGCTCATAGCCGTCCTTATACGGATAGAAAATTAAATGGTTCTCTCACAAATGGAGAGAATTCTTTAGCAGCATTTAATGCCACCATGAGTCTAGCATTAGGCTCCATATCCTCGCAAGCAAAAAGCGCACCCAAAGCAATGTGTGCGCCTGCGCCGGAAGCCCAGTAATTATGTATATCTAATCCAACTTGCCAATCGTTCTCTACCACAAAGATTCGACCCTTTATTCCTACAATAATTTCCCAGTCATCTTTGTCATCATCATGATAAGGAAAATTATTTTCCTCTAAACATTTTTTTAATGCTGGCACAAAGTTTTTAACCATATAACCTGTAAGAACATCATCAGTTAATTTAATTGTGGGAAGGGCGGGAGGGTCAAAGGCATACTGTGCTATTTGACCTAATCTAAAACTTTGGCAGTACCCCAACAGAAAAGACCCCTTAATAAAAATCTTAGGAGTCTTTCTGGAAGAAATAGATGTCTCGTCAACTGCACAGGAATCTGCTGCCATGAACACTTTTGTTCCATTTGTCGCAGCGACAATGCAAGTCATTAGTTTGGGCCTCCCATAAACATATTACGAAATGTATATACATTAACCAATGCTTCGATCTCTTGTGGGTCAACGGTGGCTATTGGTGCTGGCCTAGTCGATAGATTACGAATAATGGCATTAATGCCTATCATACGCAACCAAGACGAAAAAGTAAAGAAAAGAATCAGAGGCCACCAAGGAATCTCATGATTAATTAAAGATACTACAAACCCATACACGCACAATCCATAAACAATTACTCTAAACGTAATTGCTAAAATTACACCAATGTTGTACCCCGCGTTGCCCCACTTAGGCATTTCTTCTCCTAGGGTTAGTGGCATGAATCTTTGCGATAGCCTCTAACCAATTATAGACCACATTTTCAACATTGTATTTATCTACTACTAATTCATACCCACGTTCAGCCTGAGCCTTACGTAAATCTGGATCAAGAAGTCTCTCTAGGTGCTTCAACCAATCACGCGGGCGTCTAGCAGTATTACCTGCACCCTCAGCCTCTAGTTTCTGATACTCCTTAGAGCCGTACGCAACGAACGGTATGCCACTCATAGCGTATTCTAAGCCCTTTAAATTACTCTTGGCCTCGTTGAACGGTAGGCTATTTAATGGAACGATACCGATGTCCATAGGCAGCAGGATGTTGCCGTAATATTCAGGGCTACAACCAGTTGTGCCTTTAAGTCTATCTGGATTAATCCCGGCAATATCAGCAAATTCTTTAGGTTGATCTGGAAGTATTCCTGCATGATGGAACATTAAGTCATTACGTTCAATGAAATCTCCAAGCCAACCGCGCAACTCTTCAATATCTCCAGAACGCCAAATCATAATCCCAACCCAACCAATTGTAGGTTTACGTCCGGCAGAATCAATACGCTTAACAAAATTACTTGGACTCAGGGAATTATAAACCTGATAGCAATTCTTATTCTTTTTAGAATAATAATCTTGAAGAAATTCGGTACTGGTAATTAATCCAGTAACCTCACCATAACTATTTAGCATATGATTACGGTTCCATGTAGCATCACGATCAGGATGCGTAGTCTGAAAAGCAATATTAGTTGTAGGAAGACCGTGGAACCAGTCATCAATATCGATAATGACTGTCTGACCTAACGCACGAGCCTTAGCAATATATGCATTTGCCTCATGCCACATCCACAATTTAAGAATTACAACATCAAGGTCTCCCGAATACTCTTTAGGATTAACGATGGGGGCGCGATTGTTTGCTATCAACCTTTGTCTTACGGGAACAGCAACAAATCCTTCTTCATCCCGCCAACCCACTTCACCAATAACAGTTTCAACGCCAATACGATTTAACTGTGAACCGGGACCAAAGAATCTAATCCATGTACAACCACCGGGACTCGCTTTTTCATAGTCGCCCCAGTCTGAACTGAGCATACCAATCTTCATTTAGATTGCCTTTCTCTACGAGCCTCCTGTCGGAATCGAACCAACGACATTCGCATTACAAGTGCGACACTCTACCAACTGAGTTAAGGAGGCGGTAACCAATTACCTACATGATTGCGGGTAAGCAGAATACCATTGCGTAAACGGCTTCCAAATCCAAGCGTACTGTGTCGCTGAATCCCAAATGCCATCATACTGCGATGAATCTAAGTAAACCTTTCCTGAATTAGTCACGCCAATGCCCCAAGCAGACCAATCTCGTCCGCCCTTAGACATTTTATATGTGATGCGTGATGCTTTGAGGGGGTCCAACAAGTCCTTTGTGCGATACTGTGAGTGTGTAGGCGAATTAATCTGCCATATTCCATAGTCTTCGCCATTAAAGTGGACATTCCCCGGTCCAATGTTATTTCCATTAGACTCTCTCATAACGATTGCCCAACCAACTCTCAGAGCGTTTCCTCTGAAGCCACCCTTATAAAGCCATCTGACGATGTTATCTTTACAGAGTTTGGGCTTGTGCTTTTTCTTCTTAATTACTTGTGGTGTTGTTACAGTATCTACAGTAAAACTTGCAGGAACTGTAACCTTAGGGGAACTGTCTAGAGTTATGCTCTGGGCTGTCGGTGCCTGTACCGCAGAAAGCGCGGCAAGAAGGGCGACAGCGGGAGCAACCCTTTTGATAATATCCATTCATACTAGGATACCAAAAAGGTGCTATTCCGTCAAGGTTAAACTACAACTATTTTCAAAGTTGCAGTTAACTGCCAGTTCCAGAACTGATGCTTGTCGATTCTTTCAGCAATATAATTAGCGATACCCTGCTCATTTTCCATATCTGCAACTTCAAAAACATGCTTTAACTGATCAATTAGAAAAGCATTTGTTTCTGCAAGACACTTTAACATAGTAACGGGATCAAGATCAAGACCATCGTTAATCCTGATAGTGGAATTATTTAACCACTGCATAGCCCCAAACGGAGCCTTTTCGCCTAATTTAAGAATATTTTCTGAAATGGTATCGACTTGCTCATAAACATCTTCATAAATCTCTAGAAAGAAAGCGTGCAATTCTTTGAATAGCATACCCTCAACATTCCAGTGATATCCATGAGCCTGTGAATACATCACAAAATCATTTGCCTGAAGAATTTTGAGTTCGTTTACTAAATGTCCCATTATCATCCTTATAAGTTTAATTAGGTGGGGGTAGGATTACTACCCCCACCTTTTATTATTATACCATCAATTGGCAGGCGGAGTTGCCTTCTTTGTGGTACGTTTTACGGCAGGCTTTTTCTCTGCTGCAACCTTAGGTGCGGCCTTATTTGCAGTAGCCTTGCGTGCCTTCTTTGGCGTTGCTGGAGGCGCGGTAAGAGCATTAGCGTCAGCCGCTGCTGCCTGAGCAGAAACAACCGGCTTCTTTGGAGGAACAATAAGGGCAACGATTGTGCGGGTTCCATTGTCTTTAATTCCAAGACGCTTCTTTACATCAGCAAAATCTGCTGCTGTAGCGTTCGCTCCCTGAGCGCCGGGAGACCATGATTGAATTGCCTCAAGATGCATTTCATCCATATAGGTTCCCAAATCCCAGTCTCCGCCCCAACCAAATACACGCTTGCCCGTTGACGTAACATACTTGTCAAGCAACTTGTGCATAGTTGTCCTCTGCTTTGCAGTCATATGCTGTTGACGGTCTGCCTTAAGCACATCGTAACGCATGTCAGAGGCCGTCCCGCTCGCATGATTGCTAAGTTGAGCAGTTGTTCTGGCATCTCTATATTCCCAACCGTCTAGGGGACCGGGATCAAGTGGGATTACAAGTCGATTGACCTGTGCAAGCATGTTCAAAAATACTGGAAGAACATCTTTATTTAGTAAAACTTGTTTCTTTGTGCCGGGAACGGTTCCCCACTTCAGACGCGGGTCTGTTTCGTTTGGGATACCTTCCCAACCGTTTAATGAATTTGGCATTAATTCTCCTATTATTTTGGGTTAGTGCCTGCGCTTCTATTTCCGTAGCCAGCACTGTCAAGACCGTCCTTCTGGGGCGGTGTGTTATATGTAGACACAAATCTAGCATTCTCTTCGTTTGTGTCATTATCTATACCCATAATACCTTTCTTTGCGGGAAAGAAAACTCCATCCCAAATAGAAGCGGCATCATAGGACTTCTTTGTTTCTGCATACTCAGAGGGAGACTTAGCAGTCCTCACCTCAGAGCCAAGTATATCTTGCATTTCTACAGTAAGTAATTCTTTATGATCAACGGCCTCTTCTTCTGTCTTGTGGCATCCAACAACTTCTCCTGTACCGTCCTTAAGAACGGCCCACCCACCCTGACAATCTCCAACGTTGTATTCAACCTTGAATTCCTTACTACCGCCAAACATAAACAATTTCTTTACTGTATCAGACTTTAATGTACTAACCTTATGCCCAACAATTGTATCAGTTGGCTTCCATTTATCTTCAACTTTTTTATAGATTCTAATTAATGCAGCGGGGTCTTCAGGTGTTCCTGTAATTTCAAAAGAAGAGCCGGGGACTTTTACTTTTCCGTTACGAACAATTCTAACAATTTTTCCGTGAGCCATTCCACCAGATGAATTCCAAGTTACGAACTGACCAACTTTTTTGCTATCAGACTTATCCATTTTTGCCTCCTCCACATTAATTTCAAGCGCGGCTAGGTGCTTAAGTGCTGACTCTTTATCTGGATGACAAGTAACAATTTTTCCAGAATCAGACAGCACAACGGCATATGCGCTGCAACCTTCTATATTATGTTTAATTTCATATGGCATAATCTAATTATAACATCCTATCTAAAAGAGCGTCTGACCAGAATCGAACTGGCGATTTTAACTTGGAAGGATAACGTGTTACCTCTACACTACAGACGCGGAGGATTACACTATAGCAAAAATACTTACTTTAATGTTTTGAGTATCTGAACTAATTACTCTTACGTGAGCCTGAGTACTGTCTACGTTGTAAACAGAAAAAGTAACACTTCCAGTCAGTGCGTTAGTTGCATGAGCAGATTGCACAGATGCTATTACTTTTGGAGTAGTGCCTAAAGAAAAACTAAAGTCAAACGTTTGAACGTTGCCCGCGACACAAGATTTCGATGCGCTTGTTGTTGCATAAAAAGGATTTACTGCCCAAGTATTTTGAGCAGTTTTATTTAACAATCCCACACTATTATTATCAATTGCAGCAATGGCTGTTAAATCTCCATCTAAGGATTGAGAATCAGTTATTCCATATCCTGATAATGTAGTTGGGGTAGATGTAAGTTTGCTCCATGCTAGCGCGGTAATCCATGCTGGGTTAGAATATGTTCCTGTAGTATATACACCATTGGTTACAGTTGCTGCATTTCCATCAACGGACACTCCAGTTAAAGTTTGTGAAGTTGATGAACGATTCAGGGCAACCGAAGTGGTGCCAACGTACAAAGAGGAATTCCCAAGGACAGAGGCTGTAATTGTGCCTGTCAACTTAGAAGAATCTAAAGTAGAAGATGAACTTAAATAACTATGAGTATGCCCAGAAGCAGAATATGCATGTGTGTGATCTCCAGACGCGGCCTGAGCAGAACCTGTACCCAGCGTATGGTGAAGTGCAGAGGTAGAAGAATCTGTATCAGGACTCTGATGAGTATTAGATTGATTTAATTGATTTGATGCATGACTATGTGATACCGCGTCAAACGCGGCAGTAACCGATGGTTCAGTTACTGTAGTAGTAATTGTTACGTCTGCCATGATTCTCCTATGCCGTCACATCGTTGACAACTGTGACGCCGCCATATAAAATTGTTCTTACAATAGCCTGTGAACTTTTTGTGTATTTAACCTGAATGTCATATTTACCGTTTGTGTAAGAGGAACTTACTTTATCTGATTCTGTAGAAGACAAGAAGAACTTTAATGTTCCTGCTGCCAATTCTCCACCAGCAGGAGTAACCTGAGCAAAACTTGCTGACACTGCGGAGGCTCCATTTGTCATAGAAATAAGTCCAGATGCGGAAAAATTAGTAATACCAGTAGACAAATCAAACGCGCTAGCATCTGCATTCTTTAAATAAACTGTTAAGTTTAAAGTATCTCCTTTATAAACAATAAGGTCTAGCAATGCGGGGCCAGTAGTTAAAGTAGTATTTGCCATGTTTCGATTATATCATAATTAAAGGCCACGCGGAATTAATAATATAGTGGTCCCTGAGGGATTCGAACCCCCGGCCTTCTCGGTGTAAACGAGACACTCTACCGCTGAGTTAAAGGACCGCTGCGGGACAAAGATTCGAACTTTGATAAACGCTTCCAAAGAGCGTTGTCCTGCCATTAGACGATCCCGCATAAAGTTTAAGTGTATTATATTTTTTAATTATTCTAGATAATTTATTTTCCGCCATCGCCTAGCCATTTATCTAAATCGTTTTCTAACTGTTGAGTAAAGTTACGTCTAATTAAATAATCATTCCACATGTACTCAAGAATCTTTTCACCAGAATCAACGAGGGCTTCGATCTGACCCTTGCCCCCATCTGTATACTTTAAAATCATTTGGGCATCATCTGTAGCAGCAACAATTACTGTCCTGTCCCCCTCTTGATGAGCAGACAATCTCATTTTGTGTTTCTCTTCAGACATTAATATCAACCCTTATAGTTTAACATAGGAGGTTGGAGGTAGGTCCGATTTCCTTTTCTCTGCACAAGATATTTCGCTGGACTTCAACTGTCCCAACTTGCAGACTCTTAAAAATCGCTCGGGAGTATTCGTAACTATACCCATTCCTAAGGATTCCTACCTCCAACCAGTAGAGCCAGTAGGATTTGAACCTACAGTCAACCGCATATAAGGCGGACGCATTAACCATTATGCTATGGCTCCGAATCATAACATTGTAAAATTATCAACGAATCTCATGCCACCATCTTCATCGTCGTCCCGACCCCCAAAAAATTCTTGCAGGTAATCGGGCATTTCCCTTTTGCTAGGATTAAATTCTATCGTGTTGTTCTGTTTTCTTTCAAGTGCTTCCATCTCTTCTTTTTCATCTTCATAGTCATAAGAATGAATTTCTACCTCACGATTCATATCTGTAGCGGTACGGCTAATCGCATTATATACCGCTCCACAAACTGCGTCAGCCAAATCCTTAGAACCCTTGCGAGGGTGATCAACTTTATCTTTAACAATTCTAAGTTGTAACAATTCGTCTACAAGCAATTGATGATGCGGTCCATGAAGACGCTCCTCCATAACAACCAACGCCATGTCTTCATAGTGCTTCTTAGCCACGGAAAGAATTTCTGCGTTCATTCCATATGCCTTTAATTGTTGCATCATGTCATGGGAGTTCCAGCGGTCAAACGTGACGGCCTTAATATTAAACCCGCGATGCTTGAGAGAAGTAATATAATCCTTAACCTCTGTGAAGTCAACGCTTTGAGTAGACTTTGGAGTCCACCAACGCACAGCATCTACAACAACAAATGGTGCTGCTTCTTTAGTTTGATTGCCAACCTTTATCTTAACCCACTTGTCTACGTGGGCAAGGGCTACAGCACAGTGGTCATGCTTCTGTGCAAGGTCAACGTGGACAAAGTACACTTTGTCTTCCTCTGGAGTAAACCAATCTTGGAATCTATGATCATCTGCTAGGGCTAAATTAAGATCACTGAACGCCCGCTCAATCTTTTCACGGGAACGGAAGAACGCATCCTGAGCATCTGGAGGCATACAGGCAAAGCGCGACAGGGCATCTACAGGGTCGGTATAAAAAGAAATAGTAAAATCTTCAATACTACGGGTAGGATTAATATCCCACGTTGGCCTCTTGAGCGCATAAACTCGCGGAACCTTATAGGTAATAATATGATCTTCCATCCACTCAATAGTAAACTTGTTTTGTTCAATGTCGTCTGGCAGATCGGGATCAATTTTAAATGTGTGTTCTCTCACAACAACTTCTACCTGATCAACAACTTCAGAGTAGCGTTGTTGGATAAAGTCATTCTTGAAACGAGGGAATGAAAGTAAAACTACTTTACCATAGTCGGGGAAACGAGAATCAACAGAAGCACGATACATTCGATAGATAGCGCCAGCAGTCTTAGCCTGTTCATTACCGCTGGTTGAATCCATATCGAAGCCGGAAATCTCGTCAAGGAACACCACCAATACGTTGTAGCCCTCCCACGATTCTCTTTGAGAGTGACCTGAGTGAACTGTAATTGCTTTATCAAATTCTATGCTGTTTGCTTTAGCATTATATTTTCCTTGAAACCACGGCGACCGCTCAATTCTATTAGTGAAGCCTTTGAAGAACACACGGTTAGCCTGCACTGCGTTAATAGCAATATTGATAATGTCGATGCTATCACCGGGAGGCTTGCCATAATATTTAGCAGGATCATTTAAGCACAGAAGCAAATACACAACATAGGCACAGGCGATGGTGGAAATATAATCTTTACCGCTGCCCTTACCTAACTGGAAGATAACTTCATTACAAGTTTGTTTCCAACGCTTATGACCTTCTTCTGCACCAAACAAATGCACAAGAGTTTCTTTCTTATAGATTTGCGTAGAAGCCTTAATCATCTGATACTGATAGTCAGACAATGGTGGGAGGGAAAGAAAATTCTTTGATGATACAAACTCTTCAACAGAGACTGGTTTCTCAGCAAATTCGTTACCGTCTAACGCTTCAAGAAACTCGTCAAACATCAGTCTACCGCCACAGCCTCAACTTTACCAGTAACTTCTGACAGTCGGCGGGAAACTTCAAACTTACAACGCTCACAATTTGAAGTAACATCTTTAAGTATTTCTACAAGAATCTTTTGCTTACGTTCTGTTTCCATAAGTTGCTCTGCTAATTCATTATTCTCTAGCACGCCAGCCTTATTCAACATATCCAAACGTTTTTGTTCTGTATCTGCAACAAGTTTAAGAGCCTGAGTCTTTACACTAAGTTGCTGGTTTGTGTCTGCCTGCTCAACAGTCTCCCATGCCTTTTCAATAATCATGGCATAATGCTGATCTGCACCAGCCAATGCTTCTCTAGCCCGCGCATGAATATTAGTATCATTATGGATTATTTGTTTCCACTCGCTAATAAACTCTAATACCAAAGCGCGGGACATGTTTAATTGAACAGCAATGTCCTTAGGGTTCTTTCCTTTTAATAATTCCTCAACCACCCGATTCATAGAATCAAAACGGTCAGCAATTTCAAGTTCAGACAAGTTTTTTCCTAATGCTCTTCTTGGCGCGATAGACACCCTTGAGCCGATCTACATAAAAAGATCGGTACTGCATTGTAGCCATTTCGCGGCAGTCAATCCACTGCACGTCCAACTTAGAATTAGTAACAAACTGTTGAAACAAATACACACCACGTACATTCTTAAAAGTAATCTTATCCCCCGGCTTGATTACATCCTTTTTAAAATTTAATTCATAAAACACATGAATGTTTTCGTTATCATTGTAAGGAATATATTCTTGCCGCCTACGCTTCACCGATATCCTCCTGCTGTTGGTGCCCAAACCATTCCCGGTCGGTCAATGGCCCTATTCAATCTATTGCCACATTCATTGCAGAACTGACCATCACGATCATCCATCGGAACATTGCGTTCTCTTGTATAATCGCAATGCATACAAACAAATGTATAGATAGGCATACTAACTCCAGTTGTCTCTATTTGCTACCTTTAATAGTACCAGATATCCCATTAAGTCGTCAAGGTCATTATCGCCGGGAAATTCGTTACCGCGCATAAACCGTGATAATTTATCATCAATGCGAACTTTTAACTGCTCAACATTGTCAGACTTAGAAAAGATTCTAGTAGGATTAAGCGCCGAATTTCCATATGCCCTATTCTTAAGAATAAGCATTTCTTTAGCCTCATCGCACACTGCCGCAATTTCTTTCTCTGTCTGATTCTTTGGCTCAACTTTGGACATGTGGCTTACTCTCTCCTAAACTAGCCTGACTTACACGGACATACTGTGAGTTATATTCTAAATCTTCAAGGTGGAAAACTCCAGAATAAGAACAGCCACTTGAAATTCCTCCACGTATACCGTCCAAAGTCTTGGACAGGCTACCACGATAAGGAACCTTTCCAGCAACGCCTTCTACTACAGATACTCCACCATAGAAATCTTGCTGAGCATTATGGCTAGCCATTCCCCTCAATTCCTTGTAAGAACCATCTACGAGTTTGCCGGGGGATTCATCATGACCTGCAAGCATAGAGCCGACCATTACAGCACCTGCTCCTGCGGCAAAGGACTTAACCATATCTCCGGTGTTCCGAATCCCGCCATCTGCCACAATTGACGTTGGCAAATCCATTCGCTCCATCATTTCATAAATATCAATAATTGATGACAATGTGGGCATACCATGACCAGTAACAATTCTGGTAGTACAGCAAGAACCTCCGCCAATCCCAACGCGCACAGAATCTGCTCCGGCTAGGGAAAGGGCTAAGAATCCATCCCATGTGGAAACGTTTCCAGCCATAATATGAATCTGAGGAAATGTTTTGCGAATTTCTCTTACAGTTTCTACCGCAAAAATACTGTGACCGTTTGCAGTATCTACGAGGATAACATCGGCACCACAAATAATTAAAGACTCTATGTGCTTGAGGGCAGTCTTGCTACCAACAACACTTCCTACCGCAGCACCTACCTTTAATTTCTTTTTAGATACAGCAAGAACCTGATTAGTCTGCACTTCAGGTTTCATATAACGGTGAATAATTCCTAGCCCGCCATGATTAGCAATCTCAGTTGCTAGTTGCTCTTCGCATACGGTATCCATAGGAGCGGCAATAACGGGGAGATAAAGATCAACTTTTCTCTCTCCTTCGCCAATAGACATTGCTAAATCTATGTCTTTACGGCTTTCAATAGAAGAAGCATTTGGAACTAACAAAATATCGTCAAAACAAAGTTGTTCTTCTTTTCGGTACAATTTCATCGTTTCTCCCAATCCCATAATTTTTGATTTACATCTCTAAAAGGATTTGTGAATTGTTCAGCGCCCGGTGTTCCACCCCACTTTTCCACAAAATACCTTCTATTGTTTTCAAACTGATGGGGAGGGGTCACAGGGTTATTTGGATCAGCATACTGAGTAGCGGACCCATGATGCATTACAACAGCCTTTGGCTGAATGTAAGCCTTTCTCCCTGATAACCGAATTCGATAATGCATGTCATTATCCTCAAAGTACGCTGGAAAAAAATTCTCATCAAACGTACCACAATACGAAATTAATTGCGGAATATCCACAATAAAACAAAAAAAATCTGCTCCTTCAAATACTTCTAGTTCAGTCCCGAATGCTCCATTAGGATTAGCACTAACTAAAACACCTTGCGTCTCTACAATAGTATCGTACATAGATTTCAATGCACCGGGAGAAAAATAAACATCATCATTGGTAATGAATGCATAGCGACATCCTTCATTAGATGCCTTTTTCATTCCCTCGTTCCACGCACTAGAAACGCCACGGTTTTCTCTGAAATTATCTATAATATATGGGCGAACTTCCATATCAACACTTGACATCATTTGCGTAAACAAATCAAATCTATTAAGCACTGGGGCAATAAAACCTATCATATGTCTAGCCATTCAGGATGCTTTAATGTCCATTCTACAGTACGTTTAAGAGACTCTTCTAGTGGGATAGGAAGTGACCATCCTGTTTCCGCCATCTTGTTCCCATCAAGGGCATAGCGCAAATCATGACCGGGACGAGATGAATGGAAATCAACAATCTCATAATTAAGTGGCTTACCTACATACTCAGCAATAAGTTGTGCCAACTCTAAGTTATCTACCTCGCGCTCGCCAACGATATGATAGCGGGCTGGCATAGAAGTCTCGCCAAATGAAGGTGTTGGCAAAGTAGCAACATGAAGCAAACCGTCTGCCTGATTGCGTGCGTGAAGATAAAAGCGGCTACCAATTTTTCCATCCAAAGAACCATGAATAGTTACCTTTTCTCCATTCAAAACGCGCTTGATTGTCATGGGTACATACTTTTCAGGGTCTTGCGTTTCACCAATAATATTCATAGTATTAGTGATTGCAAGAGGAATACCGTATGTACGCCAGTAGGAGAATGCAATGTCTTCCTGAGCCGCTTTTGATGCAGAATATGGATTGCTTGGAAGATGTTGATCTACCCATTCCTGATGAGCATATCCTTCAGGAGCAGGTCCATAAACTTCATCAGTAGAAACTTGAATAAATTTTTCAATATCTGAATAGCGTGCCCAATCAAGTATGTGACAGATTAGGGATACGTTATTGATAATGAATGATGCTGGCTCTTCAATGCTACGATCAACATGACTCTCACTTGCAACATTGATTACAAGGTCGATCTTTCCGAATTCACGCGCTGTAATTGGGGAAATGGGAGATGTGAAATCGCAACGAATAACTTTCACGCGCTTGTAAGCATCTGGTAAATCATCACATGCTACACGAATTCTATCTTGTAATCCTTTGTGAGTGAATGTAGTGGGACACACTACGAACCAATCTGTATTAATTAAAATATGTCGCAGAACATGACTGCCCACAAAACCGGAAGAGCCGGTCAATAAAACTCTTTTCACAAATTCTCCTAGTAGTTCTCGCCCAAACATTGGGGGATATGAACGTACGGGTTCTCCGCACATATTTTTTCATAAATAATTCCATCAGAGGTTCCTTCATAAGTATACCAATAACCCGCATTTTCCCACACACTTTTAGAAGCAACTAATTGCATGGCATCTATATAACAATGCGTGGGAGGTAGCCCCGAAAAAATTTGCCCTGCCGCTGCCTTGAAATGCCTTACCGCAAATATTACCATATTGCCGGGATGATTATCTAATGTATCTGAAATAACTTGTAGTGCTTCTGGATAAAGAACATTATCAATATTAAAATGTAAAAAATATTCTCCTGAAGCATTTCTCATCCCAAAATCGCGGCTATAATGCCCCCAATGCCCCATATGCTCTGGTGTGTTTAAAATTTTAACAGGATGCTTGAATTTACTCAAATCATATTCATGTTCCAATGGGGCACCCTTGGGTCCATCATGCACATACACTATCTCAAAATCATCAAAATGTTGTGCGGCTAAAGAGTCTAAGCCCGCACGCATACCCGGTCTAGGAACATGAAACTCATAGTCAACAGCAATAATTGAAAATTTAGGCATTTAAAGCATCTCTAACTTTTTCATAAAAGTTTTGATCACTTGCATCGGGTTCCCATGAAGTTTGTGCTACTGCACCTACGCCTGCCCATAAAGTATTTTCATATGCGGGAGAAAAAGAAATTATTCTTTTACTTGCATCAGATAAAACTGTTTTATTAATAATAAATGTGCCGGGTCCAGATGAGTTACTTGCAATAACATCACAATATTTTGCAAGGTGACCAATTTCTGGAAGATCGTTGCCATGTTGATTGGTAATTATATTTTCCGTGTAACAAACATTTGGCTTGACAAGTCCCATATTCAAGGTACAAACAAAATTAACATTAGGAAATTCGTCAGCAAGTCTGCTAATTGGTTCATAAAGATTTGTTTGAAAAGTTGGCAAGGATACGGAAGGGTTGTTACAGATAAGAACTTTTTTTCCCTCAGGTACATTCATTGGAGAAAGAAGTTCTTCATTTATCTCTGGTACAAATTCCCAAGGATCATTTGATATAGAAGGTATTAGTTGTCCGCCGCTGTTTGCTATTAACTTAACAGCAATATCTTGCCACATAGGAATTTGATTAACAATATTATGTTGCTGAGCAATCATATAATGTCCAACCCAAATGTTTGCATAGAAAGTTCCATCATGAGAATAAAAAGAAGGAGGACAATTTCTAACCGCAGGATCACACTGGTCTAAAGAAAGAAAATTAACAGGTAAATTAAGAGCATGATTGTTTTTATCTGTAGCATAAAAATATGGAACATTGTTTCTTTCTGCTACGTCAAAGAATTTTCTAACAAATTCTTTGCCAACATGCATATCTCCAAGATGCCAAGTGTTAAATACTACTAATCTATTGATCATATCCAATTACCTCAAAGCGAGGGCATGGAACAATAAACTTTCCGCCAGCCTTTAAGAAATTTTCCTCACGCTTAACAAATTCATTAATAAAATGCCAAGGAAGTACAAGAAGATAATCTGGATTAGCAGCACGCATTTCTTCCTCAGAATAAATTGGAATCTCTGTACCTACGGTTCTTAGCCCAAACTTGTATGGGCTACGCTCTGCAATGCCATCAATTAGAGTATGATCAATGTTAAAGTATTGAAGCAACGTATTACCCTTAGTGGACGCACCGTATCCCCAAATTTTCTTTCCCTTGGCCTTTTCCGCCACAATAAAATCATAGGTTTCTTGCTTTAAAGTTTGCAAATTATTATAAAACGCCGTCCAAATTTCTGGAGTATTGTATCCATTATCTTTTTCGTATGCAATCAAAGAATCCACTCTTGCCTTACACACATCACGATAAGGTTGAGTTCCAAACTTCTTGACATCTGCATTATTTTTCATTGCATACAGTCTAAAAGAACCACCGTTGATATCATTCAACTGAGCATCTACAATTTGGAATCCTGATCTTTCAAAAATTCCCTGCATTGATTGAATGGAATGATAGTAAAGATGTTCGTGGCAAATGTTATCAAATGCCATCTGATTAATCATTAACGGAGTATAACTCATCTGAATAACCAGAAGACCATCATCATCCATAACACTACTCAATTCTTCAAGGATTGCTTCTGGATTTTCTAGATCATAGAACATGGCAATAATAGTCACTACCTTTGCTGGGTTGAAACCCGTGGTAGCGTATGCGTCTGCGCTAAAATAATCTTGGATAATCTTATCTGCGTACTGGCTTGATTCTGCTACATAAGAATCATCCACTGGGTCAATACCCACACGCTTGTACTCTTGAGGAACAAACTTCAGCAAAGTGCCGTCGTTACATGCAATATCCAGCCAAACATCGCCTTCTTGCAATTTGTAACTTGAAGTTACTGACTCTACAATTCCACGCAATTCGTTGGTCATTGTTGCATTAGTCCCAGAACGATACCAGTATTGACCATACATAAACTCGGGGGGAGTAATTTCTTCTAATCTAGGAGCCTTTCGAGCGTCATCCCAAACCAGTTTCATTTCTACTCTACCACCGCGAGGAGGTTCTCCATCTGCAATAAAATCAGAGACATACAAATCGCCTAATGTAAATAATTCCTTCATTTAGTTACTTCCTTCAGAATATAATAAAACTTATCTTTAAGTTTTTGGTTGCTCCATTGTGATCTAAAATATTCGAAGGGAGCATCTCCGAATTCAATTATTTCTTTTATTGAATAATTATCTGCATTTATCTGCGGAAAAACTTTATTCACATGTTCAAACATAGAAGAATTGCTAACTCCAAAAGGTCTGCCAGCACTCACGGCATAGTCTGTTGCAGAAGACACTCCGCGATCTTCTTCATAATCGTACAGAAAAAGATTAATGTCATTCTTTCTTAAGAACTTTACTAAGTCTTCATCTGACATAAAGTTATTTGTAACATTTACCTTGATTGTTGAAGAATTAAATTGATCAACACACCTTCTAGATATATCGTTCATTAACGAACCAGATGGGTCACCAAAAAACGACGAAGTTATATGTAGATTAATATTTGCCTGATCGAATTCATCTGATACCCGCTGACATATTCTTTCAAAGCCTTTGTTATTAAGCCCAAACCCAAAACTTCCAATATTAATGATATCATTTTTTTCAATTTCTGGTAAATCAAAATCAAATGTGACGCGGGGAAGTCCATAAGTTTTAGCACTAACATTTTCATTCATATTTGCCATAACAATAGCATCATAATTGTGTGTATGTGGCATTAAAAATTCATGGAAAAAAAATAATTGTTTAGCCTTTACCTGATCAGTAATCTGTGGCGATAGCCACGGCAAAGTTATATCGTGCCAGTTATAAAAAACAACATCTGGCTTAAAATCTTCTACAACAGAAAAAAATATTTCAGCGTTATCTGCTTCTAAATATTTAATTCTATATCGGGAGTCAGTCTCAAGAACCTGAGCAAGCCTCTTGCCATGCTGATAAATACCGCATTGTTGTTGATAATTATTTACAATTAAAACTCTCATCCAAGCATCCTTTTATAATCTTCAGCCAACGCCTCGGGTGACCATTCTTCATAAATACCACGCACTTTATCTCTATTGTTTAGAAATTCTTTTATAGAACCACCCGCTTGATAAAAACCAAGCGACTCATGAAAATGCCTGTACATATAGGAATCATTAACAACTAGGCTAGACTGTGACGCTACGGCTAAATCAGCACTTCCACCTACTCCAACATGAGGGCCGGGAGGATTGTAGAAATAAACGTTCATATCATTTTTACTTAAAAATTCAATTAATTGATTTTCTGTTTCAAAGTAGTCGTTTGTGATGTTTAGATTGACTCCAGATTTTGTAATAGATTGTTGCCATTCAGAAATTTGATGAAAATTGTTTTGTTCATCTGAGGCAAAGGTGGCCTTAGGAATATTGATGTTGATGTCAACTTCGTCAAACTCGCTCTGAATAATATTAATACTTTCCCCAAACATCTTCCACGGAGAACAGTTGAACCCGTGACTTCCAATACTAATTTTATTAGAATTAAATTCTTTTCTTTCATATCTGGGAATAGGTCTAAAAGTTTTAAACTTTTTAGAAGAAGGAATTGGATTGGTTTGATCATGAATAATCCAAGCATCAAACATATCATCTACTGACGCTATAAAAGAAGGGTCCAGTGGATCATGAATAATTCCGTAATGTTTAATATGTGGGAATACATTTAAATTTGATTTGTTTAAAAACAACATAGTGCCGGGGTAATAATTATATATAATTTTAGAAGGATTACTTTCAGAAATTCTAATTATATAATCTGTAAGACCGTCAACAGGAACCTCTATGTATTCTGTTTCTAATCCTCCCTGCCAGAGCAGACTATGAATTCTTTTTCCAATTTCATATATACCGCATTGCGATTTAAAATGATTTAAAAAAACAATATCAGACATTACTTATTGCCATATATTTTTGTTGAACCTTGCTTATATAACTTCTGCCCCTTGCCTGTTTCTACGAGGTGATTAATCATCTCGTCTATCTCTTGAATAAGATCATTACGTTGAGGATTACAAATGTTTGTAAGCCTTGTAGCATCAGCCAATTGTTTATCGGTAGCATTTGGATTTCGCTTTATATCTTCTGCCATCCAAATCCTAAGATTAACTATTGATAATTTATCCATTAAACTTCCGACCGTATCCATTAAATCTCCTGTGTTATTTGATAAATCTTATCTCTTAAATTCTTGTTGCTCCATTGATCACGTAATTCTAAAGAAACTCTGTTGCCTAATGCTAAAACTTCGTCAATGGAATGATTGTCCAAATTAATTTCTGGGTAATCTTTTAATACATGCCTAAACATTATATTACCATTAGTAGCAATTGGCCCTCCCCAACCCACAGGGAAATCTAACGATGACGCTATACCGGCAAAATGTGGCACCTCATGAGTATACATGAAAATATTTATATCGTTTTGTTGTAATCTAAGAGCCAACTCCTCATCAGTAATAAAATCATTAGTAATGTTTAGTTGAATACCCGGCTTAGTTACATGCTGACGGCACAAATCTGATACTGCAAGAGCGGTAGCCCCGTTAGTATAATCGAAGTAGGCTCCAGTAATGTGAAAGTTAATAATAGCCTCATCATATTCATTGCATACGCGAGTCACAACATCCTGAAAACCTTTACGAGTCGATCCAGTCCCAAAACTTCCAATTGAAATAATGTCGCCACGTTCTTTTTCGACTACATCTCTTTCTACAATAGGTCTAGGAAGCACGTAGTATTTATTCTCTGATGGTCTAGATGGATCATTCTCATCTTGACTACCAACAATAAAAGCATCAGCATTGAAAGTCCGTAAATGATCATTAAAGTCATCATGATAAAAAACAACTTTTTTAGCGTTTAAACCATTAAGTACTTCTCCACTCAACCACGGCTGTGTCCCCAAGGCCCAGTTTAATAAAATAACGTCAGGTTCAAATTGGGAAACGGCTGAATATAGTTGCTCAGGATTATCAACCTCTACGTATAAAAGTAAAAATCTTGGATCGGATTCTAAAATTTTTGCTGTTCTAGCCCCATATTGATAAACCCCACACTGTTGCTGGCTATGGTTTGTAAATAATATTTTCATATTTGACTATTAATCCAATCATAAGTTTTTGCAATAGATAATTTATCTATAAGATTTCCAATAGTTTTCATTAATTCTCCATATTTATAATTTCAATAAATCTATCACATAATTTTTTATTTCCCCATAAAGATTTTAATTTAAGAGCAGGAACGTTACCTAAATTTATCAAATCTTTTATTTTTTTGTTAGTTACATCTAACTCTGGACATTCTTTTAATATATGTCTAAACATACTTGAATTGTTTACTCCAAAACGTGTCTCTGCTCCAATAGCATAATCAGTTGCTGAGGCTATACCTCTTTCTGGTTGATTATCATAGAAAAATAAATTTACATCGTTTTCTTGCAAAAAATTAATAATTTCATCATCTGATACAAAATGTGTTGTTATGTTTAATTTTATATTTGTATCATTTACTACAGATTTGCATTCATATATTATATCTTTTAACATTTTTTCTGCCAAAAATCCTGCCATATTTGCGCGAGTTAAATGTAACCTGATTTCGGCATCAGTAAATTCATTAACAACTTTTCTACATATATCATCAAAATTTTTATTTGGCGTTGCCAAACCAAAACTTCCAATTTTTATCGGATTATTTAATGGCAATGTTTTTATTTCTTTTTCTACTATTGCTCTTGGCAAACTGTAAAAATTTTTATTGTTTATTGAATTTTCCATATTTCCCATAATGTATCCAGTTGCGTTTAAATATGTAGGTACATCGCCACTGCCTTCTTGGAAAAAAATAAATTGTTTTGCATCAATTAATGAAATTATTTTTTTATTTAACCACGGCATTGTACTTATATGCCATTGATAAACTATTACATCTGGATTAATTTCATAATTTTTTATGAACAAAGAATCTGAATTATTTATTTCTATATACTCTATATCTATCCTATCATCAGCAGATAATATTTCCGCCGTTCTTTTCCCATGTTGATAAACCCCACATTGTTGCTGGCTATGGTTTACAAATAATATTTTCATATTTGACTATTAATCCAGTCATAAGTTTTTGCAATTCCATCTTCGAGCGACTGTTCATAATCCCAGTTAAGTTTTTCTCTAATTAATCTGTTATCAGAATTTCTTCCACGAACTCCAGTTGGACCATCAATGTATTCAATGTTTACAACCTTATTTGCTTTCGCAGCAGTAATCTCAACTAAACGATTAATGGTTACCATTTCTTCAGAACCAATATTAACTGGTCCAGAAAAATCTGATTCTACTAATCTTCTTATTGCTTCAATGCATTCGTCCACAAACAGGAAGGAGCGAGTCTGTTCTCCGTCTCCCCACACCTGAATTGTCCCACCAGATTCTATTTCAGCAATTTTTCTACAAATTGCTGCGGGAGCCTTTTCTTTTCCATCCTTCCAAGTTCCCTGAGGACCGAAAATGTTGTGAAATCTGGCAATTCTAACGGGGATTCCATGATTACGATTGTAAGAAAAATATAATCTTTCACTAAATAGTTTTTCCCAACCATATTCTGAATCTGGTTCTGCTGGATATGCAGAATCTTCAGAACAAATAGGATTATTTGGATCAAGTTGGTTATGCTCAGGATAGACACATGCACTACTACTATAGAAAATCTTAGTTTTATTTACTCCGCACTTCAAGTTTAATTCATGAATTGCACTAACTACATTAAGATTAATTAATGCTGAATTATGCATAACATCTGCATCATGAAGACCCGTAAGAATATATCCGGCTCCACCCATGTCAGCGGCAAATTGATAAACTTCATCAAAAGTTTCACCGTGATGATGAACAACACTGGCTACAAAATTATATTCTCTTAGATCACCTAAGACAAATTCGTCTGCCAAGGTTTCTGAAAACTCTGGAAGTTTAACATCAACTCCACGAACCCAGTAGCCCTCTGACTTGAGTCTTCGTACCATATGGCTTCCAATAAATCCCCCCGCGCCAAGCACTAGAGCAGTTTTCATTCTGCGCCACCGTTTGCCTCAGATTGACACATATCTTCAACTAATTCTTGAAATGTCATTGAAGGCTCCCAGCCAAGGGTTTCCTTGACCAGAGAGTAATCTGCCCGAAGAGTTGTGGTTTCTACTGGCCTAAAGAAATCTGGAGATACTCGAACAATTACATTTCCAGTATTAGAATCAATTCCAATTTCATCTACACCAGTGCCACTCCAGACAATATTCATGTCAAAGTACTCTCCTGCGCGTTCTACAAAATCTCGAATAGAGTGTGGTTCTCCCGTACCAACAACATAATCATTTGGAGTTTCATACTGAAGCATCATCCACATAGCGCGAACAAAATCTTTTGCATGTCCCCAGTCTCTGGAAGAATCTAGATTACCCAATAGTAATTCTTTTTGATTACCAGCATAAATATTATAAATTCCATGAACAATTTTCTTAGTTACAAAATCTAATCCACGGCGAGGAGACTCATGATTAAACAAAATTCCACTGCAAGCAAACATGTCGTAAGATTCACGATAATTTTTTGTAATCCAGTGTCCATAAACTTTTGCTACTCCGTAAGGAGAGCGAGGATAGAACGGCGTTGTCTCTGATTGTGTAAATCCTTGCACAAGCCCAAACATCTCTGAAGTGCTAGCCTGATAAAATTTTGCGGGTAAGCCTAGTGTTCTAATTGATTCTAGAATTCTTCCCGGCCCTAGTGCATCTACATTTGCCGTGTATTCTGGATTATTAAATGAAACGCTGACATGACTCTGGGCTGCTAGGTTATAAATTTCATCTGGCTCAACATTCTTAATAATATTAAGCAATGCGAGACTCTCGCTCAAATCTCCTGTATGCAACTTTACATCATTGATAATCTTAGAAATTCTATAATTATTATCCGCTGATAGCCTGCGCTTTAAACCATGAACCTCATATCCTTTTTCAAGCAGCATCTCTGCTAGATATGATCCATCCTGCCCAGTAATTCCGGTGATCAAAACCTTTTTCATACATTTCTCTTTCTAGTAAGTTTGTGCTTTTCTAAAGCACGTTGAATAGTCATATGACTACACCTAGCCTCTTCCGCCATTTGAATAATAGTCATTTTTTGCATAACATACCTTGTATACAACCAAGAATAACTTTCGTATAATCTAGCCATCAGTCCTCGTAATGTTATTCACGGCATACCATGCCAAGCCAGCCGCATCAGCGACATTATCACTCTTTGTAATTATACCTTTATCATGCATAAACTGTAAAGTTGCTTCTTTGCGAATCTGACGTATCTTATTCTTATACCAATTCTCAGACTTACCGGGAAACTCTAATTTAACCGACTCCTTTTGAGCCTTAGTAAAATTCTTGTTTCCAATATAAGACTGCCAAGAAATCGGATGAACCTCAACAATATCTATATCTTCAGTTAACAATTCAGCCATTATGACTCCGAAGACATACGCCATCTTAATACCGACATGCGTAGATTTAACAACTACACCAGCCTCAATTGCAATAAAATCTACATCAAAGAGGCCAGCCCTTTTAGCAGCAGCCACCTTGCGTTTTGCATCTAAAAGACGTTCGTATACATTTGAGCCTTCAAATTCTATTTCTCCATAAGAGACGGGCGTTTTATCTAGAAAAGTACAGAATGCAATACTATTTGTACTAGCATCTATCCCAAGAACGCGATGAGCAGTAAACTTTTTTAATTTAGCCAGAGACATTTTTCATCATATTCAAAATAGTATTTCTTTTAGAAGACTCTGCCTTAGCAGCACATTCCTGACATATAGCATCTGTGTTATATCTACTGAGAAGATTATTGCAACCGCGCTTAGAGCAATATCGTTTCTTTCCGCGAAGGCGTTCTTTGTTCTCATAATACTTTTCTTTAATCTTTAAGTTAGTTGCTGTACGACAACATACATCAGAACAATACTTTTGATTATGAGTAGACTTTGTAAACTCTTTTTTACACTTATCGTACGCGCAAACACCTGTCATTTTGGTGGCTCATATTTCCTAATTTCAAGTGTCGCTTCGTCCTTCTTATTCTCCCAGCAAGTATCCCTGACGGGACAATTCTTGCACATAGGAGTACTCTTAGTGGCAACACGCCTAGGAAGGTCTTTAGCCTCATAGGCCGCACGCACATCACGCATCCACTCAAACAATTCGTCAATAATACCAATATATCGTTCATTGACGCGAATAGGAATTAGACAAAGTTCTTGATTGTTTTTATTCTCATAGATAAAGACACCCTGCGATACCTTAAGAACTTTCATATAAACTAGCAACTGCAAAAGGTGGTTGCCAGATGGTTTCATGCTGCTTTGGCGATGGGCGTAAACTTCTTCCTTTGCCGTCTTAATCTCACCAATAACCGTTTCCCCATCCCAGTCCATGACAACATCAACGAATCCGCGAATAGGTGGGTCTTCATTTTTAATTTCAACTTCAAACTCTGTAGGTCGATTTATTGCGCCTATAACTTTCTGTAACCTGTCATGTGCTGCACTGCCGTTTTGCATATTCGCCAGACCCTGCGCTGTCGTTGTCTCAGAAAACTCAGTGCCGGAAAAAGCATAGAACCAGTAGCGTGGGCAATTTCCGTGACCGTATCCAAGGCTACTGGGACTGAAGGTAACTTTTTGTGTAAATCCATTTGGTCTCCGTTGATTTAAATAACTTGTTTCAATCTCTTCCGCAAACTGATTAGGATCAAACCCACCCGCTGGCGGCTTCTGAAACTTTAAACTTCCAATAATACTATTAGCCATTACGCTCCATATCTTGCAATATATTTAAGACTGTCCACAACCTTATCAATTGCGTCTGCCGCTGAAGCATAAGTATTCTTTTTCACAGAAGCCTCAGTACCTTTCTCAAAGGTCATGTAGTAACGTTTTTGCATAGCAAACTTAGCACTCATAGCCTGTAGTCTAACAATAAGTTCCGGCGCTTTGGCAGCGGGAACATCAGGTTTAACAATTAATTTTATCACAAGGGACAGAGCCTCGTCAAGATCAGGGTCTTGCATAAACTTGGCTAATTCATTAAACTCAGATACTTCACTAATTGATTCTAGAATATTATCGTTCATTCTGACCTTCCAACAAATCTTCTAAATAAGCCCATTCAATAATGGCTAGGCGAACCTTATCGTTATTTTCGCCAATAATAATCTTAAGACAAGGATACAAATCCCTAGACACTTTAAACGTATCGGTACAAATCTTTGCCCACACATCTTTGTTGAGCGTAAAAGACCTAGAAGCCTCCTTGTAGTCCACAAGAAATGGACCCATGATGGCATCGCCCTTTTGATATTGTCCACGCCCAGAGTTCTTCTGAGCCTTGGCACCGTCTCTTTTTATCTCAGCCCGCTCAGACAACTTCTAACTTCGATTCGTGTTTTTGGCTACAAATCCAGACAAGGGTCTGGGTGTCCTCGTTAAAATACGCATGATCCATATCTTCTTCACATTGCATACAACCATAGTTTCCTTGAACAGTTTCCCATCCATCAAACCTGTTGTTGTTTTTGCCCAGAAAGCCCTCAAGATTTGGCATAGATTTGTTCCTTAATCTTCTCTACTACATCTGGATTAGATCGTAAATAATCTACTGCCTTAGCCCTGCCCTGAATACGCTCTTCCCCAACGGTATACCAAGCACCACCGCGCTGAACAATACCCATCATCTCTGCAACATCAAGGGATTCGCCAGTAGTATCAACACCTACAGAATCTCCTTGGTAGTAAAAGTCATATTGTCCACTAAGGTTTGGTGGCCCAAGTTTATTGTAATCAACGATCCAGTTAACTG
>Ga0209189_1000567_pt1 | contig 30422 bp, 33 predicted proteins | sample C_130820_EF_Meta_FD_187308 | JGI IMG/M metagenome (GOLD analysis project Ga0209189, IMG submission 187308) | Freshwater microbial communities from Lake Croche, Canada to study carbon cycling - C_130820_EF_MetaG (SPAdes) (version 3) | ecosystem: Environmental > Aquatic > Freshwater > Lake... | reverse complement strand
CGCCAAGGCGCGTTCGCGAGGAGTGTTTTTGGGTCTTCTCCGAGGGTAAGGTAGCAAGATTTCTAAAAGTTGAAACGATTCAATCGTGGTCCAATGTGCGGTTGGGTGCGGAGTAATAATATAAGAGGAGAGCTGAGAAATCTCGGCCTGTTTGACATGGGCTATGTTCTGTGCAATGCTTTCTGTGTATGAAGACGATTTCCCTCTCGGAAACAGCGTATCAGAGGCTCCTTTCTTGGAAGGATGGATCTACTTTCTCTGAAGTCATCGAGAGGTTAATCCCTCCCAAGGGTACCCTTGGAGCAGCACTCAAGGCTTCGCAGATACTGCCCCAGTTATCGGAAACAGGATTTGATGAACTGGAGCAATCAGTCAACGCGACGCGTAAGCCACTTCCTCCGGTATGGAGTTAATCGCTGACACAACAGTGTTGATCGATCTCTGGAGATTCAGGGATAAGACATCGCGAATTTCCGATTTGGTCGAAAAGGTTGGAGGGGCATCCCTAATCGTTCCTTGGATTACCCAAGCGGAGTTTTCACGAGGGGCTCTTTTCAAGGGGGTTTCATTGCCCTCGTTGGCTTCGTTTTACAGCAACTTTCTACTTCTCGCTTTGGATCAGAAGACAATGGACCGCTACTGCGCACTTTGGGTGGAGATGGCTCGAAAAGGAAAGGCTCCCGACTACCCTGATCTGTGGATTGCCGCCGCGGCATGTGCCCGAAACACTCCATTGATCACTAGAAATCCCAAACACTTTGATGGGATGCCGGGCCTTGATGTGATTGGGTACACGCTGAAATAGCTTTGAAGAATCGCTTATCAAAGCGCATGTAGGTCGTTGTGGAAGCCATAGCACATCAGCGACTGGCGGGAACTGATAGGACTGTGAAGCAACTGCCCTTTCATCTGCCATCATGGGGTTGAATCAGTGATTCCCCAGGCTCTCTATTCCCTTCCTGACTTCCTGAGTTCCATATTCAATACATGTGTCACTATCTGATGTGAAGATTCAGCGATGAGATTTAAACAGACAAAAATCAACTGGGCCCGGCTTGAGGTGGCATGGCGTCACTTCACGCGCAGTCTCCGCCTAGATGTCACCAACGATTTCCTGCGCCCACTTGTCCCGGAGTCCTGGCGCAATGCCGTGCGGCGGCCTCTGGGAAACGCTGATCAAAAGTCACCTTTCGCTTCGGGAAATCCGCTCAAACCGGTGATTTTTGCATCCTATGCCACCGATGAGTCCCTCAAGGGGAGCCATCGCTACTGCGGGGGCGAAAAGCTCCTTAACAATCTGGTCCTGATGCTCCGTAGAAGGGGCTATGAGGCCTACATGGTAAGCCTCGACGGCAACCACGCCGACTGGTTGGCGGAGCATGCCCCCTTTCTCTCGATCAAGGAGTTCAAGATCCGGAAGGCACGGGCTGTCGATGTCCGGCATGTCTCTTCCTGGGTGAAAGCCCGTCCCTTTCTGGACGAGTGTCCGCGCTTTTATTTCTGGGATCAGGAACTCTCGGCCTCCTCGAGAAGTCATTTCCCCGATCTGGCCGCCCTGATGGCAAAACAACGGATCATCCGGACGGCGGGAGTGAACCGGGCGGTGCAGGCGTTCCACCGATGTGTCTTCGAGACGGATGCCCTGACCCTACGTCAGCTCATCGATGAGGCCCATTGGAAGCCCGATCCGTTGCGCCGGATCCGTCACCGTGTCGGATATTTCGACGAGGGGGATCATGGCGCCGCCTATGTGCGGCGGATCACGGAGTTGACCAAGGAGACGGGTCTCGCCTTGGAATTCGTCCAACTCGCCGGTGTGGAAAAAGAGATCATCGCCCAGATGCAGCAGTGTGGGGTCTTCATGGCACTGAATATCGGAAAAAGCCATCTCTGGGGAGAGGGGGGTCCGATGTCGCCCCAAGAGGCGATGGCCTGCGGCACGGTGCCCGTCTGCTTTGACATCAACGGGCCGTGGGAGCTGATCCAGCAGGATTACAACGGCGTGATCGCAAGGGAAACCACGCCCGACACCATGGCGCAGGCGCTGGTCTCGATTTATTCCGTGCCGGGACGACTGGAGGAGATGAGCCGCCGGACGCTGGAGATTTTCCTGAGCAGTCACAGCATGGAGGCCCGTTGGCCGGAAGTGGCCCGTTTTCTGGACCTTCCGCTGAAGTGAGGTCGGTGCGATGATGCGTCCTTCACGACTCTTCCTCTGCGATCACCTGCTCAAGGGAAGCGTCGGCCATCATCTCGGCTATAATCTGGCATTGGCCGATGCGGCCCTGCGTGCGGGTATTTCCGCCGAGTTGCTCACGCATCGGGAGTTTGATCCCGCGCTAGCCGCAGGACACACCGTGCGAAGGATCTTTCGCACGGATCGACGCTTTGATCCTCCGGCTTGGATCGCCCGCAATCAGCGGCTTTTGGAAGTGTTGGCCGCCTGGTCGAAGTTCCGTTTCAGGAGGGATCTCAGAAAGCTTCCCCGGACCGGTTCCTCGGATGTCCTTTTTGCTCAAATGCTGGCACCCCGTCATTTTTGCGAATGGCTCACTTGGTTCCGAAACCATCACGATGCCCCCGTGCTTTTCCTGCATCTGGGATATGCTCCCGAGAAGTTCTCCGCGCGGGAAATCGCCCGGGCGCCCCTTCGGATCGCGCCAAAACAGAAGGGGCGTCTCTTCCTCGTGACCGACAGTGAGAAACTTGTTCCGGCCTTCGAGGAAATCCTGAAGGTGAAAGTGCACCATCTGCCCCATATCATTTCCTATGAGATTCCCTCTCCCGTTCCTCGTCGGGAGTCGGATCCTCTCGTAATCTTTGCCCCGGGGAATGCCCGACGTGAAAAGGGATTCCGTGAGGTTTTCCGTGCCGTGGAGTCACTCGCCGGAAGCGAAGAATCGCGAAACATCCGCTTTGTGCTCCAGTGCCATGATCCCGATCCGGCCTGCGCTGCGATTCTTAGGGGAGGGCCGCCACCGATGCCCGGTGTGGAATGGATCCCGGGCCCCCTCTCCGACGAGGAGTACACAAGGAGGCTTGTCCAAGCCGATGTCATCCTGCTGCCGTATCATCTCGACCAGTATTCCAAGCGGACGAGCGGCATTTTCTGCGAGGCCAGAGTGGCGGGTAAGCCCGTGATCACGACCCGCGGAAGTTGGGCTGGAGACCGGGTTCAGAGTTGGGCTGGAGACCGGGTTCAGCGGGAGGGTGGAGGCTGGCTGGTCGAAGAAAGGGATGCCGACTCCCTGACCAATGTGCTGCGCTCCCTTTCCATGGGATTCGCTTCCCGGTTCCCGGAGGCCGTTGCCTTGTCGTTCCAAGCCCGGGAAGAATTTCACCGTCACAACTTCATGAGGGGGATGCTGGATCTCTTCTCCCTTGCCGCCTGAAACCGATGGGCCTTTTGAATCCAATCCATCAGTCACTGAAGCGCGCCGCCGCTGGATGGCGGGCAGCTAGGGAATTGCGGCGTGTGTCGGGATGGCTTTCCGCCGGTGATACTCCGATCGTCATTTCGGTGCTTCGGAACGAGATGCTGAGGCTGCCCCGGTTCTTCGATCATTACCGCGCGCTCGGGGTAAGGGAATTCGTGATCGTGGACAACAACTCCACCGACGGTACCCGGGAATATCTCTCCTCCCGCAAGGATGTGCTCCTCTACTCCACCGATGCCCACTTCGTGGGAAAAGAGCGCTGGGTCAACCTGCTGCTGCGCCGGCATGCCCTGGACCGGTGGTGCCTGATTGCGGATGCCGATGAACTCCTGGAGTATCCTCATGCAGACAGGATCCCGGTTCCCAAACTCTGCGAATACCTGCAGGGAATCGGGGCCAATGCGCTCCATGCCATTCTTTTGGATCTTTACCCGGGAGGATCGCTTTCCGCGGTCACTTACAAGAGGGGTGAGGATTACTTTTCACGGGAGTGGTATTTCGACCCATTCGATTCGCTTTACCGCGCGCCAAGACACTTTCACCGGGGAAGCGGATTGGACTACCGCTTCATGGGTGGCATGCGAAAGCGGGTCTTCGGGGTGGCTCCCTGCTGTTCCAAGTTCCCCCTGCTGCGTTACGCGAGGGGGATGTTTCTGAGTGACGGTCAGCATTATCTGGAGGGAGGCATGTTTCCCGAGTTCCGGGCCGTCCTCTATCACTTCAAGTACCTGCAGGATTTCGAACTGCATGTCCGCGAGGAGATGCAGCGGGGGCAGTACCTTTGGGCTTCCTCCGAATACAAGGCTTATGCCGATTTGATGGGGAACCGTGGCGATGCGGGCGTGAGCTTCAGGAATGAAAACTCGATTCTCTTACGCGGCGCGCCGCAGTTGGAGGAGTGCGGTTATCTGACGGCTCCTGAGAGTTACAGGGAGTTTGCCGCGAAACAGCTGCCGTCATGAAGGTCAGCGTCATCATTCCATCGTATAATTCGGCGAAGTGGCTTGCCGCGGCCGTGGAGAGCGTCCGTGGGCAGATCCGCCCTGCCGACGAGATCGTGATCGTTGATGACGGAAGCACCGATGACACAGCCAGTCTTTGCCGGACTTTCGGAGAGGGGATCAAGTATGTGCATCGTGAGAATGGGGGGCTCGCCGCCGCACGGAACACGGGGGTGAGGAACAGCTCCGGTGACTGTATGCTTTTTCTGGATGCCGACGACATCCTCCTGCCGAACGCTATCCATGACCTTGCGCGAACCGCGGAGGCTTCTCCCGAAGCCGGGGTGGTTTACGGGTTTGTGCTGCAGCGCCGCAAACTTGCAACCGACGCGCAGCTCCACGGACGCCCCTACGCCGCGGGAAAGCCTCCGCATCCCGCCAAGGCTCATTTCTGGTGGACGCCGATCCCCACCGCCGGATGCGCCTTGATCAGGCGTTCCCTGAACGAGGAAATCGGGGGATTCGACGAGAATTTCCGCCAGGTCGAGGATGCCGAGTACTGGCTCCGGTGCGGGGTGACGGCACCTTTTGAGCATTGTGACAGTGTCGTGCTCGACAAGACCTATATCCCGACCTCACTCGGCCAGCAGACCGAGGGAAGCATCTGGTACAGGCTGCAGCTTCAGAGGAAATTCCTTCTTTGGTGCTCGGCAAGAGGAGTGGATACGAGCTTTTTGGAAACAACGCCTTCTGATATGGTGGATCATGCACTCAAACGGATCGCGCGCCAAAAAAGCTGGGGAATCCTGCCCATGATACTGGAGCAGGCCCGTGAAATGGGAGTCCGGTCCCCTTGGTACTGGAGATCACTGTTTATGGCGCTCATCTTGAAGGCCAATGGCAGGCAGGCTTTACCAATAAAAGCCTGTCCGGTTGTGTATTGCGCTTGGCAATCCGAATAACCCATCATTTATGCAAATCCTTCTTGTCGGGGGTGCCGGCTTTATCGGCTCCCGCACTGCGATGAGACTGCTGGAAGCGGGGCACTCACCGGTGGTAATGGATTCCTTTGATCCTCAGATCCATGGGGATGGGGGCTTGGATCATGTCGATGAACTGAGACGACAAATGCCTGTCATTACCGGAGACACGAGGGATCGCGAGGCTCTCGACCGCTCCCTACGGAGTGCCGACGCAGTCTACTATTTTCCCGCCTCCACCGGAACCGGTCAGTCGATGTACAGGATTGGGGAATACTGCGACGTGAATGTCCGCGGTGCGGGGGTTTTCGCCGATGCGCTACTGGCTCATCGTTCCCGGATCTCCATGGTTGTTGTGAGTTCCTCCCGCGCCGTCTACGGGGAGGGTGCGGCGCTCTGCCACGAACACGGCCGTGTCTTTCCCCGAAGCAGAAAGGCGATCGACCTTGGTGCGGGCCGGTTTGACGCCGTCTGTCCCCGTTGCGCGAAGCCCGTGCAGGCGCTTCCGTCGCTAGAGGATGACGCGCACGGACCCGTTTCCATCTACGGGATCACCAAACTCGCGCAGGAGCTGATTGTTGCCAACGCCGCCGAGTCGGCCGGTGTTCCCTCCGTGGTGTTCCGGTACCAGAACGTCTACGGACCGGGTCAGTCGCTGAAGAACCCGTACACCGGGATCCTGTCCATCTTCATCCAGTTGCTTCTTGCCGGGGAGAAGATCAATGTTTTCGAGGACGGTTTGCCGACACGCGACTTCATCCATGTGGATGACGTGGTGGAATACAATATCAGGGCGCTGACCGCCGGGATTTCCGCGCCGGCCTTCCTGAATGTCGGGACGGGAGTCAGGAGCACGATCTTTGATCTGATCGATGTCATGGGGAAGGCCCTGGGGCTTGATCCCCGTCATTACGTCAGCGGGGATTACCGGCTCGGTGACATCCGGCATGCCGTGGCCGATACGGAACGTCTCTTCGGCACCCTTGGCATGATTGAATTCAGGAACCTTGATGACGGGGTGAAGGACTTCGCTGACTGGGTTGCCGCCCAAAAGCTCACGGGATCAGCCAATGATTCGTTCAGGAAATCAATCGAGGAGATGAGAGGTGCCGGACTCCTCCGCACTGCTGCCGGGCGATGAAGGCGGAGTTGCCCCCGATCCGGCAGGAAAGGCTCTGCCTGCTCATCACGGTCTATCATCCCTACCGATGGACGGCTCCTTTTACTTGGGAAATGATCCAACGCTTCTGGCCGGATCATCCTCCCGTCTTTTTCTGCGGCCTCACAACGGAAGAGGCCGGAAATCTTCCTCACATTCCGGTGAGGAATCCGGAGTTGCCGAGGGTCTGGGCCGATTTCGCGCATGATGCGGCTGTCCAGCTGAAGGGTGAGGGTTTTGAGGCGGTATACTTCTTTTTGGAAGATCACATGCCCCTCGACAGATGTCATGCCGAGAACCTGACAAATCTGCTGCCTTCCCTCCTAAATTCCCTGCCGGCTTCTTACATCGGGCTGATGGGCTGGGATAACCGTCGTTTTGCGACGCGCTCCGGGCCTGTTCTTGCAAAGGACAAACACCGGCTGCGTTACCTGAACGGTGCAATGGCCCCGAGGTTTCACCTCCACCCCTCGCTTTTCCGGATGGATGCCCTCGTGGCATGTCTCGATGCGCTCAGAAGGCATGACAAGCCGAATCCCTGGGGATTCGAGAAACTATCCGAAAAACCCGATGCACCGTTACCGGAGGAATTCAAAAAAACCTGCTACCAGATCTGTGGGTGCGAACTGGCGCTCCGGAAGCAGGGAGTTGCCGAAAAACTTCTCTCGGCGATGGAGAGGTGGCTCTATCATCGTCTGATGAGCTTGACGCCGCTGTCCCGCAAGTTGGGCTTCGGAGACCGTTTTTTCAAGGCCATGGGCTTTGACGAGTTTTTCTGCGAGGGGCCGTTCCCGATGGTTTACTCGGGCGTCATGGCAGCCGGTCGCGTGAATCCCTTTTTTTTGTGTTATCTTGAAAAACGGAAAGACCCCTGTTTCGTGCCGCTGATCAAGGCGGCCAGAGAGAAGTTAGTGCCGTGAAACCAACCCGCGTCACTACCCATCATGAATTCTCCTTTTGACTGCGAGCGCTTGACGCCGCTACATTTTGACTGGAATCGCCGATTCAGGAAATTTCCACAAAGCACCATCCTCCGGCGGGTGCTCTATTACCTGTCTCAGCCGCAGTACAGAACGCTCTTGCTTCATCGTCTGCGTGATGCCGCCAGATCCGGCTGGCTGAGAAGCCTCCTATCCGCGCTCCATGACTCGAGTTCCCGGAGATCGGGTCTGGAGATCCATTGCCCGTCGCTCGGGGGAGGGGTCATCATGCCTCACTGGGGAAGGATCCTGCTCAATGCGGAGTCGATCGGGAGGGACCTCTACGTTTTTCATGGCGTGACCGTCGGCAATGATTACAGAACAGGCATTCCCCGGATGGGCAACAATGTCTTTCTTGGGGCGGGGGCCATTGTCCTCGGGAAAATCGAGATCGGCGACAATGTGATCGTTGCCGCGGGCAGCGTGGTGGTCGGCAACGTTCCCCCCAACTCCTTGGTGGCGGGAAATCCGGCGCGGGTCATCCGGACGATCCCGGATGACGAGATCAGCCTGATGATCGGTTATTGAAGCTGTTATGAAACAAATCATCGGCATCGTTCTCGTCCGCAACGAGGATCTCCATGTGGAGCGGGCTGTCCGCAATGTCGTCGACTTCTGCGACCGGTTGATCCTCTGCGACCATCAGTCCACGGATGGCACGCTTCCCGTTCTGGAGCGTCTTGCCGCTACATATCCGCATGTGGAATTGCACAGGATCGGGCACCCTCGGGAATCCCACGATCTTCTCAAGAAATATGCGGGGACGGATTCGTGGATTTTCGCCGTGGATGGAGACGAGATCTATGATCCCGAGGGGCTAAGGCGCTTCAGGAAGCGGCTGCTTTCTGGCGAGTGTGACCATCGCTGGATGATCGTGGGAAATGTCCTGCACTGTGACGGAATCGATCTTGAGACGGGAGTCGCTAGGGGATATGCTGCTCCTCCCTGCCGGAGCATCACCAAGCTCTATAATTTCTCGGCGATCCGCGCCTGGGATGGCGACACCAAGGAGCGGTTGCATGGGGGTGTCCCGGAGTTCCTGCCTGGATATCATGACCATGCACGGTGGCAACTTGGAGAGGAGATGCCTTGGGAAAAATCGCCGCTTCGCTGCCTTCACATCTGCTTCATCCCGAGAAGCACGCTGGATGGAGGCGAGAGCTATGCCCGTGAAAACATCATCGAGAGCTATTACGGGGGAATTGCAAACCGTCTGAAAAGGATCATGCGGCGTTTGATGGGCAAGCGCCTGGAGTCGGATTGGAAAAGGGATCGTTATGCCCGCGGGCCCAGGCTTGCCATGCCGACGGGCCCTTTTTTTCTCGAATCGCAATGAGTCAAAGAAAGATCCTTTTAGTCAAGTACGGGTCTTTTTCCCTGGTAAACAGGGAGGTGGAGCGTCTGTTGAGCGAGGGGTTCCCGGAGCACCGACTTGTCGTTCTCGACGTTGCGCGCGACCTTCTTCTCCGAGGCAGATGGCAAGCACGCCTTCTCTGGTTCAAGGCCGCCCTGCTTCATGCCTCTTCGGTGTTGAGGAGAAAGAACAGTCCCTGGGACTTCGTGCTTCGCGATCCTGCGGGTTGGAGGCTGATTTCCACACTGATGCAACAGGTCGCGGATCCCTCGGAGGTGGAGTTTGTGTTCCAAACCCAGTCCCTCTTTGATGCCTCTCTCCGAGGGGTGCCTCTTTTTGTTTACACCGACCACACGCGGTTGGCTCACCGTCGTTACCCCGGCGGCCGGCAGAAGCCAATGCCCGAGTCCCGGTGGATCACGCTCGAGAGGGAGCTTTACCGGAAGGCCACGGTTTGCTTTACAACAAGCCGGTTTGCCGCCGACTCGATCACCCAGGACTATGGTGTCCCCGCCGGGAGGGTGGAGTCCGTGGAGTCCGGATGCAATATCGACCTGCCCGATGCCTTTCCGGAGAGAAGCCGCCCTCCGCGCGTGATCCTGTTCCTCGGTGTTGAATGGGAAAGAAAAGGGGGGCCGGTGCTGTTGGAGGCGATGAAAACCGTGAGACAGGAATTCCCCGATGCGGTGCTGGAAGTCGTGGGATGTGCGTCGCTAGGGTGGGATCTTCCGGGTGTCGTCTTCCGCGGGCGCATTCCCGGGGAAGAAGTTGCGACCCGCCTGCTCCAAGCCGACATCATGTGTTTGCCCAGTCTTTCGGAGCCATCAGCCGTCGCCATTTCCGAGGCGGCGGGATACGGCCTACCCGTTGTCTCGACACGGGTGGGAGGCACTCCCGAGCGTGTGATCCACGGGGAAACAGGGCTACTGGTGGAACCCAATGAAGCCGATTCCCTGGCATCCGCCCTTCTTGAGGTGATGAGGGATCCCGCAGGGGCACGGCGCTTTGGAAGGGCTGGAAGGCAGCTTGTTTTGGAAAAATACACCTGGCGCGCGGTTGCCGAAAAAATCATCAACAGAATCAGGCGCGAATCGGTATCCTGAAACCCAGTTTCGACCGCAACCATGAGTCTTCCTTTTTTTAGCACGGCTTCCAAGGCAACCGTCGCTCTCAATATGAGGTGGCGTCGCGGTCCCTATGGAGGCGGGAACCAGTGGCTTGGCCAGGTGGCTTCTTATTTGAAAAGCTGCGGCTACCGTACCGTGTCGAAGCTGGATGACCGGGTGGATTGCGTGTTGGCCACCCATGCCGGATTGGACGGGAATTTGACCATCGCCTATGCGGATGTTCTTCGCGCCAAAGAGACGAATCCGCGCCTTCGCTGCATCCAGCGCATCAACGACAACGACATCCGGAAGGGGACGGGCCGGATGGACGCCCATTTGGCCGAGTGCAACCGTGCGGCCGATCACACCGTCTTTGTTTCGGAGTGGTTGCGTGATTACCACGCGGGGAGGTGGTTTGACCGTTCCCGTCCCCACAGCGTGATCCATAACGGCGCGGATCCGGCCGTCTTCCATCCCTTCGGCGCCCGGGTCTGGAAACACGGGGAACCACTGCGTCTGGTGACCCATCATTGGTCGGATAATCCCTCCAAGGGATTTCCGGTGTACGAGGCCCTCGACGGGGCGGTCGCCGACGGCACGCTTCCCGGGGTGGAGCTTTGGATCGTCGGGCGTTGGCCCGCGGGAATCCGATGGCGTTCCGCAAAGACCCTGCCCGCCTGTTCCGGTCATCGTCTGGCATCGGTCCTCAGGGAATGCCACGCGGCCGTGACGGCTTCGCGCCATGAACCCGGGGCGATGCACCCGGTCGAGGCGATGCAGTGCGGCTTGCCTCTGCTCTATACGGCTGACACGGGAGGGACGGTCGAGTTGGGACGCCATTTTGGCGTGCTACTGGAGGCGGATTTTCGCGGGGCGATCGACTTGCTGAGAGAGAATTATGCCCTTCTCAGGAAGGAGGTGCTGGGAGAGGCGCCGTCCGGTGACGCGATGTGTGCCTCGTACCGGAGGCTTGTCCAGCAACTCATCTGTTCGGAATGAGGCCAAAGGTTCATTATTTCGGGGGACAGGGAATCGGTTGGGCGCTCGACGAGGATCTGGAGCATGCCCGCCGGTCCGTTGAGGGAAGGGTCTTGGAGGGATCCTTTGCCCGATCGCCGATCATTCACTCTGCGTGGTGGCCCCCGCTCCTGCAGGCAGGCGGGCGTGGCTTGAAAGGAAAGCAGGTGCTCTGCTTTGCCGATAATCCGCCCGCCTTTTACCTGACGCGTCCCGGCTTCGAGGAGGCCGCCGCACGCATCGATCTCTGGATCGCGCGATCACAGGAAGCGGTCGCTCAGTTTCAGGAGTTGGGTCTTCCCGTGGCATATGCCCCCTACACGGTGGATCCCTCCGTCTTTCATCCCGTGCCCCAGGAAGATCGCCACGGCATCCGCGCCGGCCTTGGTCTGGCCGAGGGGGACTTCGTGGTGGGCAATTTTCACCGCGATTCCCTGGAAAAGGATCTTTCCCTTCCCAAGGCGCAGAAGGGCCCCGATGTGTTCGCCGATCTTGTGGAGGAGGCAAGGAAGTCGATCCCTTCCCTGAAGGTCCTTCTGGCAGGTCCCAGACGGCACTGGCTCCGGGGGGAGTTGCAGCGGCGCAGGATTCCCTTTGTTTGTGCCGGGGAGACTCCTGCCGGCGATGACTTCCGGGTGAATGTTCTGCCGAGGGAGAAGCTCAACCGGCTTTACGGTGCCCTCGACTGCGTCGTGATTTCCTCCCGTTGGGAAGGCGGCCCCTATGCGGTGCTTGAGTCCCTGCTGGCAGGGCGTCCGGTCATCAGCACACCCGTCGGAATGGCCTCCGACCTTCTGGGTGAATGGCTTTATTCCTCGATGCCCGAAGGTGCCGCGTTGCTCAACCGTGTTGCCTCGGGGCAGGCTGACTTTTCCCGGTTGCGGGCCGCCGCACTGGAATCGCATTCAACCGGGGCGCTGGGTGACGCGCTGATGCGTGCCTACGAGGCTCTCCCGGCATCATCGCCGACCTTGACCCGTTCCATGGCCTCCTTTCTTGCCCGCGGCATGAGTCGGATCCACCCGGTGTTCAGGAAGCCCTTGGGAAGCCATCCCAGGGTGTCTGGCGTGATGGAGAAGGTGCGCTCCAATTCAAAAGAGTTGCGGGGAGTAGCTGCGAAGGCGGCCTCGATAGCGGATGCGGAGAAAACAACCCGGTGACCATATGAAGCCGCGCATCGTGGAACCTGTTGGAATCGGCCCGAAGCTGCTTTTCAGCATGAGGGAGGCCGCTTCATGTATCCGTCACGCCGCGGCACGCAGCAAGGTTCGGAGCAAGGCTCGCGCGCTCTCCATCGCGGTCAAGGGAACGCCCGTCTTGAACTACGGTCGCTTGGAGTCCCCCTCCGGATCCTCACGGCTTCCGATCGGCGGGGAGATCAAGTTGATTCCGTTGAAGGAGCGATTTCCTGAGGCGTTTGACGGGTTCAATATCATCTATCTGGTCAGCAGTGCGCTCCCCCCGCATGCGGAGGAAATCGTGTCCTCCGCCAAGGCCCGCGGGGCGGTTTTGGTCTGGAATCAGAATGGGATCGCCTATCCCGGCTGCTACGGCGATTTTTACGCTTGGTTCAATCTGCGCATGGCGGCACTCAGGGCTCAGGCAGATTATGTTTTCAACCAGAGCGAGTTTTCCCGGATTAGCGCAGAGCGTTACCTAGGGCCGTCCAATGCGCCGTCGGAGAGGGCCTTCAATCCGGTGGACACGGCACTCTTTTCACCGCGCAGGTCGCCGTTGGCGGATGGGCCGTGGCAAATTCTCGCGGCGGGGACAAGTCATGCGCTTTACCGGACAAAGTCGGCGCTCGACACCCTCCGGGTGCTGCGTTTGCGAGGACGTGATGCCCGTCTGACGCTTGCCGGGGAATTCCGTTGGAAGAATGCTCGTGAGGAGGTAAGGGATGCCATGTGCGGCCTAGAGTCGTATGTCACGATCCTCCCCCCCTTTCGTCAGGAGGAGGCTCCGGACATTTATCGTGTCGCCCATCTTTTGCTTCACTCAAAATACAACGATCCCTGTCCGACCGTCCCGATCGAGGCGATGGCGAGCGGTCTTCCGGTGGTGGCGACGCGTAGCGGAGGCATGCCCGAACTCGTTCCTGATGCATGTGGCATTCTGGTGCCTGTGGAGCAGGGATGGAGGCGTGATCTCGCGGGTGATCCCGGATTACTGGCAGATGCCGTGGAACGCGTCATGGAAAATCATAGCGCGATGGCGGCGGAGGCAAGGAACCATGCGGTGCGGACTTTTGAAGTCGGTGCGTGGCTGGATCGTCATGACGGTGTTTTCCGAAGATTGCTCCAGCGATGAGCCGCCCCTTTTTCAGCATACTGCTGCCGGTGCATAACGCCCGCCCTCATCTGGGACGGGTGCTCCGCGATCTCCTAGCGCAGACATTCCGTGATTTTGAAATCATCGCCGTCGACGACGGTTCCACCGACGGATCTTCCGAATTGCTAAAGGCATGTCTCGACAAGCGCCTGCGGGTGATCACGTTTCCAGAAAACCGCGGGTTGGTAGCAGCCCTGAACGCCGGATTGACAGAGGCGCGGGGTGCATGGATTGCGCGGCAGGATGCTGATGACCGTTGTCGGGAGGACAGGCTGGCGTGTCAGCGCGGGCTGATCCTGCGGAATCCCGACACTGTGTTTATTTATTCACGGGCACGGCTGATCGACGGGAGGGGTTGGTGGTGCGGCACAATGCGCCCTCCCCTGGACGACGGTGGACTTCGTTGGGATCTTTGCTTCAGGAACGCCGTCCCCCACACCTCTGCCGTGTTTCCTTCCCGGCTTGTCCGAGACGAGCTCAACGGATATTCTGGGGACAATGTGACCGCTGACTTCGACCTTTGGTCGCGCCTGCTGCGCAGGGGAGGGGCGGTGGGAGATCTCCGTTGCCTAGTTTCCTATCGCAATCATTCCGGCTCGATCATGGGGAGAGAGCATGCGTCAGATGATAAGCCGAGCAGTGCGGGGTTGAGGGGAATTCTTCTTGAGAATCTCATCGAATGGGGCGGGGCCGGCACCGATGAGGCCCGTATCATGGCCGATGCCTGGCTGTTTCCCGGCGATGCCGACTGGGGGGAGTACTTCTCCATCCGTGAACACCTCGTCTCCAAGCGTACCGGAGTTCCGTCATCGTTGATTGCCGATGAGGATTACACCCTCTTGCACCGTGCCGCTGCCGTCTCCCCCGATTGCGCCTCGACGATGCTCAAGGCGATGCGGGCGGAATTTACCCGCAGGTATGATGCGTTGCCCCAACCTCGGACATTGATTGCCCGCATCATGGGGAGTTTCTGAAATGAATTTCCTCTTCCTATCCAGCCATGCGCATTACGCGCTGGATCCGGAAGCAACCCGCGTGTCCGGTGGGGCGGAGCTTCAGGTTGCGCTGTTGGCTAAAGAACTCGCCCGACGCGGGCATGAGGTGGTCATTGCGGGGGGAGACACGGGTCAGAAGGAAGGAAAGGTCTTTGACGGGGTGGTGACCAGGAATGCCGGGCGTTTCCACACGGGCGGACTTCTCGACACCCTGATGGCGCTCCCCAAGGTGATGGAGTTGCTGGCGGAGTATCGTCCTGAATTCGTCTGTGTGCTGGGCTGGACGGCGTGGCTCTACATCCTTTGCGGGCTGAGGTTGCTCTTCGGCTACAAGCTGGTCTTCATCTGTGGTCTCGACACGGAAATCGACGGGAGTTTCGGGAAGAGTCATGGCTGGAAGGGGAGGCTTTTTGAACGCGGCGTTGCCCTCTCCGACATCAGATTCGCCATGTCGGAGTATCAGGGGGGTCTCTTCCGGAAACTGGGTCTCTCTTGCGGGATGTACCGGAATCTGATCCTTCCCTGCGATCATGAACGTGCCGCGGACAAGGGGATCGACCTTCTCTGGGTGGGGCGCTGCCAGCATATCAAGCGCCCCCATCTCTTTCTCGATCTGGTGGAGAGACTTCCGCAAGCCCGTTGTGAAATGATCTGCCCGAGGGAGGATGCGGAACTTTGGGACACGGTTGCGGGCAGGGCCGCCTCCCTTCCGAACCTCACGTTCAGGGAACGCGTTCCCTATCATGAAATCCAGGGCCATTACGACGGTGCCAGGTTCCTTGTGAGCACCTCCGAGGCGGAGGGTTTTCCCAACGTGATGATTCAGGCCGCGCAGGGAGGTGCAGGGATTCTTACCCTGGAGGTTGATCCGGACGGCCTGATCGGGTTTTTCGGCGCGGGTTTTTGCTCCCGCGGTGATTTCGACCTGCTTGTCGCGAAGTCTCGGGAAATGCTTGCTGACAAGGAGGCTTCAGGCCGGGCAGGGGAGGGAGCGGGGCGCATGCTTTCGGAGTGGCTGGACAACGGGAAAAACACGAATGCTTTCCTGGAGGGCTTGGGATGAGCGCTCCCCGCAGGGTTCTCCATGTCATCGACAGCCTCGATCTCGGGGGTGCGCAGACCTTTCTGCTTGGGTTGGTGAAACATCTCGACCAGTCGCGCTATCTCCCGGAGGTGGCCTGCATGCATGGCAGGGGTGTTTACGCCGAGGCTTTTAAAGAGGCGAACATCCCCGTTCACGCGCTCTCCCCAGGCAAGTTTCCGCCCCTTTATCTGCCCAATTTCTGGCGACTGATGATGCGTGGGCGCTACGACATCCTTCACTTTCATCTCTTCGGTTCAAATCTTTGCGCAAAGCCCCTGGCCGTCATGGTTGGTCATCCCGCCATCATCGTCCATGACCAGTGCAACGATGCCTCCAGGGAGAAGAACCCTCTTCTGCTGGCGGCGGATGCTTTTTGGAACCGCCGATCCAATCGTGTGATTGCCGTCTCGGAAAGCACGCGCCGCTACCTTCTTGATCGTGAGGATCTGCTGGATGACCTGGTGACAACTATCCCCAACGGGATCGATGCGGAGGTCTTTTCTCCCGCAAGTGCCTCTCAACGGGAAGAAGCTAGGGGGGCGCTTGGAATGCCGCGTGATGCGCTGGTGATCGGCGGGGTAGGGAGGCTTGTGCCGCAGAAGAACTTTCACCTGTTTCTGGAGGTGGCTGCGCGGGTTCTCGCCGGGCATCCCTCGGTGCTTTTCGTAATCGCCGGAACGGGGCCTCAGGAGGGGGCGCTGAGGGCCAAGGTCGCATCACTCGGAATAGGCGATCGGGTTCGCTTTCTGGGGCATGTCAGCGATCGCTTGTCCCTGTATCATGCATTTGATGCATTGCTCATGACCTCAGATTTCGAGGGGACACCGATGGTCCTGCTGGAGGCGATGTCCTGCGGACTGCCTGTGGCGGCCTCGGCGGTTGATGGAATTGGCGAGGTCTGTACGCACGGGCACGATGCACTGCTTACTGCCCCGGGTGATGTCGGGGGGGTTGCGGCTGCGCTTGAGATGCTTCTAGAGCACGCGAGTCTTCGTGAAACTCTTGGAAAGAGCGCCCGAAACACCATTCTGGAGAGTTATGAGATCCGCAGACTGACCGCCTGTATCGAAAGCATTTACGATGAGGTGATGAAATGATCGCCCCGATCAAGGTGCCCAGAAATTGCGGAATCCTCACGCAAGGAGTTTTCCAGATAATATCCACACTCTGACTTGGCAGATTGATCAAATGCCATCATAAGCATAGCCCATGAGAGCCGTTTTTGCTTCATTGAAACAAGTCTTTGTGAGCATTTCATTGCTGACGGCTGGTTGCGGATCCATCGAGTACAATTCGACCAACAGTCCCAGAATGGTCGTCGCGGTGGAGCGGACACCATTCTTCCGCAATGGTCCCGCGCAGGGGAATGGTCCCGACCTCTCGCTGACGAAGGGGGACGAGGTGGAGGTCTTGCGCAGGGAGTTGGGGTATAGTTTTGTGAGAATTTATGACGGGCAGAACGGCTATGTGGCCAACGAAGCACTGAGGTCGTCCGAGCCTGCCATTCAGACTGTATCTCCCACAATTTCGCCGGTCGCGCCCGACGCCACCAACGCTTCCAAACCGAATTTCCGTTACTAGGCGCGGGGAGTTTAGCCCAAGGATCTTCCTGAATATATCCTATGCCTGCTACCCGGGATCCGGGGGCGGGTATCCTTCACCTTTCGGGGCCGCCCGTGAGTGACTCGTTCTCCTCGGTCATGTTTTTCCACTTCGCCTTGAAGTCCTTGTCGTAGCGCTGGTCCTGCCACTCGGCCATCGTTCGTCGTAGCGCGAGGATTTTTTCTATTCTGGGCGTCACTTCCGCATGGAGTTCGTGCAGGAACCGGAGTGCCGCAGGATCCCTGTCCCAGAGGACCGCGTAGGACTGCATGAAGTCCTGAGCATAGCCGATCTCGGAGCGGTCGTTGGGGTGCCAGATCTCGGGCGGGGGCGATGGCATGTCCAGAAGCATGGGTGCAACGTACAGGTTCCGCAGCATGGCGGCGTGGTAGGCGGTGCGTGAACCCGCCTCATCGCCACAGCGCCAGAGCGCCAGTCCTTTTCCGAAGAGCATCGCGGGCTCACAGTAGTCGTCCGGATAGTTTCTCTCGTATTCCTCAAGGCACTTCAGCGCCTGGGCATCTTCCTCGCCGAGAAGGTGGACAAGCGGCAATAGGAAGCGGACCCCCTGATTATCCCGAGGGTTGAGGGTCAGGAGTTTCCCGAGATCCGTTGCGGTCGCGGAAAAACGCCCCTGATGCCAATCGGTCATCGCCCGACCATAGAGTGCGCGCAGGTAAGGGCGTGTCTCGGCATCCTCCCACCAATCGGGTTTCTCCCCGTGCCGGCGCCTCTCCTCGCGCTCGATGATCTCCTGATAGCCTCGTCTGGCATCGCTCCAGCGCGCGGCCTGGTAGTCGGCGTCGGCAAGTTCGACCCGTGCCAGCATGCATTCCGCATCCTGCTCGAGCGCCTTGCGCAGGTGTGCGTTTTTCTTCTCTGGCGAACGGAGTCGTCTTGCGGTGGCAACCAATCCGAGGGCCACTGCCCCTGGCGAGTGAAAGCCCTCGCCCCTGAGGCGCTGTGCAATCCTGCGGCCCACTTGCAAGAGTTCGCCGGGTTTGACGCAGGGAAGGGCGCCGAACGCGATATCGATCCGGCAGTCGATGGCAAAGGAGCGCCATGCCTCCGTGTCCCAAGCCTCGCTCTCGGCGATTGTGAGGCGGTCGGGTGTGCCGTGCTCGTCGAAGAGGCGTCCCAGGAGTTGCTCGGCGCGTGGTTGGTCAAGCTCCTCCAGAATCTCGGGGGGGCAGAGCGGCTTTCCCAAAGCCGTTGTAACCAGAAGGCAGGTTGGGAGGAAGTAGTCGCCTTCGGTTCCTGATTGTCCCGCCGGTACATGGGCGGGCACGGGCTCTTCCAGATCGAGCCAGAGGAGGCGCCAATTGTTGCTGGCGGAGTCGAGGGGTTGGATCATGGCAACTCGATCATCAGCGTCTGCTTCCTCGAGAAGCGGTCGATATAGTGGAGTTGCCCGTGCATCACCGCGTACTCGTGAACCAGCTTTGTCACCTTCACGTCAAAACAGCAGTACTCCGCGATTTCCATGATCTTGCCTTCCCGCCACCAGCGGATGGCATCGAGGCCCTCAGCTGTCTTTCCCACGCCGAGAGTGGCCGTGGCGATCGAATCAAGAGGCAGGCGGTGTCCCGCCGCCTTCTCCACGACTTCCAGCAGGTCCAGCGTGGGGAGATGATGGGGGAGATCCAGAATGGTGTATCCCATCAGAACCTCGTAATCGAATCGCTTGTTATTGTAGCCCACGACCAGGTCGGCCCGGCCCAGCAGGGCGATGAGATCTCCAATCCGCTTCTCTGTGAAGATCTCGTATCTTCCAGATGCCGTGCTGTAGGTGACACCGACGGAGACGCCCATATCGGCTTTCTTGTCCCACCCGCCGACGTCATTGGCGGTGCGTTGGGTCTCCAGATCGAAATAGACGATGTTTTTGGGGAGAGACATGGAACCGGAAGGCTATGGCATTCGGGTCACAAGTTGAAAGCGTCGAAGAGTTGAACCCAAGAATCGGATGAGGGAATCACTGCAGCGGTTCCCCGGAGATTAAAAGGTGGTTGCAAGGCGTTGGGGAGATCTCCCCAAGGAGATGGAGTGCAGCGAAAACACGGGGCTTCTGTCTTTTCTGTTGAACCAACGATCTCATGCCGGGGAGAAGGGAATCCTCTTGGAGGATTCCCGAATTCGGGGAAACATCGCCATACCACGCCTATGGATACCTTCGACATCGAGTCCATCTCCAAGCTCATGCAGCTTTCCGTTTCCCCTGCGGTGCTCATCTCCGGGGTCGGTCTCCTCCTTCTCTCCGTCACCAACCGGCTCGGACGTGCCATCGACAAATCCCGCAGCAGCGTGAGGGAGTTGGCTCTTGCGGAGGGTGAGCGCCGCGAGCAACTTCTCGACCAGTTGCATATTCTCCTCAGGCGCGCCGGTCTCCTGCGCACATCTGTCTGCCTTTTGGTGGGGAGCATATTTTTTTCGTGCCTCATGATTCTGCTTCTTTTCCTCAAGGGATTCGGCGGCTTGCATGCGGAATCCGCCCTGATCGGTTCCTTTCTCCTGAACCTTCTTGTTCTGCTGGGATCGGTGGCCTTCCTGCTCGCCGATGTCTTCCTTTCTCTCAAGGCCCTGAGGATCGAGGTGGCCCGGCATCTGAGGTAGAACGGCTACCTTCCCCCTTGTTGTCATCTGGCATCGTCTCTAGATTACCATCATGGCCGTAGTCTTACGTTCCGGCGAGGAGGAGCCCCTCTTTCATCTCGGGGAATTTCCCGTCCGTCTGATCACCCTTCTGGTGGCGCTTCACAGCGCCGCGATGATCGCCACATCGTTTGTGCTGGCTTCGGGGCACGGGGAATGGATCGATCTGCTGCTCTACAGCAGTACGGCGGTGGCTCACGGCCAACTCTGGCGTCTCGTTAGCTACGCCTTCGTGGCAAGTCCCACAGTCTGGTTCCTCTTCGAGATGCTGATGCTCTGGTACTTCGGCCGCGAGGTGGAGAACGGCCTGGGGTGGAAGCGCTTTGCCATCCTCTACGCCGGCCTCATCCTGCTCTGGCAGCGCTTTGCCACCCTCTACGCCGGCCTCATCCTGCTCGGACCCCTGCTTCTCCAGGCATTCGGATATGCCGGGATCCCCCAGACCTTTTCAGGGGCTCAGGAGGTGAACTTCGCCATCTTCGCCGCCTTCGTCGCGATGCATCCCGGCGCCCAGTTTTTCTTCGGGGTCGCCGCCCGATGGGTCTTCCTCGGGCTGCTGGCGATCTCCTCGCTTCAGAGGTTGGCCGACCACAAGCTCGCCGAGGTTCTGGTTCTGCTCTCTTCCAGCCTGCTTGCCATCCTCCTGATGCGCCGTTCCGGATTCGAGGAGCCGCTTCTCGGTTACCGGTTTCGCTTGTCGTTTGCTGGCTGGAAGAGATCTTCCGAAGGATTCTCCGTGATGAAGGGGGGAATCTCCTCCGCCTCATCATCACGGAATCAGGGGCTAGGAAAAAAAACCGATGGCGTTGCCGTGGTTGATCCTGAAGAGGAGATGGACAGACTGCTGGAGAAGATCAGTCGCAAAGGCATCGGGAGCCTCAATGCCGCCGAGCGCACCTCGCTCGAGCGGGCCCGTCAGGCGATCCTTCAGCGTGGAGGGGAATCCTCCCGCTGATCCGCGAACACGGAGCATGCGATGAGCCGCGCGGTCGAACGACTCCGACTGACCATTGCGCGCCTCAGGGCACCCGGGGGATGTCCCTGGGACCGCGAGCAGACTTCGGCCTCGCTTTCCCCCTCGCTCATCGAGGAGGCCTACGAGGTGGCTGACGCCATCGCCAGGAAACACCACCCCGATCTGGAGGAGGAGCTCGGCGACCTGCTGATCAACATCCTCATGCAGGCCGAGATCGCGTCGGAGAGCGATGCATTCACCCTCGAGAGCATTGCCTCGGTCGCCTCCGAGAAGTTGATCCGCCGCCATCCCCATGTCTTCGGGGATTCAACCGCCGAAACAAGCGAGGCGGTCCTCACCCAGTGGGAGGAGATCAAGAAATCCGAGCTCGCCGCAAAGAGAACCACGAATCACGGCGGCGGGCCCGAGTCGCTGCTCGACGGGGTGGCGCAGGCATTCCCCGCTCTTGTCCTCGCCCAGAAGATCCAGAAGAAAGCGGCCAAGGCAGGATTCGATTGGGAGCGCCCCGAGGATGTGATCGACAAGGTCCGCGAGGAGATTGCCGAGGTCGAGGCGGAGATCCCGCTCCGGGAACGACCCGAGATCAAGGCGCGGCTCACGGAGGAAGTCGGCGACCTCCTCTTTGCCGTGGTGAATCTCGCCCGCGCGCTCGGAATCGATTCCGAATCGGCCCTTCGTTCCGCGACCGGGAAATTCGAGCGCCGCTTCCGTGCCATGGAGCGGGAGGTTCCTTCCGGACAGAGCTTCGCCGATCTCTCAATGGAGCAGATGAACACACTCTGGGAGCGGGCAAAGAAATCGGAGAGGGTCCGATGAACGGAAACTTTCATGTCATTAATCCTGAGGGGAGGGATGGCGACCGCTTTTTCCGTGACGGTGCGGGCTCGCCTCATGATCCGGGTCATGCCCCGGTCAATTATCATGCCTATGCGGCCTGCCATGGAGGGGCGTTTCTCCGGCGTGTCGGAGATCTTCCGCCGGCGACCGAGATCGCCCTCGTGCTCCTTCGGAAACGGAATCTCCGGGCCGTCCTGAAGACCCTTGCTGCGCTGAGATCTCGCGGCGTTGTTTCCCTGATCTCGCTGAAGGAATCGGGATCCCATCAGGTTGCCGATTTCCTCAATGATGCCGGACGCTGTACGCTCTTCCGGCGCATCTGCGGGGAAGCCGACGGCTTTCTCTCCAGCACGCCGGAACTGTCGGTACTCTACCATTCCGCCGGATGTCGCGGCGGCTTCTTCGCCCCGACGCCTTATCCCTTGCAGGAGGCGGCCTGGGACTTCTCCGTGCCGATTTTGGAGCGTTCCGGCATCTTCGTCGGGACGCGCGAATTCCGGATCCCTTCCCGCAACCATTGGAGGGCTGTGACGATGGCCGTTTCCATGGCGGAGAGGCATCAATGCCCCGTCACCGTGGTGAACAGCGAGGGGCGCCATGGCAGGAAGCTCCTCGAGGGGTTCGTTCGGCCGGGGCTCGATCTGCGCATCGTCGAGGAGAGGATGCCCTATCCGGAGTATCTGCGGATGCTGTCAAGTCACCGGATTGTCTTCCAACTGGACGGCAGTGCCGTGCCGGGCCAGGTGGCCGGGGATGCACTTCTTTGCCGCATGCCCTGTCTCGGCGGGAACGGGGCCGTGGATCGTCTGGCTTTCGGTGCTCCTCCGGAGGATCCCTCCGCCCTGATGGAACTGACTTCACGACTCCTGACGGAAGACGCCTTCTGGACCGATCGGGTGACCTCCGCGTTGGGCCGTGCCCGTGAGAGTCTCGGATTTTCCGCCGTCAGGGCCCTGATCAAGCGCGAGGTCGCATCATTGGGTCCAAAATATGAAGCATGAGGAACGAAGTATGAAAACCGTTTGGCAAAGACCTGGTGGCATTCTTTTGCTTCATAATTCATAGTTCATCATTAAGCCTTTCCTCATGCCCCTCACTCGACGCTCCTTTCTCGGAATACTCGGCCTACTCCCCGTGGCCCAGGCCCTTCGCGTGTCATCGGCTCCTGCTGCGCTTCCCACTGGTACCGTGCCCAGAAGAAAATTCGGTCGACATCAGGAGATGCTCAGTTGCATCGGCTTCGGCGGTCACACCCTCGCGCTTGCCCCCACCATTGAGGAGGCGACCAACATCGCCCACTACGCGATCGACCAAGGGGTGACCTTCTTCGACAACGCCTGGGAATACCACAACGGCCGCGCTGAGGAGTGGATGGGACAGGCACTCTCGGGAGGCTGGCGCGAGAAGGCCTTCATCATGACCAAGGCCTGCATCCACCACGCCAAGAAGTACGACACCCCCTTCACCGGCACCGACAAGGAGAAGGCCCTCCAGATGCTCCAGGCCCAGATGAAGCGGCTCCGCACCGACTACATCGACCTCTGGATGATCCACGAGATCCAGGATGCCGATGTCGACTTCCACCTCGGCAAGGACGGGATCCTCGAGGCCATGGACGAGGCCAAGCAGAAGGGCATGGTCCGCTACGTCGGCTTCACCGGCCACACCAGCCCGCAGGCCCATGTCCGCATGATCGAGAGCGGCTACCCTTGGGACGCCTCGCTGCTCCCCGTCTCGGTCCTCGGGAACACGCTTCATGTGAAGGATTTCGACAAGACCGTCCTCCCGCTCATGCAGGAAAAGGGGATCGCCGCGATCGGCATGAAAGGGTTCGGCGGCTCCAAGCGTGCCAGCCTCCACGGCATGGTGACGGTCCAGCAGGTCGTCGACTACGCGCTCAGCTATCCCGCCGTCACGACACAGTGCATCGGCATCGACTCGATGCCCTTCGCCCAGCAGGCCGTGGCCGCCGCGCTGAATGCCAAGCCGATGAGCGTCGAGGAGAGGAACAAGTTCCTGGCGCTGATTCAGGCGCGTGGAGGAGCGGAGTATGCGGCGTTTTTGAAGGAGGGTTACAGCGACGGCGCCTGCTGCATCGCTTGAGGACTGGTGCTTTGTGCCTCGCTCGCTCCCGCTCGTCTCGCCCTAAAGGGCTAACGCAATGCGTTAAGCTATCCCGACCGTTCCCACGGTCCGGTATTGAGTTCTAGCGTCGTTGCCCAGTGCTTGCCGTAGGTTTTGCTACGGCTGACGCTTGGGCGCCTAGCTATCCCCTCAAAATCACCGAGTCCTCACAGGGGCATGGAGATTATAACGACTGCCATTCAGAGTAGATTGGGTTGGGTGAATGCAAAAGTTTCGCCATCTAGACTTTTCTGCTCGAGCAAGCTCGGACTGCCTTGGGCATGACATCGCTCCAGGCGAGGCAAGCAAAGCCTCATTCCCATGAGCCTTTTGCCGAAAGCCTCAACCGTCTCCGACGGCCTTCAGTTCAAATTCAGCCTTTGAAACGCCTCCGGGCCAATCGCCGCTGGGCCCGTGAATGGGAAGTCGAGGGTGAGGATGGTGTAGAAGGCGAGGGCGATGACCGCCGTGAGGAGCATGGTCATCACCGCGTGGGTGGCGAAGTTTTGAGCCCCGAAGAGATAAGAGAATCCCACGGTGAGTGCTGCTCCCGCGATGAGGATGACCCAGAGGAAGGGAAGCAGTCCGCTCGCGGCATCATCGATGCGCGCGGCGCGCAGGCCCTTCATGGCCTCGAGGTTGTTCACCGAGGAATAGAAAAACGGTCCGTCGGTCGCCTGTCCTGCAAGTTGCTGTCCTGCGTAGGCCTGGGTGAGCTTTTTCAGGGTGGCGGTGGCCTCGGGACTGCTGTTGCCGCTGGCCAGGCAGGGCCATTCCTTCGCGACGAGGTCGTCACGGTATTCGCGAAGCAGGGTTAGGACCTCGCTCCGGTAGGGCTCGCGTAGTGCCGCCGTGTTGTTGTGGAGTGACTCGAGGTAGCGGGCTTCCTGGACGATGTTCGAACTGGTCTGGTCGTAGTAGTGCCAGGTGTTGGACACGATGAAGGCGAGGAAGATTCCGTAGATGGCGCCGAGCGTGTTGAAGAATGGCCCCGCCATGTCGTGGTGCTGCCGGAGGAAGTGGGCGTGCACTGTCGTTGGACACGATGAAGGCGAGGAAGATTCCGTAGATGGCGCCGAGCGTGTTGAAGAATGGCCCCGCCATGTCGTGGTGCTGCCGGAGGAAGTGGGCGTGCACTGTCGTGCGCGCCAGCAGCAGGCCTGCGCCTGCCAGCAGGACCGGGCCGAGGATGCAGACGACGGCCTGCATGAATGGGGAGCAATGGAAGGCGATCCACTGCTCGGGGGTGAGGGGTGCGTTCATTTCATGATGAGCCGTGAGAAGGCATCCGGGCCGATCGCGACCAGTCCCGTGAAGGGGAAGTCGAGGTTCACGATGGTGTAGAGGGCGAGGCAGACGACGCCTGTCAGGAGCACCGTCATGATGGCGTGGGCATGGAGTCTCCGTGCTCCGAAGAGGTAGGAGAAGCAGACGGTGGCCATGCCTCCGGCAAGAATCACCCCCCAGAGAAAGGGTATGAGTCCCGATGCGGAGTCCTCGATGCGCGAGGAACGGAGGGACTGGAGCGCATTGATGTTCTTCACCGACTCGTGGAAATAAGCTGCTTCAGAGGCATCGGTCACCTTGTAGTGGGCGTAGGCGGTGGCGATGCCATGAATCAACTCGGTGGTCTTGGGATCGGACTCTCCCTGCTGGATGCTCTTCCATTCACGGTTCACGAGCGAATCACGGTAATCCCTCATGAGCCCGCGGACCGTATCGCGGAACACGGCACGGAAGGCCTCGGCATCGAGATAAAGACTCTGAAGGCAACGCGCCTCCTCGACGACATTGGTTCCCGTGGTGGAGTAGAACTGCCAGGTGGTGGCCACGACCAGGGCGAGGAAGATCCCGTAGATGGCGCCTATCGTGTTGAGGAAAGGGCCTGCGATGTCGTGATATTGCTTCAGCGATTCATGCGGCGTGACCTTGCGGATCAGGAAGAGACCGAGGACGGAGAGCAGAATCGGGCCCAAGATGCAGATCAGGATGAGCTGGAACGGTGTGAAATGGATGACGAGCGAGTGCTCGAACGACATGGCGATCGGGTCCTTCATGGGATAAGCAATGCGCGCCTCATTCCAGCAGGGCAAGGACGATCGCTCCGAGCAGCAGGAGCGATCCCCCGAGGCGAGCCATCCAGTATTCGCGCGCATTTCCTTCACCCTTCCAGGCGTCGATCGCGACCGACCAAATGGTGCGGGTGGCATAGAGGATGTTGATCAGCGTAGCCTGTCCGAAGAGGCCGATCAGCAGGATCACGAGCGGGGCCTGGAATCCGATCACCGCGCCCCCGATGAGAAGGCGCTCTCTGGCAACGGGTGGGGCGGGTGGTGTCGATCCGAGGGCCGGGGTCATCGCGGCCAGCACGACGAACATCATCGGCTGGAAGAAAGCGACTCCGGATTTCCGTGCATAGCCCTGTGTTAGGACATCGACGAGGGCAAAGAGGATGCTGGCACCCATGGCCCAGCCGACGGCGGCCCTGCGGTGGTGTTTGTTGTGGTCGGGCCCGATCTGAAGAAGGGTCAGGGCGACGACGGTGAGGACGGCCGCGGTCAGCAGCTTCCATCCGATCGGTGTATGGAGGAGCAGGATCGAGAAGAGGGCGACGAGAATCGTCTTGGTGCCGAGCAGCGGGGCGCTGATGGAGAGGTCGGCCTTGGCGAGCGCCTTCACCGTGCAGATGCGGCCGACAAAGAGCGAGAGGCCTGCACACACGGCGGCCAGCGCCGAGGCAAGGTCGGGGTGGAATCCAAACTGCTTCGGGAAAAGGAGGGGCAGCAGGGCGAGCGGCATCGACCACGCGGCCATCGCGTAGTTGGAGAAGATATTGACCCGCTTGCTGGTCGCCCCGTGATGAATCGATCCCTTCAGCTCGAGATAACCGAGCGCATAGAGAAGGGCCGCTCCGAGGGCTCCGAGGGGGATGAGCATGGGGGAAAGGCTGTTAGGTTAGAGAAGAATTTTTCCCCAGAGGCGCGGAGGCGCAGAGAGTAAGAAAATGATTTAGGTGCGAATAATCGGCGGGCGATAAGCTCCAAAGCCTGGATTCACGTGCCGAGCTTCTCTTCATGGGAACTTTAGTTTTTCCTCCGCGCCTCTGCGTCTCTGCGGGGATAATCACTGCTGTGAGATGGCCTGATCGGCGGCGACCAGCTTCTCGTAAAGGGGCATGAGTCCCTCGGGGATGATCCGCGTTCCCGCGATCATCGGCATGAAGTTCTGATCCCCGGTCCAGCGGGGCACGACATGGAGATGGAGATGCTCCTCGAAGCCGGCTCCAGCCGTGCTTCCGAGATTGAAGCCGACATTGAATCCCTCGGCTTTCACCACGTCGCGCAGCAGTCGCTGGGCATGAATCGCGAGGTGCCAGAAGTCGAGTGCCTCCCCATCGGTGAGATCCTCCATGCGTGAGGTCCGGCGGTAGGGGACGACCATGAGATGGCCGGAGGAGTACGGGTACTTGTTGAGGATCAGGAAGGCGTTCTTCCTGCGGCAGACGACGAGATGGGCGGCGTCATCCGTGGCGGCTGCGGCCGCGGCGAGGAAGTCCTCGCCATTCGTCCGCTCCCGGTTAAAGTACTCGACCCTCCAGGGGGCCCAGAGTGACTCGAGATGTTCCTTGGGGAATGACATGGCTCTTTATTTAACCCGAACTCCGAAGTTGAGGAGAGCGATTTGCCATAATCTACTGCCCGCAAAGAAGTCTTGTCGATTCTCGCCTGTATCAATCGATACGCCCTCGAAATCTCCGCAACTCCTATCGGCCACCATCTTACGCCAACTCCTCTCTTTCATCTTCGGAGTTCGGGTTTAACGGGCCGGTTGTTCCAGACATTCGAGCACGGCTCGGGCGGCGCGATCAGATGCGGGGTTGCCGGGTTCCCCGCTGAGAATCGACGTCACGGAGGCGAGTTCGGCCGAGAGACGCGCGCGGGCCTCCTGATTATTGAGGAGTCGGAGTCCCTCGTCGGCAAGGGCCGCCGGGTTGGCGTTGTGCTGGATGAATTCCCGGATGATCGGTCGGTTCGCCAGAATATTGACCATACCCAGACAGGGGACGCGGATGACGCGGATGCCGACCTCGTAGGTGAGGGTCGCCACCTTGTAGACAAGGGCGTAGGGGAGGCCGAGGCAGGCGGCCTCGAGTGTCGCCGTTCCGGAGCAGACAAGGCCTGCGGCGGCACGGCGCATGAGATCGCGCGCGGCCCCGTTCGTGACGGAGATCTCAACCCCGGCTTCACGGGCCATCGTTCGGATGATTTCCGCATGGGTGGGTGTCGCGGCCGCGGCCTCGAAGCGGATCTCGGGTCGGGATTTCCGGATCAGCGCGGCGGCTCCTGCCATGGAGGGGAAGATCCGGCGCACCTCGCGCTCCCTGCTCCCGGGGAAGAGTCCGAAGAGGGTTTCGTCACGGTCGGCCGGGGGGACGGGGCGGAGTTCCTCGGCCATCGGATGGCCGGCAAAGACCGTGGGCAATCCCGAGGATTCGTAGAGATCCTTCTCGAAGGGGAAGATGCAGATCATCAGGTCGAGGGACCGCGCCATCTCCGGGATGCGGCGGCGGTTCCAGGCCCATACCTGGGGGCTGATGTAGTAGATCACCCGCGTCGGAATGCGGCGTCTGCGGATCGCCTTGGCGAGGCGGAGGTTGAAGCCCGGATAGTCGACTAGGATGACCGCATCGGGCGGATGGGCGGCGAGGTCGTCGAGCAGGGCTCCGAACTTACGCTTGAAGTAGCCGTAGCGGCGAAGGACATCCCAGAGGCCGAGCACGCCGGCCTCGGCGATCCACGTGTCGAGTGATCCGTCGCAGACTGCCGCCTCCCGGGCCATCTTGGGGCCGCCCTTGCCCGTGAAGCGGATCTCCGGGGACAGGACCCGAAGGGAGCGCATCAGGGCTGCCCCGTGGGTGTCGCCGCTTGCTTCGCCGGCAACGATCGCCAGATGCCGCGGGGCGGTCGTCATGCAGTCAGGGCGGATGTCTGCTTTCTCGGATCCGCTTCCTCGATCTGCTTGGTGATGCGGATTGCCAGATCGAGCGCCGCCGCCGCCTCGTGACCTGTGACGCGGGGTTGGATCCCCTCGCGCGCGCAGGCGACGAAGGCGGCCAGTTCGCGGTGGAGCGGCTCACCCTTGATCACTTTCACGCGCTCCCGTTTGATGGAGCCCTCCTTGAGGCGGAGGATGTAGCCGCTCTGACGCTGGTAATCGAGCGAGAGGTAGGCATCCTCCTGAAAGATCCGGATCTTGCGCACCTTGTCGCGGCTGATGCGGCTGGCGGTGAGGTTGGCGACGCAGCCGTTCTCAAAACGGATGCGGACGTTGGCGATGTCCTCCCCCTTGCTCAGCACCGAGATGCCGACGGCATCGACGCTCGTGACCGGAGAGCGGACAAGGTGCAGGAGGATCTCAAGGTCATGGATCATCACGTCGAGGACGACGCCGATGTCCATGCTTCGGTTCGGATAGGGCGAGAGGCGCGTGACCTCGAGGAAGCGGGGGTTTCGGAGTTGCTGTTCCAACGCCTCGAGGCCGGGGTTGAAGCGCTCGATGTGGCCGACCTGCAGGACGCAGTTGTTGGCGGCCGCAGTGCCGGCGAGGTCGAGAGCTTGGGCGGTGTTGGTTGCGATCGGCTTCTCGATCAGGAGATGCTTTCCTTTTTTCAGGAGCAGGGTGCCGACCTCGTGATGGAACTCTGTCGGGGTCGCCACCGAGGCCACATCCACCAGATCCGCAAACTCCTCAAGCGAGGCGCAGGGTTTCCCGCCGTATTTCGCGGCCGCCTTCTCGGCATGCGCTTTGTTCTCATCGTAAATGGCGACGAGGTTGCAACCTTCGAGTTCGCTGTAGATGCGGGCGTGGTTGATGCCGATGCTGCCTGGGCCGACGACGCCGGCGCGGATGGTTTTCATGATGCGGTGCCCCAGAGGGTGATGTGGTGGGTGGCTGCGAGTTCACGGAGGCGGTCGGCCTCCAGAAGAAGGGTGAGGGTGATGTGGTGGGTGGCTGCGAGTTCACGGAGGCGGTCGGCCTCCAGAAGAAGGGTGCGCCCCGCCTCCATGGCGATGGCGGTGACGCCCGCGGCAGCCGCTGTCTCAAGTGTGCGGGGACCGACCACGGGGACATCAAAGCGCATGTCCTGATCCGGCTTGGAGACCTTCACGACGACAGCCTCGCCGCGGCCGAGTTCGCCGCCGCGACGGATCGTGGAGTCCGTTCCGTCAAATCCCTCGACCGCTAGGACGGTCCCCTTCTTGACGACAACGGTCTGTCCGATGTCGAGCCGGCTCACCTCCTTGGCGATGCCAAGCCCGTAGGCGATGTCCTCAAGCGTGCGGGTCTTGGGCTTGGGGCCGGCGAAGAGCCCCTCGCCGGCAAGGTGCCTCTTTAGGAAGGTGGTTGCGAGCAGGAGCGGGACACCCGCTTTCTCAAGCTCTCCGGCGATCGCCCCAAAGAGGGTCTCCGCATTGCGCTCCTTGAGCTTGGCCAGAAGCAGGAGGGCGTGAAAGTCGGGGCGTAGGTCGAAGAGGTTCCCCGGAGCGATCTGGCCCGCCATCATCGAGTCGGTGGCCCCGCTCTTCTTGGCGGCGTCGATCATGCGGCCGAGTTGGCCGACGCGCATCCAGTGGATTTCGTCCACGAATCCCGCGAGTGTCGGGTCGGTCTCCCCCTCGAAGGCGGCCGCCACGATCCGGCCCACGCCGGCCTCACGGGCTCCCTTCACCGCAAGCAGCGGGTAGGAGCCGTTGCCGGCAATCAGGAAGAGTGTTTCGGGCTTCTGCACGATCCCCGAGGCTACCCGTGAAAGGGTCATTCAGACAGCTAGAAAAACGCCTTCCCG
>Ga0209189_1000566_pt1 | contig 30530 bp, 30 predicted proteins | sample C_130820_EF_Meta_FD_187308 | JGI IMG/M metagenome (GOLD analysis project Ga0209189, IMG submission 187308) | Freshwater microbial communities from Lake Croche, Canada to study carbon cycling - C_130820_EF_MetaG (SPAdes) (version 3) | ecosystem: Environmental > Aquatic > Freshwater > Lake... | reverse complement strand
GACAGGATGTCGAAGCGCAGCCGGCTTCGAGTGAGCGCAGGCCTGGAAGGCCGCAGCGAACGTCCGAGCGACGCGGCACGGCCAGTCCCGAGCCTGCGTCACGCCCGAGGCCGCAGCGAACGTCCGAGCGACGCGGCACGGCCAGCCCCGAGCCTGCGTCACGCCCGAGGCCGCAGCGAACGTCCGGGCGACGCGGCACGGCCAGTCCCGAGCCCGCGTCACGCCCGAGGCCGCAGCGAACGTCCGGGCGACGCGGCACGGCCAGTCCCGAGCCCGCGTCACGCACCGCCGTGTCCCCCCTGCCCTGCCGCGAGGGGCAACGTGCGGATGCCCCGCGTAGTAGAGTGGCGGTCGCCCGAACCGTTCCTCCGCGCGGCCGCCGCCCCCTTCTCCCATGCCGCACATCCTGGTCGTCGAGGACGAGTCCCACCTCGCCATCGGCATCAAATACAACCTCGAGGCCGAGGGGTTCACCGTGACGACGGTCGGCGACGGCCAGGCGGCCCTCGCCGCGATCGCCGCGCCGCCGTCCGACGGCTCCGCCGCCGTCGCGGCGCCCCCCGTGGATCTCGTGGTGCTCGACCTGATGCTCCCCGGGATGAGCGGCTACGCGGTCTGCGAGGCGATCCGCGCCGCCGGCAACGACGTGCCGGTCGTGATGCTCACCGCCCGCACGCTCGTCGAGGACCGCATCCGCGGCTTCGACTCCGGCACCGACCTCTACCTGCAGAAGCCGTTCGACCTCGACGAGCTGCTCTCGATCGTGCGCAACCTGCTCGCGCGGCGGGGCCGGCAGCCCCGGCCGAAGCGGGCCGTCGACGAGGCGGGCACGCGGGCCGCGGGCGGCTTCCGCTTCGGCAACGCGGAGGTCAACTTCGACACCTGGGAGGCCCGTTGCGGCGAGCGGCCGGTGCGGCTCACGAACCTCGAGATGAAGCTGCTCCGTTACCTCGTCGAGCACGAGGGCTCGGTCGTCTCGCGGAGCGAGCTGCTCAAGCGGGTCTGGGGCATGAGCCGCGCGCCGGCGACCCGCACGATCGACACCTTCATGCTGAACCTCCGCAAGTACTTCGAGTCCGACCCCTCCCGGCCGGTGCACTTCCTCTCGGTCCGCGGGATGGGCTACCGCTTCGTGGGCGACCGCGGCAAGGACGAGCCCCCCCGGCCGGCCGAGGGCTGATCGCGCGGCCGTCGGCTCACCCGCCGAGCAGTGCGGCGGCGGCGCGGCCCGGATCGGGCTGCCTGAGGAGCGACTCCCCCACCAGCATCGCGCCGATGCCCGCCCGTCCGAGCCGCTCGACGTCGGCCCGGGTTCTGATGCCGCTTTCGGCGACGAGCACCACGTCGTCGGGCACCCGCTCCCGCAGCCGCAGCACGTGATCGAGGTCGGTGGTCATCGTCCGCAGGTCGCGGTTGTTGATGCCCACGAGCGTGGCCCCGAGGTCGAGCACGCGGGGCAGGTTCTCCGCGTCGTGCAGCTCCACGAGCGGCGTCATGCCGAGGTCGAGGATCTCGCGGTAGAGGCTCCGCAGCCGGCAGTCGTCGAGGCACTCGGCGATGAGCAGGACCGCGTCGGCGCCGTGGGCCCGGGCCTCGAGCACCTGGTAGCGGTCGACGACGAACTCCTTCCGCAGCACCGGCAGCGGCACGGCCACCCGCGCCGTCTCGAGGTCGACGAGGCTGCCGCCGAAGCCGACGGCGTCGGTGAGGATCGACAGGCAGCTCGCCCCGGCGGCGGCGTAGCCGCGCACGATCTCCTCGACCGTCGCGCCCGGCCGGATTTCGCCGGCCGAGGGGCTCTTCCGCTTGAACTCCGCGATCAGCCGCACCGGCCCCGGCGCGGCGAGCGGGGCGAAGAAGTCGCGCACGGCCGGGGCCGTCGCCATCCGCCCCTCGAGGGCGAACGACGGCACCCGCTCCCGGGCGAGTTCCACCTCGCGGCGCTTCCGCGCGACGATCTCGTCGAGGATGGTGGCCATGCTCAGTGCCGGAAGTGCCGCCGCGAGGTGAAGATCATCGGCAGGCCGGCGGCGTCGGCGGCGGCGACGACCTCGGCGTCGCGCTTCGACCCTCCGGGCTGGATCACCGCCGCGATGCCGGCCCGGGCGATCAGCTCGATCGAGTCGGGGAAGGGAAAGAACGCGTCGGAGGCGAGCACCGCCCCCTGCCGCCGTTCTCCGGCCTTCTCCAGCGCGATCCGCACGGCGTCCACGCGGCTCGTCTGCCCCAGGCCCGCCCCCACGAGGCTCGTGCCGCGGCAGACGGCGATCGCGTTGCTCGTGAGCCGGCGCACGATCGTGAAGGCGAAGTCGAGCGACTGCGTGAGTTCGGCCGGCGGCGCCGTCCGCGTGACCACCCTCCAGGAGGCCGGGTCGTCGCAGTCGGTGTCGGGCCGCTGCGCGAGCAGGGCTCCGGCGATGCTCCGCAGCTCGAGGCCGCCGGTCGACTCCCAGGGGTCCCCGTCGGGCACCTCCACGAGCCGCACGCTCCCCTTCCAGGTGGGCCGCGTGGTGAGCAGCTCCACCGCCTCCGGCGCGAAGGCGGGCGCCGCCACCACTTCCACGAACAGGCCCGGTGCGAGGAGCGTTTCGGCGCAGGCCCGGTCGAAGGGCCGGTTCACCGCGACGATCGAGCCGAAGGCGCTCGTGGGGTCGGCGGCCATCGCGGTGGCGAGGGCCCCGGCGATCGTGTCCGCGGCGGCGACGCCGCAGGGATTGGTGTGCTTGACGACCACCGCCGCGGGGGCGGCGATCAGCCCGGCGAGCCGCGTGGCGGCGTCGAGGTCGAGCAGGTTGTTGTAGGAGAGCTCCTTGCCGGCGAGCTGCCGCAGGCCCGCCAGGCCCAGGTTCGTGCCCGCGGGGGCGAAGAGCGCCGCCGACTGGTGGGGATTCTCGCCGTACCGCAGCGGCAGCCGCCGCTCGAGGTCGAGCGTGAGCCGGGCCGGCAGCGGGGGCTCGTCGGCGGGCTCGGCGCCGGCGGCATCCGCGCGCACGGCCGGGGCCGTGCGGACGGCGGCGTGCCGGGCCATCCAGCCGGCGATCGCCGCGTCGTAGGCCGCCGTGCGCTCGAAGGCCCGCGCCGCCAGCAGCCTGCGCTCGGCCAGCGTCGTGCCGCCGCGGGCGAGCGCCGCGAGGAAGTCGTCGTATTGCTCGGGGCCGGTCACCACGGCGGTGAACGCGTGGTTCTTGGCGGCCCCCCGCACCATGCTCGGCCCCCCCACGTCGATCAGCTCGACCGCCTGCTCCGGCGTGCAGTCGGCCCGCGCGATCGCCGCCTCGAAGGGATAGAGGTTGACGATCACGGCGTCGAACAGCTCGATGCCGTGCGCCGCGAGCACGGCCCGGTCGTCGGCGCGGTCGTGCCTGGCGAGCACGCCGGCGAAGATCCGCGGATGGAGCGTCTTCACGCGGCCGTCGAGGATCTCGGGGAATCCCGTCACCGCCGAGACGTCCTCCACGGCGAGGCCGTGGCTGGCCAGCGCCGCGCTCGTGCCGCCGGTGCTGACCACGCGCACGCCCGCCGCCGCGAGCCCCCGGGCGAGCCGGTCGAGGCCCGCCTTGTCGAACGTGCTCACGAGCACGCGGCGGATGGGGATGACGTCGAGCGTGGGGGCGGAGGGGTTCGTGTCCATGGCGACGATTAGAACAACCCGCGGACGGCGGGAAAGAGGGCCGCCCGCCGGCGGCGTCACGGCGCGGCCGGCAGCTCCACCTCCATGACGGTGCCCTGCGGAGACCGGCCCTTGGCCACCACCCTCCCGCGCAGCTGCTTGACGATCGCCTGCACGAGGAAGAGCCCGAGGCCGGTGCCGGTGGCGGATCGCTCGAGCTCGTTCCCGAGCCGCACGAACCGGCCGAAGACGTTCTGCCGCTCCGCCGGCGGGATGCCGGGACCGTTGTCGGCCACGGTCACGACCACGCGCCCCTTCGGCGCGACCGACACGGCCACCTCCACCCGCGGGTCGGGCAGCGAATACTTCACGGCGTTGTCGACGAGGTTGCGGAACACGATCTCGAGGTCGGCCTCGCGGCCGAAGACCGCCGGCCCGCCGTCCCCCGCCGCGGGGTCGGCGAGCCGCACGCGGTCGGGCTCGATCCCGTACCGGTGCACCGCGGCGGCGCAGACCTGCCGGAGCACCGGGCCGATCGGCGTCGCGGGCGGGCCGCCGCGGGGCCGCCGGGGCAGCGTCTTGGCGGCGTCGAGCAGGTGGTCGATGAGCGCGTCGAGCCGCTCGACGTCCTTGAGCATGAAGCGGTGGAAGTCGGCCTGCTGCTCGGGGGCGACGCTGCGGCGGGTGAGCGTCTGCAGGTAGAGCTTGAGCGACGCCAGCGGGCTCTTGAGCTCGTGCGTGACGCTGTCGATGAAGTTGCTCTGCCGCTGCGACAGCGCGATGGCCTTGACCGTGAGCGCGAGGTAGATGATCACCCCCACGAGCACGAGCACGAGCAGGGCCACGCCGACGCCGAGCGTCGCCCAGTAGAACGCGGCGTTCTCCGAGCCGAGCGCCGCCGCGATGCTCACGACCACCCAGCCGACGCCCAGCGCGATGATCGACCCGATCAGCACGACGCCCAGCAGGATCGGACCGCGGAGCGAGCGGCGCGGTTCCATCGTCTGACCCCGGTGCCTGCGGGCGACGGAGCGCCGGCCCGCCGGGGTATGCTACACGGATCATGGAACGACCGATGCACCCCGGGGCCGAGGCGTCCGCGTCGCGGATGACGACGACCGTCGCCGGACCGCCCTGGCGGCTCGTCACCCCGGCCGCGGTGGTCGAGTTTGCCTGGCGCGGCGACCGCTGGGCCCACCGGGTGATCCTGCCCGCCCGCGCCGACCGGTCGGCCGGCGCCGAGCCCGTCAGCGGATCGGCGTCGATCGAATGGGCGTCGATCGAATGGGCGTCGATCGAATGGGCGTCGGTGGAGGGGCCGCTCCCGCCGGAAGACGATCCGCGGTGGCCGGCGTCACCGGCGCTCGTGAACGTCACGAGCGTGCTGGCCGCGGCCGGTCCGGCGCTCGTGGGCGTGGGGCTGTCCGGCCGGTCGCACTTCTCCGCCACCGTCGCCGCCGACCCGGCCGCTCCCGGGGCGATCCGCTTCGAGATCGCCTGCCGGCTCCACGAGGCGGCGGGCTGGCTCGGGTCGACCTACCGTTCGGGGGGCCGGCTCGTGCGGATCGCCGCGACGCCCCCCCCCGCGAGGCTGCCCCACACCGTGACCTGGGCCTATTCGCTCGGGCCGGAAGGCCCGTTCGCGGCCGTCGGAGCCACCATCCACGACGCCACGGCGGGGCAGCCCCCGGATCACGAGCGGGCCGGGTGAACACCGTCGGGCGGCCGCCTCCCGCGGGGCCGATCACCCCCGGTTTTCATGCGGGAGGCTCCGTTCCGCTTGCGATCGGGCGGCGGATCGATCAGATTCTTCACGATCCCGGGTCTGCGTGCCGCCCCCGTGTCGGACTGCCGCCATGTTTGACGTCATCGAGAAGCTGAAGTCGGAATGGACCGACCGGTATGTCGTGATCGATTCGAAGGCGCCGGAACTCGCCCGCTTCGCCCACGCCACGGGCACGGTGAAGACGGTCAACATGAACGGCCGGTGCCTCGTGGAGTTCGACCAGTTCAACAACATCGGCTGGTTCGACATCGACCCGTCCTGTCTCCGCATCGTGTCGGAGCCGTTGCCGAAGCCGGCCGAGCCCGCCGCCAAGGCCGCCAAGCCGGCCGGTGACGCGGCGAAGGCTCCCGCGAAGGCCGCGACGGCGAAGCCCGCCGCCAAGCCGGCCGCAGCCAAGCCGGGGGCACAGGGGGCGGGCAAGCCGTCGACCGCCGACATCCTCGCCGCCGCCCGGGCCAAGGCGGGAGCGGCCCCCGCCGCCGAAAAGCCCGCCGCCGCGGGCAAGCCGGCCGCCGCATCCGGCAAGCCCTCCACCGCCGAGATCCTCGCCCGCGCCCGGGCCGCGAAGACCGCGGCCCCCGCCGAGCCGGCCCCCGCCGAAGCCGAGCCGGATGACGCCGCCCCGGCTCCGGCCGCGGCGACAGCGAAGCAGGCCACCGAAAAGGCTACCGAGAAGGCCACCGCAAAACCCGCCGGCGGCAAGAAGGCCGCCTCCGGTTCGCTCCCCACGACCACCGCCGAAAAGATCGCCTGGTGCCGTCAGCATGACGGCGGCAAGTAGCTGCGATCTGTCACACCCTGTGGTTTTCTCATGCCTGTCTGCTGCACGACGCCGCCGACCGACTTCCCCGAGGCGTCCCCCGAACTGGCCGACATGGACATCGCCGGTTTCGGCGATGCCATCGAGGACCTGCGCCGCACGGTCTACGCCTCCATCTCCGAGGCCGACTACGCCCACATGCGGCGGGTGGAACGCTGGGGCCGGCTGGCGGCCCTCGTGGGCTACCTGACGGCCTGGATTTTCCCCAATCCGATCACCGTCTTGGCCTTCAACTTCGCCCAGGGCACCCGCTGGCTCCTCGCGCACCACATTCAACACCGGGGCTACGACCGCGTCCCGGGGATTCCGGCCCGCTACACCTCCCGTGGCTTCGCCAAGGGCTGGCGGCGCTACCTCGACTGGTTCGACTGGATCCATCCCGCCGCCTGGGACTACGAGCACAACCATCTCCACCACTACTACACGGCCGAAGACAAGGACCCCGACGTCGTCGAGCGGCACGTGCAGTTTCTACGGGCGATGCGGGTGCCGATGGCGGTGAAGTACGCCTTCGTGGCCATCCTCGCGCTCACCTGGAAGTTCACCTACTACGCCCCGCGGACGATGAGCGTGCTCGATCCGCGGACGATGCGGCGTCGGCAGAGCGACCACATCCTCTACGTGTCGATCGCCAACGTCTTCGACTTGACGAGCCCCACCGTCCGCTCGCTCTGGACCCGCTGCCTGCTCCCCTACGGCACGTTCCACTTCGTCATCGTGCCCTGCCTGTTCCTGCCGCTGGGAACGACCGCCGCCCTCTACGTGCTGATCAACAAACTGCTGGCCGAGTGCCTGATCAACGTCCACTCGTTCCTGGCCATCGCCCCCAACCACACCGCCGACGACCTCTACCGCTTCGACTTCCACTACCACGGCCGGAAGGAGTTTTTCGCCACGCAGGTCCTCAGCTCCGCGAACTACCACTGCGGCAACGACTTCGTCGACTACATGGCCTTCTGGCTCAATTACCAGATCGAGCATCACATCTTCCCCGACCTGCCGATGCTCAAGTACCGGGAGGTCCAGCCGGTCGTGAAGGCGCTCTGCGAGCGCCACCGCATCCCCTACCGCCAGGAATCGATGTTCAAGCGGTTCGCGAGGATGTCGGACATCGTGGTGGGCCGCACGAGCGGCCGACGGATCGACCGGCTGCCCGAGCCCCGCCCGGCCGCCCCCGTCGTGCAGCCTGATCCGGCCCTGACCGTCGCCTGATCGCCCCGGGGCAGCCTTCTGCCGCGGCCCCTTCCGCCCCGGCGGAAGGCTACAATGCGTTCGCGCGGACCACTTCGGAGTCGGCGTTTCACGGAGGATCTGCCATGCGTCTGCACACGCGCCCGCCCGGCACCCATCCGGCAGGCATGCCGGCAGCGGGGGTCTTCGGCCCGGTGCCGCCGCTCGCCCTGCTCGTCGCCCTGTTCGTCGCCCTGTTCCTCACTGGGTGCGGCCGGCTGGCACAGCATCCGATCGTGCCGGTGGCACGGGAGGAGGTGTCGAGCAATCCCCGTGTGGTCGAACGGCTCGCCGGCCCCGGAGGCAGGGTCGAATGCGGATCGGCCGTCACCGGACGCTCCAGCGACACCGACGGCGTCGCGACGCTCGAGTTCGAGGCCCACGGCCCCCGCGGCCGAGGGACCGTGATCGTCGAGGGGAAGAAGGTGGGGACCGAATGGGGCGTGACGCGGCTGGAACTCCGCCCCGCGGACGGCGGCGAACACCTCGTGCTCACCGCCGATCTCGAGGCACGCACCGGCGTGGACACGCCCAAGTTCGATCCCTCGGCGTCGGCGACGAACCCCAAAACCGCGCCGCCGCCGCCGACCGACATCGAAATCTCGCTGCCCCCCGGCGGTCCGCAGTGAATCGTCCGCAGTGAATCGACGGCGTGCTGACAGTGAATCGACGGCGTGCCGCGGTGAATCGACGGCGTGCCGACGGTGAATCGACGACGATTTCACCGTGAATCCGTCCCGTCGAACCGATGGCGGCGCATCGATCGCAAGGCCTGTCGATGGCAGCGGTCGTCCGGCTCGACGGGCTTCTGCGGAAGCGGTTTTTTTCGGGATGCGAATCCTCCCACGCCGGACGTTTGACTCGCGTTTTCGCGCGCTCATAATGGCGACGTCCGTCATGCACGTTACCGCTCCGCCGCCCGCTCGACGTCGTCACGCCGCACGTCTCCGCGGGGCCGGCTCGAGCGGGTGGAGTGCCGGTGATCGATGCCCCGGGCAGGTGTTCGCCAGCGTTCCGCACACGGCTGCGGTGCGATTCGGCGGTGCCACCGCGGCGTCGCTCCCGCCCATGCGGCGCCGCCGCCGTGTCTGACGTGACATCCCACCCACCAGTCGTCTCATCGAACCAAGCAGGGAGTTCTCTCGCTCCGATGGCCCGGATCCGCAACGTCTTCGAAATCATCGAACTCTACGGTCACGACGAGAACTTCGAACCGCAAGCGAGTTCGGAGTTCGTCCCCACGCAGGCGCCGGCAGGCTCCAAGCAGAAGATCGACATCCTCGCGGAGCGGATCCAGCGCGGCATGCCGCTGTGGCATCCCGAGGATTCCACCGACACCGGCGGCACCGCGGTGCTGGAGCACGTCTGAGCCGCCATTGCCGGCTGCGGTCCTGCTCTCGCGGGTCGCGGCCGCCGGCGGCGGTCACTCGTCGCGGCTGCGGCCGCGGCCGGTCGAGCGTCCGCGCAGCGCCACCTCGATGTCGCGGCGGGCCGTCTCCGCCTTGAGCTTCTGCCGCTTGTCGTGGGCCTGTCGCCCCCGGCCGATGCCCATGAGCACCTTCACGCGACCGTCCTTGAAGTACATCTTCAACGGCACGAGCGTCAGCCCCTTCTCGAGCGCCCGCGCCGCGAAGCGGTCGATCTCGCGCCGGTGCAGGAGCAATTTGCGGGGCCGCTTGGGCACGTGATTGAGCTGGTTGGCCTTCTCGTACTCGGGGATGTCGCAGCCGATCAGCCAGACCTCGCGGCCGTCCACCCGGCCGTAGGCCTCGTCGAGCGACATGCGTCCCGACCGCAGGCTCTTGACCTCGCTGCCCACGAGCGCGATGCCGCACTCGAGGTTGTCGAGAATCTCGTAATCGTGCCGGGCCCGCCGGTTCTCCGCCACGACCCGCTCCGCGGGCGCGTCGGCCGCAGCCTTGCCCTTGGCCGTGCCCGATCGCTGCCCCGCTCCCTTGCCGGCGGGCTTCGACGTCGCCTTCGAGACCGACTTCGGGGTGGGCTGCGCGGCCGGCTTCGCGGCCGGCTTGCCGGCTGGTTTTCCGGCGGACGACGATGGCTTGGATGGGGCCACGGGAGGGATCCGACGCCGTCGGACCGTTGGTGGGCAGCGGGTTTGCGACAGACTACACTCTACAATCCGTGCCCTCGCGGCGTCTTCACGGCGCCCTCGGGGCGTGCATCGCCGCCCCTTCCGCCCCAGGATCCTCCCGCCCGATGCGTTGCCCATGCCCCTTGCCCTGCCGGCGACCGGATGGGCATGACCACGACTCAGGCCGCGCGTGCCCCGAGCCGCGTCGCCCCGGACGGCATCTCCCCGCGGCGGCCGCCTCGTTCTTGCGCGTCGGCGTGGCACTCGCGGCGACGCTCGTCGGACCCGTCGGGATCGCGATCCTGGCACACATGAGCCTCACGCCGGCCGTGGCGCGGGCCGCCGACGCCACGGCGACGGAAGCGGGGGCGGGCTTCGTGGCCGGCACCGACAAGCCGGCCGTGGACGGCCCCGTCGTGGCGGTGCCGGGCGGCTGGTTGGTGCCCTACGACGACACGATTCCGGGCACCGACGTCACGTTCCGCATGATTCCCGTTCCCGGCGGCGTGCTGCGGATGGGCAGCCCGTCCGGCGAGGAGGACCGCGACGAGTGCGAGGGGCCGCAGTATGAAGTGCGGGTGGAGCCGTTCTGGATCGGCCGCTGCGAGGTCACCTGGGCGGAATACAAGACGTACATGGCGGCCTGCGACCTCTTCAAGGCGATGGAGCAGGCCGGTGTCCGCCCGATCACCCCCGAGAACGAGGCCGACGCGGTCACCGCCCCCTCCAACCTCTACGATCCCACCACGACGTTCACCAACGGCGAGGATCCGCTGCAGCCGGCCGTGACGATGACGCAGTTCGCGGCGCGGCAGTACACGAAGTGGCTCGGCGGCCTGACGGGCCGCTTCTACCGGCTGCCCACCGAAAGCGAGTGGGAATACGCCTGCCGGGCCGGCACCACCACGCCCTGGCACACCGGCGCCGACGCCGCCGCCCTCGAGGCCGCCGCCTGGTTCGCCGACACCGCCGACGAGACCACGCACCCGGTGGGCGAGAAGGAGCCCAACGCCTGGGGCCTCCACGACATGCACGGCAACGTCGCCGAGTGGGTGATCGACGAACTGGCCGCCGACGGCTACGCCCGCCAGGCCGCGCTGCCGCAACCGGTGCCGGAGGCCGTCGCGGCCGTGTGGCCGAAGAACCTCTCCCCGCGGGTGGTCCGCGGCGGCGCCTACTACGACGAGGCCGCGCAGTGCCGCTCGGCCGCCCGCCGCGGCTCCGAGGATCTCGCCTGGAAGGAGATCGACCCCAACCTCCCCAAGAGCCCCTGGTGGTACACCGAGGAGCCGGCGCTGGGCGTCGGGATGCGGCTCGTACGGCCGTTCGCGGCCCCCGCCCGCGAGGAGCGGCTCCGCTGGGGCGATGCCGACATCGAGAGCATCCGCGCCGACACGTCCGACCGTCTGATGCAGGGCCGCGGCAGCCGCGGCATCGTCGATCCGAAGCTGCCCGCCGAACTCGAGGCCAAGGGCATCGCCAACTGACCACGTGCTACCGCAGAGGTGACCCCGTGACCATCCGCACTTTCCGGCCCGCGTTCCCGTTCCTGCTGCTCGCGTCCGCCGCGGTGTCGGCCGCCGCCGCGCCGTCGGCCGACTGGCCGGACTGGCGCGGCCCCGCGGCCAATCGTGGCGGCGGCGACGCGTCCCTCGTGACGTCGTTCGATCCCGAGAGCGGCGCCAACGTGCTCTGGAAGAACACCGAGGCGGGGGGCATCTCCACGCCGGTGATCATGAAGGGGCGGCTCTATACGCTCGTGCGTCATCTGCCCGGCACGCAGCAGGAGGCGGAGAAGGTGCTCTGCCTCGATGCGATCACCGGCAAGAAGATCTGGGAGAACATCTTCAACGTCTATCTCTCCGACGTCCCCGCCGAGCGGGTCGGCTGGTCGGCGGTGATCGCCGACCCGGCCACCAACACCGTCTTCGCGCACGGCGTCTGCGGCGCCTTCTCGGCGATCGACGCCGACACCGGTGCCACCCGCTGGCGCCGGTCGCTCCACGAGGAGTTCGGGTTTCTCTCCACGTACGGCGGCCGGACCAACATCCCGGTGGTCTTCGAGGATCTCGTGATCGCCAGCGCCGTCGTCACCGGCTGGGGCGACACGGCCCGCCCCGCCCACCGCTTCCTCGGCATGGACACCCGCACCGGCGAGGTGCGCTGGATGAACGGCACGAAGGAACTGCCCGAGGACACCACCTACAGCACGCCGTTCCTCGCGAACGTCGGCGGCCAGGCGGCGCTGATCTTCGGCTCGAGCGACGGCAGCGTGTGGAACTTCCAGCCGCGGACCGGCCGGGCGGTGTGGAACTTCCGCCTGTCCCGCCGCGGCCTCAACGTCGCGCCCCTCGTCGAGGACGGCACCGTCTGGATCTCGCAGGCCGAGGAGAACCTCGACAACACGACGATGGGGTCGGCCACGGCGTTCAAGGCCGTCGGCACCGGCGACATCACCGACGCGAACATGATCTGGCAGCGCAAGGGGGTGATGGACGGGCGGTCGATGCCCGTCGTGCTCGGCGACCGCGTCTACTTCGTGGACGACGGCGCGAAAGTGTTCGTCTTCGACAAGCGGACGGGCGAACCGGTCGGCAAGCCGCAGAAGCTCCTCGGCACGATCGTCCGTGCCAGCCCGCTGGTGGCCGGCGGCCGGCTCTACGTCTGCTCGACGGGGGGCTGGCACGTGCTGGAGCCGACGAAGGACGGACTCAAGTTCGTCAACCGGATGCGGCTGGCCGAGGAGGACGAGGTGTCGGCGTCGCCGATCGCCTGGAACGGCCGGCTCTACCTCACCACGGGCGCCAGGCTCCTGTGCCTCGGCGACGCCGCGGCGTCGGCCGCCCAGGCGGCCTCGACCGACGCCGCGCCGACGCTCGCCCAGCAGGTGTCCGCCGCCACCAAGGGACCGGCGGGCGAGCCCGCCTGGGTGCAGGTGGTTCCGGCCGAGGCCCAGGTCGCCGCCGGCGAGTCGCTGCCGCTGAAGGTGAGGCTCTTCGACGCCGGCGGCCGGTTCGTCAAGGAATCCTCGGCCACGTTCACCGCCACCACCGGCGCGGTCGCAGCGGACGGCCGCTACACGGCTCCCGCCGGCGGCCACGCCGCCGCCGTCGTCACGGCGAAGGTCGGCGGGCTCGAGGGGCGATCCCGCATCCGCTCGATGCCGCCGCTGCCCTGGAAGTTCGACTTCGAGGAGATCGCGCTCGAGCCGAATCCCAAGGGGGGGCCGCCGCGGGGCGAGCCGCCGCTGCCCTGGATCGGGATGCGGCACCGCCACGTGGTCCGCACCGTGGACGGCTCGAAGTGCCTCGTGAAGGTGACGACGATCCCCAAGGGCACCCGCAGCCAGGGCTGGATCGGGCCGATCGGCCTGGCCGGCTATTCGATCACCGCCGACGTCCGCGCCCAGGAGACGGGCGTTGAGGCGCCGGGCACCCCCGCCGCGGCACCGGCGGCGACTGCACCGGCGGCGACCGCACCGGCGGCCAAGGCCGCGAGCGACGCCGACGCGTTCGCCAAGGCCTTCGGCAACGCGGCCGCGCTCGAGAAGGCGCGCATGCCCGACATGGGCCTCGTCGCCCAGCGGTACACGCTCGACCTGATGGGCGCCAGCCAGCAACTCCAGGTGCGGTCGTGGCCGCCGCAGGTGGCCACACACTTCTCCAAGACGATCCCCTTCGCCTGGGAGGCCGGCCGCTGGTACACGATGAAGTTCGAGGCCCGCCCGCAGGGCTCCACCGCGCTGCTCCGCGGCAAGGTGTGGCCGCGCGGGGAGGCCGAGCCGCAGGCGTGGACGATCGAGGCGGCGCACGAGCAGGGCAACCTGCAGGGCAGCCCCGGCTTCTTCGGCAATTCCAAGGACTCCGAGATCTACATCGACAACGTGGTGGTGGCCCCGCTTCCGTGAGGCGATCCTTCGCCCCCCTTCCATCCCTCCAGACCTCCGCAGGCCGAGTGACCGACTTATGAACAGGCATTCCCCCAGGCGTTCCCTTCGTCGTCTCGCCGTGCCCCTCCTCTGTGCCCAATTCGTCTGCGCCCACTTCGTCTGTGCGACGATGGCCCTCCGCCACGGTGTGGCGGAGGCCGCCGACTGGAACCAATGGGGCGGTGGCCCCGCCCGCAACAACGTCTCCGACGCGAAGAACATTCCCTCGGACTGGGCGGTGGGCGACTTCGACGCCGCCACGGGCAAGTGGCTCCCGGCCACCAGCCGCAACGTGGCCTGGGTGGCGGAGCTGGGCAGCCAGAGCTATGGCAACCCCGTGGTCGCCGGCGGCAAGGCCTACGTGGGCACCAACAACGGGAAGGGCTGGCTCGACCGCTATCCCCCCGCCACCGATCTCGGCTGCCTGCTCGCCTTCAGCGACAAGGACGGCTCCTTCCTCTGGCAGGATTCCAGCGAGAAGCTGCCCACCGGCCGCGTCCACGACTGGCCTCTGCAGGGCATCTGCTGCGCGCCGCTCGTGGAGGGAGACCGGCTCTGGTACGTGACCAGCCGCGGCGAGGTGAAGTGCCTCGACGCGGAAGGCTTCCGCGACGGCGAGAACGACGGCCCCTTCACCACCGAGAAGGTGAACGCGCCCGGCGAGGCCGACGTCGTCTGGGTGCTCGACATGATGAAGCAACTCGGCGTGTCGCAGCACAACATGTGTTCCTGCAGCGTCACCGCCGTGGGCGACATGCTCTTCGTGAACACCAGCAACGGCGTGGACGAGGGGCACATCAACCTGCCCAACGTCGACGCGCCGAGCTTCCTCTGCCTCGACAAGCGCGACGGCCGCGTGCTCTGGGCCGACGGATCGCCCGGCGCCAACGTGCTCCACGGACAGTGGTCGAGCCCGGCCTACGTCGAGATCGACGGCGTGCCGCAGGTGATCTTCGGCGGCGGCGACGGCTGGCTCTATTCCTTCGACGCCCGCGGGGAGAACGGCCGGTCGAAGATGCTCTGGCAGTTCGACTGCAACCCCAAGGAATCGAAATACACGCTCGGCGGCCGTGCCGACCGCAACCACATCATCGGCACGCCGGTGGTGCACGAGGGGCTCGTGTACGTGGCCGTCGGCGAGGATCCCGAGCACGGCGAGGGCGTGGGGCACCTCTGGTGCATCGACCCGAAAAAACGGGGCGACACGAGCCCCGAGCTGGCCGTGAGCCTCAAGGACCCCTCCACCCCGCTGCCCCACCGCCGCAACCAGGCGGTGGTCAAGGAACACGGCGAGGTGGCCCGGCCCAATCCGAACTCGGCCGCGGTCTGGCACTATCCGGGCTTCGACGCCAACGGCAACGGCAAGCTCGAGTTCGAGGAGACGATGCACCGCACCTGCGGCACCGTCGTGATCAAGGACGGTCTCCTCTTCGTGGCGGACTTCAGCGGCCTGTTCCACTGCGTGGACGTCAAGACGGGCCGCCCCCACTGGACGCACGACATGCTCGCCGCGAGCTGGGGCTCGCCGCTCATCGCCGACGGGAAGGTCTACATCGGCGACGAGGACGGCGACATCTCGGTGTTCAAGCTCTCCAAGGAGAAGGATCTCATCGGCGAGGTGAGCATGGGCAACAGCGTCTACTCGACGCCGATCGTGTCGGGCGGCACGCTCTACATCGCCAACAAGAGCCACCTGTTCGCGATCCGCGAGGGGGCCAAGCCCGCGGGCGGTGCCGCCGATGCGAAGTGACCGCCCCCGCGGCCCGGCCGCGTCGCCGTCCCGCCGCGCGCCGTTCTGGCGCGGCGGCGGCGCTCTGCCCTGCATCCTGCTCGCCGTGGCGACCCTTGCCGGTGTCGGCGGCGCCGCCCGTGCAGCGGAGGAGTCGCAGGCGTTCCGCGTCCGCCCTTATCTGCAGAATCCGGCTCCCGACGCGATGACGATCCGGTGGTTTTCCGCGTCACCCGACGCGGGCACGCTGCGGATCAACGAGCAAACCCTCACGAGCAAGCCCGTGCCCTGCCCCGAGCTCGACTACCAGGGGCCGGAGCCGGAGGACCTGCGTCACGCGGCCACCCCCTTCCGGCACTCGATCCGCGTGACGGGACTCGAGCCTGCCACGAGCTATCCCTACTCCGTCGAACAGAACGGCGAGACGATCAAGGCGATCCTCACCACGTCACCGCGGCCCGGCGCGGTGGGCAAGGGGGGCGGCGTGCGGCTCTTTTTCTACGCCGACAGCGAGACGCAGCCCGAATCCCGCGAGGCGCGGACGGCGTGGCTGCCGTCGATCTCGCTGCCGGGCGGACCGCGGCCCCGCTGGGTGAAGGGCCGCTATCCCGCCGACGAGACCACCGGCTACCGGACGAACCTGGCGCTCATCGCCGCCCGCGCCGCCGAAAGCCTCCGTGCCGGCAATCCGGTGCTGGCGAGCGTCGTGGGCGATCTCGTGGCCAACGGCGGCGAGCAGCGGGATTGGGATGAGTTCTGGCGGCACAATGCCGGCGGGTTCGGCACGCTCGCCGCACGGGTGCCGATCGTGGCGGCGATCGGCGATCAGGAGATGTGCGGCGGCCCGACGTCCGACGACCCGCTCGCCGATCTGGGAGGTTTTTCGGGGCCGGCGTCGCTCCTCGGCTCGCGGAAGTTCCTCGCCTATTTCGAACACCCGGAGAACGGCGCCGCGGACAAACGGCACGTCGGCCGCTACCACCGGATCGACTTCGGCCCGGTGACGCTGCTCACGCTCGACACGACCAACGGTGGCGCGGACGATGGCCCAGACGACACCAATCAGCTCCTCGACTCCCGCACCGCCGCCCACGTGCCCGACTGGGCGCCGGGCTCGGAGCAGTTCCGCTGGCTCGAACGCGAGCTGGCCGATGCGAAGCAGCGCGGGGCGATCACGTTCGTGCAGTGCCACCACCCGCCGTTCTCGTCCGGCGTGCACGGCCAGCCTCCCGGCACCGGCAAGGGTTTCGACGAGCACTCGGGGCAGCCGTTGCGGGCGCTCCTGCCGCTGCTGCGTGAGCACGGCGTCCGGGCCGTCTTCTCGGGGCACGACGACCTCTACGAGCACTCGATCGCGGACGGCGTCCACTTCTACGTCGTCGGCAACGGCGGCGACGGCCTGCCGACACCTCAGGAAGGCGTGGTGAACGAGCGCCAGATCTTCGTGGCGCACGACCACGCCGCCGAGCACTGGAAGGGCAACGCGCTCGAGCAGGGGGGCAAGCACTACGGTCACGTCGAGGTGGACGTGCGGCAGGTCGCCGCCGGCCCGGGCTTCACCGTCACCATCACCCCCGTCCACATTCTCCCCATCCTCTCCCCCGAAGCGCCCGGCGAGATCGTCACCTGGGAACGGCGGGAGTACGACGACGTGCTGTCGTTCGACGTGGGCGGCGCGCCGCCGGCGCCCGTCGACGAGGCCCCCGCCACCAAGGAGCCCGTGCCATGATCGCCGCGTCCCGTCCCGCTCCCGCCGCTGCACGCGCTTCCGCTGCTGCACGCGCTTCCGCTGCTGCACGCGCTTCCGCTGCTGCATCGTGCGACGCCCGCAACCCGCTTCCGCCCGCCGGTCGCCGACGCGGCCGCGGCTTCTGCGGGGTGATGCTCCTGGTGTTCGCCACCTGCCTGCCGGCAGCGGCGCGGGGGGCCGATCCGGTGCCGCCGATCGACCTCGTGCGGCAGGCCAAGCGGATCGTGTTCCTCGGCGACTCCGTCACGGCCGACGGCCGCTGGGTGGCCTTCCTCGACGCCTGGATGCAGGCGGCCGGCATCCAGGCCGACGTCATCGACTGCGGGCTGTCGAGCGAGACGGTGTCGGGCCTCTCCGAGGAAGGGCACGCCGACGGCAGGTTTCCGCGGCCGGTGCTCTCCGAGCGGCTCGACCGCGTGCTCCGTGTGACGCGGCCCGACCTCGTTTTCGCCTGCTACGGCATGAATTGCGGCATCTACCTGCCGCTCGACGAGGAGCGGATGGCGAAGTTCAAGGCCGGCATGGAGCAGCTGCACGCCGCCGTCGAGAAGGCGGGGGCGCGGATCATCCACGTCACGCCGCCGATCTACGATCAGCGGCCCGACAAGCCCGGCCCGGCCAAGTCGACCGACTACGACGCCGTGCTCTCCGCCTATTCCGACTGGCTGCTCTCGAAGCGGGCCGACGGCTGGACCGTGATCGACGTGCACGGCCCCATGAAGGCGATGCTGGCGGAGTGCCGTGCCAAGGATCCGGCCTGCGTCTTCTCCCCCGACTGCGTCCATCCCGACGACGCCGGCCACTGGGCGATGTGCCGGGCCGTGGTCGCCGCCCTCGGTGACGCGAAGACGGCGGCCGCCGAGACGCCGGCCGCCTATGCGGCCTTTCTGCCGGAGGTGAAGGCGCGGCTGAAGATCCTGCGCGACGCCTACGTCGCCGCCGCGGGCCACCTGCGGCCGGGCGTGGCGGCGGGCCTGCCGATCGCCGAGGCCGAGGCGAAGGCCCGGGCGATCACCGAATCGGTCCGCTCCCGGCGCTTGCACCTCATGGGAGGGCAGATGCCCGGCTCCGTCGAGTGGAAGACGCCGGCCCGATGGCCGCAGCCCCGGGTCGTGGATCCGGGGCCGGCGCCCGCGGTCGCCGCGCCGATCCCCTCCGACGCCGTCGTGCTCTTCGACGGCCGCGGCCTCGACGCCTGGAAGGGGGCGGACAACTGGCCGGTGGCCGACGGCGTGGCCACCGTGGGCAAGGGCACGATCCAGACGAAGGACGCCTTCGGCGACTGCCAGCTGCACCTGGAGTTTCGCACGCCCACGCCCCCCAAGGGCAAGGGTCAGGGACGGGGCAACTCCGGCGTGTTCCTCATGGACAGGTACGAGATCCAGCTGCTCGACTCCTTCCAGGACGGCACCGACGGCCCGGTGACCTACTTCGACGGCCAGTGCGGCGGCCTCTACAAGCAGCAGCCCCCCGCGGTGAACGCCAGCCGCCGCCCCGGCGAGTGGCAGACCTACGACATCCTCTTCACCCGGCCGCGATTCGCCGCCGACGGTTCGGTGGAGAAGCCCGCCCGCATCAGCGTGCTGCACAACGGCGTGGCGATCCACAACGACACGGTGATCAAGGGCAACACGTTCTTCAACAAGCCCCCCGCCTACGAGCGGCACGACGACGCCATGCCGATCACGCTGCAGGACCACGGCGATCCGGTGCAATTCCGCTCGATCTGGGTGCGGCCGTTCGAGCCGCTCGTGCCGGTGCCCAACGCGCCCTGATCCGGGCACGCGACGGCGGTCACTCCGCCAGCGACCCGCGGATGGCCTCGAGTTCCGCGCGGGGCTCCCGCTGCGCCCAGTCGGTGCGGCCGGCCCGCCGATACCACCAGAGGGCGTTGGGGGAGTCTCCCTCGATCTTGTGCAGCACGGCATGGATCCACGCGGCCGTGGGATCGTCCTCGCGGGCCTGCACGATGGCGTGGGCATCCTCCCAACGGCCGTCGAGCGCCAGCTCGATCGCCCGCGCAAGCTCGCCGTCGGCGTGCGGCTCGCCGGGGCTCATCGGGAGATCGCCACGTTCACGGCCGCCGTCCCGCCCGTGGGCACGGTCGCCGGGGAGCCCGTGCTCAGGAGAACACCGCCGGGGAAAGCATGCCGCGCCACGACGACCGTCGCGGGGCCCCGCGGCGCGGCGCCCACGTTGATGACCGACGGCGTGCCCGCCGGCCGCGGGCCGCCGCGCTGCCGCCAGCCGGCCACCACCCAGCCGTCCCGCCGCGCCGCGAGCTCGCCGAGTGACAGCGGGCCCACCGAGGCCAGCTCGCCCTGCAGCGGCAGGTCGGGGATGTCGATGACCTGCGCGAAGAGCTTGTCGAACCGCTTCTGCAGGATCCGCCGCAGCGACGTCTCCGCCATGCTGAGCTTCTCCTTGCCCCCCGGCTTGAATCCCGGCGGGTAGATCTGCACGTCCCCCTCGCGCACGAGGTGCATGCCGTGCGACGACGACGCGATCGCGTAGACCGCCCAGATGTCCATGCCGGGAAAGCTGCGGTCGCCGGCGACGAACTTGTCCCCGCGGACGAGCAGCTTCACGCGGCCGTCGTCCACCGACACCGACACCGGCCGGTGCTTGGCGAACGTCACCGCCCACGGCTTCTGGTCCGGGTCGCTGCCGAGCGAAGCGGGCATGGAGGCGTTCCGCTCGCGGGCCATGCGGTCGACGTCCGCCTGCGTGATCCGGCGGCCGCCGAGCTTCTGCTCGAGCACGTTGTTGACGGCCGATTCGTGCACCCGCGCCGTGATCAGGTGGCCGGAGGCGGCGGTCGGCGGCGCGCTCGCGGCGGCGAGCTGCGTGGCGAGCGACTTGCGGGCCACGATCGACAGCCGCGTGTCGCTCGTGCTCATCCGCAGCGACTCGGGGTAGAGCCCCTGGGCCTCGAGCGGCCCACGCACCTTCGACTGGAACTGCTCGCGAAACTGGGCCACCGCGGGGGACGTCTGCTCCTCGAACTGCCGGCGGAGCCTGTCGCGGGCCCGCCCCTCGGCGATCGCCTCGGCCTTCGGCTTCGTCTCGGCGATCTTGCGGTTGGCGATCCGCTGGATGAGCCGGCGGCCGAACCGCTTGTTGATCGACATGCCCGTGATCGTCGATTCGGTGTCGGCGGAGGCCTGCACGGGCGCGGCGAAGGCGGTGTCGGGGTCGAGGAAGAGCCGGCGGCGGGCGTCGAGGCTCGTCACGCCGCGGCTGCGGACCGTGACCGGCCCCTGAGAGCCCTGTGTGGTGGAGACGTTGGTGGCGTCGAGCACGATGTCGAAGGCGGCCCGGTCGGACGACGGCACGAAATCGAGCCGCACGTTGCCGCGGGTGTGGGCGCTGCCGCGAACCCGCGTGCCGAGCACGACCTCGTCGACCGCCATCGGCTGGTCGATCGGCCGGTTCACCGCGGGCGCCAGCAGGTTCTCGTGGACGTCGATGAGCACGTTGGGCTGACCGGCCGCGGCCCGCACGGCGGCGACGACGCCGCGGGCCTGGCCCGCATCGCCGAGCCGCTCGAGGATCGGCGGCACGGCGGCGAGGCTCTCGCCGCTGCCGGTGGCGGCGGCGGAGAGGAGCGCCGATGCGAGCGACCCGAGACGCTGGCTCGAGCGATTCGCGCCGTCGCCCCGGGCCGCGTCGGCCGCCTCGGCGTACTTCGCCACGGCCTTGCGCACGCGGACGAACTCGGGCATGTCGAGGCCCGTCTCGGTGGCCGAGAGCAGGTTTTCGAGCTTCCGCAGCACGGCCGGTTCGGCGGCCTGGCCGGAGGAGGCCTGCCGTTGGAGGGCCGGCCAGTCGAGGTAGTCGCGCCAGTCGGCTCCGCTGGGGCTGCGGTCGAGCAGCCGCTCGAGCGGCCCGAGCGCCGCCCGCAGGTTCGCGGCGGCGGCATCGAGGGCGCCGTCACCGACCGGCTGGAAGGATCCCGTGGCCCGCACGGCCTCTTCGGCCAGTTGCTCCAGCCGCCGTGCCGGCAGTTGGGCGTTGGCCGACGGGGGAACGACGAGGCACGCGACGAGGATCGCCGGGAGCGGCGCGAGGGGGGAGCGGAGCGGGAATGCCATGAAGGGGGGCCCAGAAGGAAGGCGGGCGACAACGACGAGCCGGAAGTGTATCCGCTCGTCGGGCCCGCTCTCCACGGCGGTTTTTCCGGGGCACGCCCCTCGGCCGCGGCCGCGGCGATTCGGGGCTGTGGCACCGCCGGCGCCGGCCGGCGGGCGGGACGATCACAGCCGTCCCACGTCCGTCGCGGGCAGCACGAAGATCTTGCCGTCCCCCATGCGACCGGTGCGGGCGACCGCCACGATCCGCTCGACGACCTCGTCGACGCGGGCGTCGTCCACCCAGAGCTGGATCTCCACCTTGGGCAGGAAGGCCAGCGCGTAGTCACTTTCGCCGTACTGGTCGAGATAGCTCTTCTGCCGGCCGAAGCCCTTCACCTCGCGCACGGTGCAGGCCTCGAGCGGAGCGAACCGGAGCGCCTCGAGCACCCGCTCGGCGAGGAACGGCTTGACGACGGCGATCACTTCCTTCATGGGCCACTTTCGGGCTACCGGCGTCGTCGCCGCAGGCTACCGGCGTCATCGCCGCAGGCTACCGGCGTCATCGCCGCAGGCTACCGGCGTCATCGCCGCAGGCTACCGGCGTCATCGCCGCAGGCTACCGGCGTCGTCGCCGCAGGCTACCGGCGTCGTCGCCGCAGGCCATCCGGTCAGCTGAAGAAGTTCTCGCCGAAGAGATTCAGCGGCGGGCAGGTCGTGACGGTGATGTCGCCCTTGACGCGGGTCTGGCAGGCCAGCCGCATCGTACTCTCGTTGCCGATGTAGGCCAGCGACACGGCCATCCGGGCCGACTCGAGCAGGCCCCGCGGGCTCGTGTTCTCCATCCCCTTCGTCACGAGCACCCGGCACGACCCGCACTGTCCGAGCCCATGGCAATTCACGAACTTGTGCACGCCCGGATAGAGGGCGACGCCCGCCCGCAGGGCCTCGGTGCGGAGATTGGCGCCCTCCGGCACCTGGATTTCCTTCTTTTCGTTGGCGAACGTGATGGTGGGCATCGAAATCTCTTTTCTGGGAAGGCTGGACTATCCGATACTGTAGCCGTCGCGTGAAAGTCCTTCCAGCACGGGGAAAAAGGGCCATGGCCGAGCTGACGAAATACCAGCAGTCGATCGTCCGAAACTACTACGACAACCTCGACACGGCCCTGCTGCAGCGGCTCGGGGAACAGGTCACCGACCTCTACCTCGCCGAAGGGAAGAAACGGGCCAAGCTCTGGGAAACCGTGGAGAAGTCGCTGACCAAGCTGGGCGTGCCGAAGAGCCGGGTGGACCGCATCGTGGCGTCGGACGACCCGCGGCAGTTGGCGACGATCCTCCAGGAACTCCTGGCGAAGGATTGACCGGGCGGCGGCTGCGGAGGATTGACCGCGTCGCGGGCGTGCCCCATCCTGTGCGGTTTCCCGACCGCCGGAGCCCCGCGATGAGCACGACCGACGCCGCCCCGAATCGCGCCCCCCTGCTCGAGGCGCTGCGCTGGAAGAAGCTGCCGGTGCTCGACGACGGTTTTGTGGCGCTCGTCGACTGCATGGGGGACGACGGCTCGGTGGTGCAGGCCGCGCGGGTCAGCTACGGCGAGGGCACCCGCAAGGTCAGCGACGACCGTCAGCTCATCCGCTATCTGATGCGGCACGCCCACACGACGCCGTTCGAGATGGCGGAGCTGAAGTTCGTCGTCCGCGTGCCGATGGACTGCTGGCGGCAGTGGATCCGCCACCGCACCGCGAGCGTCAACGAGTATTCCACCCGCTACTCGCTCGCGATCGACGCGATGCAGGCGACCGAGCAGGACGGGTGGCGGCAGCAGGCCGCGACCAACCGGCAGGGCTCGGCGGGGCTGATCGAGCCGACGGCGGGCCAGGGGCTCTCGCAGTCGGAGCAGGAGCTGCAGCGGCTCGCCCGCCGCGTCTACGAGGAGCGGCTGGCGGCGGGCGTGGCCCGCGAGCAGGCCCGCAAGGACCTGCCCCTCTCCACCTACACCGAGGCCTACTGGAAGATCGACCTCCACAATCTCCTCCACTTCCTCGCGCTGCGGATGGACACGCACGCCCAACTCGAGATCCGCCGCTACGCCGAGACGATCGGCCGGGAGATCGTGCAGCCGCTCTTTCCGCTGTGCTGGGAGGCGTTCCTCGACTACCGGGTGGAGGCGCTGCGGCTGACGCGGCTCGACCGCGAGGTGATCCGCCGGCTCGTCGCGATCTCGGCGGGGGCGCTGCCGGCGTCGCCGGCGGCGTTCATGCAGGCGCAGGATCCCGGCTGGGCGGGGCTCGAGCGGTCCCGCGAGCGCGACGAGTGCCTCGACAAGCTCGTGTCGCTCGGCCTCGTGCGGCCGGCCGACGCATCCTGACCGCCGCCGAACCGAGCCGCCCCCTTTCCCGAACATCCCGCCCCCCTCCGGAGACCCGCTCCCATGGCCGATCCCGCCGCCGCCGTGCTCGAGGCCAACCGCCGCCTGCTCGATGCCATCGCCGCCGGCGACTGGCAGGCCTACCGCGACCTCGTGGCCCCCGACATCACCTGCTTCGAGCCCGAGGCCCGCGGCCACCTGGTCGAGGGACTGCCGTTCCACGAGTACTACTTCAAGCTCCCCGCGGCCCCGTCCCCGACGCCGCGGCACGTGAACACCACGGTCGCGAGCCCGACGGTGAAGATGCTCTCGCCCGACGTCGCCCTCGTGGCCTACGTGCGGCTCACGCAGGCGCTCGACGACGCCGGCCGGCCGGTCACGCGCACGAGCGAGGAAACGCGGATCTGGCAGAAGCGCGGCGAGCAGTGGCGGCACGTCCACTTCCACCGCAGCATGCCGTCGTGAGCGGTCCGGGCGGGGCTGCGGCCCGGCGTCGCCGCGCGAGCCGCCGACGCTCCCGCCCGTTTCGCTCCGGCAGTGGCTCCGGCATTCACGCCGGCAGCGAGTCGCGGTCGACGTGGAGCGTGCAGTCGGGGTGGGTGCGGAGGATCGTCGCCGGGCAGTCGGTGGCGATCGTCCCCGAGAGGAGGCGGGCGACGGCGGCCCGCTTCGTGGGGCCCGGCACCGCGCAGCAGAGGTGCCGGCCCGCCATCAGCGTGGGGATCGTCAGGGTCAGCGCCCGCGCGGGCACGGCGGCGAGCGTGGGGAAGCAGCCGTCGTTGACCTGCTGGCGGCGGCAGTCGGCGTCGAGCGTCACCACCTTCATCGGCAGCGGGTCGTGGAAGTCGGCGACCGGCGGGTCGTTGAAGGCGATGTGGCCGTTCTCGCCGATGCCCAGGCAGACGACGTCGATCGGCGCGGCGGCGAGGAGGGGGGCGTAGCGGCGGCATTCCGCCGCCGGGTCGGCCGCGCCGTCGATGAGGTGCACACGACCCGGCCGCACCGCCGCGAAGAGGTGCTCCTCGAGGAAGCGGCCGAACCGCTGCGGCGCCCCGTCCGAGAGCCCGATGTATTCGTCCATGTGGAAGGCCGTCACGCGGGACCAGTCGATCCCGTCGGCCCGGACCAGCTCGGCGAGCGTCTCCCGCTGCGACGGCGCGGCCGCGAAGATCATCCGCACCTCCGGCTGCGCGGCGAGCAGTCGCCGCAGGGTGTCGGCGACGCCGCGGCCGGCCACGGCGCCGAGCGTGCCCCGGTCGGGATGGCGGACGATCGCGAGCCGGTCGATCCGCGAAACGGCGACGCTCACGGGACGGCTCCTGGCGACGGACACGGCTCCTGACGACGCCCGGGGATGGTACCGTAGTCGGCGGTCGATCGACAGCGGGTCGGACCGCCGGGCCGCGCTCCCGGCAGCGGTGCTCCCGCGACCACCGGGGATTGCGCCCGGGCGACGACGCCCGGAGGATTCCTCGCCGGCCAGCCCCCTGCCGGCGCGTTCCGCGGCACGACGTCCCATGAAGCCCTTCGATCTCCAGGTCAACGGCTACCGCGGCGCCGACTTCTGCTCCGCAGATCTCACGCCCGAGCGGTGCCGGGCCGCCTGCCGCGCGCTGGCCGCCGACGGCGTGGACGGCATCCTCGCCACCGTGATCACCGACTCGATCGACGCCCTGTGCAGCAAGCTCCGCCGGCTCGTGGCCCTCCGCGTGGAGGATCCGGAGATCCGGCGGATGATCGCCGGCTTCCACGTCGAGGGGCCGTTCATCAGCGCGGCCCCCGGCTTCGTCGGCGCCCATCCGCCCGAGCACGTGCGGCCTGCCGACGTCGACTCGATGCGGCGGCTGCTCGACGCGGGTTCAGGCCTCGTGCGGCTCGTCACGCTCGCGCCCGAGCACGATCCCGGCCTGGCCACCACGGCGTTTCTCGCCCGGCGGGGGATCACCGTGTCGGCGGGGCACTGCGACCCGTCGCGCGACTGCCTCGAGCGGGCGATCGACGCGGGCCTGTCGATGGTGACGCACCTCGGCAACGGCTGCCCGACGACGCTGCCGCGGCACGACAACGTCATCCAGCGGATGCTCGCCGTCCGCGACCGGCTCTGGATCTGCTTCATTCCCGACGGTGCGCACGTGCCCTTCTTCGCGCTGCGGAACTACCTCGACCTCTGCGGCGTCGACCGGGCCGTCATGGTCACCGACTGCATCGCCGCGAGCGGCCTGGGCCCGGGTCTGCACACCTTCTCCGGCATGACGGTGGAGGTGGACGCGGCGGGCGTGGCCCGCCGGCCGGGCGCGGCGAACCTCGCCGGCTCGACCGTCACGATGCCGCAGGTTCGCGACAACCTCGCCCGCCACCTCGGGCTCGCGCCGGCCGACGTCGCGCGGCTCGTCGACGCCAATCCGCGGGCGGCGATCGGGATGCCGGCCGGCGGCTGACCCCGGAGGAGGGATCGCGGGCCGTCAGCGCAGCACGACCTCGACCTCGTCGCCGACGTCGTACCGCCGGCCGCCGGCCGGCAGCGCCACGAGGCCGTCGGCGCCCGCCATGCCGAGGAGATCCGACGATCCCGACCAGGCCGCCGGCTGCGCCTCGAGCCCCCGCGGCGTGCGGTCGAGGCGGCAGGGGAGATACACCGGCCGGTCGGCGGCGGCCTTCACCTGCCCCATGAGCCGGGCGCGGCCCCGCGGCAGGTGCCATGCCTCGCGCGGCCGCCCGGCGAGGATCGCGATCGCCGGCCGGGCGAAGAGCTCGAAGCAGACGAGGCTGCTCGCCGGATTGCCCGGCAGCCCGAAGACGAGCGTCGGCGGCGCGTCGGCCCGCGGCAGCATGCCGAACCAGACCGGCTTGCCGGGCTTGAGCCGCACCTTGTGGAAGACCTGCTCCACGCCGCATTGCGCCAGGATGCCCGGCACGAGGTCGAGGTCGCCGGCCGACACGCCTCCGGAGAGCAGCAGCACGTCGGCCGCGAGCCCTTGCGCGACGAGCGCCCGGATCGCCTCCGGCCGGTCGGCCGCGATCCCCAGTGGGATCGGCTCGGCTCCGAGGAGCGTCACCGCGGCGGCGAGCATGGGGCCGTTGGTGTTTCGCGTCTGGCCGAAGGCTGGCGTCGTCCCCGGCGGCACGAGCTCGCTCCCCGTGGAGACGAGCGCCACCCGCACGCGGGCCCCCGCCACCACGTGCGTCGCCCCCGCCTCCGCCGCCAGGCCGATCTCGGCCGGGCCGAGCGTGGCCCCGACGGCGAGCACTTCGCGCCCCGCGCGGAAGGCGTCGCCGCGCCGGCCGACGTGCTGCCCCGCGCGGAAGGATTCGTCGCGGAGCCGCACGCGGCCCCCGGCGTGCGTCCGGGCCGTGTCGTCCACCGCCCGCTCCACCGGCACGACCGAGTCGGCGCCCCCCGGCAGGGGCGCGCCGGTCATGATCCGGGCGCAGGTGCCGGGGCGGACCACGAGCCCGGTCGTGTCGCCGGCCGCGAGGTCGACCGCCACCTCGAGTTCCACGATCGCGTCGCCGCCGGGCACGTCGGCGGACCGCACGGCGAAGCCGTCCATCATCGCCCGGTCCCACGGCGGCGAATCGACGTCGGCCACCACGCCCGCCGCGAGCCGTCCCCCGCAGGCCTCGAGGAGCGGCACCCGCCGCGGTGGCAGCGGCCGGGCCGTGCGTTCGACCAGCGCGATCGCCTCCGCGAGCTCGATCATCCCGCCACCGGGGCCGTCTCGAGGAACCGCCGGAGCAGGTCATAGCCCGCGGGCGTCAGGAAGCTCTCCGGGTGGAACTGCACGCCGTAGACCGGCAGCGTGCGGTGGCGGATCGCCATGATCTCCCGCGACCCGTCGGGCGCGTGCGCCCAGGCGTCCACCTCGAAGTCGCGCGGGAGGGTCGGCGGATCGATCACGAGGCTGTGGTAGCGGGTGGCCTCGATCGGACTGGCGAGTCCCGCGAAGAGGCCGTGACCGGCGTGCTCGATCCGGTCGACCTTGCCGTGCATCGGCCGCAACGCCCGCACGATCGTGCCGCCGAAGACCTGGCCGATCGACTGGTGGCCGAGGCAGACGCCGAGGATCGGCATCCGGCCGGCGAACCGCCGCACGACGTCGCAGGAGACGCCGGCCTCGTCGGGCGTGCACGGCCCCGGGGAGATCACGATGTGGCTCGGGGCGAGCGCCGCGATCTCGTCGCAGGTGATCCGGTCGTTCCGCCGCACCTCGAGCGGCACGCCCGGCGCGATCTCGCCGAGCCGCTGCACGAGGTTCCAGGTGAACGAGTCGTAGTTGTCGATGAGCAGGATCATGGCCGGGAAATGCCGCCAGCGTCACTCGAGCAGGCTCGACGGATGCCCCTCGCGGTCGACGAGCGGCATGACCTGCGGCTTGTAGATGGTGGTGTAGGCCTCGCCGAGGCGGTGCCGCTCGAGCGCCTCGGGCGACTCCCAGTGCTCCACGAGCACGAACCGCCGCGGCTCGGCCTCGGAATGGTAGACGTCGAACCGCAGGCAGCCGGGCTCGGTGCGGCTCGATCGCATCGCCTGCGCGAGGAGGTCGCGGAGCCGCGGCGCGTCGGCGGCGTCCTTGGCCAGGAGCAGCACGTTGAGACAGATCATGGGACCTGGTTCCGGTGACGGGACGACGGGGCGGCCGCCCGCACGACGGGGAGGGTGCCGGCCGCCCGGCTCACTGTACCACCACGAGCCCCGCGCCGCCGGGCCCGGCGTCGCGGCGCCGCGCCAGCACGCGGAGATACGGCGGCACGAACGCGGCCCGATGGACGAACGACCCGGCGGCCGCGGGCCCGGCCGACGGGGCCCGGAAGTCGGGTTCGCAGACGTCCTCGATCGTGAAGCCCGCGCGGCAGATGCCGCCGAGCAGCGACTCCCAGGAGTGGACGAACTCCTGCGTCCCCGCCTCCCGGAGCCGTGAGGGGGGCTCGGGGGGCAGCGGCCCGGCCGCCGCGAGCGGATGCCGCCACTGGTAGAGGCCGCCGGGCCCCGGCGCCGTCGAGGTCTGCAGGGCCGCGGGCGACTTGTGCTGGCTGACGTAGCGGCCGCGGGGCTTCACGACGCGGGCCACCTCGCGGAACACCCGCCCCACGTCGGGCACGTAGCAGGTGCTGACCGGATGGATCACGAGGTCGAACGCCGCCGGGGCGAGCATCGACAGATCGTCCATCGAGCCCTGAAGGATCTCCAGATCGAGGCGGCGCTCGCGGGCCACGCGCCGGTCGAGTTCGAGCATGGCGGGCGACAGGTCCACCACCGTCACGCGGGCGCCGGCGGCGGCGTAGAGCGGCCCGTGCTTCCCGCCGCCGGCGGCGAGGCAGAGCACGGCCCGCCCGTCGAGCCGCGCGGGCAGCCAGGCGCCGCCGGCCGAGCCGCCTCCGCCGAGCCAGCTTCGCGGGTCGTCGAAGGCCGCGTCGGCCGCCGGCCGCGTGAGCGGCACGCCCTCCCCCGCCAGCCGGTCCCAGGCCCGCGCGTTGTGCGCGAGCACGGCGTCGCGCCGGGCCGCCGCCGGATCCTGCCCCGCTGCCAGCCGGTCGTCAGCCATTCCGCCGCTCCCGTCGGCTTGCTTCCGCTGCCGCGCCCGCCGTCAGCCGGCGCGACGCATCCGCTGGCGGACGTCGGGAGGCGGGCCCGGCCGCCACGCCTTCGTCCGCGGGTCGAACTGCGCCGGCACGAGCGAGGCCTTGCCGGTGCGCGGGTTGACCTGCGGCCCCTCGGCCGCGGGCAGCCGGAAGACCTCCCGCGTCTCGCGGCAGACGTAGTCGATCTCGGGGACGTCCTCGGCCCGCACCGCCGGCAGCCGCCCCGCGGAAAGCTGCGGCAGGATGAGCCAGGCGGCGACGGCCAACGCACCGCAGGCCACCCAGATTCGCGGATCCTTGAGCATCGTCGCTTCCTCCCGTCTGCGCGCGTGTCGCCCGTCGCGGCCGGTCGTGGTCAGTCGCGGTCGTAGAGCGCGTCGCGGGTGGCCGGATCGTCGGCCGCACCGTCGCAGACGAATCCCAGTTGCTTGACGTTCATGCGGTCGGCCTGCGACGGCTCGAGCCAGTTGTCGCCGGGCACGGTGACGGCCGACTTCCACGGATAGCGGTCGACGTGGCCGTCGAGGAAGGCGACGTTGGCCGTGCCGCGGTGACGGAAGTGGACGGTGGGGAAGTTGCCGCTCGGCGGCACGAGCCCGCCGAGGTTCTCGATGAACTTCAGGTCGTATCGCACCTGGGCGCTCTCGGCGAAGGCGATCGTCCGTTTGGTCTCCCGGATCTGCGCGAGGGAGTAGCACGTGGGCTGACTGGTGAGGCGGTAGGGCCAGACGGTGTCGTCCCAGGGGGTGCCGCGGCCGAGGGCCGGGTTGTAGTCGAATCCCGTCGCCATCCGTCCGTAGGCCAGTTCCTCGACGTCGCCGGCCCCGAAGGCGGGACACTGGAAGGCGGCCCAGTTGCCCTCCATGAACGGGGCGAGCAGGCCCGCCGCGAAGTCGAGCTGGCGGAAGGGGTCGGCCTGCCCGGGATCGACCTCGCCGAACCAGTAGCGGCTCTTGCCGGGAAAGGGATACTCCCCCGCCAGCGTGCCGGCGATCCGCGTCTGGTCGTCGAGCTTCATCGGCACGAGCTTGCCGCCGCGGGCGCTCGAGTAATTGAGGAGCGCGAGCACGAGTTGCCGGACGTTCGACCCGCAGGCGGTGCCGCGGCTCGCGTCCCGCGACGACTGCACCGCCGGCAGGAGCAGGCCGACGAGCACCGCCACGATCGAGATCGTGACGAGCAACTCGACGAGCGAGAACCCGGCGGGTGGGGCCCGACGAACGACCGCCAGGCCGGCGGCGCGACCGGCGGCACGGGCCGCCGACACCGTGTCGATCGCTCCGGGAACCGGCCCCCTGCGGACGCACCGGGGGTGAGCCATTCCTCGAGCCTCGTGCATGACATTCTCCCTGCGGCCGGTACGCGCGCAGACTTCGGGCGCACGGCGACCCCGGGATCGCGCCCGGCGCGCCGCGCCCTCGTCCGGCTGGAGACCGACCGCCGTCTCACCGTTTCGCCAACGGCCCGCGCACGCGGACCGTGCCCGGGATTCCGCCCTCGCGAAATCCCGCGCTCCCTGCGAATGCTGGTAGGTCTTCTGACTTCCAGGCTCGACCGGCTGTCAC
>Ga0209189_1000565_pt1 | contig 30560 bp, 27 predicted proteins | sample C_130820_EF_Meta_FD_187308 | JGI IMG/M metagenome (GOLD analysis project Ga0209189, IMG submission 187308) | Freshwater microbial communities from Lake Croche, Canada to study carbon cycling - C_130820_EF_MetaG (SPAdes) (version 3) | ecosystem: Environmental > Aquatic > Freshwater > Lake... | reverse complement strand
TCATGGGCGTTTCGCGGCGGGGCGGTCTTGCAGGGGTGTCTTCGGCAGGCCGTCGGCCCACCGTCACGGCAGCCTCTCGATGTCACCGGGCTTCCAACTCCGGTCGAGGGCGGCCGCGGTCGGCCCGTAGAGCCGGAGCACGGCGAAGTATCCCCTGCCCGGCACCGTCGCGAGCCAGTTGCGCTCCTGGCCGGCGGGCGCCGTCGGGCCCAAGTGGATGTCCGTGCCGCCGTCGGCGTTCGGCGTTGGCGCGTCGCGCGAGCCGAGCGACGGAAACGGCTGACCGTTCGCGAGACCGGAGCCGTTCTCGGCCTCGTAGAGCGTCACCGACCAGAAGTTGGCGGCCGGGATGTCGCGCGGCAGGCGGAGGCGGTAGCGGCGGCCACCGGAGAGGTTCTCCCCGTGGTCGTCGACGAAGGCGATCATGTATTTCGCGCCGCGACCGGGCGTCTGCGAGAGCATCCCCGGGCTCACGGAGTAGTAATTTGTGAAGAACCAGATCCGGGCGTCGAGGTCGAGGTGGCCGCCGGCCACCCGGTGCCAGCCCAGGTCGAACGGCCCCGCCGGATGCTCCGGGGTCGCGTCCGCCATGGGGTTGACCCACCGGCGATCGGGATAGATCCGCAGGGAACGGCCGGCGACCACCTCCTCGAAGCCGACGACGCGGCTCATCTTGTAGGCCGTCTTCGCGGCGCGGTCGAGAATCGTCCGCGTCTTCGCGTCGGGCGCGAAGGGCCGCCCCTTGACGATGCCGATCGACGCCAGCAGGCCGAGCGCATCGGGGTCGGCGAGGGTGGCGGGCTCGCCGTCGACGAGCTTCTTCAGCACATCGAACGCCGTGCCGTCGCGGATCGGCAGCATGTCGACCGGCACCCCCGAGGCATCGGGAAAGCGCATCGGCCGGGCGGCGTCCCGGCCGCCGAGCGGATAGAGCCTCGATTGTTCGATGAGCGCGACGGCCGGCGCGAGCTGCTTTGGATCCTGGTAGAAGGCCCGCAGGAAGACGAACACGGTGTTGGTCGGTGAACGGTAGACGAAACACCCCTCCGGCACCGTGCCCGTGTAGCCGGGGGGCACGAGCAGAAACGTGCCCCCCTTGCCGGCGTCCGGCCCCGGCAGGCCGACATCGCCGAAGAATCTCCCGCCGTCGACCGGGATCGGCCGCTGCCAGGCATCGAGCAGGATGCCCTGCAGGTTTTGGGGAGCCTCGAAGACCAGCGGGCCGTCCCGGCCCAGATCGACGTAGCCCATGGCGTAGATGACGTCGGAGTTGGGCGTCGTCACGAGCGTCTTGGCGTCGAGGCGTTTCTTCCACACCGGCAGGACGTCGTAGCCGGCTCCGAAGACCTTCTCCGATCCCTCCTTCATGCCGAGCGTGTTGATCAGCGGCAGCGCCCACAGATACGCCTGCGTCGCCCGCTGGAAGAGCAGTTCGTCGCGGAGGATCTCCGCGGTCTGCGGCGTGGGCCGGTTTTCCGCGAAGGGAAGGTCGGCGAGCGCGTCGAACCGCGTGGTCTGGGCCGACGCGCATTCGACGTGCACCATGACCATGGCGGCTGCGAACGCGGCCGAGACGAGCAGGGGCGTGCAGGGGCGATGCATGACGGACTCCGTGGGCATCCGGCCGGCACGTCGTCACGGCCCGCGAAGAATCGCCGGCGTGAAGATCGCGTCGTCCAGATTCGGGTTGAGCGTCACGTTCGTGTAGGTGAACTCCGCCATCAGTGGCGGCTGCTGGCCGGGCGCTTCCGGCCAGTCATACACGTCGAATCGCACCGGCACGTGCAGCCCCGAATCGATGGACACGCTGGCGCTGAAGAATTGCAGCCCGTCGCGGCGCCGCGGATGCGTGATCCGCAGCATCTGGCAGGGGCGGTCGTTGATCGTCGCCGTGGTGATGTGCTCGACGATCGTGTCGTCGCCCGACGGGTCGGCCGCGACATCCTGCTGCAAGGTGCGGATCGTCCGGTCGAGCAGGTGCGAAAACCCGATCTCGGTGATCGGCATGAGGCTCTCCCGCTGGACGCTGGGGCCGAACGGATCGATGTCCATGACGACGTAGCCGAAACGTCGTCCTCCCTTGCGGACGAGCAGCTTGCCGTCGTTCTGGCCGGCGACGAACAGGGCCCGCCGCCCTTCGATGTGGGAGGGGCCGAGAAAGTCGAGCAGCACGCTGAGGGGCTGCGTCACCTGCGCGCCCACGGCGATCTGCTCGCGGACGCGCAGGTCGATGTAGTAGTAGTCCTGCAATTCGCCGTCGATGCGCTCGCGCTTGGTGACCCGGCACGTGAAGTCGCGTACGGTGCGCTGCAGGTAGGCCCGCTCCTCATGGGCGAACTTCAACACCCATGCGAGCGGATGGTCGGCCGCCGGACGCGGGCCGGCGACGGCCGGCCGGAAGGCTTCGGCCGGCGTCGCGGAGGCCGGCGTCGCCGGCGCGGTGGCGGCCTGTTGGGCACGAGCGCTGCGGAGTGCCCAGGCGGGACCGACGCATGTCAGCAGGATCGCCACACCCGCGCGAAGCCATCGTCGTTCCATGACACGCTCCTTCGAGCAGAAAGCTCAGGCTCGTCCCATCATACCAGCCGGTGACGGGCATTCGAGCACAATCGCCGGCCCGGAAAGGCCCTTCCGGGGCCGTAAAGTCAGCCTCTTTTCCGCATCCTCGCCGGCGGCCCGGGAGCCCGCCGCCTGCGTCGGCGAGGCGATGAGCGCGGTGGCGGCGGGCATGGGGCGGGGAAGCTCCTGAGCGCGTTCCGCGAGGCATCCCTGCACGATGGTCACGTCGCGGATCCGTCGCGGCCGGCCGGACCCGCCGCCCGGGAACGGCTACCGGACGGTCGGGGGGGAACGGCCGTCGTTGTAGCGCGCATAGAGCGCGGAGGCGGCCTTCGTCCAGCTGTTGCCGACCCACGGCCCCCGGAACTCGAGGGCGGCGGGATCGGCACGCTTCCGGATGATGATGCAGCCCGGAATGCATTCGATCGAGCGGATGTCGCGATGGACCGGCTGCGGCGCCGGAGGGGTGTAGTTGTAGGCGGTCATGAGCCCGGTCATGTAGGCGAGGAACCGGCCGTGCGTGCTTCCGCCGATGTCCTCGATGATGTAGACGCCGCCGGGGGTGACCATGTCGAACATCGACTCGAAGGTGACGATCTGCTGTTCGCACGTGTGGCCACCGTCGTCGACGATCACGTCAAACGGCTCGTGTTGGCCCTTGAATCTCCGCCAAAAGCCCCGGTCCTCCTGGTCGCCGAGCTCGATGCGGGTGTCCGCGGCGGCAAAATCCCGGCAGTCCGCGTCGATGTCGACGCCGACGATGTGCAGGTCGGTTCCGGTGAAGAACTGCCGGTACATCTCCAGGGAACCGCCGGAGAACACGCCGATTTCGAGCAGCCGCACGCGGCCGCGCTCCCGCATCTCCGCGAAGTGCGGCAGATATGCCTCGAGGAAGTGAATCGGCTTCGTCATCCCCCGGTGGCTGCCGTTGAGATAGAAGTCGATCAGCGAGTTCCGGCTGGGGTCGAGCGTTCCCGGGGACCCCGCGGGAGACGCCTTGGCGGCGACGGTCATCCGCAGCGCCTCCGCTCGCCCCTGAAACCACTCCTCGAAATTGGCGACGTACCGGATGAACTCGGCGGGATGCAGGATCGGGCCGAGCAGCTTGCGGAACGCGATCTGGGCTTTTCTCATGCGGCACTCTGGGGTGGAAATGACGGAATGCGGTCGTGCGCCGGCTCACGGCGGGCAGACGGAGCGGGCCGGGCCATGGTCTGGCAGGTGCGAGAGGCCGGCAAACCGTGGATGGATCCGGGCGGGGCGCGGGAAGAAGCCATCGGTCGGCCGCCGATCCCGGCCAGCGGGGCCGGCATGGATCTTCGGAAGGCTCAGGGTAACCCCACTGCTGGCGTTCTCAAGGGGCGCCCGTGCTGGAGGAGCGAATCGGGGTCACCCGGGTGCGGTATGCGGGTGGGGCCGCAGGTGTCGAGGAGGCACGGCACCGGGAGGGGCCGCCACCTCCTGCGTCTGGCACAATGCCCGGCACGAGCGGCTTGCCCGCCCCGCCGTTCCGCTGGGCGGCATCCCGGTGAGTCACGATCCGATACGTGAGTGAGAGTCCGATGCGTGAGCGTCCGATGAGTCAGAGCGGCCCCCGCTACCGCATGGTGCGATTCGCCGACGTGCCGGGCACGCCCTGCCCGTGCGGCGTCGCCCGCCGCGCCTTCCAGGACGTGGCCGAACTGCCGGCCACCGTGCATGTCACCGAGATCGCCCTCGACGCGAAGCTCCACTTCCACCGCCGGCTCACGGAGACGTATTACTTCCTCGAGTGCGAGCCGGGCGCCCGGATGCAGCTCGACGACGACGTCGTGGACGTGGCACCGGGCACCTGCATCGTCATCCCGCCGGGCGTGCGGCACCGGGCCATCGGCCGGATGAAGGTGCTGCTGTTCGTGACGCCGAAGTTCGACGCGGCCGACGAGTGGGTCGCGGAAGAGCACGGCGGGTGAGCCGTGGCCTAGCTGGCCGTGGAAAAAGTCCTCCGGACGTTTTTCCACGACTGAAAACCTCCGGTTTTCGCGGGAGCTGCGCTCCCGTGATCGCATCCCTGCGATCCAGCAGGCTGTTTGTCCACAGCCTGCTAGCCGGCGTCGCGGCCGCGCGTCAGCCGGTATCGCGGCCGCGCATCGACTCCATCGCGTGGGCGATCGCCGCCAGGCCCCGGTTGATCTTCCGCATGAACGACGTCTCGGTGGGGATGTAGTGGAAGCCGGGATGCCGCTCCCAGACCCGCCGCAGCCGTTCGTCGAGCAGCGCCGCCGTGCGGGAATCCTCCGAGCGGTAGGGGTTGTTGCTCCGCACGTCCTCGCCGTGGATCGCCGCCGACTGGAAGAAGATCACGGCGCCGTAGCGGGCGGCCTCCCGCTCGTAGGTGGTGCCGAGGCTCGCGAAATAGCTCGGCTCGTCGCCGGGCCAGTAGGCGAGGCCGTCGAGCGTGCCGCGGTCGCAGATCAGCAGCCGCCGTGGGTAGCAGCTGCGGAAGATGTCCTCGAGCTCCACCTGCATCCGGTAGATCGACCGCTGCAGCGGGAGGGGATGGCCGTCGCCGACGTCGCGGTCGAGCCCGTGGCCGAAGAGCAGCGTCGCCGCCTCCGGCACGATCTTCACCGCCGACTTGAGCTCCCGCTGGAAGAGGTCGAGCGCCGTCGTCTTGCCCCCGCCGGGTCCGCCGGTGACGACGATCGTGGCGGAAGGCTCGGTCATGGGCACTGTCCGGGGGGCGGGGAGGCGAATAATCGTACCGTGATTCGCCCGCCGACGGGCCGCCGCTGATATCCCCCGTCTCTGACGCTCTCGCACGCCACGGTGCGGGAACAGCGACGGACCCGCACACGCCGGCGGCGGTCAGCGGTGCGCGGCCTGCCAGGCGTCGAGCGCCTCGCCGACGAGCACGGGATGCACGGTCACGGCCAGGTCGAGGGGTGTGTGCATCGTGCGCTCCTCGAACGGGCTCTTCACGCGGTCGGTCTGCCGCTTCATCCCCACCACCACGCCCGCGACGACGGGCCGGCCGTCGGCGTCCACGACCACCGCCGCCCCGCTGTCGCCGCCGAAGTGGGAATAATCGACGAGAAACGTCGTCGCCGCCGTGACCGGCAGGAGCGGGTGCGACGCGATCGTGGCATGGCGGAGCACGGGCCAGCCCGACGCATGGGTCTCGACCTGCGCCGGGTAGCAGGCCACCCACGCCCCCCGGCCCGCCCGCACCACGCCCGCATCGATCCGGCCCGCATCGGCGATGTCACCGCGGGTGAACGGCTCGACCTCGGCGTCGGCGGGGGGCACGATGCCGATCACCGCGACGTCCGCCGTGGCATGCCGCATCCAGAGCGGCCGATCCCCGTCGCGGAGCGGGAGCCGCAGGTCGCGCCGCTCGTAGCCATCGGCCCCGCCCCGGGCACGAAACGTCACGGTGCACGCCGCCGACGCCTTGCCCTCGAACGCGTGCGCCGCCGTCACGAGGACCGTCCGCGCGGGGACGTCGTCCCGCCCGGGGAGCGTCACGAGAAATCCGCTGCCGCCGCGATCGCCGTCGGACACCTTCACGGTCGCGCGGATCGCGCGAAACGGCACGTCGTCGCCCCATGCCGCCGGCGCGGCGAGCGCGAGGGCCAGCCCGCCGGCCACGGCGATGCCGCACGCCGTCGGCGGCCCCCCGGGACGCGGCCGGCGGCGGCGACTGGCGGCGGTGTTGCGCATGGGCGGCTCCGTGCGATCGGCGGGGGGGCGGCTGGGCTCGAAACTCGGTGCCCGAGTCTACTCCGACGGCGTACGATTGCATCGCTCGCGGGGCGAGACTCGGCACCGGAGGGCGGCTCGCCGCCGACGGTCACGGCGAGGCTCGACCGGTCGGGAGCAGGGGGATCGTGTGATGCCGTTCCTGCGCGGCCCGCACTCGCCACACCGTCACGGAACCAACCCATGCGCAAGGCTTCCGACACGCCGACGCTCATCCCGGAGAAGGTCGCGGCGAACTGCCACCTGCTTTCCGACCGGATCCATGGCCGCTTTCCCGATCGGGGCCTCGACCGCCATGCGCAGTGGTTCGCGCAGTACGTCGACGGCCTCGTCGGGACCGGCGCGGACAACCTGGCGGCCCCGCTGCTCTTCCGGATGGTGAGCTGGGCGGGCGGGGTGGCGGTGGGATGCCTGCTCTTCTCGCCCCTGTTGTTCGTGCGGCGGCTCGACGGGCTCGATCAGCTGCCCGTGTTTCTTTCCTCGCTCGACGCGCTGAGCACCGTCCTGGCGGCGAGCGCGGCGGCCTTCTTCACGATGCGGTCGATCGAGCACGCCTACGTCCGCCAGCGCGCGATCAGCGGGCTCGGCACGTTGCGGAGCTTCGCCCACGTCACCGACATGCTGCAGATCACGAAGTGTCCGACGCACCTCCTTTTCCCGCAGGGCGTCGCCCGGGAGGTCGACCGCACGGCCGCCGACGCCAGGGACGAGGCCACGGCGCTGACGCACTACCTCACCTACTGCTCCGAGCTCTACGCGCTCACCGCCAAGGTGGCGGTGCTCTACGGCGATTGGACCGCCGACGCGGCCGTGCTGGACGCGATCGACGACGTCGACGACCTGTGCATGGGCCTCGAGAGCAAGACCACGCAGAAGATCCTCCTGCTCGAGCAGCTCAACCAGCGGGTGCGGAGTCCGTGAACCGCCATCCCCGGCGGCCTTTCCGGAGCCGGCCGGTCATCGCCGTGGGGCACGCGACGCGGGCGACGCCGCGGCATTTTGCAACGCCGGCGCCGATCGCGTATGTTCACGCCTGCGTGGCACGGATGCACATCTGCGGTGGCCAGCGAGGCGGCGGCACGACCGTGGTTTCGCGAAACGAAGAAACTCGCGAAGGCGCATCGCATGGGTATCGTGCTGTCGGACTTCAGGCCGGTCTATCTGACCGACCTGGTGAAGCAGGAGAAGCTCCGGGAGATCTCGATCCGCCTCGCCGAGTTCGTGGTGGCGTCGCGTGGCGAGCGTGATGGGGACGCCGCCGCCACCGGGCCGGACGCCGCGGCGATCCGGGCGGCGTGGGAGAAATACTGCGTTTCACCCCGGCATATCGAGTCGCGGCGGATCTCGGTCCTGCCGGACGCGGAATCGGCCAAGGATCCGGCCGACGTCGATTTCGCGTCGATCCCGATCACCAGGGCGTTCGCGGCCGACGCCGGCGGGGCCGACATCGACGGCCGGCTGGCGATCTTCCGCGGGCACGCCCGGGCGGCGCTCGAAAAGATGTATCCGGATGCGGACGACGCGCCGGATGAACTGATCCACGTCTCCACCACCGGCTACCGGCTGCCGAGCCCGGCGCACGAGCTGGTCTCCGACAGGAACTGGTTCGGCACCACCGTCAGCCACTGCTACCACCAGGGCTGCTACGGCGCGTTTCCGGCCGTGCGGATGGCGGCGGGCTCGCTCGCCGCGGCGCAGGCCGGACTGTCGCGGGCCGGCGGGCGGGTCGACGTGGCGCACACGGAGATCTGCTCGATCCACGTCGCTCCCGAATGCGTCGACCCCGAGCACATCATCTGCGACAGCCTGTTCGCCGACGGCTTCATCCGCTACTCGGCCTGCAGCGACGAGGCGTTTCGCGGCCGGGCGGGCCGCGGACTCGAACTGATCCGCCATGCCGACACGACGATCCCGCACTCGCTCGACGCGATGACGTGGAGGCCGATCGTCAACCGCTTCGAGATGACGCTCTCGGTCGACGTGCCGCGGCTCATCGCCGCCCATACGGAGCCCTTCATCGCCGGCATGCTCCGGGACGCCGGCCTCGACCTCGATGCCGACCGGGCCGACATCCTCTGGGTGATCCATCCCGGCGGCCCGGCGATCGTCGATCTCGTGGGTGGGTGCCTGCGGCTCTCGAAGGATCAGATCGCCCTGAGCAAGGACGTGCTCCGCGAAGGGGGCAACAAGAGTTCCGCCACCGTGCCACACATCTGGGAACGCATCCTGCGCGACCCGGAGGTCAAGCACGGCACGCGGGTCGTGAGTCTCGCGTTCGGTCCGGGGCTCACGGCCACGGCGCTCGTCGCGCGGGTGGTCTGACGCGACCGCGACCGGCGCATCGACTGCGCCGGCCGGTGCGTGTAGACTCCGATGCTGTCTGTTCTTGGGCCCGCTGTGGAAGCCCCTCGCGCCGGACGTCCAGGAGGCAGGCATGCCAGATCCTTCATCACCGCCGTCGACGGACGTGGCGGCGCGGGTCGAGACGGTGATCCGTGACGTGCTCGGGCTCGAATCCGAGGACGTGCCGGCCTCGAGCCGGCTGCGGGAGGATCTGGGGGCCGATTCGGTCGACGCCGTGATGCTGGTGATGGCCCTCGAGCGTGAGTTCAAGGGGAAGATCTCCGACGAGGAGGCCGCCAGGCTCGCCACCGTCGAGGACGTCGTCGCGCACGTCAGCCTGAGGATCGGTGCGCAGGGGCTCTCGTGAGCCGGCGGCGCGTGGTGGTCACCGGCATCGGCATGGTGTCGCCCCTGGGCGGAGCGGCTCCTGCCTGCTGGGACGCCTGCCTCGCGGGGCGGGCGGCGGTCGCCCCGATTCCGGACGCGTGGCTCCGCTGGAGCGGATGTCAGTCGACCGTCTGGGCGCCGCTCCCGGCGATCGACTTCGCGGCGGCGGGCATCACGCCGCTCGAGGAGATGCGGCTCGACAGGTCTGCCATGCTGGCGGTCGTCGCGGCGGACGAGGCGCTGGCCGACGCCGGGCTCGAACGGTCGCTCGTGGACGTGAAGCGGGGCATCTGGCAGGCGGCCGGACTCGACGGGGAACGGGCCGGCGTCTTCATGGGCACGGCGGTGGCCGGGATCACCACGCTGATCGCCGCCCAAAACGCCCACCTGCTCGCCCCGGTGCAGCCGCTCGAGCGCCGTGGCGGGGCGGAGCACGCCGATCCCGCGAGCGACGCCCTCGACGCGCTGCTCGCGACGCTCCCCAAGCGGTTCAATCCGTTTTCCGTGGCGATGATCATGCCCAACGCGGTGTCGGCGACGCTGGGCGCCCGCTACTCCCTCCGCGGGCCGAACGTCACCTGCGCGATGGCCTGCGCCGCCGGCACCGCCGCGGTCGGGCACGCCCTGCGCTCGATCCGCGCCGGCGACACCGACCTGGCCCTCTGCGGCGGCGCCGAGTTCGTGGGGGATCCGTTCGGCGGCGTGTTTCGCGCGTTCGACACCGCCCGGACGCTGGCTTCCGCCGTCGCCGGGACGGAGGGGGCGAATCGGCCGTTCGACCGCGGCCGCACCGGTTTCCTGCTCGCCGAGGGGGGGGCGGCGGTGCTCGTCTGCGAGGAGTTGGAGCACGCCCGCCGGCGGGGCGCCCGGGTCTGCGCCGAGATCGTCGGCTACGGCGAGACGTTCGACGCCTACAGCATGATGATCATGGAGCCGTCGGGACGGCAGTTGACGCGGGCGCTCGGCGCGGCGCTCGCCGACGCGGGCATCGCGCCGGCCGACGTCGACTACGTCAACGCCCACGGCACCGGGACGGTTGTCAACGACGACGTGGAGTCGGCCGTCATCGAGGATCTCTTCGGCTCGCGACCGCTCGTCAACGCCACGAAGTCGCTCACCGGCCACTGCCTCGGGGCCAGCGGGGCGATCGAGGCCGCCGTCGTCGCGCTGTCGCTGCGGGATCAGCGGGTGCACGGCTGCGCGAACCTCGAGGATCCGGTGCGGCCGCTCGGGTTCGCGCGGCGCACCACCGACGCCGCGCTGCGGTGGGCCGTGTCGCAGTCGTCGGCGTTCGGCGGCCACAACGCGGCGCTCGTGATGCGGCAGGCCGACCCCGTCTGACCATCCGGCGAGCGCGGCGGGCGGGATCAGGGGAGGTCGAGCCGCCGGGACCCCCCGGGCCCGCGCCCGTGCGCCGATGCCCGGAGGCCGTGGTCACGGGCCGCCGTCCCGCGCCGGGACGGGCTCTCCGTCGCGGCCGTCGGCGACCGCCTCCGCCCGCTCGGCGTCGGCGCCGGCGTCGGCGTCGTCGGGCAGCGCCCGGTCGGCCGCCCGGCCGCGCCGCTGCTCGTAGAGCGGGCCGGAGATCCGGATCGGGTGGATGTCGAGATGGATGTTGAGCACGGTGTAGTCCTCGCCGCCGAAGCTCTCGGTGTACCAGCCGCGGCTCTCCGGCCCGCGGTGGAAGCGAAACTCGAACCCGTCGGAGGGCCGGTTCTGCGCGTCGAGGCCGCTGAAGGCCAGGCCGATCGCCTCCGACTCCGAGTTGTCGATGAGCCGCCCCATCAGGTCGGCCACCGTCGCGTTGCCGAGGATGTCGGTGTAGAACATCCGCTGGTCGTAGTAGGGGCGGAAATCGGCGGCGTTGGGGTCGAGCGCGGTCTCGTCGGCCTTCTCGGGGGCCGGCGTCACCGCGAGCGTCTCGAGGTCGATCGCGTCGCCGCGGTCGAGGTAGCTGAGCGTCACGTTGGCGAGGTTGAATCCCTCCGTGTCGGCGTCGGACACGGCCTTGGAGGCGTCCATGATCAGCACGCCCTTGTAGCCGATCACCGTCGCATGTCGACCGCGGCGCACGACGAGCGCGGTGTTCTCGTCGACGCCGATGCCGTGGGGGATCTTTTCGGTGTGCATGGCGACGAGCGCCCGGGCGAACCGGCCGCGGACGAGGCAGTGCTGCTCGACGAACCAGGACGGCGGAAGGAAGCCGAGGCCGTGGTCGAGCTCGCGGCCGAACTGCACCCCGTCGCGGAGGATCTGCAGCGGCGCGGGTGCGTCGCGGTACATGACGTGGCTCATGATGGCCGCGCCGGCGCTCGTGCCGGCCACGACGCCGCCATGCTCGTAGATCGCGCGGATCGCCTCGAGCATCGGCGTGTCGCGGCCGCGGTCGTCGAGGAGGGCGTCGACGACGCGGCCCTGCGAGCCGCCGACGAAGTAGACGCCCGTCGCCTCGCGCACCTGCGCCACGAGGTCGGGATCGAGCACCGCGTCGCGGGCGTCGCGACTGGCCTCGCTCCAGTTCACCGGCACCACGAACGCCTTGCCGCCGGCGCGGTCGAACGCCTTGACGAGCTGGTCGTAGGCCTTGCCCGGGGGCTTGCCGCCGGCGGTGGGGAAGATCGCGATTCTGGCTCCCTCGCCGCCGGCGAGATCCACGATCGTTTCCCAGAGTTCGCGGTCGCGAAACCGCTCCGATCCGCCGATGATGACGAGCGCCCCGCGCGGCTGACCGGCCGCCTCGGCCGCAGGCGACACGGCCGCCTCGGCCGCAGGTGACACGGCCGCGGCCGCAGGCGCCGCCGCCGCAGGCTCGTCGCCGAGCGCCGGCACGAGCGCCGGCACGAACGCCGTCGACAGGCAGACGCCCAGGCAGGTCAGCAGGCTGTGGATAAACAGCCTGCTCGATCGCAGGGATGCGATCGCGGGAGCGCAGCTCCCGTGAAAACCGGAGGTTTTCAGCCGTGGAAAAACGTCCGGAGGACTTTTTCCACGGCAAGAAGCACATCGCAGGGATGCGATCGCGGGAGCGCAGCTCCCGTGAAAACCGGAGGTTTTCAGCCGTGGAAAAACGTCCGGAGGACTTTTTCCACGGGCTGTCAGGAGACGCGTCACGACGGGCTTCATGGAGGCGATCCCGGGTCTGCGGCGGTCGCGACGAGGGGGAGACGGCGAACGGCCGCGTGGCGACCCGCCACCGAATCCACCTCTACCCCCGCGGTGTGGCAGCGTCAACGCATCCTCCGGGGGCAGGCCGTTCAAGGCCGCGCGGACGCGGGCACGTGCTCGCCCCCGCCCCGCGTCGCCAGCGCCGCGAGCACGCCCCCTGCGACGTTCTCCGCGAGCGTGCGCACCGAACCGTCGCCGGCGAGCGCCTGGAAGACGCCGTCGCCGCCACGCGAGCGGGGCTTGAGGGACGTCTCCGCGGCCGTGGCTCCCGGGCCGGCGCCATAGCCCGTGTAGCGGGCCACGTCGGAGACGTAGGGCCAGGAGTAGCGGGGCGGCTGCCAGGTGCCGCCATCGTCGGTGGAGTAGTCGCCGCTCTCGGCGAGCACGAGCGTGCAGGAAAGCCCGTCGGTGATCTCGGCGGGACGGACGGGCTGCGAACGGACGGCCACGGTGTAGGTGCCGCTCACGGCGACGAAGCCCAGGCCCTCCGGCACGAGCGTGCCCCCGAAGGCGTCGGCGGGCACGGCGGCGGGGAAGTACCAGCGGTCGAGACGCCGCGCGGGATCGGGGGCGGCCGGCCCCTGCCCGACGAGCGCGGAGAAGTCGACGCCGCCGGCGGCCCGCGACCAGGAGTTGTACACCCGCACATGGGCCGACACGATGTCGGCCTCCTGCGCCTCCGGCGGGCAGGCGAGGCAGTATTCCTCGTACATCCGCGCGAGCACCGTCTCCTCCATGAAGGGCAGGATGCTCATCGCCCACGACTGCGGCCGCACCCAGTCCACCCCCTCCTCGGGCCGGCTGTCGAGATGTTCGACGCTGCCGGGACGCGGCCGGCCCGAGGCGTAGGGAAACGTGCGGCGGGCGCCGACGTGGCCCTCGAGCGCCACGCCGATCTGCCGGAGGTTGCTCTGGCACTCGGCCCGCGCGGCGGCCTGCCGCGCCCGCTGCACCGCCGGCACGGTGAGGCCGACGAGCACCGACACGATGGCGATGACCACGAGCAGTTCGACGAGCGTGAAGCCGCGGCGGCGGGGCATGACGGGGATTCCACAGGATGGGGGCCTTCCCCGAAACCCTAGCTTTGAAATCGCCGCCGGCGGAGCACGCGGCCGGTCAGGGAGCCTTCTCGCCGCCGGGCTGCGGGGCCGGCGGGTCCGCGGGGGGTGCGGTGGTGACGATCCTGCCGAACATGTGGCCCCCCACCGCGTCGTGCGTCCAGGTGCCGGCGTAGCGGCCGCGGTCGAGCAGCACCCGCGAGGAGAACGTGCCGAGGCCGGGGATCGTGACGTCGTCGAGCGTGATCACCGGCGTCTCGCCGGCCCACTTCACCTCCACCGGCACCGGCAGGGTGACGTCGACGCTGCCGTAGCGGATCCGCGCCATCACGAGCCAGCCGTCGCCGGTGCCGATCTTCGTCGCGCCGGAGATCTCGTATTCCTCCTGCCGCGGCGCGCCCGTCTCGTCGTCGTCGCGGGTGAAGCCGCCGACGAGTCGCACGCCCTTCATCATCGCGGCGAACCGGGCGTGCCGATCCTGCGTTCCGCGCGGAGCATCGGCTCGGGGCGGCGCGGCGGGAGGCGTGCCGGCGGCCGGTGACGTCGCCTCGGCGGGCTTCCCTGCGGTTGGCTGTGTCGTGGCGGGCTGTTCTGCGGCCGCGACCGGGCGGATGCAGGCGACGAGGAGGCCCGCCGTGGCGAGGGCCGCGCGGATCGGGCGGCGCTGCGATCGGATCATGGTCGGCTCCATGCTCTCGGGGGATCGTGCTCTCGAGGGATCGCGCGCGGGGCGCGGGGCCACGGTCGGCGACGCCCCCGGCACGACGTCGTTGTACACTCTTCCCCGGGAGGCGGTGTCACCGCGGCCGCGCCGGGCCCGCGGGCTGCCGGCAGCGCGAAGGGTCACGCCATGCCCTATCTCGATTGGAACGCCACCGCACCGTTGCACCCCGCGGCGCGGCGCGCCTGGCTCGACGCCGCCGACCGTCTCTGGCACAACCCGTCGAGCCTGTACGCCACCGCCACGGCGGCCCGCGCCGCCCTCGACGAGGCCCGGGAGACGCTCGCCGAACTCATCGGTGCCGATCCCGACCGGATCGTGTTCACCGCCGGCGCCACCGAGGCCAACAACGCGCTGGCGAGGCGGGTCGCCCGCACGCTGCCCGCCGACGGTCGCGCCGCGATCTCGCCGCTGGAGCATCCGTGCGTGACGGAGCCGTTCCACGCCGCGCTGCCCGGCCGCGTGGTCGAACTGCCGGTCACCCGGCACGGCGTCGTGGAGCCCGACGCGGTCGCCGCCGCCGGCGCGGGCGTGGGGTTCGTCTCCGTGATGGCGGCGAGCAACGAGTCGGGCGGCCTCCAGCCCTGGGAGCCGATCGCGGCAACATGCCGTTCCCGCGGGATCCCCTTCCACACCGACGCCGCGCAGTGGCTCGGGCGGCTGCCGGCCGGAGAGCTCGGCCGTTGCGACTGGGTGACCGGCAGCGGCCACAAGTTCGGCGGCCCCAAGGGCACCGGCTTTCTCCTCGTGCCCCGGGGAGCCGTGGCGTTTCAGAGCGACCGCGGCGGGCCGCAGGAGCAGGGCCGCCGCGCCGGCACCGAGAACGTGGCCGGGATCGTGGCGATGGTGGCGGCGCTCGCGGCGCAGGCCGCGGAAACGGACGCCCGCCGCGCGGCGCTCGCCGCCGACCGCGACGCCGCCGAGGCCCGGCTGCTCGCGGCGCTGCCCGGCACGGTGGTGGTCGGAGGGGGCGGCCCGCGGCTCTGGAACACGCTCGCGCTGCTGCCCCCGCCGGGCCCCGCGGCCGACGACGCGCGGAAGACCGTCGCCAGGCTGGCCGCGGCGGGCGTCGAAGCCTCGACCGGCGCGGCCTGCAGCGCCGGGAGTGCCGCGGCGGCGCGGGTGGTCGTGGCGATCGGTGCCGGCCGCCTCGGCGTGGAGCCCGGGCGGCTCGGCGGGATGGTGCGGCTCTCCGGCGGCTGGGAGACGACCGCCGCCGACTGGAACGCCGCCGTGGACGCGCTCGTGGCGATCGCCCGCGGCGCGGCGGCGCTGCCCGCCGTCACGCTCGCGCCGCGGGGGTGAGCCGCGCCGCGCGCTCGAGCGCCGCCACGGTGAAGGCGAGCGGATAGATTTCCTCGTCGTACCAGAGCTTCGCGAAGTAGAGGCCGATGGGCGCGGCGTCGAAGCGGGTGCCGCCGGCCGTCCGCTCGACGAGCCAGCCGACGCCGCGTCCCGCCGCCGCCGCCGCGCGGTGCCGCAGCCCCGTATCGGGCGACTCGCGGGCGACGCGGGCGAGCGCCTCCACCGTCACGGCCGTCTCTTCGACCGACGGCGGCAGCCCCGGGCCGCCCCCCACGCCCCCGTCGGCGGCCATCGCCGCGGAGAGCCAGTCGGCGCCGCGGGCGTCGAGCGTGGCGAGTACGACCCGCGCGGTGCCGTAGGTGGGGTTCGCCTGTTCGGGGTGGTGCTGGTTGCCGAACCAGAGGGGCCGCCACGAGCCGTCGTCGAACTGCGTGGCGGCGAGATAGCGCCGGCCCGCCGCGCGCATCCGCGCCACCGCGGGCCACACGGCCGCCGCGGCGTCGGCGGCCGCCACCCGCTCCCAGGCCGCCGCCGCCTCGAGCGCGTGGGCGGTGATGTCGGGGCAGGAGGTGTCGAAGGGAAGCCGGCCCCATCCGCGGCAGAAGGTGGGGATGCCGCCGTCGCGGTTGGCGAGTCCCGCGAGCCAGGCGAGGCCGTCGGCCGCTGCGGAACGCAAGACCACGGGGAGAGGGCGATCCTCCGCCGTCTCGAGCGCCGCAAGCGCCGCCACCACGCCGCTCGTGTCGTCGGCGTCGGGCACGCCGCCCGGCAGGTCGGTCCAGGCCCAGCCACCGGGGGCGGCGCCCGTGGCCGGGTGCTCCCGCCGCCATTGCTGCCCGAGGAGCCAGCCGCGGATCCGCTCCCGGTCGGCGGCCGCGAGGTGATCCGCGAGCCTGCCGCCGGCTGCCAGCGCCTTCACCGACTGCGTCGTCGCCCAGGTGGCGAGATTCGTGTCGATCGGCCAGGAACCGTCGGCCCGCATCGAGCCCGCGAGGAAGCTCACGCCGCGGCGGGCCACCGGGTGGTCGCCGCGGCCCATGCCCGCCAGGCTCATCGTCACGAACGACGTCAGCGGCGTGGCCTCGAGGAAGCCGCCGTTGGCCGGCTGGATCGCCTCGAGCACGCGGAGCGTGCGGGCCCGCGCCGCCCGACGCACGAGCCCGAGCGGGCCGCCGCCGCCGCGGGCGTGCCGCACCTGCCCGATCGCGATCAGGGCCGGCAACGCGTAGCTCACCACCTGCATATCGACGAGCCGGAACCAGCCGCGGGGCAACGCCGCCAGCTCGAAGGGGAGCTGCGGCACGATCCGCCAGGTGGCGGGCACGCGCGGATCACCGAAGACGCCGCAGAGGGTGGCGTGGGTGAGGATCGGCACGCTGAAGGTGCGGTCGCGGCCGTAGATGCCGTCGAGCGCCGCGGCGATCGCGGTGGCGGAGAGTCCGCCGGCCCGGTCGCGGATCCAGCCGGCGGCGCGTTCGCCGGCGCGGGCGGCGGCCGTGCCCGCGCCGCCGCCCGCCGCGAGCGCCGACCAGCAGAGCAGCGTGGTCGAGAGATTCGCCGGACTCTGCGGCGTGTCGCCGAAGCCGCCGTCGGCCAGCTGCGTGGCCGCGAGCCACTCCGCGCCCGCGCGGACGCGCGCGGCGTGCGCGCGGGCGTCGACGAGCCCGAGCGCCGTGATCGCCGTCGCCGTGGACAACGCGCTCGACGAGAGCCTGCCGGTCCAGTGGCCGCCGGGGCCGCGACGGGCGAGGAGCGCCGCCGCGGCCGCCCGCCGCGTGCGGGCGAAGGCGTCGGACCCGACGATGTCCGGCGTCGGGCCCATCACACGCTCGCGTGGCCCAGCGCGACCAGGCCGTAGAAGGTGTACTCGGCGTCGGGCTCGTCGTCGGCCCAGGAGCCGTGGAACGCCCCCTCGGCCGTCCACAGCGAGTCGATGAAGTCGAGCATCCCCTCCCGCCACTGCCGCCAGGGCGCCTCGAGCGCATCGAGGGCGTGGAGCGCGACGGCGGTGGAGAGCAGATCGGGTATCGGCGCGTCGGGGGCGGCGGTGAACCCGCCGGCCGGATGACGGCGGGCGAGGATCCACTCGGCGACGCCGGCCGGCACGGGACGGCCGAGGCTGCGGAGCACGGACACGGCCGCTGCCGTGGCGGTGGTGGAGCCCTCGGGCTGGCCGCCCGCGTTGGCGAAGCCGCCGTCTCGGGCCCGCAGCCCGGCGACGCAGCCGGCGAGCGCGTCGGCCTCCGGGCCGGTCTCGGGCACGGGGGATCGCAGGTCGGCGCGGGCGTTCACGGCGAGGAAGCAGCCGTAGGCGGTGCCGCGGTCGGCGCCGCTGCGGGAGGCGTAGCCGCCGTCGGCGGTACGGTGGGCCGCGACGCCCGCGAGGAGCGTCTCGCGGCGGTCGGCCGGGAGGGCGGAGGGGGGCTGGGCGGCCCAGGCCCGCACGAGGCAGCAGCGGTGGACGAGGTCGAGCCGCTCGCCGCCGCCGAAGCCGTCGAGGAAGGCGCGGGTGCGATCCGCCCGCGGTCCCTCGGTCGGCAGCGCGTCGAGCGCCACGAGCGCGTCGAGCGCGAAGGAGGTGTAGTAGAGGTCGGGGCGGCCGCCGCGGTTGACGTAGCCGCCGTGCGGGTCGGCGAGCGACTCGATGAACGAGACGACCAGGCCGGTGGACTCGTCGAGCGTGCGCCGGGCGAGCCTGCCCACCTGCAGCAGCTGTAGCCGCTGGCTCATGCCGTCGCTGCCGTCCGCCCGGGGACGACGGCGCCCCCGCCGGCCTGCCCCGCGCCGGCCACCTTCGCCTCCTGCTCCCGGCAGTAGCCCGCGAAGGCGAGCTCGTTGAACATCTTCGCCAGCACCCGGCGCAGGAGGCCTTTGAGCGTCGCGTCGGAGAGGCCCTCGAGCGCCCGCACCGCCTGCTCCTTGTAGGCCTCGAGGAGGAGGGCCGCCTTCTCGTCGGCCTTCGCCGCGCGGATCGCCTCGCGCAGCCGCGCGGGCGTGGCGGCGGGATGGGGCCGCCCCGACGCGATCGCGGCCAGCAGCTCCCGATCCTCCCCCCGGGCCCGCTCGGCGGCGATCGCCAGCACCACGCTCGGCCGCGATTCGGCGGCGGCCCCGGGCGCGGCCCGACCGATCCCGGCGAGCGAGGCGAGCCCGGCGTCGTCGACGAGGTCGTCGAGGTCGTCCTTGATCTGGTAGGCGATGCCCACCGCCTCACTGTAGGCCCGCAGCACGTCGGCCACCTCGGCGGCGCGGCCGGCGCCGATCGCGGCGAGCTGCAGGGCCACGTCGAAGGCGGGGGACGTCTTCAGGCGGAAGATCTCGAGCACCTGCCGGCTCGCGAGCGCCGTGGGGGCGCGGCTCCAGGCCAGCTCCGCGCCCTGCCCCTGGCAGAGCAGCCGCTGGGCGCCGGCGGCCTCGCGCACCGCGGCCCGCACCTGCCCGGCGTCGAGCGGCGCCTCGGCCAGGAGGCGGTAGCCCTCGCCGATGAGCAGGTCGCCCACGTTGAGCGCGATCGGCACGCCGTGGGTGCCGCAGAGCGTCGGCTCGCCATACCGCTCGACGTCGCCGTCCTCGATGTCGTCGTGCACGAGCGAGGCCTTGTGGAAGCACTCGACGGCGACCGCGATCGCCTGGATGCGACGGGCGGCGTCGGCGCCGTCGGCCGTGTCGGCGGGGCCCGCGGCGGCGAGCGCCTCGAAGACCGCCGCGGCGAGGAACGGCCGCCAGCGCCGGCCCCCCACGGCCAGCCAGTCGCGGGCGACCTCCTCGGCGTGCCCCACGGGCGGGCCCATGAGCGCGTCGAGCGCCGGCCGCTCGAACCACGACTTCACCCGGTCGTGCAGGCCGCCGAGATCGACGCGCCGCGAGCGGTCGGCGGCCTCGAGGTGGATGTAGTCCCACACCCAGTCGACGTCCACGGCCGTGTCGATGCAGTCGTCCTGCAGGAGCGGCACCGCCACCGCGGGGATCGCCGCGGCCTGCACGTGCGGGAATGTCTTCTCGAGCACCGGCATGCAACTCACGCCGACGATCGCGTGGATCGTGCCGGTCTGCACCATCGCCATCACGAGGGCCGAGCCCTCCGCGACGAGCACCGCGTAGCCGAGCCGCTCGGCCTCCGCCTGGAAATCCTGGATCGAACAGAGGCCGCACTGCTTGCAGAGCAGGCCGAACTCGTCGAACGGGGCCGGGCAGCGATTCTCCTCGCGCAGGCACTTCGGCATGAGCAGCAGCCGCCGCTCGAAGGGCACGGCGGCCAGGGCGTCGCGCCACGATTCGTTGTTCACCACCACCGCGGCGTAGTCGAGGCAGTCGTCGCCCAGCCCCGCCGCCGCCAGGGCCTCGCGGGCGCGGCGCTTGAGTTCCTCCATGCCCAGTGGCGGCACCGCCGGCTCGACGGCCATGCCCCGCCGCACCGCGTCGCGGAGGGCGTCGCGGTCGGCCTTGGTCGCCGGGATGCCCGGCTGGGGGGGCCGCGAGCGGATCAGCGCCGGGGGCACCGCCGAGGGGAGAATCGCCAGGGAGATCGACTGCGGATCGGCTGTGGACATCGCGGGCACCTCTTCCCCCGGGGGATTTCCCGGGCTCACCAGTATGACGGCCGCCGGCCGCGGCGTCAGGTCGATCCGCCGGCGGCCCCCGCGGCGGCCCCGATCGCCGCCTGCGCCGCGGCGGCCCGCGCGGCCGCGGCCTCGGTCCGGCGCAGGATTTCCTCGGGGGACGGCAGGGCGTCGAGCACCTCGCGGGGGATCTGGGCGGCGTCGGCCAGCTTCGTCAGGCACCGCCGCCGCTCGGACAGCGCCTGCTCGGCGCTCCGCTCCCGGGAGAAGCGGGTCTTCGCGTCGGCGCTCCGCTCGCGGAGCTTCGCGTAGATGTCGCCGCCGAGGAGCGCGGAGATGTCGACCTTCATCTTCTCGCGGTGGACGTCGGCATCGGCCACCGGGCTGCCGTCGATCGGTCCGGCGTGGTACTTCGGGAACATGATCGCCACCTCCGGGCAGACCCGGGAGCAGGCGGGGCAGTTCACCTTGCAGTTGGCGGGGTTCTCCACGCGGAGCGTGCTGTCGGCGCCGACGCCGTAGACGTCGAACAGGCAGAAGCTCAGGCATTGCATGCAGTTGGTGCAGCGGGCGAGGTCGATCACCGGGAACCAGGGCTTCCAGGTGTCGGCCGTGTTGGCCGCGGGGCCCGCGGCCGCCGTGGCCGGGTCGTGGGGGCGGTTCATCCGCCGCTCGCCCCGTGCCGCCTCGACCACCGCCAGGACCTCCGCCACCGACAGGCCGCCGACGTCGCGGACGATCACACTGACGCGGCCGGTCGGATCGGCCACGTCGGGGGGGGAGCCGGCGAAGCTGCCGATGACGAGGAGCGTGTCGCCGTCGAGCGCGGCGGCGGCGCCGCCGCCGGACCGCGTGACCGCGTAGCCCCGGTCGAGCAGCGCGGCATAGAGGCGGCCGCGGTCGGCCGCGTCGGGGAGCACGGGGCCGGAGCCCTCGTAGACGACCACCCGCGGTGGCGGCGGCGGCTGGGCGATCATGACGCGGCTCCCGGGGAGGCGACGCCCGCCTGGGGGCCGGCGACCGCGGCGGCGAGCACGGCGGCGGCCGGGTCGGTGCGCATGTTGAGGATCTCGACGCCGGCCTCGGGCAGCGGCGCGTCGGCCAACGCGAAAAGCCCGCGCACCGCCCGTGGCCAGCAGGCGACGATCCGCAGGGGGCCTTCGCCGCGGGCGAGCCCGGCCATGTGCGGGTCGCGACGCGCGGCCATCTCGCAGAGGTCGGGCACCATCTCGAATCCCCGGCCGGCGGCGGCGAGGCCGGCGAGCACGTCCTCCTTCACCTCCTGCGGCACGACCTGCGCGTAGGCGCAGCGGCAGTAGAGGATCCGCACGGCGGCCGGACCGTCGGCGTCCGCGGCATGCGGCGGCACGGTCGTCGGCGGCACGGTCTTCAACGGCACGGTCTTCGCGGGCACGATGGGGGCGTCGCTCATGGGTGCGTCCGGTGCCTCGCGGGATCGGCCGGGTAGGTGCCGAAGTCGTTGAACCAGTGCCGCTTGGCGAACCGGTACATCCAGTGCCGTTCGGGGATCTCCTGGCCGGGAAGATCCTGGCTCGACCGCGGCGTCATCGCGAGCAGCTCCTGCCGCGCCGTGCCCCGCTGCGTCATGTCGCGGGCGCCGTGCCGGTCGGCGATCTCGAGGACCAGCCGCGGGTTTTCCAGCATCACGCAGCCGCGGCTGTGCGCCGCCGCCGCCTCGCGCATGTCCCGCAGAAACGCCGACTGCGTCACCTGGTCGAAAAACGACCCCTCCCCCACCTGCTCCACGGCCAACTGGATGATCGGGCAGGGCTCGATGCCCCCCGACGGCCCGACATGGTGCGTGAGGCCGACCGCCATCGGGCACAGCGCCGTGCCGTCGTGGTCGTAGTAGGCGTCGATGATCGCGATCGGCAGCCGCGCCCGCTGTTCGACGACGAACCGGCGCACGCGGACGAGCTCCTCGGGGGTGAGCGCGAGCTCGGGGGAGGCCTCGGGGCCGACCGGCCGGTAGCCGTGGTACCAGGCGTAGTGGACACCCATGTCAATGAGCCGTTCGAGCCACTCCACCGTCAGCAGGGTGTCGATGTTCGACCGGCAGAGGCTCGTGGCCACGCCCGTGATCAGCCGCGCCTCGAGGCACAGCTCGAGGCCGCGGAGCGAGCGGCCGAGCACGTCGCGGCTGCCGCGGCGGACGTCGCTGGTGGCGGCGTCCCCCTCGATGCTCACCAGTGGCGTGGCATTGCCGATCCGCTGCAGGCGGCGGGCCACGTCGGGGGTGATCAGCTGGCCGTTGGTGAAGATCTGGAAGTAGCAGTCGCGATGGGCCTCGAGCAGGTCGAGGAGCCGCGGGTGGAGGAAGGGCTCGCCGCCGAGCAGGCCGAAGAAGACGTTGCCGTGGGCCTTCGCGTCGGAGACGATCCGGTCGAGCTCCTCGAAGGGCACCATCGTGCGGGGCGCCTGCACGTCGACCCAGCAGCCCTGGCACTTCAGGTTGCAGGAGTTGATGACGGAGAGATGGAGGAACGGCGGGAAGACGACGCCGCGACGCCGGCGGGCCTTGAACCGCTCCACCGCCACGAGCCCCTTCGCGCCGAAATTCCAAGCGAACTTCCAGAGGCAGTTCGGCGCCACGCTCGAGAGCATGTGGCCGGCCATGCGGGGGAGGATCAGCGGCGGCATGCTCATGATTGCGTCTCGCCGGCGACGTCGGGCGTCGCGACCATCCGGTTCCGGAAACTAGACCCGCGTCGGCAGGCGGTGGGTGGGCACGGGGCGGCCGGGGCGGAAGTGCTCGAGGTGGAGGATTTCGACCGGGAGCTTCCCGCAGCCGCCGAGGGCGGATCGCACCGCCCGCTCGAGGACCGCCGGGTCGGCCTCGGCCCGCAGGTTCACGAGCAGCCGCCCCACGTCCACCGGCTCGGCGAGCCGGTGGGAGAGCACGGCCGTGTCGGCCGACTGCACGAGGTTCGCCGCGGCCAGTTCGTAGGGATCGCCCTCCAGGGAGAGCGTGCCCTTCAGGTGGGCGATCTCGAAGCCCTCGGCCTCGGCCGTGGCGCGGATCCGCCCGAGCACGTCGAGCAGCAGGGCGTTGCCGTCGAACTCGGCGGCTTCGTCGTCGGCCGGGCCCGCGGCGTCGGCCCCGCTCCCGCCGATCCGCACCTCGGCGTTGAGCCAGCCGAGGAGCGACTCTCCGAGGGCGTAGCGGTCGTAGTCGATCTCGGCGATGGCCGCGGCCCGCGACCGCCCCGCGAGCAGCCGCTCGAACCAGGGCTCGAGGCCGTGGCCGAGCCGGGCCGAGCACTCGAGGATCTCCGCCGTCGGGTTCACGCCCGCGATGGCCTCCCGCAGCCGGTCGAGCCGGCCGCGGTCGACCGTGTCGCTCTTGTTGACGACGACGATCTCCGCCTCCTCGAGCTGCTTGCGGTAGATGTAGGCGACGTGCTCGGAGAGCCGCGCCGACGCGAGGCCGAGCACCCGCTCGGCCCGGACCGGATCGACCACCACGCTCATGGGGGCCACGGTGAAGCGGTCGCCATGGAGCTGCTCGAGGGGCAGGCTCACCGTCGCCACGAGGTCGGTGCAGCTTCCCACCGGCTCGGCGAGGAGCACGTCGGGGGCGGTGTCGCCGACGAGGGCCTCCGCCGCCTCCACGAGCGACGTGAAGCGGCAGCAGAAGCAGCCCCCCACGATCTCCTCGACCGGCAGGCGATGCGCCTCCGCCAGCGCCGTGTCGACGAGCGCCCCGCCCTGGTCGTTGGTCACGAGCCCCACCCGCAGGCCGCGGGCGGCGAGCCATTCCGCGCAGCGGAGGATGGAGGTCGTCTTCCCCGCGCCGAGGAAGCCGCCGATCATCGCGTAGCGGACGGTGGACGGGGTCATGCATCGCCTCCCTCGCCGGCGGTGGCAGCCGCACCGGCGTCGTCACTATAGCCGCCGTGACGGCCGGCCTGCAGCCGATCGATCGTGGCGGCGAGCAGGTCGATGTAGCCGTGCACGTCGAGGTGGCCCGGGGTGGGCTCCCCGTCGACCGCGTAGAGCCAGCCGGCGCCGTAGGGATCGGAGTGGGTCAGGCAGGCCTCGGCCGTGAGCGCGTCGTTGGCCGCGGCGAAGGTGCCGTCGACCACGCAGAACAGGTCGCTGACGGCCTTGAAGCCCTCGACGGTGCCCAGCCGCGTGCCGCCGCCGACGCCCGCGCCGGCCGTCACCTCCAGCCGCATCTCGACGAGTTCGCCGAGCATCCGGGTGGCGAACTTGGTGAAGCCGACCCGCCAGAGCCGCGGGGCCGCCGCGTCGGCCGGCTCCCCGGCCGGCCGCATCCAGAAGTGGGAGGGCGCGTAGCGGCAATCCACCGGAAACCGGGCCGAAAAGTGCGCGTGCCGGAACCGGACTGTTTCCATGGCCGACATGGTAGCAGGCTCGCGGCCGCGGGGCCCGCTACGCCAGTCCCCGCGCCCGGTAGAGGAGCTGCGTGAACGCGCCGTGGGGATGCTCGTGGATCGCGAGGAGGTGGGCGAGGCCGCGACGAAGCCGGTCGGCGTCGTAGCCCATCGCGGCCAACTCCGGGATCGCCGGCCCGATGTAGTCGGCCGTGTAGTGGGTGTGCCGGGCGAGGGAATCGTCGCCGGAGCCGGTGAAGTAATGGGCGCCGACGAGACGGTTCGACACGGCGCGGAAGCCGGCCTCGACGAGGAGCGGGCCGAGCCGCCGCCCCGCGTGTGGCTGACCGTGCGCCTGAAAATGGCGGAACATCGCCTCCTCGAGATACTCCCAGTCGTCGTCGCCGGGCCAGACGTGATACGACTCGTACTCCGTCTCGTTGATCGTGATCGTGCCGCCCGGGCGGAGCACGCGACGGATCTCGCGGAGGATCGGCTCGATCACCGGCACGTGCTCCACGAACCACATGAGGTAGGCGTGGTCGAAGCTGCCGTCGGGCCAGGGCAGCCGGCCGGCGTCGCCCACGCGCAGGTCGGCCACGCACCCCAGCGTCGCGAGGTGGCGGGCGGCGGCCTCGATCTGCCGCGGCTCCCGGTCGATCCCCGCCAGCCGCAGCCCCGGGTGGGCGGCGGCGATCACGCCGAGCACCGCCCCCGCGCCGCAGCCGACGTCGAGGAGCCGCTCGCCGGCGGCGTAGGGCAGGTCGGGCAGGATCAGCGTGTCGCGCCAGTAGGCGGCCTGCTCGACGAGCCGCGCCTGCTCCTCGGGCGAGTAGCCGTGGAGGTAGCGACGATCGGCCGCGGGCTCGTGCATCGGGGGCGTGCCTCCGGGGAACGTCCGCGCGGCGATCAGGCCAGCTGCCGCACGCGGTCGCGATGCTCGCGGAACCAGGCGTAGGTGTCGGCGAGGCCCGCCTCGAGCGGGATCGTCGGCCGCCAGCCGAGGGCCATCAGCCGCGCGCTGTCCATCAGCTTCCGCGGCGTGCCGTCGGGCTTGGTGGCGTCCCAGCGGATCGCGCCCCGGTGGCCCACCGTGCGTTGCACCAGGTGGGCGAGGTCCTTGATCGTCACGTCGGAACCGCAGCCGACGTTGTAGAGATCCTCCGCGAGGCCATGCTCGAGCGCGAAGACCACCGCCGCCGCCAGGTCGTCGACGTGGAGGAACTCGCGGAAGGGGGCCCCCGAGCCCCACAGCGTCACGTCGGCGTGGCCCGCGTCGCGAGCCTCGTCAAACTTCCGCATCATCGCCGGGAGCACGTGCGAACTCTGCAGGTCGAAGTTGTCGTTGGGGCCGTAGAGGTTCGTCGGCATCAGGCTCACCGCGTCGAGGCCGTGCTGCTTCCGCGCGGCGCGGCAGGCCATCACGCCCGAGATCTTGGCGATCGCATACCACTGGTTCGTCGGCTCGAGCGGCCCCGTGAGGAGATGCTCCTCCCGCATCGGCTGCGGCGCCAGCTTGGGGTAGATGCACGAGCTTCCGAGGAACACGAACTTCCCCACGCGGTGGGCCAGCGCCGCCCGCAGGAGGTTGTTCTGGATGAGCATGTTCGTCATCAGGAAGTCGTAGGGGAGCGAGTCGTTGGCGAGGATGCCCCCGACCTTGGCCGCGGCATCCACCACGGCCCCGATCCGGCGCGACCGGAAAAACGCCGACACCGCCTCCCAGTCGGCGAGGTCGAGCTCCTGCCGCGGCGCGGTGACGATGTCCGTGTAGCCCCGCACGCGCAGCGTCCGCACGACGGCGCTGCCGACCATGCCGTTGTGTCCGGCGACGAAGATGCTCGTGTGAGGGTCGATCATGGTGGCGGTGGCTCCGAGGCGGCGCGGGGAGGAGAACTGCGCGTCACTCGTCGCCGGAATCCCGGTCTTCGTGTCGGTCGTCGTCGTGTTCTTGGTGGTGGTGATCTTCGTTGTAGTGTTCGCCATCCGGTTCGGCGATCAAGCCGCCGGCGGTTTCCGCGGCATCCGCTCCACGGGCGGGCCGGGCCGGCCGCGGTCCGCGCGGCCCGCGGTGCGGCGCCCGCAGCCGCTCGAGCAGCCGGCGCATGTCGGCCGGCAGGGGGCTCGTGAACGACAGGTCCAGGCCGCTCGCCGGATGCACGAACCCCAGTTCGGCCGCGTGGAGCATCACCCGCCGGGCGGCCGTGCCGTCCGTCGCCCGCGTGCCCCGCGGCGGCGTGTAGACCCGCTCGCCGCAGACGGGGTGGCCGATCTCGGAGAGGTGGATGCGGATCTGGTGGGTGCGGCCGGTCTCGAGCCGGCATTCGACGAGCGTGTAGGCGTCGCCGAAGTGCTCGAGCGGACGGACGTGCGTGACCGCCCGCTTGCCCTCCTCGGTGGCGGAGCTGCCCCGCCGGCCGTCGCCCCGGTCGCGGACGAGATTCGTCTGGATCGTGCCCGCCCCCACCCGGCCCACGCACAGCGCGAGGTAGCGGCGGTGCGTCGTGTGCGCGCGGAACTGTTCGGCGAGGATCCGCTCGGCCGGCACCGTGCGGGCGAACACGACCAGCCCGCTCGTCTCGCGGTCGATGCGGTGCACGGGCCGCACCGGCGGCTGGCGGGAAGGCCCGGAACCCCGCCGCCCGGCCGGCGGACGGGACGACTGCCGCCGCGCGATCACGCCGGGCACGAGCTCGTCGAGCGTGGGCTGCACCTGCCGCCGCCGCGACGGCCAGCCGAGTTCCTCCGTGTGCCGCGTGGTGGTGATGCCGCTCGGCTTGTCCACGACGACCACGTCGCGGTCGACGTGCACGATCCGCACGTCGTCGGCCTTCGGCGGCGGGGCGGCGGCGGCGGCGAGCACCTTCACCACCTCGCCGGCCTTCAGCCGCCGCGCGGCGTCGGTGCAGATGTTGCCGTGGATCATCACGTGCCGCGACCGCACGAGCCGCTGCACCCGCGACCAGGAGGCCGCGGCCTCCTGCGGGCCGCGCAGCCGCGGCCGCAGGAACGCCCCGAGCGTGCTGCCGGCGTCGGCGTCGGTGACATGATGGACGGTGCCGTCGGACGGCTTCATGGCGGCGTGATGGCGGACGTGGCTGGCGGGCCGCGGGGCGGAAGGGCGGAGGTTCCCCCGGAGGATACCACTGCGGCGGGAACGTTCGGCGCCGCGCCGCCGAATCGCCGCGCGGACGGCCGCGGGGGCGTGCGGGCGGGGAAATGGCGTCGCGCCGGCGGGCGGCGGATCGTTTCCGCCGGAATCCTCTCGAATCGGGGCCGCCGGCTTGACCGGGTTTTGCCCGGTTTTAGACTCTTTCGGGCGGCCTCGTTCCGGCCGGGCTCCCCTTCGCCTTCCGCCGGCATCGCTCCACGAGGACCCCCTTCCGTGCCCTGCACCTGCGTCATCGGCCTGCAGTGGGGCGACGAGGCCAAAGGCAAGCTCGTCGACATCCTCACGGAGCAGCACGACATCGTCGTGCGCTACCAAGGGGGGGCCAACGCGGGGCACACCGTCGTCTCCAACGGTCAGACCTGGAAGCTGTCGCTGATCCCCAGCGGCATCCTCCGCGACGACGTGGCCTGCGTGATCACCGGCGGCGTGGCGCTCGATCCGGCGAGCGTGATCCGCGAGATCGACGGGCTCGAATCCCGCGGCGTGACCGTGGCCGGCAAGCTCCGCATCAGCGACCGCGCCCACCTCGTCTTTCCCTGGCACGTGGCCGAGGATCGCGTGCTCGACGGAAGCATCTCCGGCGGCGAGGCGATCGGCACCACCGGCCGCGGCATCGGCCCCTGCTACCGCGACAAGGTGGGGCGGGCGCTGGCCATCCGCCTCGGCGACCTCTACCGCGACGACATCGCGGCCCGGCTCGAGCATGTCGTCGCCATCAAGAACCGTCTGCTCGCCGGCTGGCAGGACGGCACGGGCCGTCCGTACGAGCCGCTCGACGCCGCCACGGTGCGGGCCGACACGATGCGGCACGCCGAACGGCTGCGGCCGTTCGTCGCCGACACGACCGCCTTCCTGCTCGACGCCGTCGAGGCGGGGAGCCGGGTGCTCTTCGAGGGGGCGCAAGGAGCCTTGCTCGACATCGACCACGGCACGTTTCCCTACGTCACGAGCAGCAATTCCTCCGGCGTCGGCGTGGCGAGCGGGTCGGGCGTGCCCGGCCGCTGGGTCGACCGCGTGATCGGCGTCGTGAAGGCCTACTCGACGCGGGTCGGCGGGGGGCCGATGCCCACCGAGCAGCCCAACGAGATCGGCGGCCACCTGCGCGAGCGGGGCCGGGAGTACGGCACCGTGACGATGCGGCCGCGCCGGTGCGGCTGGTTCGACGCCGTGGCGGCCCGCTATACGGCGCGGCTCTCGGGGGTCGACGAACTCGCGGTGATGCTGCTCGACGTGCCGGGGGGGCTCGAGGAGCTGAAGATCTGCACGGCCTACATGGTGGACGGCCGGCGCACCGAAACCTTCCCCAGCCATGTGGACGACATCCGCCGGGCGGTGCCGGTGTATGAATCGGTGCCGGGGTGGCCCGGCGAACTCGCCGCCTGCCGTGCCTACGACGACCTGCCGGCCGCCGCGAGAGGGTATCTTGCGAGAATCGGTGAGCTGCTCGGCCGGCCGGTGACGATCGTCTCCGTCGGACCGGATCGCGAGCAGACGATCCTCCGCGACCGCTCCGCCCCCGGGCACCCAGCATGGCCACGACCCCAGCTCAGCACGCCCGCGGGCGCGTGACGCCGCCGGACGACGCGTCGGCGCCGCAGCCACGGCAGGCGGTGCCGGCCGACGACCGCCGGCCGCGGCACGTCGCCATCATCATGGACGGCAACGGCCGCTGGGCCGTGCAGCGTGGGCTGCCCCGCATCGAGGGGCATCGCCGCGGCGTCGCGAGCGTGCGGCGGATCACCGAATACTGCGCGCGGATCGGCATCGAGCAGCTCACGCTCTATTGCCTCTCGAGCGAGAACTGGCGCCGGCCCGCGCCGGAGCTGCGGTTTCTCATGCACCTCCTCGAGCAGTACATGATCGAGGAGCGGTCGCTCCTGATGCGGGCCCGCATCCGCGTGGCGATGATCGGCCGGCGCGAGGGGCTGCCGGCCTCCACGCTCGCCGAGCTCGACCGCACCGTGGGCATGTGCGCGGCCAACGACGGGATGCGGCTGTGCCTGGCGATCAACTACGGATCGCGGGCGGAGATCGCGGCCGCGGTGCGGTCGGTGGCCCGCGACGTCCAAGCCGGGCGGATCGACCCGGAGGAGATCGACGAGGAACTCGTCGGCGCGCGGCTCGACACGGCCGGCATGCCCGACCCCGACCTGCTCATCCGCACGGCGGGCGAGATGCGGGTGAGCAACTTCCTCCTCTGGCAGATCAGCTACGCGGAGCTGTTCGTGACGCCCGTGCCGTGGCCCGACTTCTCCGAGCCGCACCTCGACGAGGCGATCGCGGCCTACGCGGCCCGCGACCGCCGTTTCGGAGGGCTCGGTCCATCGTGAACCCGCCCGACGAGCCCGCGTCGGTGACGGCGGCCCCACGCGGCGGCATCCCCGCGGCGTTCGCCTCCCGCGCGATCTCCGCCGTCGCGATCACGGCGACGTTCGCGGCGCTCGCCTGGGCGGACGCCGTCGGGCTCGGCGACGCGCCGCCGGCATGGTGGCTGCTGCCGCTGGCCGTGGCCTGCTCCGTCGGTGGCGTGACCGAACTCGCGGCGCTGTTCGCGCGGCGCGGGATCACGCTGCCGACGTGGCTTTTGAGGCCGGCGGTCGTGGGCGTCGTGCTCTCGGTGGCCGAGGCGGATCTGTTGTACCGCGACTTTCCGCCGGACGCGGAGCGGAGGATGGCGTGGCCGGTGGCGGCGGTCGCGCTCGCGGTCATCGGCCTTTGCAGCATCGAGATCGCCCGTTACCGCCCCGGCGGGGGTGCGCTCGAGCGGCTGGCGGCGGGAAGCTTCGCGGTCGTGTTCGTCGGACTGCCGCTGGCCTTCATCGTGGGCCTGCGGCTGCTCGTCCCGCAGTACGCGGGGCCGGTGGCCGCGGCCGACTGGTGGGAGTGGTATTCCGGCGGATGGTATTCCCGCGGCGCCGGCCGCATGCTGCCGCTCGTGAGTCTCGTCGCCGTGGTCAAGGCGGGCGACATCGCAGCGTACCTCGTCGGCTCCGCCTGCGGTCGGCACCCGCTGACGCCGGCGCTCTCGCCCGGCAAGACCTGGGAGGGCGCGGCGGCGTCGCTGGCGGGGTCGCTCGCGGCCGCGTGGATCGTGCTCGAGTGGTGTCGGGCGGGCTGGCAGACCGGGCCATGGGGGGGCTGGCTCGCGTTCGGGCTCCTCGTGGGGCTCGCGGCGATCCTCGGCGACCTCGC
>Ga0209189_1000563_pt1 | contig 30621 bp, 35 predicted proteins | sample C_130820_EF_Meta_FD_187308 | JGI IMG/M metagenome (GOLD analysis project Ga0209189, IMG submission 187308) | Freshwater microbial communities from Lake Croche, Canada to study carbon cycling - C_130820_EF_MetaG (SPAdes) (version 3) | ecosystem: Environmental > Aquatic > Freshwater > Lake... | reverse complement strand
TCCGCAGGTGGATGAAATCTTGGCCAAGGCCACGCCCACCTCGACCACGTTCCCGCTACCCGACGCACTCGGGAGCACGATAGCGGTGACCGACCAGAGCGGCGCGCTGATGGAGCGGGTGTATTACTCGGATGCGTTCGGCACGCCCACGTTCAAGAACGGCAGCGGCGCCACGCTGGCAGGGACGACCACGGGGACAAGGTTCCTGTTCACTGGCCGCGAGTGGCTATCGCAGTTCGGCCTCTATGACTATCGCAATCGCACCTACTCGGCGAAGTTGGGGAGGTTTTTGCAGGCGGATCCGATTGGGTTCAGGGCGAAAGATATTAACTTGTATCGGTATGTAGGCAATAGTCCGGTGAACCTGATCGATCCTTTGGGGCTATCCGATTCTTGGCCATGGTCTAATTGGGATTATAATCCTGCGCAAGCTTATATTCATGCTTTTTATGACATTGGAGCTGGAATCTCTGAAGCCGGAATTGCAGCACTTGAGGCGCTCGAAGCAGCGGAAAAGGCGAGACTTAAGCGACAGGATGAGCTTGATGCAATCTGTCCTGAATCTGATTCTGTTCCAACTACAGCTGGAGGTGCTGTTAATGAAGCCATGCCTGCCGTTGCCAATGCAGCGGCAAAAGCTGCAACAGGAATTCCAGGGACATCATTTACTGGCCCAGCTTCCGCCCCAACAACCACTGCTGACTTTATTGGAACCGCAGCACAAGGGGCGGTAATTGGGCTGGGCACGCGATAAAATTATGAACTCCATATTCTTGGGTGCGACTGATAATCAAACGGCACGCCGCCTAGGAAGGCAGGCCATGTGGTTTGCGGCTATTGGTTTAATTCTGACCGCCATAACAATTCCAGCGCAAATCGGATTAGTCATGCCGGAGTCTTTTAGTTGGAATATGTTTGTAGGCGCAGCAGCACTAGCTGGGGTTGCTTGGGCATGGTCTCTTTGTTTGCTTTCTCGATCTCGAGGGTATCATGCGCTTTGGGGATTAATATTACTTATTCCCGTTTTTATCTTATTTTATCCGTGGTTTTTTCCTAATAAACTTAAAAACAAGATTTGATACTAGAAAACTGGGGGAGCAGATGGAATGAAATCCTTTTGCAGCCTTGCTCTGTGGTCAATTTGAGCTTTTAGGAAAGTGTCGTGTCATTTTTTTCATTTTGATGCAAAAAAGCTTCTGAGTATTGAGAAAATATTTTTCACAATATGCTGGGCGCATTTGATTACACCTATGTGGGCGGGACGCGGCGCTTGGCCGGGATGGCTGGGCCGAACGGGCTTGCGGCGGCATTTTCGTATTTGCCGAATGGGCAGGATCGGCGGTTGGCGGGGATCGCGCACACGGGGCCGGGCGGGGTGGCGGTGAGTGCGTTTGGGTATGGGTATGATGCGGGCGGGAGCATTATGCGGTGGACACAGAGCCAGCCGTTTCATACGGTGGAGCCGATGAGTGCTTGGACGATCGAGCAGGATGCGGCGGATCAACTCACGGGAGTGAGTGTGGAAGGGCGTGCTGCGGGGCGGCAGGTGTTTTCGTATGACCTGGCGGGGAATCGCCTCACGGCGCAAAGTGGGAATGCCACAAGCACGACGGCCTACAATGCGCTGAACCAGATCACGGGGATCTCGGGCGGGGGGCGGCTGCGATTTAGCGGGACGACAAGCGAGGCGGCGCATGTGAGCGTGCAGGGCCGCGCGGCGCGGATGCTCGATGCCAAGACCTTCACGGCGGATGCCGAGGTGGTGCCGGGCGTGAACACGATCCCGGTGGTGGCGACCGACGGGAATGGCAACCGCCGGACGAACAATTACCAAGTGACGGTGCCGGGCGGTTGGACGCGAGCGTTTGTGTATGATGGAAACGGCAACCTCGCCACAGGCGGCGGCTGGACCTACACGCACAATGGCAACAACCGCCTGGTCGGCGTGAGTGGTCCTGCGACAGCCAGCTTCGGTCGCGACGGACGCAACCGGGACGTGAAGCGCACGATCAACGGGGTGACGACCTACCTGATCTATGATGGGTGGAATCTCATCGCGGAGTATAACGGTGCCGGTGTCCTCACCACCCAATACATCCACGGTCCGCAGGTGGATGAAATCTTGGCCAAGGCCACGCCCACCTCGACCACGTTCCCGCTACCCGACGCACTCGGGAGCACGATAGCGGTGACCGACCAGAGCGGCGCGCTGATGGAGCGGGTGTATTACACCGATGCGTTCGGCACGCCCACGTTCAAGAACGGCAGCGGCGCCACGCTGGCAGGGACGACCACGGGGACAAGGTTCCTCTTCACCGGCCGCGAGTGGCTATCGCAGTTCGGCCTCTATGACTATCGCAATCGCACCTACTCGGCGGCGTTTGGGAGGTTTGTTGAGAAAGATCCGATTGGGTTCAGAGCGGGGGATCTGAACTTGTATCGGTATGTCTCAAATAATCCCGTTAACCTTACCGACCCGCTAGGGTTGTGGACCGTTCAGGTCGGCGTTTCGGTTTCTGGTTTATTTGGTGTGGCTGCCGGCAGTGTTTTTGGAGGTCTCGCCTTTGATAGTAATGGTGGATTCGGAAGTTATTGGGGATTTGGCGCGGGCGCAGGGGGAGGAGCTGACGCGTTCGGTGGAGTAAGTTTTGGAGCTTCTAATGGAGATTGCATTGAAGACCTTGGCGGCCCATTTTTAAATGGCAGCGCTGATTTGGGGGCTGGAGCCGGAGCTTCTTTGGATGCCTTTTCTGGTCTAGGCAGTAAAGATCAACCTATTGTGGGCGGAGGGGTATCATTGGGGGTTGGTGCAGGGGCCGGGTTCTCGGTGGGGCCAACAATTACAAATGTTAACCGGATATGGTAAATTGGTTAAAAGTATTTACAGTGTTTTTGCTGTTGCTGTTTTTCACGGCGTTGGGACTGGCCATTCATAATGATATTAGTTACTCGAAAATAATGCCCAAGGCGCCAAATGCAGCAACCGGGCAGACGAATCAGATTAGCGTAAATCATGGTCACATCGTTTTTGTTAGCGATGCTGAATTGAGGTGCCGCCATTTAATTCAAACTTTTAGCGTGATTAGTATATGTGGTTTTGGTTTGGCCGTATTTTTTAACATGAAATATCAACTGTTTCGCTCGAAGTGATCGGATGTGCTTTGGCGAAAAGCTCGCACTCATGCAGCAATGAAAAATCTCTTTATAGCACTCGGCGTGATTTTCCTCGTAATTGTCATCGTGGTAATAGGCGTTGTCGGTTTTATCGCTTACAGCGGCTCGAAACTCGACACTTCAAGCAAGGCATATGTGGATGAAAGCGTTCCTCAAATCGTGTCAACGTGGTCTGCCAAAAATCTGTTAGACCGCGCCAGCCCGGAATTGCTACATGCCGCCTCACCAGAGCAGATTGAGGGTGAGTGTTTAAGGGGTCGGGCATTAATTCTTGACATGATTCCAATCACTGATAGCCTATTTGCTGTTGCTTTCGAACAAATCTAACCTCTTTTAACTCGCTTTCTGCACCATAGACAAATGTCAATAATTTATGCCTGACCCCTCTGGCAGCACCGATGCGTTCGGCACGCCCACGTTCAAGAACGGCAGCGGCGCCACGCTGGCAGGGACGACCACGGGGACAAGGTTCCTCTTCACCGGCCGCGAATGGCTATCGCAGTTCGGCCTCTATGACTATCGCAATCGCACCTACTCGGCGGCGTTTGGGAGGTTTGTTGAGAAAGATCCGATTGGGTTCAGAGCGGGGGATCTGAACTTGTATCGGTATGTCGCCAATAATCCGATTAACGCCGTTGATCCGCTGGGGTTGGATGCATGGACAATAGGTCCGATCTCATTTCCGGGTCCCGGCCCCAACATACCGGGACAATGGGATCATGAAGCCGAACATCGCAGACAGTTTTGGGATGGGAGACGATTTACGGAGCCTGCGTGGAAACTCGAACAAGAGGCATTCCAAGCACAAGCCGACGCCCTAAAGAAACAAATCGACGATACTAAAAGTAAAGGCGGTTGTCCTTCAAATGAGCTTCAGTCGGCATATGAAGATGCTAAATGGGGTGCCACGGAAGATGGAGCGAAGGCCTATCAAGACCAAGTAGATCAACTTAATCCCGTGCGGAATGCTATAAAAAGCATGAACGAGAATTTTTTCGACAGGACTGCTTTAGGATCGGATTGATAATGAAAAAGGCAGCATTAAGCGCAGTAGTTGTGGTGCTTGCTTTGATTGAAATAGCTCTAGTCTTGGGCTTATTCAGTCCAATTTATTCGTATACTAACTTGGTAAGTGCTTCTCGTGAGATGCAGAGAGAAGGGGGGAATAAAAACTTGGATGCCTTAAATAAGGAAAAACATAAAATTATTGTGATAAAAACAGGCATCTATTCCGTTATCATAGTTGCAATTATTTGTAATTTTCTATTACTGAAAAAAGTTTCAAACGTTCTGAAAATAGAAAATGGGAAGGCAAAAAAGGTCGGGCCTATAATTTAAATGTTCTGCCGGTGGTGATGCCCGCACAAAAGCCCACAACTCCGATGCGCCGCAGTGTCACGGCTCGTCAAAGGGGTCGGGCATTAATTATTGACATGATTTCTTTTACGCGGCGGCGTTTTCGTATTTGCCGAATGGGCAGGACCGGCGGTTGGCGGGGATCGCGCACACGGGGCCGAGCGGGGTGGCGGTGAGTGCGTTCGGGTATGGATGTGATGCGGGCGGGAGTATTATGCGGTGGACACAGAGCCAGCCGTTTCATACGGTGGAGCCAATGAGTGCTTGGACGATCGAGCAGGATGCGGCGGACCAACTCACGGGAGTGAGTGTGGAAGGGCGTGCTGCGGGGCGGCAGGTGTTTTCGTATGACCTGGCGGGGAACCGGCTCACGGCGCAAAGTGGGAATGCCACAAGCACGACGGCCTACAATGCGCTGAACCAGATCACGGGAATTTCGGGCGGGGGGCGGCTGCGATTTAGCGGAACGACAAGCGAGGCGGCGCATGTGAGCGTGCAGGGACGCGCGGCGCGGATGCTGGATGCGACGACCTTCACGGCGGATGCGGAGGTGGTGCCAAGCGTGAACACGATCCCGGTGGTGGCGACCGACGGGAATGGGAACCGCCGGACGAACAATTACCAAGTGACGGTGCCGGGCGGGGCGACGCGGGCGTTTGTGTATGATGGGAATGGGAACCTCTTGGATGACGGGGAGCGGACCTACCAGTGGGATGCGAAGAATCGGTTGCGCCCGGAACTATGATCGCAGCAGGCTGGCCCGGAGGTCACTACGGCGGAGCTCAGGGACACACTGGCATTTATGCAGGAGTGATTAACGGACAGCATTCAATGTTTGCACAGAATAGTCCAATAGGTTCTTCATTCAACATAGAGCCGATTAATCCCGAAGCATACTCCGAAGTAAGGTCAAAAGTTCCTTACGATAAAAGCCCGTCTCAGTGTTCAACTCCCTGCGATTGAAGTGGAATACCTCCGCACAATTAAGGTGGCGCTGATTTGTGGGTTGGCCATCACTGTTGTAACACTTTCGGGCTGCGCAAATCGGCAATGGCTTACCGACTCCAAAATTGGTGCTGAAAAAAGAACGCCGGAGGAGATTATTGAACTGCTTGGGCCTCCGGCGAAGATCGACCAAGATCAGCGAGTTCCTCTACACAAAGGAAAAGCTCAAGAATACCGATACTTCGTTGTGGACCGCTCTGGTGAAGTGCAGTTTAGACGATATTTTTATGATGGGCCTAGGTGGCTGACCGCAAGTCTTCCGTATTCAATAAGTGATGAATCGCGTGTGTTTCGGGTGATTGACCCAAGAGAGAATGCCTATCAGCAAGAGCTGAGCGAATTGTTCAAAGCTCGACCTGATTTGCGACCGTAACCGCGCGACTCTCAGCGACCCCAACTGTGGCGTCATCGTCTACAGCTACACCGCGCGCAACCAAGTGGCCTCCATCGTAGCCGACGGCCCGCCGCCGCTGGTCGCCCAGTAGATTGCCATCGAGCCCTGGCTATGTATTTTGAGGTTCTATGAAAAAATCATTTCTCCTCCTTCTCGCACTCGCCACATGGGTCCACGCTGACGCCGAAATCGGCAAACCCGCTCCCGCATTCACCCTTCCGACCTGCGAGTCGAAGTCGGTGTCCCTCTCCGACTACAAAGGCAAAGTCGTTGTGCTCGAGTGGACCAACTATGGCTGCCCCTTCGTCATGAAGCACTACGGTTCCGGCAACATGCAGAAACTCCAAGCGGATGCTGCCGCGAAGGGCGTCGTTTGGCTTTCGATCTGCTCGTCCGCACCGGGAAAACAAGGCCATGCCTCACCCGCCGATGCCAACAAGGCCTGCGCCGAAAAAAACTCCGCCGCCACAGCCTACCTCATCGACGAGTCGGGAGCGACCGGACACGCCTATGGAGCCAAGCGCACACCCGAGATGTATGTCATCAATGCCGACGGCATCCTCGTTTACCACGGGGCGATTGATGACAAAAAATCCGCCGACCCTGCGGACATCGCGTTGGCAAAAAACTATGTCGCTGCAGCCATCGATGAAACACTCGCAGGCAAGCCAGTCAGCAACCCTGAAACCGAGGCCTACGGCTGCTCCATCAAATACGGGAACTGAGGTTCGAGCGCCCAACGGGCAAACCGTCATGCATTCCCCAACCATGCTGCGCTGGATTTTGTTGGCCCTTTTTTCCTTCGCGGCTTTTGGTTTTTCCGCTCCTGAGTCGAATACTGGGCAAACCAATCAGGCAATTACCAACGGAAACGCCACAGCGGTCTCGCCCACCCATACGCCGCTACCGAATGTCGATGAAGAGGAGGAGCAGGAAATTCGCAGGAACCATAATTTTCTCGGAGAACCCGCGAGATCAGGTGCTGCTGCTCAAACGAGGATGATCATTGGCCAAGAGGTTCCCATAGCCACACAATACGCTGCGCCACGCATCACTCCACAGGCTGACGGCGGCTATGTTGTCCAACCTGCAATTCCAACTGCCTTTGAGACGCGACGAACAGGCATGACGATTGATGGCAGGGGATTCGAGCAAACAGAGATCGAGGGTTTTATCGACTACGGATCACCGATACGCACGGCTGTGCCCCTCTACAACGAGGAGGGCGAAATAATCGGAACAGCCATCCAAGACTACCCCAACCCCATTCTTCAACCGGTCTTCATAACGATCCGTAAGGAGTGATCCTTTTTCAAAAAGGAACTTCGAAGCTCAAATTTGAACTTTGCAGCGGCTGGAAAGGGACTTTTCAGAGGCTGCAGGCCGTATCGATGGCCTCAAGCTCGTCGGGAGTGATGTGTGTTTTTTCTAGAGCGGCTATATTTTCTTGAATCTGCTTGAGGCTGCTAGCTCCGATGAGAACGGATGTGACGGATGGGCGGGCGAGCACCCATGCTAGGGCGAGTTGCGCGAGAGTCTGACCCCGATTCGTAGCGATCTCGGCGAGAGCGCGAACGCGTTGCATTTTTTCTTCGGTGACCTGGTCTGGCTTTAAAAATCCATGGGGTTTGCTGGCTCTGGATCCGTCTTCGATTCCGTTCAGATAGCGGCTTGTGAGAAGCCCCTGTGCGAGCGGGCAGTATGCGATGCAACCGGCGCCCACATCGAGTAGGACATCTGAGAGCCCGTCCTCTACCCAACGGTTGAATAAATTATACTGGGGCTGGTGGATGAGGAGTGGAACACCGGCGGATGCGAGGAGATCGGCGGCGCGGCGAGTCATGTCGGCGGGATAGCTTGAAACGCCTGCATAAAGGGCCTTGCCTGAGCGCACGGCTTGCACAAGAGCGCTGACAGTCTCCTCTAGCGGAGTTTCCTTGTCGGGACGGTGACTGTAAAAAATATCCACGTAATCGAGCCCGAGGCGCTTGAGACTTTGGTCCAAGCTGGCGAGCAGGTATTTCCGAGATCCCCACTCACCGTGCGGCCCCGGCCACATGCGATAGCCAGCTTTGGTCGAGACAACGAGCTCATCACGATGTGCGCACAGGTCGTTTTTTAAAATTCGTCCGAATGTCTCCTCGGCACTTCCGGGCACGGGGCCGTAGTTATTCGCAAGGTCGAAGTGCGTGATGCCGAGGTCAAACGAACCGAGGATCATTTCCCGGCCATTTTCAAAGACATCAACACTGCCAAAGTTGTGCCACAGACCGAGCGAGATGGCAGGCAGGAGGAGGCCACTGCGCCCACAGCGGCGGTATGTCATGTGGTCGTATCGGGTAGCGGATGGAATATGGGACATCATAGTGTTTTCTCAAAAAGGCCCCACTCGCGATCTGGCTCGCCGCCGACGATTTGGCAGACGTCGATGATTTCGGCATTGGTGTCTTCGAGCCAGCCGAGCGTGGCGTGGGTGTGGTGTTTTTTGGCTTCGGAAAATTGCTCGTGCACAAGCCACGCATGGAGACCCCTGTCGCGGAATTCCGGAACAACGCCCAGCACGGTCTGGCGGCATCTTTTGATCTTCCGGGTTTTCATCAGGAAAAAAATATGGATCAACCGCAACCAGTGGGGGGTGTTTTTCGCAGCAGCGAGGATTTCGTTAAAGTTCGGCAGAGTGATGGCAACCCCTGCATCGCGGCCCTGGGATTCGCCGATGAGGAGGAGGCGGGGATCGGCGATAGCGCGAATATCTTCGGCTGAATCGAGCAAATCTTCCATACCGATTGGAACAAATCCCCAGTTTCTCTCAAGCGTGGCATTGTAAACTTCGCGAACGATTTTCAATTCCTCATTAAGGTGCTTGAGCTGAAAAGGGCGGGTGGTGAGATTGGCGCGTTTTTTCAAGCGCTCGACGATTCGCAAAAACCTCTCAGGCGGATTCCGAAGGTGAAGCGGGAGGTCTAGAACATAGAGGGTGCGGACTTTTTTGAAGCCGAGATTCTCAACCAAGCTGGGGTAGTAGGAAGGATTCCATGGCAAGCCAATGACGGGCTGTTTTTCGAATCCATTCATGAGGATTCCGCAGTCGTCGTTGATGCTGGGGTTGTAGGGACCTCGTATGGTCTCCAGCCCCGCGTCGCGCAGCACCTCGGCGGCTTTTGCAAAGAGTGCTTGAAAGACTGCAGGCTCGTTCACACAGTCGAAAAAACCGAAGAATCCGGTTTTGTCCTTGTGGTATTGGTTGTGCGATCGGTTCACGATAGCCGCAATGCGGCCAATGGGACGTCCACCGCGCTCGGCGATGAACGCCGTGATGGAGCCGTGGCGGCGCTGGAAGGTCGAGTCCGGCGCGAGAAACTTCGCGACGCTACCGGGAAACGGCGGGACGTAGGCCGGATTCGTTTTGTGAATGATTTCCGCCGTTCTCTCGAACCGCTTCCTCTGCGACGGAGTCTGGCAAACGAAAATCGAAAATGTTTTTGCGGCGTCCTGGATTGACATAGGCAGGGTCATCAAAAGTTCCCAACTCGCGGGCGAGTTTTTCAAAAATTTCCAACACACGGTCAAGGTCGTTATCCGTGTGGGTGGCCATGAAGCTCGTTCGAACGATCGCCTCGCCATAGCGCACAGCTGGATAGATGGCTGGCGTGGCAAAGATTCCTTCCTCGAAAAGGCGCTGTGTGAAGACGAAGGCCTTGGCCTCGCTGCCGATGAGAATTGGCACGATGGGCGTCTTGGTTTCGCCGATATTGAATCCGATACGCTTGAAACCCTCGTGCATCTTGCGGGTGTTCCGCCAAAGTTGTTCGATGCGCCATGGCTCCTGCTGCATGAGCTCGAGCGATTTTTTCACTCCGCCAACGACCGCAGGAGCGAGCGCAGCTGTAAAAATTAAGCACCGGGCACGGTGTTTTAAATACTCGACCATCTGAGCATTTCCGGCAACAAAACCACCCATGGAGCCAAGGGATTTCGAGAAGGTGCCCATGGTGATATCCACCTGATCCTGAAGCCCAAAGTGATTCGCTGTTCCGCGACCCTGATGGCCAAGGACGCCAAGCGAGTGGGCCTCGTCCACATAAACAAAGGCCCCATGACGCTTAGCCGCAGGAATGATTTCAGGCAGGTTGGCGATATCGCCCGACATGCTGAAAACGCCATCCAGGATGACCAAGCGACCAGACTCGTCCTGCACGCGCTTGAGACGATTTTCCAAGGAGGTGGCGGAGTTGTGGCGGAAGGGGATAAGCTTAGCGGGAGCAAACTGGCAGCCATCAATGATGCTGGCGTGGTTCTCGCGGTCGCAGAGGATGGAGTCTCCCTCCTCTGTGAGCGCGATCAGAGCACCTTGGTTGGCAAAAAAACCGGTTGAAAAAAGAATAGCCGCTTCGCAGCCAATAAAATCCGCAATAGCTTCTTCAAGATCTACATGCAGCTTGATCGTTCCATTCAAGAGGCGCGAACCGGTGCAACCGGCGCCATAGAGCCGTGTCGCATCGCAAGCCGCCTCAACCACGCGAGGGTCCTGAGCTAAGCCCAAGTAGTTGTTCGAACCAATCATGATTTTGCGCTGGCCATCGCATATCACGTAGTTGCCGTGTGGCTCCTCAATGGATCGAAAATAGGGATAAAAACCCTGGGCCCGTGCATCAGCACTGTCCCTGTATTCCCTACATTTTTGAAAAAGATCTCTGGGTCCGTTAGACATCAATTTAGTGAGCAAGATTTGCACCTGCACATGAGAAGTAAATCATTTTCCCGTTCTCAACGCGCTAGGCGCAATGTGAGAATTCTACGAACAGAGCGAATCGCAAGGTGCAAAAAAGATCAGAGCCTCAATCGAGTGAATAGCTACGCCCCGACTCGGGAACGATCACCTCGGTGCCTCCGAGGTCACGGAATAGAGCCAGTTGGAACCATTCCAGTGCAGGACGGTCGCCGTGGACGAGAAGAATTTTCGATGGACGCAAGAGGGCGGCATAGTTTCTCAGATTCTCCCTGTTTGTGTGAGCGCTGAAGCTGAACTCCCGCACGTCACACTTGAGGGGAATGGCTGGGTGGTCCTTGTCGAGCATGATTTCCTCGCCGGGCGAGGCCCTTCGAATGCGGGCCGCAGGCGAGTCTGGATCGGAATAACCAACGAAGAACAAATGCTGCGAGGCATCGCTAAGAATCCGTCGGGCAAAAATATTCGAAAGCGTATGCTCGGTCATCATACCACTCGACAAGGCATAGATTGCGCGCTTGCGGGGCTGCACGTCCTGAATTTCGCGGCCTGAGAGAACATAGGGGGCCATCTCCTGCAGGAGTTGCAACTCGGGATGGTTCCGCACCGCTGTAGCCGCCATAGCATCATAGGTGGTCGTTATCTTTACGCTGAGACCTCCGATGTAGATAGGGATGTTGCCGATTTCACCCCGCAACCGCATTTGCCAGAGCAATGCCAGCACCTCCTGAGTCTTGCCAAGAGCAAAAACCGGAATCGTTACAGTGCCACCATTGGCGATAGCCTCGCTCACGGAGCGTGAAAACCGCTCCTCCTCATTGGCGCGGGAAAAACCAACCGGCGTAGGCGAATCGCCACGGGTCGTTTCCATGAGCAGGTAGTCAACACCCTCCTCCGGAAAGTCAGCGCCGGTCATGATCGTCTGGCTCTCAAAATTCACATCTCCCGTGTAGAAAAACGACTTTCCTGCATGGCGTATGAGGACACCCACCGATCCAAGGATGTGCCCCGCGTGGTAGAACTCAAAAGTGACTTCATTGTCATCAGCGGACAGGTTGCCTGCGAGGTCGCGACGCTGACGGAGAGGGCATCGCACCCAGGCCTGCTGGCAAAGATCCACGCCGCGATGCGTGTAGAGCGGATACTCCATGAGCTTCAACTCCTCGCGCTGGCGCGTCATGACATTCACAGAATTGTGCAGCATGGTGTCTGCTATGTTTGCAGTGCCCTCGGTCATAAAAACCGGACATTGCGGCTGGCGGCGAGTCAACACCGGCAATGATCCAATGTGATCTTGGTGAGCATGGGTGATGATAATGGCATCCACCGTTCCCTCTGGAACTACAGCTAGATGCGGCGTGGCGCCGAGCCCATCGACTTTCGGATCCGAACCCGCATCAAGAATGATATTTTTGCCCCCGACACGCAGCCAGTAACAATTTGAGCCGATCCCGAGATGACGGGTGAGGTTGACAAAATCCATGTGGAGCGAAGTTGGGTGAGGAATGAGGGTTCCTCAATGTTAAAATCCGAGCGCCGAAACAAAAGCGGGATGCCGCTTAAATCCGTCCCTCATCCGCATCGATGTAGTGGAACATCGTCTGGATGTCGTCGCGGTTTTCGAATCCGCTCTCTTTTTTACGACTGGCGAGGCGCTCGCTGAGTTCATCACCCCACCCGCGCTTGATCATGAAGCTATTCCAAATCTCAATCTCTTCCACAGTGGGGCGTTTGCCTTTTTGAAAGCACCACTCAAGCACTTCGTTATCCGAACCGCCCAAAAGCGCTCGATCTTTCACATCGGAATAATCCACGGCGACAAAAGTTGTGATGCGTTCATCGAAGCCCTGACCAAGATTCGCATGAAGGTCTGGATGCAACTCCCCGGCGGCCATGAGACGGATTTTATCCAACATGCGTCCGAAGTAGACAATTCCACCGACCTGTTCCTTGGGTGAGCGCGGGTATTTCATAGGTGTCATGCTGGCAGCGCTCTGGGCAGCATGAAAGGCTGAAAAACTGGAACCCTGATAAAAGTTGAAGCCCGTCGCAACGAATGCTGCAACGGGCTTCTGTTCCCCCCAGAACAAGGCCACAATAACACTATGATTTCGGAGCGCAACAACTTTTTTATAATTTTTTCGTGACCCGCAGAGGGTGGCTTTTTCGATAGACGCGAGTCACTGCGCTCGACGCGCCCAGCGGAGTTTGGCGGATGTGGCGCGGGGATTCGCGTGGCGCTCGTCAGAGGAGGCCCGAATGACATCCTCAGCGATAGAACTAAAAGTCCCGTCACGATGCCAGGCTTGGAACGCCTTTTTCACGCGACGATCCTCGCCGGAGTGAAAGGTCATGATGGCGACACGGCCACCGGCATTCAGGCAGGATGGTAAGCTGCGCAAGAGAGCATCCAAGGCGCTGAACTCTTCGTTCACGGAAATCCGCACGGCTTGAAAAACACGCCGGATCGCCTTCTCGACAAGCTCGACAGACCGGTGCGGCAGCGCAGTTCGAATGGCGTAGGCCAAGTCTGTCGTGGTCGTGAGGTTTTTCCCCGCGAGGGCTGAGGCGAGCGCGGCGGCATCAGGCTCGTCGGCATTTTCGATCAGTGCTTGCTCAAGCTCGGCGGGCGTCATTTTCAAAAGCCATTGTGCGGCGGAGAGACCGCGCGAGGGATTCATCCTCATATCCAGCGGACCCGCAGACTTCCAAGTGAAACCCCTTGCGGGATTGTCCAACTGCATCGAGGAAACTCCAAGGTCAGCCAAGATTACATCAACCCCCGAAAAACCGGACGCAGCGAGGGCGGCATGGAGTCCCGCAAAATTCGATTTTCGTGCGGTGAAAACATCGATACCGAAGCCCTCGCCGCGCAGAGCAGCCTCGGTTTTTGGAAGTTCCAAAGGGTCGGCATCAAGACCAATGACATGTCCGCCTGGAGAGATACGGGCCAGCAGATGGCGCGTGTGTCCGCCAAAACCCAACGTGCAATCGACAGCAATTTTCCCTGGACGAGGATCGAGAACCTCGAGGATTTCACCGACCATGATTGGCACATGACTACCAGCCGGAGTCTTGCCCGAGGCGAGCACACGGGCGAGAGTCTCGGCATTCCCTGAAAGTTCCTTGTATTTTTCATCAAACCGCCGCGGGTGTTTGCCGGAGTAGCGCGGCCGGCGGCGGTGCGGGGTTTCTTCGCTCAAAGCTCGTTGTATTTTTTATTAGAGCCTTTGGCCTTTGAAACGGAATAACGCTCTTCGTTTCGTTCAAGCTTCGCTCTCATCACAGCAGCGAGATCGACTCCACAATTAGCGGCCATTTCAAAAAGCAGAATCGCCACATCGGCCATCTCGGATTCGATCTCGGCACGGCGTGTCGAAACCCTGTCGAGGGACTGGACTGAATCCTGCCAGACAAAGTGCTGGAGCAGCTCACCAGCCTCGGCAGCGATGGCCACCGCCATTTCCTTTGGGTTATGGAACTGGGCCCAGTCCCGCGCGTCACGAAAGGCGCAAATCTCCGAGGTGAGTTCCTTAATGCTGTCGCTCATGGATCGCATTTTATCACTGGAAACAAAAAATTCGACAATCTCGGCGAAGAAAAATCGGGCCGGAGAGATTTGAACTCTCGACCTCTTGAACCCCATTTAAACAATTGACTGTATCGCTGCTGATGCGTAGTGATCCTTTATGATCTCATCTGTTCCTCGGAAACCCGCACCAGTAAAGCATCGGAGAGTATCCACCTCCGAATCACAAGCGAACATTAGCGATCTTGGAGGTTTGGAAAAAATGGCAAGGGAATGGCAAGGGAATTCCGGCAGCCCAACCCGCGCCCTTGCAAAGAACGATTCGCGCTACTGGCGCAAGCGCGTCTTCAGACCCATTGACGGGCGGACCGGTGCCGCAAGCCCTCACTACTCGGTGAGGATCGCCCACGGGGGCACGCGGCGCGCGATTTCTCTCGGCACCGGCAATCTCGATGCGGCCGCCATCAAGGCGCGTGACATTTATTTGGATGCTCTCGGCACTGGGCTGGATTCGGCTATCGAAAAATTCCGGCCCAAGCCGAAAGCCACGGATCGCATCCCGACCATCGGCGAGTGGATTCTGGCAGCGCAGAAAGTTTCGTCGGCCAGCACGACCACTTTCGGCCAATATGCCGTTGCTCTTCGTCTCATCGCCGGACAAATCCTCGCCGTGTCGAAATCCAAAAAGCGTTTTGCACCCGGAGCAACCGGCGGAGCCAGTCAATTCCGCGAACGGATCGAGTCCGCCAGCGTTTCGATCCTCTCACCTGCGGACCTTCAGCAATGGCGGTTGCTTTATTTGAAGAAGGCAAAAACGCCCGCCGAGGAAAAGAGTCGCATGACCTCGGCGAACTCCATCATGAAGCAGGCAAGATGTCTTTTCAGTGAGAAAATTCTTCGCTTCCTGACGGACATCAAAATTCCCGATCCACTGCCTTTCGCCGGTTGCGAGTTTTTTCCTCGGCAGAATTCCCGCTATTTCTCCCGCATCGATCCACGCTCCCTGCTGCAAAAGGCTCAAAAGGAATTGGCGGTCGAACAACCCGCCGAGTTTCTCGTGATGCTTCTCGCGCTTTCAGCTGGCCTTCGGAAAGGCGAGATCGACACCCTATGCTGGAGCCAAGTGGACTTTAACCACGCCCTCATTCGAGTCGAGCCAACCGCTGTTGCCAGCCTCAAGAGTCAGGAATCCCGAGGGGAGGTTCCCATCGATCCGGGACTCTGCGGGCTCCTTCGCTCTTTCAAAAAAAAGGCTTCAGGCGATTTCGTGATCGATGCCCCAGAAGGGCCGTGCGGGCCAAAGAAATGGGGGCGGGCTTACCGCGCGGATCAGGTTTTTGAATCGCTCTATCAATGGCTACGCCAGAACGGAGTCACAGCCCAAAAGCCGCTCCACGAACTGCGCAAAGAACTGGGAGCTTTGGTCACGACCGAGCACGGCATCTATGCGGCGTCCCGAATTCTCCGTCACTCCGACATTTCTACCACCACGCGCTTTTATGCCGATCAAAAAAGCGACGCCACGATCAAGATTTCGACCTGGCTGGCTTCGGAGACAAGCAAGCCATCGGCGAAAAAACGCACCAATGGCAAAACCAAAACTCCAAAATCCAATGAATGATAAGAGCGTCCAATTGGGACAAAATGGTGATTTTATAGCTGGAGAGGAATCTCCTAAAAAAAATGATTATAAGGGATTTGACGAGGAATTCGAGGACGCTCTTTCAACTCCTCAAAACCTAGTTGTTGGATGTAGGTTTGAAAATTACTCAAACTGTTTAAAAATCTGGATAGAAAGCAGATCAAAATATAGCGACCCACCCAAAACAGAAGATCTGCTCCTGCTAAGAAAATCTATACTGGATTATGCAGAATCGTTAAGCCCTCTAAAGCCTAAAAAAAATCTGCCGACACAGCGAACATTAGAAAAGAGCATTGCAATTATATTACAAAGAGGTGGAATTAAGAAATTTAAATACACCAATGATTTATTGGGACAAGCAAAAATTAAATTAGAAAAAATTGGGATAAACGAAAATAATATAAATTATCTTACAGTTATAAGACAACAAATTGAGGCGTTAAAGTGGGATTGTAAAAGAAATAAAAAAAATGAATTATTTATAAAAAGAATTAATTTATTTAATCAAATCATCGGAGAATATAAAGATTGCTTGATTAATAATAAGTCAACAGTTGAACTTGATCAAAAGCTGCTTGAATTTAAGAGTGAGATCGAGAGATTTCAAGAATCCCGATCTTTGCCTGCAACCACACCCACGCTCGAGGTAATTGCAAGAATGATAATTCAACATGAAGCCCAGCGCCCGTTCTTGGCGCTTTACAGGTTTTTGACTGAGGCCGGAATCATCAACCATGAAGGCCAGCATCACTGGATTGATGACTCAAGGATTCGCGAAAAGAAAAAAACAATCGCGGCTAGATTGAAAAAGTCTCGCTACAGGGCAAGATAGCCCCTCCCCCAAGGTCCTTTTTTTAAAAAAAGAAATTTCTGTAAAATTCGGGGGACATCTCTCTTCCACCCTTCTGACCGCTTTTTACTAGCCTATTAAGCTGCGGAGTTAGGTTTTATGCGGCTCTTCTCATTTTATGTCGCTAGAAAGCAATCTTCCGGCGGTGGCGATTCTCGGCCAGAAACCTGAAAAATTAGGTGGACAAAAAAATGCATCACATTGTATTAGATTGATTTGTGTTGATTGTTTTGGTTCGCATGCGACTCTTCTTCTGCCATGAAGAAGAAACGCCGTAATGTAGAATTCCAACCGCCACCACCAACAGCAGCCCGGATATTGTTTACATCGCAAGAACTGGAGGCTCGATGGCGCGTCTCAGCCATCACCTTGAGACGCTGGCGAAAAGAGGGACGCTTTCGGGTCCTGAAAATCGGTCGAAGCGTTCGTATTACAATTGATGAGGTGCAGCGAGTTGAGGCGGAGGCAGCAATATGAGTTGTTGCAGTGCATCAAAATCACAGGTGCAAAATGGAAATCGTCGTGAAACCTTACACCCGGATTTTTAAAGCCGATCACGACAAGGCGCTGGAATGCGACTCCGCTTCCCTTCTCGTATACCTCGCACTCTGCCGCATCCACTCCGATGCGCCGCCGGAGGAAAAGAGTGGCTTCAAGGCCGGGGCAGCCCGCGTCGCTCGACATTGCGGACTCTCCCGCCGCACCATTCAAAAATGCCTCCCCCGACTCGCTAACGAAGGTCTCATCGTGATCAAAAGCGGTCGCCGTAAGGACAGAAAAAGCGACCACGAAGAAAATCGAATCACGCTGACGGGTAGCGCAGAAAGCGCGCTACCCAGCGCAGCCAGTGCGCTAGGTAGCGCAACCGAATGCGGCAATGAATGCGCTCGGATAAAGAAAGCCCCTAAAGGGGCAAAGAAAGATGCCCGCTTTGCGGGCGGCGTGGCTGACGCCACCTCCGCCAGCGGGCAAGCGAAATCCACTAACTCAGACTTCGACTATCTATGAAGCCCGAATCCACTACAGCGCGAACAGACGACCGCCTCGAGCAAATTGAAGAAAATGCGTCCTCCTTTACGGAACCACACCCAGCCTTTGCTTTTTCCAAGTATGCGAAAATCCATCCTGCGTTGCGCGAGATTTCAGAACTTACCGGCCATTCTTTTGAGAAAATTCAAAGCCCACAAGACTTCGGGTTCAGTATTCAAAATGTGGAGGCGGATTTGGAAAGGGTTCCGAAACCGCTTCCGCTCTACGAAAATAATCCCAACCCTATTAAGCGCCTTATCGGGGAGTTAGCAAAACCTGAATTATCAATAGATCAACAAACGCAAATTCAAAAGGATATTCTCAAATTTAAGTGCGATATAAATAAGCCTATTAGTGAACACCAAGAAAAAATCACGAGGCTTAAAGTCGGCTTGAATCAAGCGGTTGCATCTTTTTTCGACTGGGTTGAAAACGATCCCGCCGGAATTTCAGCGGTAGCTCATGACAAGACTTACAACGAGTGGATTGAGGCAGACAAAAAACGCAGGGCACAGGAAGAGCGCGATGCTCGGGAAAAAATCAAACGAGAAATCGAAGTTAGTGAACTGAAAGACCAGATTGGAAGTGAACTTTTGGATTTCGACCTCATGCATCCAGACATCGATAAAAATGCAATTTCGGATTTTTTCGGATTTTTCGAAGACTATGAAGAACCCCCACAATGTAACTGCATTCTCACCGGCCCATCGGGAACAGGAAAAAGCCGCGCCCTGGCCCAAGCAGCAATCTCCTATTGCAGACTTATGGGCAGAGGTGAAAACTTTATTGAATGGATCACTGGCTATGAATTTGCGGAATTAATCACCGAGCTTGCTTCTGAGCGCCGAGAAGCAGCAAACTTTAGACTCAAAGAAGTTTCTGATGCATACATGTTATTTTTCGATGACCTTGGAAGCGCACATTTTACAGCGGCTCGCATGACGCATTTTTTTCGTTTGATTGATAATCGCTACCGAAAGGGATTCCACACCCTTTTTACGACGAATTACTCAACTGCCCAGCTCAAAAAACATTTTACCAAATCTGGGGGATCAAGTGAAGATGCTGCTAGAATTCTAAGAAGGATTATTGGAACCCCGGCGACCCCATTGGCAAAGTTTTTCCACTTCAAAAGGCAAGATACTAATCCGAGCAATTAGAGCAAACCTATGCCAAAAATCCACCCGCCCCATTCCCCTCGCGCGCGCGGAACTCCTCGAAAATAATAAAACACTTGAGTTAAATGAATTAAATATTTTCAAAGAAATTTCCATGCCCTCGACTGATAATTTCCAAAACCACCAATCCCTGCTTACTTATGCTGGAAAATCTAAAAAAAACTCTCGAAGATAACGCCGAAGCGTCGAGTTCGCCCACACCGAACGATTGCACAAATAATACAGACTTGGAACCAGGTGTGGAAAAATTAAAAGGCCTCTGGAAAATGGATGCTGCTATACGAAGCATCATGCGACGAAGCGCCGCGCTGGCCGACCAACTCACCGAACAGGATGTCGAGGACGATGCCCGCGTGATCCGTGAGGCCGCAAACGCAACGATCATCGCTTACGATCCCCACCTGAAAAAGCATGTTGAGCGACCAGACCACAAGACCAGGCTCGCGGCCACAACGCTCCGGCGAGCCTACCACGAGGGATTGCCGGTGAAGCGTGAGATTTCTGTGCAGGCGAATTTCGAGAGCGGTGAGAGCGTCATCGAGCGAATCAAAGCCTCGCCCGAGGCGATGCGAATGCTGGGCCGGATGGGCGTTCAAAAATCCCCCTCTATTTTCGAGGCCGAAATCACTGGAGAGCCGGAGCCGGAAAAGTAGCGTTCAAGAATCGAACGATTATTGAATAACCGGTTGACCGGTTCGACCCTCGTTCATACAGCGAATGGTGAAAGCGAAACCCACCACCCAGCCGGGCCTGGCTAAAAAAGCGGGAGGCATGAAGATCGCCCTCTACTACCGCGTCAGCACCGACGACCAAACTACCGAACCTCAGAGGCTGGAATTGCTCGACTACTGCCGCCGTCGCGGCTGGGATAGCATCACCGAGTTCAGCGATGTCATCAGCGGAGCCAAGACCGCCCGTATTGGTCTGGATGCGTTGATGAAGGGAGTGCGCAAACACCAATTCAACGCGGTTCTTGTAGCAAAACTGGACCGCCTTGGGCGCAGCTTACCGCACTTAGCGCAGATCGTGGCTGAGCTGGACACAAATGGCGTTGCCCTCGTTGCCACAAGCCAGGGAATCGACACGACCCACCAGAACCCCGCTGGAAGGCTCCAGATGCATGTTTTGATGGCTGTGGCTGAGTTTGAGCGGGAAATTATCCGCGAGCGCACCAAGGCCGGCCTGGTGGCCGCAATCGCCCGAGGCAAGAAGCTTGGTCGTCGTCGGCTTGGGTGGACACCGGAGCAAACTGCGATCGTTGTCGGATGGAGGGGCACTGTGGCGGGACTCGCTGACACCCTCGGGTGCAGCACCGGCACGGCCCACAGCTTGCTTCGGAAAAATTAAAAGGCCGTGGCTCAGTGATCCGTTTCAAGCCCGACTGGCCGTAGGCATAAATTTCAAAAACCGGTTTACCGGAGACGGGCTGGCGCGTAGGGCAAAGTTCCATGAAACCCTACTTGATAAAATACCCATGCCCTCATTGCAAAATGGGGCTCCAGTCCGAGCACACTGAAAGCAGGAAGACGCTTTCCTGCCCCGGATGCCGCAAAACATTCGTCACCCCAGCCGCTCCACCGCGTCCGTTTGGCGGCTGGCTGATCGCTTTTGGAGTCCTGCTTACGCTGGGATATGCCTTGTCAGTAGTGATTTGCATTTTTTCTATTTTCCTAATTCCCTTAATTTTGCCGATTAGTTGGATGCTCTACGGTTTTTTTATGCAGCGTAAATGGTTTGTCAAAATGACTATAATATCAAACGCGGTTGGAATAGTGGTTGGCGTCGTCTTTTACCTGCCGCAAGCTATTTTGTCGCTGATTCTTCTTCTTTACTTCATGCGCTCCCGTCGCGTGAAGGAAACCTTCACCACTTAATTTTTCAAAAACCGGTTGACTGTGCAACGGCTCATTCAAACAGCGAAATGTGAAAACTCAAAATCCTGAAACTCCAAACCAAGCACGGCATCGCGTCATGGCCTTGAGACTTGTGCCAGCATTCCCCCCACCTAATCCTACAAAACAACTAACGCATTAAAATAGAATATCATGAACCATGGCACTCCAGACACCCTGATCAATGGCCACGCCTTGCCAAGGCGATCAGCCGATTGAACCGAATGCGCCTCCGCAAGGGGCTTGGCATCAAATACCACGAATCCCCTCCCATGAGAGCCTTGTGGCTCGATGGAGAACCTCTCTCCCAACCCAAAAACCATGAAATCTCCTGATACGATCACCAAACGATGGGGCGGCTTGCCCATGACTGAGCACCCGTCGCCCACACTGGATGCAGCCATCGAACGGTTGCCACGATTCACCACGGCGCCCATCAGCCGCTTTGGGTTTAAGGATCATCTGCACCGGGTTTTCGTAATCAACGATCCGGCAGCGACGACCCCTGTCGCCATGGTTTCGAACACCTACCAAATCGTCCAGCATGCCGAGATGCTGGCGGCCGCCATGGAATTTCTCACCGCCATGGAATGCCCGGTCGCCGGACCTGTAAAAGTCCAACTCTCGCCTCACGGTGAACGGATGGCGGCATGGCTGGAACTCGGGGATCGCTTTGTTTTCAATCCCGACGGCCACCCTGTCAGCCTGCACCTGCTTTGCACGAACACCGTGGATGGGGGCGGTTCGATGCAGGCGAGTCTCATTTGGATTCGGCAAATCTGCAGCAACGGCATGACGGTTCGCAGGACTTGCCGCTCCGCGTTGCGCCATGGCATTTTTGCAGAGCCGAATCGGGTCTTTGATCCGCTGGCCATGCAGCTGCGCGAGAGCGACGCGCTTCGTCAAAGCTTCGAGACCTGGCATTCTCAGCCGATTGATCTCGTGAAAGTGAGAGTGTGGGCGGACACAGCCATTTGCGACGCCTGGGGCAAGCAGGCAGCCGCCCGCCTGTGGAGCATCGCCACCACCGGCATGGACGCCGCCTTCGCGCCTCCATTCACAACGCTCCCCGCCAGCCGCCGAAAGGTGAAAACCACAATCGCGGTTCCCGGCGCGCCGAACCCGAGCCGAACGCTCTACGATGTCGCCCAGGCAGCCAGCTGGATAGCCACCCATCGAACCGACTTCGAGCAAGGACAGTTTATGCAACAGCAAATCGCCCCACTCATCACACTACTCAATTGATATGGAACACCCATTCATCATCCTGCCAACGGAAATCACACTGAAACCTCCAAAGTCCCACGGCCTGATCAACGACGATGATTACATCGACCCGGATCTGGGGGAGGCCTGGTCTGCCCGCTACCATGAACCCCAAGCCGGCCTGCTGTTATTGGAACATCTCCTGAACCAAATCAAACCGCCCGGCTTCCAGGAACTCTTCAAACCATGAACCCCATAACCATAAACACATTCATGGCCGAGGTCCGCAACTGTGCCATGGCAATGATGGAAGCGGGCGCATACATACAGCGCGAACTTCCCAACATCCAACTGCTGCCCACCCAGCGCGAAGCGGCCGATCGGGTTTGCGCCGAACTCAGCGCAACCAAGCACGATGTCATGAGCGAAATCTTCGAGCTGCGCGACCTTGTCGAGCAAGGCGATGAGACCCAGGTTATGCAAACCATCGATCTAACACTTTCCTGGATGATGGAAGCGGTTCAGCAGCTTCGGGAAATAACAGACACCCTCCAGACCGCAGCAATAGAAAATCCGGAGTTCCGAGCGGCATTCATCCTTTTCGCAGAAAGCTTCATGAACACCGTCGAGCCGTTCACTCGCGCCCAAAAAGCGGCAGACTTTTTGAGGCGAAATTAACCTACCGGAACTTCATTGGGGTCCCTTTTTTGTGAATATGTGGAACTGACTTCGCTAAGGATGAGTGGTAGAATCTAAAGCATGACAAAGCACGGGCACATTTTGGAAGATGATGTTGAGGAGCTTCTTGGAAGATGCTTCTTGAAGGACTCGGTCATTCGGAGCCCACGCGTGGTTTTTGGTCGTGGTAAGCCGGAGGAACTCGCCGACTTTCTGCTCATCGCCTGTGAGACAGTGTTTGTGTTTCAGGTAAAATCACGAGTCATTCCCTGTCCCCCGAGCCAGATGGACGAAGTCGATCGAAATCGAGTCGCTGCCCGAGTGTTACAGGCAGTCCGTCAGTGCGACACCGCACTCAGAGCTATCCGCAATAAGGCGCAGGTGAGTTTGGTCAACGCCCGTGGTGTGGGTTTGGACGCTCATCTGCTGCAGGCGAACAAAGTTGTGGGAATAGTGGTGATTCGCTTAGAGGGAGAGCCTGAAAGCGACCCGGCACATTTTGCGCATTCAGTGGTTGTGCAGCGGGACATGCCAATTCACATCTTCAAGTGGGAGGATTTTATCTTAGCCGCCGAACTGAACGACACACCGACAGACATGGCTAACTACCTTGACACGCGGCACAAGCTCAGCACTAACAGCGCCCTTCATCAACTGACGCGGGAAAAGGACTTGCTGATGGTTTACAAGACACAGTGGCCAGAAGTTCAACGTGCAGCATCAGAAGCAAATAACTTGATGATGATAGAGCCTGGCTACGCCGAAGAATTCCTGCAAACCCATCGTGAAGAGTTGGTCAGGCGATCTGAAAGGCTGCGTCGAAGCTATCTGATCGATGAAATAGTTGCCACTGCACACCGCAGCATTGGTTTCAATGTGGCATCTGAAGCACCATCACTCTCGGGGCTGACTGACACAGGATCGAGGGAGCATTATGTAGAGATATTCGCGGCACTCTCGCAACTCAACCGCTTGGAGCGGGAAGCGTTGGCCGAGAAGTTGATCGAAAAAGCGAACAGAGCTCAAAAAGTCGGCGTCAGCTATGGACTTTGTTCTTCAGCAGGCGGACGGGAGCCCTGGATACTACTCGTTTGCCACAATGGTGATCGAGCTGCCCGGTTGACTGCACTCATGAATCTGGCGAGCGCGGCTGTGCTTCAGGCAGGTGTGGGAAGGGTTGTTGGCATCGCCACTGAGGCGGCGGGTTCCCTTGGGCGATCCTACGATTTTGTGATTGTGGGCAAAGAGCAACTTACTGCAGAGGAAAGGGAGCAGTTGCTAACACCCCAGCTGTTCAAACCGCCTGTTCATTGCAACATCAAAGAGTGGCGGTAGCCTGCAGCGCTCTTTCGCTACTGAGGTAGATCCAAAATGAAGTGGTTATGGCGGGTCACAGTGAGCTGGTGTTCAATGAGGGCAACGAGTTGTTCGCGCATCACCGGCGATTGAGGCTTGCACCAGACGGAATTTTCCATCTTTGAGCGAGGGAATCGACGCGCCATGTCCAACCCGAAAACCCGAGAGCTTCTGGATCGGATAGGGCGCAGGCTTTATTATAGCAGTGGTCACGCGGAATCCCCGCAGCCCAGAAACTCGTTCAGTCGCTCGGCGATGCGTCTTCGGCGCTCGGTGAGGAACTTTTTGTAATCGGCTACGCCGAGCAATCCCTCATCCACCGGGATGCACTGCGAATTGAACGCCTCTGCACCACATTTTTCGAGAACTCCAGGGAAATACTCTCGCGGCAGCTTGTCACTGATTCGGCGATTCGTGTTGCCGCCTATGAACGCGAGATTGGCGATGTCATCGGCCTCGCGCTGAGTGCAGCTACCCTTAAGCACCGCTTTGGGAAAAATGTGGTGGAACTGCAGCTTGTGCGTTCCGGCATGCGAGAGGGCGATCGCAAGTTGGGAACGCCAGTCCATGGCTCCAGCGGCCCGGAAGGCGAGGAACATCGTTTTGAAAAGCGCGCTCCGCTGGTTGCGGCCTTCCAGTTCCTCCGGGGCGATGTCCAAGCGGCCCACTTGCAGGCGAAGGCGGTCCAGAAGTTCGTCGGCTCCTCCCTCGCGAAGGCTGGCCAGATCCTGATCCAAGAGCGTTTCGGACGAGCCGCGCGAGTAGCGCCCCTTGGCATTCGCCAGCAAGATCCAGAATTTGAGCCTCTGCGCCTCCGCCGGGGCGAGAGCATACCCTCGCCTGTGCCCGAAGATGGCAAGCGTTACGAGCAGAAATGGGGAGGACAGCAGGGCGGGGCTGTCCACGCCGGCATTCGATTTCAGAAAATTGATCGCGAATTCCATTCCTTGGCAGGCATCCGTCCATGAGGCTTTCAGTTTTTCCGCCGACAAACCACCGACAGTGAGGAACCGCGACTGCCCGGTGGCGAAGGCCACCAAGTTCTTCAAATGGATGCCGAGATCGAGATCGAACCCATTTTCGCGGCATTCCGTCTGGAAAGTTTGGAAAATGGAGAGCGAGTTTTTCCATTTCGCGGTGATCTGTGCTAGTGCGAGGTCCGAGCTGCGAAGCTTCGCCCCGAGGGAATTGACACGCACAAAAATTTCCGTCACCTCGTCGTAGTCGAGGGTGCGCTCCAGCACATCGATGCGGTAGGTGTATTTGCGGATAGCGCGGAGGTTAGCCAGGCGACGGGTATATTTTTCATAGCGGGAATCCTCGAAGTTGTTGATCCCGGCTCGACGCAGAAAAGAGGTGTCGCTGTCGCTTTTGAAGACTTCGGTGACCTTCACCCAGTTTGGGTGCTGCTCCAGCTTCCGCGTGCTCACCACGAAGGTCATTTTCTCGAATCGCCGCAGTAGCTCGTCTCCGCTGGAATCCGGTTCGTCATCGGCGAAGAGATCATCCGCCGCGTCCTCGTCCTCCTCCTCATCACCGCCGTCTTCATCGACCTCGGTGACAAACGGGAGTTTTTCCGGATGCTCCAGATTGAAGAGGAGTTCAATGGGCCTTCGACGGCCGCGCACTTCCACGGGTTCGCCGCGAATAACCGCCGAAAGCGAGGTGAGGCGCTGCTGGCCATCGAGCAGCAGTTGGGTTGACCCCATGGCGGTGCCTTCTTGTTTGACCGCCATCTCTTGCAAAGGAACTTCCTCGTCCGTTTCCCAGACCAAGATCGCTCCAGAAGGATAGCCCCGGTAAAGGGAATCCATCAAATCTCGCACCCGGGTGGAGCGCCAGACATAGCGGCGTTGCATTTCCGGCAGCCGAAGCTTGCCGCGTTCGATCATGCTGACGAGTTCTTCAACAGTTGCTTCGGTTTTAGCCATGGTTGAAAGGGGTATGCGGTGGTTTAATTTGAGTGCCTATTCCGGAAGGGCTTCACTCTAAGAAAAAGGATTAGTTGCGGCCAAGAATGCCTTCGACAACGTATTTCCGATGTCATCACCGCTGGGTCGAAGCCGCCAAAAAAATTACTTTGAGTGCTCTGCGTGGTGCGAAAATTGAGTGGCATGATGATCATTCTGAGTTGTGTCGGCTCAAACTGGAGTAGTCTTGCGGGTCTTAGAGAGGCGCGATGAAAAACCAATTGGGAACGGTTTGAAACGCACGCCATCGCCTGTTGGAGGCACGGTATGCGACTGGAACTGGCGAAGCGCTACATGCTCTATATCGCCGACAACGAAATAATCGTTTAGACCGCCTTTTACTCGAATCAAATCGCGAAGGTAAGGTTCTTTAAGCGGACCTCGCATCCGGCTATCTCCGTAGCGCCGATTATTGGCCTGCACGATGTATGCGTGGACATCAAGCGCCGAGGCTTCGACAAGAGTTGCAAAGGATTCAATATCTTGGTTCCATTCAGGGATGAAGAGAGCATCAACCCGACCCTGAAATCGTTCGCGGTTAGCAATATCGGTGAGTTCGCTGCAGATCAGAACTCCAAAGCTAAAACTCTCATGGTGGTAAACAGGATGATTCAGGCAATTTGCCGGTGGATCTGCCAAGCTCTTTCCGAAGCTATCCGCCAATAACTGTCGCTCGCGCCAAGCAGCTTGGCGTTTAGGCTGTAGGAGAAAAAGTCCAGCAGGATAGCCGAGAAAACTGGTTCTTAGTGCTACAAGCGCTTCATTGTGTAGTGCGTTTGCCGCTGTTGTATCTGCACGGTATTCCAGACCACAAATAACTGATACACCTCGTGGAAGCATCTTCCCTACCATTGACATGGCCCAGCGTCGGGGAAGTAGGCACTCAGGCAGTATCACATAATCCGGGCGCTGCCGACTTGCTACGACAGCATCCATAATGGCATTTAGTTTGCGATAGCGTGCCAGAGTTAGCTGCGGTGATCCATCGGCCGCTCCAGCCCATTCCTCGTCGGAACCCTCGATGCTGGTGATCGCGATCCGGGGTTTCCAGTTCGGGATGTTCGTTGCATTTGGAATGATCAGCTCTTGGCAGTTGTCGTCGCGGTTTAAAGTGAGTGATAGGCCTGTGATTTCTGGTATCCATGTTCCTCTGAGACCACGCACCACTGTCGCAAACTTTTCTCCATCACGCAGCAGCGATGGTGCGCGAGAGGTGATCTCGCGCATAGGAATAGGACGCGTCGGAAAAGCCAATGCGGGCCAATGGGGCTTAGTCAAGCTTGCCTCCTTCCTAAATTCATCAATGGCCCTGAATGGGAGAAGCTCGCGAAGCGCACTTTGAGATGGCTGCACTGGAGGGTCTTCATCACTTGTTTCTTCAAGCCAATGTGATGCATATGATTGCCGAGACCAATCGAGGTGCAACAACTGGTCACATACATTTGTGATCTCAGCCACAGATGTCGGGCCCCCGCATTTAGGTGAGAGTATGGTTCTGATTTGCTGGAGCAGTTCTCGCGATTGAAGGGTCCCTCTTTGGAGGGATTGCAACACTGCTTCGATCATCCTTGCTGCCAAATTGCCGCAGGCCTCTTGAAGGCACTTATCAAAGTGATGATTTTCGCTCTTACAAGTTTTTTGCAGGCAAACAAGAAGCGCCCTTAATCCAAGAACGAAACGGCTTGCGTGCTCCCAGTCGCCGCAGCAGGCCATGATACCGACCACACGGGGAAAGTATCGCAGGTAGTCAAAAAAGGCGCTGGGGGTCAGGAGGTGGCGGTGCGCCAGTTCATAGAACTGGTGGCGAAGATCCGCCCAGGAACCCGGATCAAGGTCACGAACATGAGCTTCCACATCACCAAGCAGCAAAGCGAAACCAGAGCGCCGAAGCGTGACTGCATCAGCTTTGCGAAGGGCATCTGCGTTCAATGTTGCGTCGGATGTCACCAGCAAGGCACGGTGAGCCATTAGACTCTCGGTGTCTGGAAGATGAGGCAAATCACGGTGCTCGCTGGTCTGCTGGCGAATCTGTTCCTCGATGGGGCCAATAAGGTCGATCCCGTGCGGTCCTTCGAGTTGAAAAATCTTCTGCTTCTTCCCCACAAAAAGCAGTTCTGAACCATCGCCATAGGGCAAGATCCACCTGCAGCGCGGGTCGGTCGCCACGGTCCTCTCCTTCTTGCTGAAAGATGGCAGTGGCGATTGGATTCAAGCGTTCTCCGAGCCAACGCAGAAATTCATCACCATCAGCAAATGGGTCCGAATGTCGAAGCACGAGGAAAACATCATCCACATACCGAGCATAATAACTGGGCTCGAGACGGGAGACGACGTGCATGTCAAACTGACGAAGAAGCACATTGGCAATCAATCCCGAGGCAGTCAGGCCAACAGGAAGCCCACGAGGATCGCACCCAAACTGATCATGTGCGCTCTCATTCCAAACAATAAACGCATCAATCATTTGCTGGGTAAATGTGCGCTGATCAGCTGTCAATGTTATGCTCATTTCTCTCAGGTAATCCTGGTGCAAGAGAAATTGTGCATGGACCTGATGGTAGAACCTCTTGAGATCCATAGTCACAGCGACAATGCGATGTCCTGCTTCTAACTCCCGACGCATGGCTCTTAGACCAGCCGTTCGCCACCTGCCATAAGCAGTGAAGTAAGGCCGAAAGAGTTCTGGCGAGAGTGTATTAAGACGACCAGGCGTTCCAGCAGGAGCATCAGGTTCAGGCCTCCACCGCCGAAGGCGATTGCCAACAGCGTGGCGGGTATCGAGCTTCTCATCATATAGGTGTCCTACCTCAAGCACCCAAAGGGCGGAGATCACCATGAAATCCACTGATGCATTGATTACCGGGCGGAAATCAGCTTTCGCTGGATTCTTTTCATTGCACTGCCGTTTCCATTGTTCCTGCGGATCGCTTGATTGATAATGAATTTGCGTTCCTGCGGTTTTAGGCTTAGGTTGCTCTACGGACTTTGGGATGCAAGTGACTGACCCAAGAAAGTCTATGTTTTTATGCCATGTTGGTTTGGCTTGATTGAGATGGTAGTGCAATCGAGCCAGATTTATAGCAAGGCGTGCTTCATAATCAGCGAACTTTAGGCCGTGTGCACAGTTGGTGTCACCAAAAGCCTCTTTCTTGGCTTTCCGGTAGGCGGTGTAAAGCTGATCAAGGGCGATGTTCATTTCTTCTCCTCAACTAAACATGATATCAGAAACAAAAGCTGAAGGTATCGCTGCATCTTGCCGCACTTCGTTTCGGCGTAGGGCGTCTCTTTGCCGTTAGCGTCGGTGTGAACCAGATCAGCGAAGGCCACGTCGAGATCAATGGCCGACCTCTGGGCGAACTCGTCGAGGGACACCGACTTTCCATCGCCAATCACCGCGCGACGATGGGCTAAAATCACTTCATCAGCTACGTCCTTGATGTCGCTGAGTTGTAAAGGCGGTGAAATCTCAAATCGCTTGAGCAAGGTGAAATCATGGTCGCTATCAGACTGCGATGGTGGACAATTTGTGATGTCCTGCTCTGGGGTTTTTGCAAATACCGCCCACGATTCCAGAATCATGCAAATGGCATCGGCTCGGTAGCCCACAGCCAACATTCTCGCAGCATCGGCAAACTTATCCTTCTCACTCTCGCTTCCGAGCTTTGGAGGTGTCATCAGGAAGATGCCCTCCTTAGTCAGTGCCATTGCGCTTGGGGGCACCTGACCGTATTCACGCAGATTCCATTCCGCATAGTGGCATGCCTGTTGGATCAAAGATTCCAAGCGCTCCCGCTTTGTTTGAGGTTTTTTGCGAGCCATCCTCTGATCTCAACTCCCGGCCAAAAACATCTCAATCTTTAATGTAGGCATGAAGAAGCCTTGCCTGCTTTTGGAATATAGACTGGTCCTCTGCCAAGCAGCCTTCAAGGCCGGTCTTGAAGAGTTGTGCAGCGATGCGATGGGCAGTGTAGAGACCTCCTCGCGTGTTTTTATCTGTTGAGCGCTTGCGCTCCCAGTTGTAGAGGCCCTGCGCGGCATCTAAGAGTTCCATCTCATCATGGCTTCCATCTTCATACTCGATGCGAATTTTTGAAACTGCTGGGTGATTCTGCGTGGAGGTATCACTCATAGGTTTATTTAAATTGAGGTAATGCTCGGCGAAACGGTTTGCTGGCCCGTCGTGTGGTTCGCGTAAATTTTGTCCAGCGTCCGCCGGGTGAGGTAGGATGTGGCTCTGCAGGCGTTTCTCCTCCTCCACCACCATCCGAGTCACCACCCTTTGGTGCCATCCAAGCGACCAAGTAGAGTATTCCCACGAGCAGCAACAGCGGCCATGCGGGAACGAAAAATGCCGCAAAAAAGAAGAGCAGAAAGACGATGGGCTTGAGCATAAGTGCGAGATCAAAAAACTTGCCGCTCACTCCCTTCGCGGGCGGTGGGAAAAATGGGCGTTGTAGAGCAGGCTCCAAAATTCCTCGTAGGGTTCGAGCTTCGCCTTTTGATGGTGCGTCGCCTTGATCGTGTCCTTGAAGTTGTTGTAGTCGATCAAGGCCGAGAGCTTCGCCATCACTGCATCCATCTCCTCCTGGGTATTGAGATACACGCGATACGGATAGTCGCTGTGAGCGTATTC
>Ga0209189_1000561_pt1 | contig 30659 bp, 25 predicted proteins | sample C_130820_EF_Meta_FD_187308 | JGI IMG/M metagenome (GOLD analysis project Ga0209189, IMG submission 187308) | Freshwater microbial communities from Lake Croche, Canada to study carbon cycling - C_130820_EF_MetaG (SPAdes) (version 3) | ecosystem: Environmental > Aquatic > Freshwater > Lake... | reverse complement strand
CAGGTGCCAGGCGATGGATTCACCTTCGCGGTCCTCATCAGTTGCGAGGAGCAACTGGTCGGCGTTCTTGAGCGCCTTTTTGATATCCGTGATGGTCGACTTCGCGCGCGGTGTCTCCATATATAAAGGAGCGAAACCATGTTCGATGTCCACACCGAAGGTCCCGTGAGTCGGTTTCAGTTCGGCCGGAACTTCTTTTGGCTGTACGAGGTCACGGACGTGACCGACCGAGGCCAACACTTCATAGCCATCGCCGAGGTATTTGGCGATGGTTTTCGCCTTCGCGGGTGATTCCACGATGACGAGCGTGTGAGTGTCGACCACTGTTCTCCTTATTTGCACCTGCGGTTGAGGGTACCCCGAGCATTCGGTGAACCCGGTACACAGACCTGCACATGTTTGCGATTAGCGACTATACACAGCCTGTCAACGCGAAAGCCTAAGAATCTATTCCCATGGCGTGGCGAAAAGGCAGGTTTGGCACCCTTGAGACACGGGCCCGAGTTGCCTACTAAAGTAGTGAAGAACATGCGCAACGATGCGTGAGGAGAAGCACCATGAGCACCCAACCAGCCATCCGGCTGACTGGTTTGACGAAAACCTTCGGCCACGTGAATGCCGTGAATGGCGTCAACCTCGACATTGCCCCCGGCGAATTTTTCTCGATGCTGGGACCGTCGGGTTCGGGCAAAACCACCGTGCTTCGCATGATTGCCGGCTTCGAAACCCCTACGTCTGGAACGGTTGAGCTTTTCGGAAATGACGTCACCACCGTCGCACCGTTCGATCGTGACGTCAACACGGTCTTTCAGGACTACGCACTCTTCCCGCACATGACTGTTCTCGACAATGTCGCCTATGGACTTCGAGTACGAGGTGTCAAGACCGACGCGCGACTCGCGGCTGCTCGGGACGCACTCGCACTAGTTCGACTTGAAGGGTACGGCGACCGCAAGCCCACCCAACTGTCCGGCGGGCAACGGCAGCGCGTCGCCCTCGCACGAGCGCTCGTTGTCGAACCCAAGGTTTTGCTCCTTGACGAGCCGCTCGGGGCGCTCGATTTGAAATTGCGCGAACAAATGCAGGTAGAGCTCAAAGAGATTCAACGCCGACTCGGCATCACGTTTATTTTCGTCACCCACGATCAAGAGGAAGCACTGACCCTCTCCGACCGCATCGCGGTATTCAACGAGGGACAGATTGTGCAACTGGGTAGCGCCGAAGACGTCTATCGTCGTCCTGCATCGTCGTTCGTCGCCAATTTCGTCGGAACCTCTGCGGTGTTCAACGCCGATGAGGCGAAAAAGATTCTCGGCCACTCGGGCGCCTGTTCGATTCGTCCCGAGCACATGGACATCGTGAGCGGAAAGAACCCCGCGGGAACCATCGCCCTGACGGGAACCGTTGCCGAAACCATCTTCCTGGGGGCCTCGACGCGAATCATCGTCGACCTTGCGGCGGGCAAGCGGATCGCGGTCCTCGAACAAAACGACCTCAATCGAAAGCCCACGGCACTCGGCAGCTCGGTCACCGTTGCCGTGCACCCGCAATTTCTCACCCCACTGTCTTAACCTCTCAACCACCAACAACAAAGGAGAAAACAATGCTCAACGCATTGACCCGGCGTGCCGGGTTTGCCGGACTCGCGGTCGCTTCGATCGTCGTCCTCGGCGGATGTGGCACGGGCGGTTCCACCGCTTCTGGCCCCACTGCACTCACCGAACTCGGTGATCCCGAAGGTGCCGTCTCGATTCTCGCGTGGCCTGGCTACGTTGAGGACGGCACGAACGACCCCGCGTATGACTGGGTGAGCGACTTCGAAACAGAGACCGGCTGCATGGTCACCGCCAAGACCTACGGCACCTCGGACGAAGCCGTTAGCCTGCTGAAGACCGGCGACTATGACGTTGCCGCCGTCAGTGGTGACGCGTCGCTTCGCATGATGGTCGCTGGCGATGTTCAGCCCATCAACACCGATCTGATTCCCTCCTACGCCGGCATCTACGACTTCCTTAAGATGCAGTCGCACAACTCGCTCGACGGAGTTCCCTACGGTGTCCCGCACGGTTACGGCGCAAACCTCTTGCAGTACAACACGGATGTCGTATCGCCCGCTCCCACCTCATGGGGTGCGGTCTTCGACGCCAACAGCCCCTACGCGGGCAAGGTCACGGCCTACGACTCACCCATCTACATCGCGGACGCTGCGCTGTACCTGATGGCGACTCAGCCCGACCTCGGTATCACGAACCCTTACGCACTCGACGAGACGCAGTTCGCTGCAGCCGTTGACCTGCTCAAGGTTCAGCGTGGAATCGTCGGCGAATACTGGAGCGACTACCTCGCGCAGGCTCAGTCCTTCACGACCGGTGACTCCGTCATCGGAACGTCGTGGCAGGTCATCCTGAACATGCTTCAGGGTGAAAACCAGCCGATCGACGCCATCCTCCCGACCGAGGGTGCAACCGGTTGGTCGGACACGTGGATGATTTCGTCCACCGCCGCTCACCCGACGTGTGCCTACAAGTGGCTCGAGCACATGGCCAACCCCGAGACGAACGCTATGGCGACGGGTTACTTCGGTGAAGCTCCCTCGAGCGACGCCGCCTGCACCTTCCGCGACGACTGCGCCGCATACCACGCCGGAGACGCCGACTACGCGTCGAAGATCTGGTACTGGACGACCCCGACGGCCGAGTGCTTGGACGGTCGCACCGACGTTCAGTGCGTCGACTACCCCGCCTGGACTCAGGCGTGGCAGGAAATCAAGGGCTAGTTAGCCCAAGGAGTAAGACATGACAACTGTGTCCTCGTCTGCACCCGACCGGGTCGGGGGGTCGCCTGTCGGCGATTCCCTGGCCCGGCGGGGCTCCTCTTATTTGTATCGCCACGCAAAGGTTCGCCTCGCACTCCTGCTGTCGGCTCCACTGTTCTGGCTGGGGCTGGTTTACATCGCCGCCCTCGTCGCCCTTCTCATCACCGCATTCTGGACGGTCGACTCGTTCACCGGCGAAATCGTCATCGAATGGAACGTCGACAACGTCACAAAAGTTCTCGGCGACGCGCTCTATCACGCGGTTACTCTGAGAACCCTTGGCGCAGCAATTCTCGTCACCATCATTGACGTAGCCATTGCGTTACCCATCGCCTTTGTCATGGCGAAGGTTGCAAGCCGCGGCGTTCAGCGTGCACTCGTCATCGCAATCCTCATGCCGCTCTGGGCCTCTTATCTGGTCAAGGCGTATGCCTGGCGCAGCATTCTCGCCCAGGACGGAATCCTCGACTGGCTTCTCGGACCTATCGGCGGATCCTCGCCCGGTTACGGTTTCGAAGGATCGGTCATGACCCTTGCTTACCTCTGGCTGCCGTTCGTCATTCTGCCGATTTTCACGGCCCTCGAACGAGTCCCCGACTCACTGCTCGATGCGTCGAGTGACCTCGGTGCACGAACCGGATCGACCTTTAGGTTCATCGTCCTGCCACTCATCGTGCCAGGCATCGTCGCGGGAAGCATTTTCAGTTTCTCGTTGACGCTCGGAGACTACATCGCGGTCAAGATTGTCGGTGGTGCGACCCAAATGCTGGGAACGCTCGTCTACTCAAACGTCGGTGTCGCCAACAATCTGCCGCTCGCCGCCGCGATTTCTCTGATTCCCCTCACCATCATTTTCATTTACCTCGCGGCCGTGCGACGCACCGGCGCCCTCGACAACCTGTGACGCGCACATGAGACTCACACTGACCTCCAAGATCGTCCTCTGGGCGGTGACCGTTCTGACACTTGCCTTCATCTACGCCCCGATCCTCGTCGTTGTGCTCAATTCGTTCTCGACGAGCAAGTCCCTCGCGTGGCCGCCGCCTGGCTTCACGACCGAATGGTGGGCGAAAGCGTTCACCAATGAAGGAGCCATTTCGGCCATCACGACCTCAGCAATCGTGGCGACGTCGTCAACGATTGTCGCCCTGTTGCTCGGTACTGCACTGTCGTTCGCGCTTCACCGGTTTAATTTCTTTGGCAAATCAACGGTCAACCTTCTCGTGGTGTTGCCCATCGCATTGCCGGGAATCGTTACCGGTATCGCCCTCAACAACGCATTCCGGACAATGTTGGGAATGCAACTCGGTTGGTTCACCATCATCGTGGCGCACGCAACGTTCTGTGTCGTGACGGTGTTCAACAACGTGTTCGCGCGGCTTCGTCGCGTTGGCACATCCCTCGAAGAAGCATCGAGTGACCTTGGAGCCGGAATCTGGACCACATTCCGACTTGTCACGTTCCCGCAAATTCGCTCAGCCCTCTTCGCCGGTGGGCTGTTGTCATTTGCGCTGTCTTTCGACGAGATCATTGTGACGACCTTCACCGCGGGAAGCGGTGTTCAGACACTTCCGATTTTCATCCTCGAAAACATGTTCCGCCCGAATCAAGCGCCGATCGTGGCGGTGGTTGCGGTCGTCATGATTCTCATCGCCATCGTGCCGATTTACATTGCCCAGCGCCTGACGTCGAGCGACAACCGCTAGCCGCCAGGACCGGCGACGGCCGTTGCCACGACACCGTCTTTACGGGCACGGACCGTCGCAACCCCGTGCGCGATGACGCACGACTCAGTGCCCGAGATCGCGGGTTCGCACGGAGTCGGATCGCCGGCGAGTGCGCGGGTGGCGACGCTCGTTGCGGCGAGTTCCGCGTTGCGGAGTGCAGCGGTCACTCGCAGAATGACGTTTGCCCCGCCCAGGCCTCCGAGGGCGAGAACGACCACCGAGCCCAATAACACCAGCGAGGTTACGCTGCCCGACCCGCGTTCTAGCGCGGTGCGCACTGCGTCACCGTGACTTTCCCCATCAACGGGAGTGGAGGCGGAAAGAGGGCATCAACGCACAACTCTGTTGCGCCGCTGCGTGCCGACCAGTCCGCTAAGCCAACGATTCGTTTAGCCGCGGCGAGCCGTTCCGATTCCGACTCACCCCGGCTGATGTCCCGAGCGGTTTCGGCCGCCACCGAGGTCGCGGTCACCGCGTCCATCGCCCAGCGCACGGCACCAATGACGAGTCCCACGACGAGCAGCAGAGCGGGAATGGCGATGGCGATTTCCGTCGTGACGAGTCCTCGATCGTCACGAAACGATGGAGAGCGCACCGCTGATGAGATCCGTCAAGAGGTTCTGTACGGGGTTGCTTTTCAAGACAACGGCGAGCAAGCCGGCGAAACCCGCCGCCGCCACGGTGGCGATGGCGTATTCCGCGGTTGCCGCACCGCGTTCGTCGGATGGGGTTGCACAGGATGTAAAGGTGATGTTCATCTGCTCAGGATGCGCGAAAATCTCGCGCAGTGAGGGCCATGTGTGACGATCTGTTGATGGAACTCGTCACAACGAATTTTTGGGGATAACTCCCCCCAACGGCGATAACCATTCGAAACATAACGCGGGCCTACGGTGAAGTCTGAGTCAACAGCATGTGCGCCGTGTTCACACTGACCAGACATAACAGTTTAAAAACATTTCCTGCCCCGAATTCGTTTCCAACGTCGAAATACCAGTATTTGCGCGCCTTTTTGGCAAAGATTTTCCACGGCGAGCGCGATCAGGCCCGTTTGGGGGTGTTGTCGACACCCAGTTTGTTCATCTAGACTAAACACACTGCTTAGCCCTCATCGGGGGCTCCATGTCAAGGAGGACATGTTGGGATCCAGAATGGCTGGTCGCACCGTGATTATCACCGGTGGCGCATCAGGCATTGGTTTGGGAATCGCCACGGGCCTGGCGGCTGAGGGCGCAAACGTCGCCGTCGCTGACCTCAATCTGGAATCCGCCCAATCGGCCGCGGACTCAATCACACAATCTGGCGGCAGCGCGATTGCCGTCCATGTCGATGTCACCAAGCGCGATTCGGTTGCGGCCGGGATCGAGAGCACGGTGAAGGCTTTCGGGAAGTTGGATTGCTATTTCAACAACGCCGGCTTCAACAAGCCGATGAAGTTTCTGGATGTGACCGAAGAAAACTTTAACGCCATCATGAGCGTGAACGCATTGGCCGTGTTCGTGGGCACGCAAGAGGCAGCGAAGCAATTTATCCGCCAAGGAACTGGCGGAAAGGTTGTCAACACCGCGTCGATTGCTGGCCGTTCAGGTTTTCCCAGCTTTGCGCCATACAGTGCATCGAAAGCCGCCGTCATCTCGATCACTCAAGCCGCAGCGCGCGCACTTGCCGAACACAACATCACGGTGAATGCGTTCTCCCCCGGTGTGGTCCAGACGCCGCTGTGGACCACCCTCGACAAAGATCTTGAAGAGATTGGCGAGGGCGACTCCGGCTTTGATTCGATGGCTGCAGGAATTCTTCGTGGTCGCGCGGCGCAGCCGGAAGATATCGTCCCAACGGCACTGTTCCTTGCGAGCAGCGACTCGGACTACGTAACAGGACAAACTATGGCAATAGACGGCGGAATGATTCTGGTCTAACCAGAACCTAGGTCTCAACGAAAGGCACATCATGACAACGGCAACATTCGGAACCAACCAGGTTGACTGGGAAAAGCGACTCGACTTTGACAAGCTTCGCGCGGATCGCCTGGTCAAACTGAAGGTTGAACTGGAGAAGTCCGATGTTGGTGCGCTGCTTGCGTTCGACTTTGCGAACATTCGCTACATGTCGTCGACGCACATTGGTACCTGGGCGATCGATAAGGCCATTCGTTTCGCGCTGGTCACTCGTAACTCGGACCCGATCGTCTGGGACTTCGGCTCGGCGGCGAAACACCACCAGTTGTACAACCCGTGGCTCGACACCACGACCGCTGAGGCCGATGCCGACCCGCACGCTCCTCACCACGGTGCGGTAAAGCCACGCGCGGAATCCGGTGCGCGCGCCGGAATTTCGACACTTCGCGGTGCGTTCAACCCCGACGCCGGTATTGCCGATGAGGTTGCCGCCAAGATCAAGCGCGAACTCGAAAAGTTTGGCCTGCTCAACGAGCCGCTGGGAATTGACATCGTCGAACTGCCGATCCTATTCGCACTTCAGCGTGCCGGCATCACCGTCGTGGATGGCCAGCAGATCTTCTTGAACGCACGGGCAATCAAGACCGGAGAAGAAATCGGATTGCTCACGCAGGCTGCATCGATGGTCGATGCCGCGTACGAAAAGCTGTACGAGTTCCTGCGCCCCGGCGTCCGCGAGAACGAGGCGGTTGGCCTGGTTTCCAAGGTCCTCTATGACCTTGGCTCAGAGTACGTCGAGGGTGTCAATGCGATTTCTGGTGAGCGCTGCTCGCCCCACCCCCACGTCTATTCCGACCGACTGATTCGCCCGGGTGACCCAGCGTTCTTCGATATTTTGCACAGCTACCAGGGTTACCGCACCTGCTATTACCGAACCTTTGCGGTCGGTTCCGCGAGCAGCGCACAGCACGATGCGTACAAGCGCGCCCGCGAGTACATGGACCGCGCAATTGCCCTGGTTCGCCCCGGCGCGACCACCGCGGACATCGTTGCGGTGTGGCCGAAGGCGGAGGAATTCGGTTTCGCAAACGAGGAAGCAGCGTTCGCGTTGCAATACGGACACGGGGTTGGGCTCTCGATTTGGGAAAAGCCAATCTTCTCCCGTTTGGTGTCGTTCGACCACCCCGAAGTTCTTCACGAAGGAATGGTGTTCGCTCTTGAGACATATTGGCCGTCCGCTGATGGCTGGGGTGCCGCTCGAATTGAGGAGGAAGTCGTCGTCACGGCAACGGGATGCCAGGTGATCACCAAATTCCCCGCCGAAGACCTTCTCGTCGCCGGACAGCGCTACTACTCGGTGGGAGGCCCACTTCCTCTCGAGCGTGATTCTCAATCACACCTCAACACCGTTGCTGGTCGCGGCGAAAAGGCATAACGACGTCGATGAACACCATGAAAGCCGCCGTTTACCATTCGAGTGGTGACGTACGCGTCGAAGAGCGTGATGTTCCGACGCCCGTTGAGGGCGAAGTGTTGCTCAAGGTCCTGCGGTCGGGGATGTGCGGAACCGACGCCTCGGAGTACAAGTCGGGACCCAAGATCTTTGCCACGCAAACGCGACACCCGATCAGTGGCCATGAAGGTCCCATGATTCTGGGTCACGAGTTCATCGGCCAAATCGTTGGAGAGGTTGACGCTGCCTCGGGATTCGCGACAGGGGATGTTGTCGCGTCGGGCGCCGGGATTTCGTGCGGTCAGTGTGCGCGCTGCAAAGAAATGCGCACCAACCTGTGTGCCAAATATGTGACCCTCGGTCTGAATCGCGATGGCGGAATGGCGGAGTACGTCGCGGTGCCAACCAGCACCCTGGTCAAAGTCCCCGCCGGACTCAGCTTGGATGCCGCCGGAATTGCGCAACCATTGGCGGTCGGGTTGCACGCAGCTCGTCGTGCCGGAGTGCGGGATGGCGACAAGGTGCTCCTTATCGGTGCGGGTGCAATTGGCACCTTCGTTTTGGCCGGGTTGAAGAAGCTCTTCTCCGCCGAGGTGACCGTGCTCGACTTTGGTGGCAGCCGTTTGGAACGCGCCTCGAGGCTCGGCGCAGATCACACCGTTGAAGTTGGCGACAGCGCCGAGTCGGAAATCACAAAGATTTTTGGCGACGCCGGTATCGATGTGATTATCGAGGCCAGCGGAGCGCCAGGTCAGCTTCAGTTCGCGATTGGCCTTGTCAAGCGAGGCGGAAACATCCTTCAAGTTGGATTACCGTCAGCCAAGCAAGAGATTGACGTTCACAAGATTGTCATGAGCGAAATCAACATTCAGACAACTCTGGCTCACGTATGCGACCAAGACTTGGGGCCAGCGCTCGAGATTTTAGCGGCAACCACCCTGGCCGAAGAACTGATTGAGGGCGTCTACCCGCTGTCGGAAATCAGCAATCAATTGGAATTACTGGGCTCTGGCAAGATTCAGGGCAAAGTGCTTTTCGACCCATCTCTGTGACCACGGAAACACAAAGGAGCAAAAAATGAAGGCTGCAATCTTTTACGGGGCGAAGGACATTCGTGTCGAAAACGTCGCCGAACCACAATCGGTAGGTGCTGGCGAGGTTCGCCTCAAGCCGTTCTGGTGCGGAATCTGTGGCACGGATGTACACGAGTACGCCATGGGGCCAATCGTTATTCCGTCTCAACCGCACAAGTTGAACGGCTCGATTTTGCCGCAGATCCTTGGCCACGAATTCTCGGCTGAGGTCTTGGAGTTGGGCAAAGGCGTGACCAACGTGCGCGTTGGTGATCGCGTTTCGGTGATGCCTCTCTTGTCCTGTGGCGTATGCTACTTCTGCTCACGCGGCGACAACCACCTGTGCACCTCGATGGCGTGCGTCGGTCTGAGCTGCGAGTGGGGCGGAATTGCCGAGCAAGCCGTTGTCCCCGCGGCGAATGTCTTCAAGTTGCACGACAAAGTATCGGACATCGCCGGTGCTCTCGTCGAGCCAACCGCGGTCGCCGCGTACGGCGTTGATCGCGGGAACGTCCGCCCGGGAGACACCATTTTGATTACCGGTGCTGGTCCAATCGGTGCACTCGCGGCAATTTACGCAGAGAATCTTGGTGCGTGCGTTTATATTTCCGAATTGAACCCAAACCGCCAAAAGATGATGAACGACCTCGGAGTGGCAACGCTTCTGGACCCGACGAAGGACGACGTCATTGCCACAATGAAAGACGCAACGGGTGGAATCGGCGTCGACGCAGTCATCGAATGTTCGGGGAACGAACGCGCACTGCAGACGGCGATCAAGGCCGTTCGCTCGGGTGGTTACGTTGTTCAAACCGGTTTGCACACCAAGCCCGCATCTCTCGAGCCGATGGAACTTTCCGAACGCGAAATCACCTACACGGGAACCTGGTGCTACCCGGTGACCGACTGGCCTCGCATCATCGACCTGATTGGTCGACGCGGCTTGCAGGTGGAAAAGGTTGTGAGCTCGACAATCAACATGGATGACATCGTCACGAAGGGCTTCGAAGAGCTGGTCTCGCCGACCGGAACCGAAACCAAAGTTCTAGTGAGAGGACACTAATCATGAAAGCTCTACAGTTTGTTTCAGAAGGTAAGGCTGAGGTCAACGAACTCACGGTTCCCGACATCGCCGACGACGAGGTTCTCATCGCCTCGCGTGCCGTTGGTGTGTGCCACTCCGACATCGAGTTGTTGGAAGGCCGCTACATCATTCCATTCAGCTACCCCATCATCCCGGGTCACGAATGGTCGGGCGAAGTGATGAAGGTCGGCGCGAAGGTAACGAACTTCGCAAAGGGCGACCACGTCGTTGGAGACTGTGTCATTGGTGACGATCACTTCGGCTTTTCCATCAGTGGTGCCGCGGCGGAATTCTTCATCACGAAGGCATCGTGGCTCCACAAGATTCCCACCAACATCTCGTGGAACAACGGCGCGCTCGTCGAACCGTTCAGCGTCGCGTATTACGCGTTGATGCGCGTCGGGAACGTGAACGCGAGTGACACCCTCGTGGTCCTCGGTGCCGGCCCGATTGGACTTGCCGTCACCGCAGCGTCGAAGGCGTTAGGTGCGCGGACGATTGTGGTTGAGCCCGTCGATTTCCGCCAAAAAGCGGCTCGCGAACTCGGCGCGGACATCGTGTGCACCCCGGACGAGATCAAGGCCGTGCTGGACAAAGACACGGATGGTCGCGGTGCCAATGTTGTCGTCGAGGCGACAGGTCGCCCCGACGTGATGGCAACGGCACTGGAGCTCGCGGGCTTCAAGGGACGGATCGCGTACATCGGTATTGACGTCGGCAAGTCGGCCCCTGCGCAGCTCGGACTAATTCAGTCGAAAGAACTCACAATCACCGGATCAATCGGTTCACCCGGTGTGTGGGAAGAAACGATTCGCTTCATGTCGACGAAGAACATCGATCTGTCCCCGCTCGTCACCGCTCGCTTCGGGATTGACGATGCACTGGGTGCCGTTGACGCCGCGCAGCACCCGATGAACAACATCAAGGCTCACATCGAACTGAACGCAAGCCTCTAGACACCATAAAAGGTGGGGCCGTCCTTTCGGGCGGCCCCACCTTTTATGTATCGGAAGAGAGTGCTGCTAATTAACGCGGAAGGATGTTCGCCTTGCGATAGGCCTCAACGTTAGAGAAGAAGCTCTTGGGGCTCGATCGGAAGTTCAAGAAGCCGGCTTCGCGCGACTTCGTCATGTCCGTGAAGCACTCGATCTGGCGCCCGAGGTCACTGTCGCTGTGCCACCACGACGCCAGTTTGGTCACGTCGGAAACAGCGAGGTTGTACTTCTTTGCGATTTCTTCCCACACCGGAGCGGCGTCTTTCATTTGCTCTTCGAGAGGCTGGAAGTGCGATTCCTTCGGTCCCTCGTAGGGGAGCCCGAAGTGCTCGGCGATTTGCGGCCACAGCCAACGCCAGCGGAACGTGTCTCCGTTAGCGATGTTGAAGGCCTGGTTTTCGCCTTCCTTGTGGGTCGCAGCCCACACGAGTTGCTCGCCAAGGAGGTCGGCATCGGTGACATCCACCACGCCGTTCCACGACTGGGTCGACCCGGGGTAAATGAACGGCTTTCCCAATGCTTTTTGAATTTCCGCATAAACCGACAGCGTCAAGACCATGTTCATCGCGTTGTCGACCGCGTAACCAAAAATGGTGTGCGAGCGGTGAACGCTCCAAGTGAAGCCCTGGTCCTTCGCCGCGGCGAACAGCTCATCCTCTTGCGTGTAGTAGAAGTTGGGAACATCGAGTCGAGGTTCGTCTTCGTGGAATGGCGTTTCGGCCATAACCGCGTTCGCATAGTTGTCGAACGGGCCGAGGTAGTGCTTCAAACCGGTCTGAAGTGCGACGTGTCGAACGCCTCCGTCGGGCTTCAATCCAGCGAGCAGATTGCGGATCGTGGCGCCGTTGACTTCGATGTTCTCGGCTTCCGAATCCTTCTTAATCCAGGCGGTCATGAAAACGATTTCTGGTTTGAGCCCGGAAAGGCTCGCCTTGACCTCATCGGCATTCAACAGATCGGCTTTGATGTGATGAACCCCGGCCGGGAGGCCCTCCGTTCGGCGGGATAGTCCGTGCACTTCCCAGCCAGCGTCCATCAGCTGGGTGGCAATTACTTGACCTGAGATTCCAGTCACACCCACAACGAGTGCTCTACGGGATGAATTGCTGGTCATTTGTTAGCATCTCCATTTCATACGGCTGTTCACTTTAGATGAACAATACCAGCAAACGCTGACTTTGCGCCCGGCGGAAAACAACAATCGTCAACACATTTCTCTGATCAGCGGCTCGAGCCGAAAGTGCGAGGGAAACTGGCACAAATCAAGGACTTTCCGCCAGAAATCAGCCGTCAAAGAGCAAGTGTCGCTTAATCGTTATCGAAAATGTTTCCACGTGTTAGGTTTGTTCCATAAAGTAGGACGCAACAATTGTTCAGTCTTACAGAACTGAATAACCGTTTCCAAGGAGTTCAGATGGCACAAAGAAGTGCAGCGGTCCTGTCTAAGGGTCCGCGCTTTCAGGTATCAAAAGGTCTGTTGACCGTTCTGATATCAACTGTCGTCTTGTTTGTGCTCAGTGCCATCGTTGCGCCCACGAGTGTTTCTCCTGGTCCCTTGGGAAGCATGATCCCGTTCGCGGCAATTCTCGCCATTGTTGGACTCGGCCAGATGCTAGTCATTCAGCAAGCCGGTATCGACCTTTCGGTCCCCGGATCGGTCTCGCTCGCAGCCGTCTTCGTTTCGGCGCTACCAGAATTGGAAGACAGCCAACTGTTGCCGGCGGTGATTATCTCCCTCCTTGCGGCCGTCGCAATCGGCTTGTTCAATGGTTTTTTGATTGGTTTCCTCAAGCTGAACCCGATCATTGCCACCTTGGGAACCAACTCCCTGCTTTTTGGCTTCGTGATGTTGATCACTCAAGGCATCCCCCGCATGACCACGGCACTGCTGTTGTCAATCGTTAGCGGATCAACCAGTGGAATTCCCAATTCTGTTTTCATTGCCGTCGCGGTTCTCTTGGTCGTCATCTTCGTCTTGCGCAAAACGGTTGCGGGACGTCGATTTGAATCGATCGGCGCAAGTGCCCCTGTCGCCATGGTCTCGGGTTTGCGTATCAAGACGCACCAGGCAATGGCATACGTCTGGGCTCAAATCTTGTACGCGATTGCCGGAATCATGATCGCTGGTGTCATCTCAGAACCCAACGGCACGATGGGTAACGCTTACCTGCTCCCATCGGTTGCCGTTGTTGTCCTCGGTGGAACGTCGCTCCTCGGAGGTCGCGGTCTTCCTACCGCCACCGTTATCGCCGCAGTTTTCCTTTCCCAGCTTGACCAATTTGTGTTGGCTCTCGGTGTCAACTTTGCGATCCGCACATTGGTTCAAGCGGCAGCACTGGCTATCGGTGTTGCGATCTATACCGTGAATTGGTCTCGCGTGAGATCACTTCTCAGCAAACTCCTGCCGACGTCAAGTCGCGGGGAGCACCAAACTTCTTTGCCGACGGCTTAGAAGCACAAAAAGCGGGACAGTGATGTCACGCAATTAGATGGAGGAAACAAAGATGATTCGTCCTCGTAATGTCGCCGCAGCCCTTTCGGCTGCAGCCATTGCAGCCTTGCTGTTGTCGGGATGCGCAAGCACCACCGATGGCAACTCCGGCGCTGCATCGGGCGACCGCCCCAGCTGGTGCGGTCCTACCCAAATCACCATGGGTCTCACCGACGGTTTCGGTGGAAACAACTGGCGTCTCGTCACCACTGCTTCGGCTCGTGACGAAATCGCAAAGTGTTCCAGCGTCACCGAACTGCTTTATGCAGACGGCCAGGGAGACACCACCAAGGCAATCTCTGACATCAACGCAATGGTTGCGAAGGGCGTCAAGGCGCTCGTCGTCTTCCCCGATGCAGGACCGGCAATCCTTCCTGCACTTCGCGACGCGTACGCAGCTGGAGTTGTCACGGTTCCTTACCGTGTTGACGCAGGTGGCGTCGCTGGAACCGACTTCAACCTCTGGGTTGGTGGCGACTTCGTAACCGACGGCAAGAACTGGGGCGAGTGGGTCAAGGCCAACTTCCCAGACGGTGCGAACATCCTGTTCCTCTCGGGTCCTGCTGGAAACAGCCAGGGTGTCGACGAGCGCACGGGCTTCGAATCAGTTCTCGGTGACGGAACCGGCGCTTACAAGTACATCGGTGAGCAGCCCTTCGAAGTTACCAACTGGGACGCAGCACTCACTCAGAAGGTCCTCACCGCGGCCATCGCAAAGTACGACCAGATCGACGTGATCATGTCCGACTTCGGTCCGGTTATGGTTTCTTCGCTTGGTGAATTCACCAAGAGCGGTCGTTCGATTCCTGCCCTCGCAACGTCGGATGGAAACATCCTTGGTTGCTTCTACGAGGACAACATGGACGCAAACCCGGACTTCAAGTTGATGACCGTTGCAACGGGTAACGACCACGTTCGTCTCGCTGTTCAGCACGCTGTTGCTCTCGCAACCGGTGGTGTTGAGCCGACCGAGACCTCGTTCGCAGCACCCGTCTTCGAGGACTCGACCTCGACGGACAAGCCAGTTCAGTGCAACCGCGACATCGACCCCTGGACCTTCCTCTCGGCACAGCTGAGCGGTACGGACCAGCAGGCGCTGCTCGGTAAGTAATAAGCACAAAAAGTAACAAAGAGCACTGGGTCGGCTTAGCAATAAGCCGGCCCAGTGCACCATCTCAACAAACTGAAATACCAGGAGAAACAGAGTGGCTCAGAGCAAATCAGACAACGTGGTCATGGAACTACGCGGGATCTCCAAGGATTACTCGGGCGTGCCCGCCCTGACCGACGTGAGTTTGCAGATTAAGACCGGAGAAGTTCACGCACTTCTCGGTGAAAACGGTGCCGGTAAGTCCACTCTCATGAACGTTGCTTCGGGAACCGTTGCGCCGACGAAGGGCGACCTTCTCGTACACGGCGAGCGCTTTGACGCTCTGACGCCGGCTTTGGCGAACAAGCTCGGAATTGCGATTGTCCACCAGCACCCCGCCGTCCTGAATGACCTCACGGTCCTTGAAAACTTGCAAGTTGCTCTGCCCACGATTGTTTTTGCGGGTCGCGCTGCCGAAACTGTCGGCGCCGAACTGCTCGAGCGCGTTGGTCTCAAGATTTCGCTCAACCTTCGTGTCGAAGATCTCACGATTGCACAAAAGCACCTCCTCGAAATCGCAAAGGCATTGGCGACATCGCCCAAAATTTTGGTTCTTGACGAACCGACAGCAGCGCTCGGCCAGGATTCCGTTGAGCTCCTGTTCCAATTGATTGCCAAAGAAATTGCCAAGCAAACGGCCGTCATCTACATCACCCACCGCCTCGCGGAAGTTCGTCAACTCGCGGACATCGTCACGGTGTTGCGTGATGGACTCCTCATGACCACCTCGCCCATCAACAAGATCACTGACGCGGAACTTCTCGCGCAGATCGTCGGACGCGAGCTGAAATCGACGTTCCCTGCCAAGCGCCCCGAGCCCAAAGGTGTCAAGCCAAACCTCGTTGTAACCGGACTGTCGGGCAATGGCTTCACAGATGTCAGTATCCAATCGTTCCCTGGCCAAATCATCGGTATCGCCGGTGTGATTGGAAACGGTCAGTCGCAATTCTTGAAAGCACTCTCCGGTCAAGCAGAATTCACCGGTTCTATTGAGATTAATGGCGAAGCCAAGACCGCGAGCCAGCTCAACGGCAAGGCGGCCCTGATGCCCGCAGACCGCCAGCGCGAGGGTGTCATGATGCGCATGTCGGTCCGCGAGAACTCGGCGCTGTCATCGCTGAAGAGGTTCAAGCAGGTCGGTCTCTTGAGCCGTAAAAAGGAAGTCAACGACGTCCACGAAACACTCACGTCCTTGTCGATCAAGGCTCCGAGCCTCGAGGCCCAGGTTTCCGCGCTGTCGGGTGGAAACCAGCAAAAGGTGGTCATGGCCCGTGCGCTGCTGTCAGACCCCGTGATGATCCTGGCCGATGAGCCGACCCAGGGTGTTGATGTTGGCGCGCGTTTGGAGCTCTACGACATTTTGCGTCAAGCCTCCGCAAACGGTATTCCCGTCGTGGTCGCATCGTCCGACGCCAAAGAGCTCGAAGGTCTTTGCGACACGGTGTACGTGCTGTCCCGCGGGCAAGTCGTCAAAACCCTGCACGACGGCGAGAACCGCGAAGAGGCCATGATCGAAGCTGCGGTCACCTCGACCACCAAGGTGATTCGCATGGAGCGCGAGGTTCGCGAGCACAAGTTGGGTAACGAATCGCGTGCGGAAAAGTTCCGTCGATTCCTGCGCGGCGATTACGCGCCACCCGTCATGCTGGCTGTCGTCATGTTGGCCGTGGCTGCCATCATTTTGCCGCGCAGCGCGACGTATTTGGGTGACTTCAACATCAAATCGATGTTGCTTCTCGTCAGTGCGCTGGCCTTTGTTGCTATCGGGCAAACAACGGTCATGTTGACGGGCGGAATCGACCTATCAACCGGTCCACTCGCTGGTTTCTTAGTCGTGATCGCGTCGTTCTATATGAACGATGACTCACCGCTCACCGCGGTTCTCATGGGACTGGTCACGATGGCGTTCGTAGCCGCGATAGTCGGTCTAGTGAACAGTTCCCTCATCAGGTTCGTGAAATTCACCGCGATCTCGGCGACCTTGACCACGTACATCGCAATCGGCGGTTTCGCCTTCATTTTGCGCCCCGAGCCAGGTGGACTCATCAGCCAGGCGATCGCGCAGACGCTGAAGTCAACGCTCGGACCAATCCCCTACGTGTTTATCGTCGCTGCGCTGGCCGCAATCGGCATGGAATATATGCTCCGCAAGACTCGGTGGGGTTGGAACCTTCGCGCCGTTGGGTCAAACGAAGAGTCGGCGCGCAAAATCGGAATCAACATAAACCGATCAGTCATCGGCGCATACATCGTTTCCTCGTTATTCGTTTTCGTCGGATCGATTCTGCTCGCCATGCAACTGGGGATCGGCGACGCGACACAGGGTGTGACCTACACGCTCACCGGAATCACCGCGGTCGTTCTCGGTGGAACCTCGTTGATGGGTGGGCGCGGAACGTATATCGGCACACTGATGGGCTCAATCTTGTTGATTCAGGTACTCAATGCCACCGTGTTCCTCGACCTCGACCAAAAGTGGCAGTACTGGCTGCAGGCGGGTCTTATCCTCATCGCGGCAGTTGTGTACAGCGTGGCGCGAACGAGGAAGACGCGTCTCAAAAAGGCCTAGACGAACGCAAGAGAAATGCGGGGCCCTCGAAGGAGAGCCCCGCATTTCACGTCTAGTGGTTCGGTTACCGAATTTTCTTTTGCCTGGTCAGTTCAGCAACGGCAGACCAATCGAGTTCGGTGAGGTCGGGATCAGCAATCGCTTGTTCGAAAAGCTGGTGGAGAACTGTGGCTACGGGAAGTGTCAGACCTAGATCAGCCGCGACATCCTCGACAAGTTTGACGTCCTTTAACCCGAGTTCCATGGAGAACCCCCGCGGGATGTAATTGCGGTTGACAATCATCGGTCCGTACCCTTTGTAGGCAGAACCCGTAAACGCCGTGTGCGTCAAAATTTCAACAAACGTGTTCGGATCAACCCCGGCGGATTCAACTAAGGCGACCGACTCACCGATTGCCTGGAGCGCGTGAATCAAGTTGTAATTGACACCGAGTTTCACGACGTTCGACGTTGAGTGGTCTTCCCCGACGTTCCAGTACTGGGCCGCGACTTTGTCAAAAATCACGCTCGCCTTGTCGATGTCTTTGGCATTCCCCGCGGCAACGATCAACAGTGTGCCGCTCGTGATGGCGATGGGCCGACCCAACACCGGCGAGGCGACGTAACCAATTCCGTGTGCGCTGTGGCGCGCGGCAAGCGTCTCGGAAGCGGCGGGGCTCAAGGTGGACATGTTGAGGTGAATCGCACCCTGCTGAGCCTTGTCGAGGTGTTCATCGCTGAAAACCTCTAATGCCGCGACATCGTTGCTGAGAAAAGACATGACGAATTCGTTCTGCAGCGCCTCGACCAGCTCGACCTGTCGAGCACCCTTGTCGAGAAGTTCACTCACGTCTCGTGGTGACCGATTCCAGATATCAAGGTCGAAGCCCTGATCGAGCAAACGGTGGGCCATGGCTGTGCCCATCGAGCCGAGCCCAACGAGTGAAACGCGAATCTTTTCTGTCACGGCCTATCCCATCAATTCGTCGCGAACAAACTCAAGTTCACGGCTGACGTATTCAATGATGTCGCCCGTCTTCAGTTCGGGGGGCAAGACATCCCAGGTGTATGTCTCGATTTCCAAATGATCCGATAACGGCGTCGCGCGGTGCATCGTGAGTGCCTCACGTACACCGAAGCGAGTGGTTCGGAATGGTCCGAGTTCCTCGAGGAACACCGGGACGTGGAAGTGCGTTCGCATCTCGCTCGGCACCGGGTTTGCCTCATAAGCGTCAAGGGCCTCACCGAGGTTGAGGAACTTTGTGATGGTTCCGTTTTGTTTGAGGGAGGTCTGACTCAGGTAGATGGTGTCCGTGAATCGGCGTAGCGCTTCGATTTTGTCGTGCGTCAGTTCCTCGACCCACAGCGACGATGCTTCTTGAAGCTTGAAGATGGGGATTCCTGCGTTCACGATTTTGGTTAGTGAATCCGTAATGTTTTCGAAGCCAACGGACTGGTGACCGATGTCGAAAACGATTCCCAGGTAACGACGAATTGCACCCTCTGCTTCACTGACGGGAATGTTGGCAACTTCCGCCAGCTCGTTGATACCGGCCCGCGAATAAACCCGATTCTCGAACCACTCAATGGTCTCGTCGGTTGTTTCCAGATAGCACGCGGGTTCCGGTTCGATCGCAAGTTTCACGCGGCGACCGGTGCGTTCCTCGAGATTGCGAAGGTGCGCGATCACGCGGAACACGTTCCGGGTGAACAATCGGATGTAATCCTCCCCAGCGACATTCGGCTTGAAGGCGAGGGGCGCCGTCTGAATGGACGGATTGACATCCGCCGGTGAAATTTCCGCCAAAATATCGGCGATGGAATTGGTGTAATTCACACGATCGTCAGTGGTCCAGTCGGGTTCGTAGACCCGTTCCATGACGAGTTCGCCCTTGAACGGACCGTACGGGAATGCATTCACCGTGTACACATACAGATTCTCGGCGGCGAGAAACTCTGCGAGTGCCGTACGTTCGGCGGGGTTTTCCGAGAGGGTCTTGGCCGACGACGCCGAAATGCGTAGGGAAACGGCGAAAGGCTCGTTGGGTGAAACGCGCTGTTTGACCTGAGGAACAAACTCACGAAGGCTCGCGTTCATCTCTGCCCAGGTGTCACCTAAGTGGACGAGGGTCGAATAACTGAGGTGACCTAAGCCATTGTTGAGTTTCATGTCGCCTTTCCGCACCATTGAATAAATCAAGTCTATGTGCAGTTAAGCTGAACAGCCAGCGGAATTTTTACCACTTTTAAGCGGTTTCCTGCACAAAGAATGAATCTGCGAGCACCTTTCTGTAAGGTATTGGTTAAGTACAGGAGCAGTCGGCTCCGAGGAAAAAGAAGAGGACTCGATGCATCCTGCGATTGGCGAGGAACTTCGACGCGTTCGCCTTTCTCGCAAATTGAGCCTCCGAACCGTCGCCTCCGCTGTCGGGGTTTCGGCCAGCCTTCTGTCGCAGGTCGAGACCGGCAAAACGCAACCGTCTGTGTCAACTCTGTATGCACTCGTGAATCACCTGGGCGTTTCACTCGATGGCTTGATGAAGGGCATGTCTCAGGCGGGTGGGAAGGCCTCGGACATTCCGGGTTACGAGGATGGCCACCACGGAATCGTGCAGCGCCGCAACGAAAACCCCGTCATCGAAATGGAGAACGGCGTTGTCTGGGAACGTCTCGCTGACGGCGGTCGCGACAATGCCGATCCGCTGATGGTGACCTACGAACCGGGCAGTTCAAGTTCGGTCGAAGGCAAGATGATGCGCCATGACGCGCTGGAGTACGGACTGATCATTGAAGGCACTTTGACGCTTCGGATCGAAAACGAGGTTCACGAGATCTACCCCGGTGACTCCTTTAGCTTTGACGCCAACCGCTTACACATGTTCGAAAACAACTCGGCGAAGCCTGCGCGCGGGATTTGGTTCGTCATCGGCAGCAAACACCCCGACAATCTTGACCTCAGCAACCTTGGGCCCGCAAAATCCGCGACACCATCGCTTCCGGCAAAATCCGCCGTCGATGTTCTCAACGCGATGGGCGACGCCAAGACCCGCAAACGGAAAGACCAGGCGTCGTAGCCCCTTCGGGTTAGACCAACATGCTGAGCGGGTTTTCGATTCGCTTCACGAAGGCCGCGAGCCACTGTGCCGCAAGTGCACCGTCTACTGCGCGATGATCCGCAGAAAGCGTCACGGTCATGACGTTCGCAATCACAATCTGGCCATCCTCAACGATTGCCCTCGGTGATGCGGCACCAACGGCCAGAATTCCAGACTGCGGCGGATTCAAAATCGCACTGAATTCCTTGGTTCCGAACATTCCCAGGTTGCTCACGGCGAAACTCCCGCCCTCGAGTTCTTCTTGCCGCAACTTCCCGGCGCGTGCGCGACCAGCCAGTTCCGTGATTTCCGCGCTCAGGTTACTGAGCGAGCGCTTCTCTACGCCCCGGACAACCGGGGTGAACAATCCGCCCTCGGTGGTGACGGCAATGGCAATATCGGCCGATTCGTATTTATACATCGCTTCGGCATTCCACACGACGTTCGAATCCGGAACATCCATGAGCGCGCTCGCGACGGCCTTCACAACAAAGTCGTTCACCGAAATCTTGACGGGCGAAGTCTCGTTGATGCTCGCCCGAAGTTCGAGCAACGCGTCGACCTTGCAGTCGGCCGTGACATAAAAGTGGGGGACTGTCGATTTGCTCTCGGTGAGACGGCGAGCAATCGCACGACGCATTCCGGTGTGCGGCACGGTCGAGTAGCTGCTCGAGTACTCCTGAGTGGCAAGTGCCGAGCTCGACGACTGGGGCGATGCCACTGCACCCGCGCCACCTCCCAAAAAGTTCTCCAGGTCTCGGCGAACGACGCGTCCAAGCGGCCCCGTGCTGGGAACCTGCGACAGTTCGATACCACGCTCCCGTGCCATTTTTCGCACGATTGGGCTCACGAACTGGCGCGAATCGACTGATGCAGTCACGGGCTGAGTCACGGACTCAGAAACGGACGCGGGCTGTTCGACATTTGGAGCGGCCGCGGGTTCGTGCGCACTATCCGCAACCTGCGCAACAGGAGCGGCACCGCCAAGAAGAGCGTCACCAACCGCCGCGTCCTCGCCAGCAGCAAGCAGGATCATTATGGGTGCACCAACGTCAACAGACGCACCGTCGGCCACCAGGATTTTGTAGACGGTGCCCTCTGAGTCACTGGGGTAATCGACTACCGCTTTTTCGGTCTCCATGTCGGCGATGATGTCGCCAACCTTGACCGAAGCGCCAACCGCAACGTGCCACTTCGACAAAACGATTTCCGTCGCGCCGGCGGCGACCTCAGGCATCGTGATGAGCGTAGCCATCAGTTTTTTCCAAATCCCAGAGCGGCGTTTTTCAGTCCAGCAACCACTTCGTCCGTCTTCGCGATTGCCGCTCGTTCCAACACCTTCGAGATGCTCGGCGATGCCTCGCCACCGTGAACTCGCTGTACCGGCTGGTCGAGGAAGTCGAAGAACCGCCTCTGGATTTCGTCAGCCAACCAGCTTCCGTAACTTGTTCCTTGCGCACCCTGCTCAACGATCATTACCGCGTTGGTCTTTTTGATGCTCGCTTCGATTGTGGTCCAGTCAATGCTCGCGCGATCGAGCCAACGAAGGTCAATCACTTCAGCATCGATTCCGGTCTGCTCAACGGCCTCGAGCGAGTGGCTCACCATCGACAGATACGTCAATACCGTGAGGTCGTTTCCGGTGCGCTTGATTGCCGCTTTTCCGAACGGGATCTGGTAATCGTAATCACCGACCGCAATCTCACCCGTTGACTGGTACAGATCGACGTGTTCGATGACGAGCACCGGGTCTTCGAGTGCCAGTGCGGCGTTCATCAAACCGATGTAGTCAAACGGGTTGGACGCCGCGACAATGCGCCAGCCAGGAGACGTTGCGAAAATACCCGCGGGATCCATGAGGTGCTGGGACCCATAACCCGAGCCCATAGCCACCTTGGTTCGAATCACGACGGGAACAGATGCGTCGCCACCGAACATGTGACGAGCCTTACCTATCTGGTTGAACACCTGGTCCGCCGCAACCCACATGAAGTCGGGGTACATGAACTCGATGACGGGGCGGAAGCGACCGTCGAGGGCCATACCTCCACCGAGACCCGCGAAGGCGTTTTCGCTGATGGGTGTTCCGAGGATTCGGTTGGGGTACTTCTCGACCAATCCCTTGGTCGCACCGTTTGTGCCGCCCTTGAGGCGGTGAACGTCTTCACCGAGAACGACGATTCGATCATCCGTCTCCATGCGACGGTCCATGACGGCGGCCACCGCGTCGACGAAACGAACTTCTTCTTTTTCGCCGGTGTGCGTCGCCAATTCCTCGGTCCGAACACCATTCAACTCGGATGCATCGCCGCGAACTCCGACGTTAACAAAGTCAACACTCGGCCACAATTCGGGACGAATGCGGCGCGCGCCGGGCTTTCCCGCCGGGTCGCTTTCGAGCAGTTCATTGACAGCGAGTTCCATCGCCGCCTGTGCCTGCGCACGAACACCATCAACGGCGTCCTGATCAATGAGTCCAAGCGCCAGCATCTCGGTGGCAACACGCGTGAGCGGGTCGCGACCGCGCCACGCTTCTTCTTCGTCCTTCGGTCGGTAGCCGAACGCGCTTCCAGGGAACGGACCGTTTTGGTGGAAGAAACGGTACACCTCTGCCTCGATCACCGCTGGACCGTTACCGGCACGAGTGTGCTCTTCGATTTCTTTCATCGCGAGATGAACCGCAAGAGGGTCCATCCCGTCGACTCGCCAGCTCGGAATTCCGAACCCGGTGCCGCGACCAGAGAGGCGTTCTTCGGCGGTGACTTCGGAAACGTGCGTGGACACTGCGTAGAGGTTGTTTTCGATGAAGAAGACCAGCGGAATGTCCCACGCGGCAGTCAGATTCATGGTTTCCAGCACCGAACCGATGTTTACCGCACCATCACCGAAATAGCTGACCGTAAGATCGCTCGTTCCCGAGTGCTGCTGGGACCAGGCGTTACCGGCTCCGAGAGGAACACCACCACCCACGATGGCGTTGGTTCCCAGTGCGCCGGCCTCTTTCCACTGCAAGTGCATCGATCCGCCGCGTCCGCGGCAGTAGCCCTGAGCCAATCCCAAAATTTCGGCGAGTGTTCGCTGAAGGACCTCTTGAATCGGTTCATTGACCAGGTTGGCAACGTCGAGACCATCCGGGGTCACGTAGCCGATCGCCTTTGCCAGGAATTGGTGATGTCCGCGGTGTGAGCCGTTGACGGCATCCGTTCCGCGAAGCCCGATGATGGATCCGACCGCGCCACCCTCTTGTCCGATGCTGGAGTGAGCCGGGCCGTGGACCAGACCTTCGGCCGCCAGCTGCAAAACAGTTTCCTCAAACGCGCGAATGAGGTGCATCTGTCCGAGCATCGTCTCGAGGAGGTGCGGATCAGCGTTTGCCCAGTCCTCGGCAGTAGTGCGCAATTCGACCCAAGGCTCTTTGGGGGAAAGTGGAATTCTCTCGGTCATCGTTGACTCCAATGTGGGGGCGGGAAATTTTCGACGTGGTACTTCCCCAAGGATAGCAAAATGTATCCAATTGGCAAAAAAACTTGCCAAATTTCCCATAAAGTCGTCATTTATAAGCCAGAATGTATCCATTCAGACGATTGAGGAGTCACGATGAGCTCAGGAATCCCAGGATTACGCGGCACAGACCACATTGGTTTTACTGTTCCTGATATCGAGGAAGCGACGGTGTTTTTCCGAGACATCATCGGGTGTGAACTGGTGTATCACCTCGGACCATTCCAAAGTGACGATGACTGGATGGCGGAACATCTCAACGTGCACCCCCGCACCATCATGAAACAGATACGTTTCTTCCGTTGTGAATTTGGCTCCAACTTCGAGATCTTCGAATACATCTCGGCAGACCCTGACGGTCCTCGACCGCAACCTCGCAATAGCGACATCGGCGGTCATCATTTGTGTTTCTACGTCGATGACATCGATTCGGCTATCGCCTACCTGAAAGACAACGGAATTCGGGTCTTGGGCGATAAGACGAACAGTTCAAACGCCAGCCTTGGCCAGACCTGGGTTTATTTCTTGAGCCCGTGGGGAATGCAGTTTGAACTGTGCAGCTACCCGAACGGCAAGGCATACGAGAAGGAAGCAAAGGTGAAGCTGTGGCATCCAGCCCACCCAGCGGACTAGCCGAAACGCTGCGAGCGGAAATCCTCAACGGGACGCTCGCTCCGGGCGAACGAATTGTTCAAGAAGACATCGCGGAACGATTTGGGGCGAGCCGGCAACCTGTTCGAGATGCGCTTCGGCTGTTGGAGGGCGACGGTCTCGTCACCCTGAAGGCAAACTCCGGCGCGTGGGTGTCCAAATTGTCCGCCAGCGAATGTGACGAGGCGTATCTCGTGCGCGAGCGGCTCGAACCGCTTCTCATTTCTCTCAGCATCCCGAATCTGACGGCAGTTCAGATCCAACGCTTGGCCCAACTGGTGGACGAGATCGAACGCACAACCGAGATCGAAAGTTTTTTAAGGCTCGACCGTGAATTTCACCTTTTGTCCTACGCGGGAGCAGACGACGGGATGCTGAAAGAGTTTGTCGAGCGAATTTGGAACACGACTCAGCACTACCGACGTGCCTTTGCCCAGCTGAGCGATTTCGCGCATTACGATGCCACGCACATGGAACACAGAATGATTCTCGACGGGATCGTGCGAAAAGACACTCGCCAAGCGGAGCTTGCCCTGGAGGGCCACATCCGCCGGACACGCATCACGTTGTCACAACATCGCGAGCTTTTTAGCTGATTTATCGTCGGGGAAGACCCACCTGACTCTCCTTCAGTGGCCATTAGCCCCCGTTGCTAGGATGGCGTGATGACTAAATCCGTGGCCAATCACAACCGACGTGACGTCCAGTTCCTTCGAGCACTCGCGGTCGCATCCGTTGTTCTTTACCACTTCTGGTCCAACCGTTTAGTGAGTGGATTCCTCGGCGTCGACGTATTCTTCGTGATTTCCGGATTCCTCATTACGTCTCTGATTTTGCGCGAGGTGGTCTCAACCGGAACCCTTCGGCTCACAGCTTTCTGGGTGCGCCGAATCCGCCGAATTTTCCCCGCCGCAATAACGGTCATCATTGTCACCGCAATCGCCACCAACCTGACGATGGTTGCCAGCCAGATTTTGACGAGCAGCCGCCACGTGTTCGCCTCGGCGTTTAGCTTTGAAAATATTCTGCTGGGCCTCGACGCCACAAATTACGATCATCAAGATGACCTGACCTCACCGTTGCAGCACTATTGGTCGTTGTCGGTTGAAGAACAGTTCTATCTTGTATGGCCCGTTCTCGTCATTTTCGCGTTATGGATCGCAAACCGATCAAAGGTGCGAATCAACCGAATTCTGGGCATTTCCCTCGCCGTGATTGCCACTGGATCGTTGGTGTACGCGTTCTTCGTCGAGCAAGTCAACCATGCGTCGTATTTCGACACGTTCGCTCGGGCATGGGAACTCGCGATTGGTGCCGCCACCGCGGTTTGGGCTCAACGGGAACGTGCGCCATGGCGTGGCCAACTCATCGTCAATCGCCTTAGCTGGTTGGCACTCGCGGTGACATTCTTCATCCCCGGCCTCAACGATTTCGCCCCTGGTATCGGAATTCTTCCGTCGGCGATTGCAACCGCGCTCATCCTCGCCACCGGCCCAATGTCCGCATCGAAGCCACTTCCGTTCTCGAAGCCCGTTCTTGCCGCAGTGGAATGGCTCGGAGATCGCTCCTACTCGATTTACCTGTGGCACTGGCCCATGGTGATCCTCCTCCCAATGTTCCTCGGACACGAATTGGGTTCGGCCTCGAAGGTGGCTGCGTTGGCCGTGATTGCGGTGCTCGCCGAACTCACCTACCGATTCATCGAAAACCCCGTCCGTCGGGCAAAAGCACCATGGACACTCAAGCCTTTTGTCGTCGGGTCAATCGCGCTGGCGACCTCGGCGGCCGTCGTCGCCGTGACCGTTGTCCTCCCGCACGACTTCGGCAAACAAGAAACCAACCAAGACCTTTCGGCAATCATGCTGTCGACACCAACGGCGATGGATACGGCCGGCTCAGTGGAGCAATACCCGTTCACCCTTCCCTATTGCGATGGGGCTGGGTCGGCGATTTACGACTGCCCACCGAACGCGAAGTTGGAGTTTGATTCCGCCGCCTACCCCATTAGCCCGCCTCGAACGGACACCTGCCAATATGAGGTCGACACGATGATCATCGATTGCGTCATGGGCGACATCACCTCAACGCGCAGCATTGCAATTGTCGGAGATTCGCACGCGCGCGCGATGTGGGCAAGCATGGACTTGATCGGGAAACGATCCGGGTACGCGGTTCATGAATTCCTCAGCCCGCGTTGTTCCTATCGCCTTTTCCATTTCGATTGGTGTACCAAACACAATCGGGAGATCGAACCACGACTCAATTCGGGTGAATTCGACCTGGTCGTATTTGCGCAGGCATCAAGGGTGAGTTACGCCAGCGCAGAGAATCCTCTCAACCCAATCAACCCGTTTGCCGAACTGTACGGTGAATTGAAAACGAACGGCGTACCAGTTGCTGTCGTCAAGGACAATCCGAAGCGTGGGCCGGAACTGTCATTGTGCATAAAACTGCATCGTGACGAACCAGGTTCCTGTGCGCGATCGTTCCAATCCCGAGTGGATCTAGCGACGCAAACCGCCATTGATTTGGGCTTCCCCGTCATCGACCTCGACAACGCCTACTGCCCAAACAACAGTTGTGAGGCCGTTCAAGGTGGAATGTTCGTGTGGCGTGACAACGGACACATTTCGCCGTTCTATCACCTCACGGCAGCACCCTTCGTGTGGAGCCAATTGATGGAAAATGGCCTGATAACGCCGCAACAGTAACTCACCTTTACAAAGGAGGCGTGTCGTGGAAACTCGTGAACCGACGATGGACGACGTCGCGGAATTGCGCGCACTCATCGACGCGCAAGAATCTGGACTCGACGAAAAACATAAGCCGGCCTCTGAGGCCTGGCCCATCGAACTTCTGCGCGGCCATTATGACTCTGTGCGGAACCAGTTGTGGACCGATAAAGACCGAATCCTTGCGTGGGCAAGTATGCAACCGGATGCCCATCGCCGACGGATTGAAGTCGAACTGTTCCGCCAGCCGGGTTTTGAACACATGTCTGAGGTGTGGAAGTGGTGCCGTGACACTGCGGAAACCGAATTCCCCGGGTGGGTGGTGTGGGTCACCGTGAATTACCGTGACGCCGAAATGGCGGGTGTATTCGCCTCAACCGGATATGAATTGCTGCGTCGCTACCACCTTCTGACTCGCCCCCTTCAGGGCGAAACGTATCCCAAACTACCCGCGGATGCATCAATCGACGTCATCGTTAGTGATAGCGATTTCGTCGAATGGCACGCCGCGCATCAAGACTCGTTTTCCCAACACTTCGGTTTCACTCCGCGACCGGCGGACCAATGGATTCCGCACTTTCGCAATTACGAAGGGGCCGACCCCGAGGGGCGTTTTCTGCTCCGTGTGAATGGTGACGTTGCCGGGTTCGTCATCTGTACAAACGACAACGCGCACGAAAACGGTGGTTTCATCGACCTTCTGGGGATTCGCCACGATTTCCAGGGACGCGGTTTCGGCGAACTGCTCTTGCGCTGGGCGTTCGCATACTGCGTCAGTCGCGGATTCACCGACGCCGACCTCGCCGTGGACACCGGAAACTCATCCGGCGCGCTGGGGTTGTATTCCAAGGTGGGGCTCACGACCTTGTCCGAATACCACTTGTACGCTCAGCCCTTGGCCTGATCACTCTTCGATTCGGGTGCGCTCGCGCTAATGTTATGTCCACCTAATTCCCCGCTCAACTAACCGCAAGGACGACGATGTCCACTACAACAATCGACAGCCTCCTTCACGAGGATCGTCGTTTCCCACCTTCGGCTGCGTTCATCGCACAGGCAATTGCGAAACCCGAACTTTACGCCGCCGCTCATCACGATCGATTGGCATTTTGGGCAGATCAGGCACGGGAACTCCACTGGCACAAACCGTTCACCCAGACTCTCGATTGGTCGGGAGCCCCCGTTGCGAAATGGTTTGCGGACGGCGAGATCAACATCGCCTACAACTGTCTCGACCGTCACATCGAGGCGGGGCGTGGTGATCGCGTTGCAATCCACTTCGAGGGTGAGCCCGGCGATTCGCGCTCCATCACGTATCGCGAACTGACCGACGAGGTCCGACGTGCGGCCAATCTTCTGGCCAGTCTTGGGGTTGGGCAAGGTGACCGCGTCGCCATCTATATGCCGCTCATTCCCGAAGCCGTTGTCGCGATGCTCGCCTGCGCGCGGGTAGGCGCTATCCATTCCGTGGTGTTCGGGGGGTTCTCCGCCGAAAGCCTCCGAGCTCGAATCGAGGATGCCGAGGCGAAACTCGTCATCACCGCCGATGGTGGATACCGAAAAGGGGCAGTGTTCAATCTGAAGGACGCGGTCGACGAGGCCGTGGCGCAGACGCCTACCGTTGAAAAGGTTCTCGTCGTCAAGCGTGGCGGAAATGACGTGGCGTGGACCGACGGCCGCGACCTGTGGTGGCACGACGAAATGGCGCCAATGTCCGACGACCATATCGCCCAGGGTTTCCCCGCCGAGAATCCGCTGTTCATTTTGTACACCTCAGGAACGACCGGAAAGCCCAAAGGGATTCTGCACACGAGTGGCGGATATCTGACTCAGGCTGCGTTCACCCACCGCAACGTTTTTGACCTCCACGCAGACACCGACGTCTATTGGTGCACCGCCGACATTGGCTGGATTACGGGGCACTCCTACGTTGTCTACGGTCCGCTCGCCAACGGCGCGACCCAAGTGATTTACGAGGGGACCCCCGATTTCCCGGCGCCGGGGCGCTGGTGGGACATCATCGAGAAGTACAAGGTCTCCATCTTTTACACCGCGCCGACCGCGATTCGATCATTCATGAAAGCGGGCCGTGAGATTCCCCAGGCGCGAGACCTGTCCTCGCTACGAGTGTTGGGCTCGGTTGGTGAGCCCATCAACCCCGAGGCGTGGATGTGGTACCGCGAGGTAATCGGTGGGAACAATTGCCCCATCGTCGACACCTGGTGGCAGACCGAAACAGGTGCCATCATGATCTCGGCGCTACCCGGCATCACGACGACAAAACCGGGAAGTGCGCAAGTTCCCCTTCCGGGCATCTCCGTTGATGTCCTCGACGACAATGGCGTACCCGTCGGCGCCGCCGCTGGCGGACTCCTCGTGATTACCGAACCGTGGCCATCGATGCTTCGCGGGATATGGAAAGACCCCGCGCGATTCGCGGAAACTTATTGGTCAACATTCGACGGCAAATATTTCGCTGGCGACGGGGCACACCTCGACACGGACAAGGACGTCTGGCTGCTCGGGCGTGTGGACGACGTCATGAACGTCTCTGGCCACCGCCTGTCAACGATGGAGATCGAATCGGCGCTCGTCTCTAACCACGCGGTCGCCGAGGCGGCAGTTGTCGGCGCATCGGACGAGACCACCGGCCAGGCCGTTGTCGCTTTCGTCGTTCTGAAAAAGCGCGCAAAAGCCATCGTCAATCCTGACGATGAGATCAAGGAATTAAAGGCACACGTTGCCAAAGAAATCGGCGCAATCGCGAGACCTCGGGACATCTATTTAGTCGAAGACCTGCCGAAAACCCGCTCGGGAAAGATTATGCGTCGATTGCTGCGGGATATCGCCGAAGGTCGCGAGATTGGGGACACCACGACTCTTCTCGATACGACGGTCATTCGCGTGATTGACGGTCAGGTCAACTAGCCGGACGTTCGAAAAAATCCCTGCGCCATACCAGCGACCGTAGGAATGACGGTCAGGGTAATGAACGCGGGAAAGAGGCAGACACCCAGAGGTGCCAGCATTCGTCCGGGGAGCCGTTCAACGGAATCCCGCACCGTGAAACGGGCCGCACGCCGGCACTCCTCTGCGGCCGCTCGCAATAACCCCGCAACGGGCACTCCCGAGTCTCTCGCCGTTGAGCGAATCTCGCCGACAACAACCCATTCGCTGTGAGTCCCCCATTGGTTCGCGAGATGTGCCAACGCTGCGTTGGCTTCGGCGCTCAACCCCGAGACGGACAGAACTTCCGCCGCAAGGTCACCGACCAACCCGCAGTGAACGGGTGGGCAGACAAGGCGGCGTCGCAAGATTTCCATCCATTTCCACCCGGCAATGGTGGCGATGAATCCTATGGCGAGGCACAGCCACCCAGCAGGGCCACCACAAAGAAACCGCAGGGTGTTGACACCGAATAGTTGTGCCGCCACGACGGTTCCGAC
>Ga0209189_1000560_pt1 | contig 30664 bp, 35 predicted proteins | sample C_130820_EF_Meta_FD_187308 | JGI IMG/M metagenome (GOLD analysis project Ga0209189, IMG submission 187308) | Freshwater microbial communities from Lake Croche, Canada to study carbon cycling - C_130820_EF_MetaG (SPAdes) (version 3) | ecosystem: Environmental > Aquatic > Freshwater > Lake... | reverse complement strand
AATATGCCGCCCCGCCATACCAAGTCAGAGTTCGCATCTTTTCTCTTTCCCTCTTGGTTCTTGGGAAAATTCCCGCACAAGAAGATCATTCAGACCGCCCACACGGCGGAATTGTCCGTGGGTTTTGGTCGTAAGGTCAGGAACTTGGTCAACACGGCTCCTTACCAGCGTATCTTTCCCACAAAGTTATCCACAGACAGCAAGGCGGCAGGGCGCTGGAATACAAACAAGGGCGGTGACTACTTTGCTATTGGTGTCGGTGGCGCTGTAACCGGCAAGGGCGCTGATGTTTTGATCATTGATGACCCGCATTCCGAGCAGGAAGCCATGCAAAACGACCCGAAGGTGTACGACAGGGTCTATGAATGGTACGGCTCAGGCCCTCGACAGCGTCTTCAACCCGGCGGAGCCATCATTATTGTGATGACACGCTGGTCAAAGAAGGATTTGACGGGCCAAGTCATTGCAAATTCCATCAAAAGAGACGGCGATGACTGGGAAATTATTGAATTCCCCGCATTAATGCCGTCCGGAGCCCCTCTTTGGCCTGAATTTTGGTCACAAGAAGAGCTTGAGGCCATCAAAGCAGAGATTCCAGTCTCAAAATGGGAGGCTCAGTACCAACAAAACCCAACATCCGAGGGCGGTGCGCTGATTAAGCGGGAAATGTGGAAGATTTGGGACAAAGATCACCCGCCGCAGTGTGAATACACCATCCAAAGCTGGGATACAGCCTTTGAAAAGCACAATCGGGCCGACTATTCAGCCTGTACCACATGGGGAGTGTTTAAACATCCCAATGAAAAGGGCGTTGAACAGCCAAACATCATTCTGCTGGATGCGTTTAAAGACCGCATGGAGTTCCCCGAACTCAAAGCCAAGGCGTTTGAGATGTACAACGAATGGGAGCCCGACACTTTATTGATCGAAAAGAAGGCGGCTGGAGCGCCGCTGATCTATGAAATGCGACGCACTGGTATACCCTTACAAGAGTTCACGCCAAGCAAAGGCAATGATAAGATAGCCCGTGTAAACGCAATATCTGACATATTTGCGTCCGGCTTTGTCTGGTGTCCAGACAGACGCTGGGCTGAAGAGGTCATGGAGGAGTGTGCTTCGTTCCCCAACGGAGATCACGACGACTTAGTTGACTCAACCAGTCAGGCGCTGTTAAGGTTCCGGCAGGGCGGCTTTCTTCGTTTAAACACGGATGACGAGGAAGACTTTGTCCCACGCCGAAGGAAAGCGGCCTACTACTGAGGAACCTCATGATTGAAAAAAGTTTATCCCAAGCGCCAGCAGGACTTGGCTCCCTCGAAGAGGAAGATGGCCCAACCATTGAAATTGAAATTATCAGTGAGGACGAGGATGCTTCCGTGGAGGATATGCCGGAGCAACCAGACATTCCTTTTGATGCCAACCTTGTTGACTACATCAGCCCCAAAGAGCTTTCAACTATTGCGTCGGATTTGGCGAGCGACATTGATGATGACATAGCCTCACGCAAAGATTGGATGCAAACCTATGTAGACGGTCTTGAACTTTTAGGCATGAAGATTGAAGAGCGATCAGAGCCTTGGGAAGGCGCTTGCGGCGTTTACCACCCTTTGCTTTCAGAGGCGCTGGTCAAGTTTCAAGCAGAAACCATCATGGCAACATTTCCTGCCGCTGGGCCAGTCAAAACCCAGATCATTGGCAAAGAAACGCCAGACAAAAAAGAAGCCTCAACTCGTGTTCAAGACGACATGAATTACCAGCTAACGGATGTAATGACAGAGTACCGTCCGGAGCATGAGCGAATGATTTGGGGATTGGGCCTTTCCGGAAATGCATTCAAGAAGGTTTATTTTGATCCAGCCTTAAATCGTCAGACATCCATCTTTGTTCCCGCCGAAGACATCATCGTCCCCTACGGCGCATCCTCCCTCCAAACCTCCCCCCGTGTCACTCATGTGATGCGTAAGACAAAAAACGAGCTTGCTCGCCTGATCCATCAGGGTTTCTACGCCGACGAGGAGCTTGGCGAGCCACGAAACAATCTTGATGAGGTAGAGAAAAAGATTGCCGAGAAGATGGGTTTCAAAGCGACCACAGATGACAGGTACAAAATCTATGAAAGTCACATTGACCTCGACATCCCCGGATTTGAAGACTGCGACGAAAACGGAGAGCCAACTGGCATTGCACTCCCCTACGTCGTCACAATGGACAAAGAAACCCAGACTGTGCTGGCTGTGCGACGCAACTGGAGGCCAGAAGATGAAACAGAACAAAAACGTGACCACTTCGTCCACTATGGCTACGTCCCCGGATTTGGCTTCTACTACTTCGGCCTGATCCATCTGATCGGCGCATTTGCCAAGTCAGGTACATCACTGATTCGCCAATTGGTTGACGCTGGCACATTGAGCAACCTACCCGGCGGATTTAAAACCAAGGGGATGAGAGTCAAGGGCGATGACACCCCAATATCACCCGGAGAGTGGCGAGATGCAGACATTGCATCCGGCACATTAAAAGACAACTTGTTGCCTTTGCCGTACAAAGAGCCAAGCCAAGTTTTGATGATGTTGCTGGAAAACATTGTCGAAGAAGGGCGTAGGGCCGCAGGCTCAGGTGATTTAAACGTCGCTGATATGTCTGCCAACGCCCCGGTGGGCTCAACTCTTGCTTTGCTGGAACGCACCCTTAAGGTCATGTCCGCCGTGCAGGCTCGCATCCACTACTCAATGAAACAAGAGCTTGGATTGTTGCGAGACATCATTCGTGACTACACGCCGGAAGAATACTCCTATGACCCAGAGGAAGGCGACCGCTCAGCCAAGAAGTCTGACTACGACTGCTGTGAGGTAATCCCCGTCTCCGACCCTAATGCCGCCACGATGGCGCAGAAGATTGTTCAGTATCAGGCTGTTTTGCAGTTGGCTCAGGGAGCGCCCGGTATCTACAATATGCCTCAGCTACATCGCCAGATGCTGGATGTTTTGGGTATTCGTAACGCCCAAAAACTGATCCCGCTGGAAGACGACCAGAAGCCTCGTGACCCACTGACCGAAAACATGAATGCCATGATGAGCAAGCCGCTCAAGGCGTTTATTTATCAGGATCATGAGTCGCATATTGCCTCTCACATGAACTTCCTGCAAGACCCCAAAACGGCGGCTATTGTGGGTCAAAGCCCAAATGCCCAGCAGATCACGGCTGGCCTGCAAGCGCACATTGCAGAGCATTTTGGGTTCCAGTATCGCCAGCAGATTGAACAGCAGATTGGTGCGCCCTTGCCATACTTTGGCTCAGATGACGACGATAACTCCCTGCCGCCAGAGTACGAAGTGCAAATTTCTCGCTTGGTCGCCCAAGCCAGCCAGCAGTTGCTTCAGAAAAACCAAGCAGATGCCGCTCAACAGCAGGCTCAACAGCAACAGCAAGACCCCATCATCCAAATGCAGATGCAGGAATTGCAACTCAAAGGCCAAGAAATCCAGCGCAAATCAGCCAAAGATCAAGCAGAAACAGCCCTCAAACAGGCTCAATTGCAGGTCGAACAGTCAAAATTGGAGATGCAAGGCAACCTCGAAGGCCACAAATTGGGAGTCAAAATTGCCCACGACAAGGCAAGTTTGGCCCAAAAACAGCAGGCAGAACAAGACAAAGCAAATCTCAGCGGTCACCGATTGGGCTTCGATATGGCCTCAACCAAAGACCGTTTAAACAGAGACACGTTGTTTAAACTGCATGATGCAAAAACCGCCGCCGCTCAGGCGCAACAGCCAACAGAACCGACGACAGGTGAATGATGGATAACTTTGACGTAATCATGAAGAACATCGACGAAAAAGTTCTTCAGTTGCGAGATTTTGTAGCTACAGGAAACGTAAACGACCTGTCAGAGTACAAGAAAGCGTGTGGTCAGATTCAAGGTCTGCTGACTGCCCGTGAATTCGTATTAGACCAAAAGCAAAAAATGGAGAAATTCAATGACTGACGAAATCGGTTCGACCGCCGGTGAAGTAGTGACTCTGGTACAGCCCGAAACCAACGAAAGAAAGGCAACACAACTCCCAACTCCCTCCGGATACCGCATTCTTTGCGCCATTCCAGAGCAGGAGAAAGAGTATGAGAGCGGCATCATCAAGGCCGAACTCACAGTGCATAACGAGGAATTGCTGACCACCGTGCTGTTTGTGGTTCGGCTAGGCCCCGACTGCTACAAAGATGAAAAACGCTTCCCTAATGGCCCTTGGTGCAAGGAAGGTGACTTCATTCTTGTTCGCCCACACGCTGGTACACGGCTTGTGATCCACGGCAAAGAATTCCGCATCATCAACGACGACTCAGTTGAAGGTACTGTGGAAGACCCTCGTGGCATTAAACGCAAATAAGGAGGACACCATGCCCGGAAAAGAAGACGAATACAAATTCCCCGATGAGGTTGACAAGGATAGCGTCGAGATTGAAATCGTAGACGATACCCCCGAGCAAGATCGTGGGAAAACACCATCAGACCCCAAGTTCGTAGAAGAGCTTGACAAAGACGAGCTGGATGAATATTCAGCCGCCGCAAAGCAAAAAATTGCTGGCTTTAAGAAGGTTTACCACGATGAACGAAGGGCGAAAGAAGCCGCCGACCGTGAGCGTGAGGAGGCCATTACTGTTGCAAAACGGCTACTTGAAGAAAACAAAACCCTCAAGAGTCGTGTAAACAACACCGAGTCGTTTGCAATCAGCTCCATCAAAACAAATGCCCACGCCGCCTTGGAAAAAGCCAAGCGAGACTACCGTGAGGCATATGAATCAGGAGATACCGACAAGATCATTGAGGCCCAAGAGGCAATCACTGATGCCAAGATGTCGATTGCGAACGCCGAGCGGGCTGAGGAGAATTTTAAGAGCCAGCCTGTTCAAGACGAAGAAATTGTGGTACAAACGCCCCAACGGTTTAAGCAACCGCCCCGTGATCTCAAGTTTGAAAAATGGCGAGAGCGCAACTCTTGGCTAGATACAGACCCCGAAATGAGAGCATTGGCAATGGGTTTGCACGAAAAACTCGTAGCTGAAAACGGTGCTGGTTATGCGACAACCGACGAATACTACAGACGCATTGACGCAACGATGCGTAAAAGATTCCCCGAAAATTTTGGGGATGACGAAGAGACGGAAGTCGAAATCTATTCCAAACCTCCCGCTCGACCGAAACCGAGCGTAGTCGTAGCTCCTGCGACACGAAGCACGGCTTCAAAAAAAATGAAGCTGAAGCCATCCCAAATAGCTCTCGCCAAGAAGCTGGGGATTTCGCCTGAGCAATATGGCAAAGAAGTTTTAAAACTGGAGATTTGAAATGACAAAGACTGAAATAAACCGTTTGAGCCGTGATGTGGATACGAGAGTAACCTTCGAGCGTCCTAAGCAGTGGATGCCCGCAGAACTCCTTCCTGAGCCTGATAAAGAGCCGGGCTATGCATATCGCTGGATTCGTGTCTCCACTCTGGGGAACGCAGACGCTCGCAACATTTCAAAACATTTGCGAGAAGGACTGGAGCCCGTCAGAGTTGAAGAGCAACCGAAATTTTCACTGTTAATCGATCCCAACAGTCGTTTCAAAGACAACATTGAGATCGGTGGGTTGTTACTTTGCAAGTATCCAACTGAGTTTGCTCAGCAACGCCGGGAGTTTTTCGACCGACAGACGCAAGCCCAGAAGGATGGTGTAGATAACACTTTCATGCGCCAGAACGATGTGCGGATGCCCCTCTTTAGAGAGGTTCGCTCTTCATCTAGTTTTGGCAAAGGTTTCTAAACTTTTTGGAGTTTTTTCATGGCATATCCTACCGTTGCAGGCCCTTACGGGTTTCAACCGATCAATCTGATCGGCGGTCAGGTGTTCGCTGGTTCTACTCGCTATATCCCCATTGCTTCAGGCTCTGGCACTTCCATTTTTTATGGTGATGTCGTTCGTCTGAATACTGGTGGCACTTTGAGTCGAGCCGCTACGGGCACTACCTCCGCTACTGATGCGATTGGCGTTTTCTTGGGCTGTTCTTATACAAACCCATCAACCAGCCAAAAAATCTTCACTCAATACTGGCCCGGCGCTACTGTAGCTTCCGACGCTGTTGGTATTGTTGCTGACGATCCCAACACTCTGTACAAAGTTGCTGTGCTGTCTAGTTCGACGGCTGTCAGTGGCTTGACCCGTGCGGCTGTTGGTCAAAACGTGGCCTTTTATTTGACCGCTGGTAGCACAGTCTCCGGCGACTCTAAAGAAGGTGTGTACAACTCGACTGGTTCAACCACAACTTTGCCTTTCCGCATTGTTGATGTGGTTCCTGAAACAGTCAACGCTTCTGGCTCTTATACGGAAGTGATCGTGAAGTTTAACTTCGGCGTTCACACCTATCAGTCTGCCACGAACGTCGCTACCGCCGCTTAAAGGAGCAACTAAATGGCTATTTCTCGTGCCCAACTACTGAAAGAATTGCTCCCCGGATTGAACGCTTTGTTCGGTTTGGAGTATTCGTTCTACGGAGAACAGCATAAAGAACTGTTCGAGATCGAAACTTCTGAGCGTTCTTTTGAAGAAGAAACCAAGCTGTCAGGCTTCTCTGCCGCTCCTGTCAAGAACGAAGGCCAAGCCATCGCTTATGACAATGCTCAAGAGGCGTTTACAGCACGTTACAACCACGAAACCATTGCTTTGGGTTTCTCGCTGACCGAAGAGGCCATCGAAGACAACTTGTACGACAGCTTGTCTGCTCGCTATACCAAAGCTCTGGCTCGTGCAATGGCTTACACCAAGCAAGTCAAAGCCGCCGCTATTTTGAACAACGGCTTCACCAGCTCTTCCGCCTACTATGGCGGCGATGGTGTACCTCTGTTCTCAACAGCGCACCCTTTGGTTTCTGGTGCAACAAACAGCAATACGCAATCTACCGCCGCCGACTTGAATGAGACTTCTTTGGAAGCCGCTGTCATTCAAATTCAACAGTGGACAGACGAGCGTAACTTGTTGATTGCCGCCAAGCCCAAAAAGCTGATCGTTCCTCCCGGCCTGCAATTCGTTGCAACCCGCCTGTTGGATACTGAACTGCGTGTTGGCACTACCGATAATGACGTCAACGCCATCAAGAACAATGGCTCAGTGTCCGAAGGCTACACCGTGAACAACTACATCACCGATTCCAACTCTTGGTATCTGTTGACTGACGTTCCTAACGGCTTGAAGCATTTCGTTCGTACTCCGCTGGCTAACAGCATGGACGGCGACTTCGATACCGGTAACGTGCGCTACAAGTCCCGTGAGCGTTACAGCTTCGGCTGGTCTGACCCTCTGGGAATTTGGGGTTCACAAGGCGGCTCCTAAACCGTCTGAAAGAAAGGCTCCTTCGGGGGCCTTTTTTTTGCGTTTAAACCTTGTAGAGCGTTTAAATGTGGTGTATAAACGAGGTATCTGGGATTTCACACCTACGCCAACCGCCCCAGCGGACAATGCAATGATGACGTAGGGACTTTTGCATAAAGGAATTATCATGGGATTCGCAACTCACCTTGGCCCTTGGCTGTTAGGCACTGTTAAAAACACAACTGGCACAGTTGCCGGAACCATTCAAAATACTGGCACTACCGCCGTCACGCAGACCAAAAAAGTGGTTTATGACGGTGTTGTTTACACGGCAGACACGGTCACCAACTTATTTACCCTTCCTGCTGGCGCTCAAATTACCAGTATTCACATTGACACTTTGGTGGCTTTTACCGGCTCCACAGCCGCCAACTTGACTCTTGGTACAGCATCCTCAGCGGCTTTGTACTGGGCTTCTACAGACGTTACCGCTCAAGGCCGCTTGGCAAACACCAACGCCGCTACCAAGCTGGCAAATTGGGCTGGAGCCGCTACTACGGCTTCTCCTAACGGCGCTGGCATAGGCTCAACTGATGTGACTGTTGTTGCCACTTTGCGCCCAACAGTCGCCAACGTGACGGTTGGCACTGTTCAGTACACGATTGTGTATTCGGTTGCAGATACCACGGGCGCTCAGTCTCCTTCTTACAGCCAAAACTAATCTGACGGGGAGCTGGGCTCCTTGTTTAAACTAACAGGAGATTGATATGTCTGGTGGATGGATGGTTGTTGAACAAACAACAAACAAATCTTTGCCTATTCAAGGCAAAACTGATAACGGTGCTTCGTCACCATTTTTTACTGCCGCTCCGGGGGCTTCTGATCCAGTAGGCAAAATGCGGATGTCAACTCCGCAATCGCTGATTGATACCGATTTTGAATATGGTCAACAACCCACCAAATGGGAATCAATTGCTCTTCAAAACAATCGTCCAAGTTGCTATTACATTTCTCAACAACCTGTTGCTGTTACGGCGATTGCTGGCACTGCAACGGCTAATCAGCTTGACGTTACATTTACTGGAACAATTGCCAGTGGTGTGCCTATTTACATTCAAAATTCAACCAACTCAACTATCAATGGATGGGGCTGGGTAGAGACGGGTGGAACAGCCACCACAATTACTGTGTTGTTAGCTCCCGGTTCTTCAACCACAACAAATGGAGCGGCTTACTTTAACCCTACGTTGACATATGTATATACAGGATATTTTTACACTGGCGGCGGTATTCAAGTTGCCGCAGGGACATCCGCCGTTGTTGTAACCAGCGCAACCGTAATCACAGTCACCACTGTCAATCCACACGGGCTGGCAAAAGGAAGTTTTGTTTACATTGTTGGAACAACAGGCGGCACAAACGTCAATGGTGCTTACGTTGTAGCGACAACGCCAACAGCCAATACATTTACCGTGACTGCGGCGGCGGCTTCTGGCACTGTAACAACAGTTGCTGGACAGACAAACGTCTATGCTCGCCCCGCTGGTTATGTTGAATCTCGCACCTTTGATGGTGGTGTTGCTTTTTCTGCGGCAACTGCGGCTCCAAACAGCCAATTGATTCGTCAGACTCGCCGCTATTTTCGCTATCAGTCTGGTAAAGCTATTCAGTTTTCAACAGGAACATCTTTGTGTCCAGCGTTGTTTGTAACCAGCTTAACTTCTTCAACTACAACGTCAACAGTAACAACAAGATTTGCCCACAACTTAACGACTAACACAACAATTATTGTTACGGGCGCAGATCAAGCCGCATATAACGGAACATTTACTGTTGCGTCAGTTACAAGTCCAACATCTTTCACTTATACAACCTTAACCACTCCATCTGCCGCTACCGCTACAGGTATAAGTCTGAAGGTTAGCCCAATTAATTGGTATGGTTCAAGCAACCGTATTGGTATGTTTGACCAACAAAATGGATTGTTCTTTGAGTATGATGGTCAAACTTTGTATGCTGTATGGCGCAACAGCGTAACCCAAATCAGTGGAAGTGTTGCTGTAACTCAAGGTCAAAGCGCTGTTACGGGAACTGGTACGCAATTTAGTTCCGATTTAAAACCCGGAGATTTTATTGTAATTCGTGGTCAGACGTATCGTGTTGACACAATTGTAAGTGACACATCGATATACCTGACAACAGAATACCGTGGAGCAACACTTGCCAGTGGCGCTCTTGTTTCCAAAACAATTGATACTCGTATTCCAAGATCGCAATGGGCTGACCCACTGGATGGCACTGGCCCATCTGGATACATTCTTGATTTGACCCGTATGCAGATGTGGTACATCGACTACTCTTGGTATGGCGCTGGTTTTTCTCGTTTTGGCTTGCGTACAGCAAAGGGTCAAATTACTTATATTTATCAGTTCACCAATAACAATCAGCGTTATGAAGCTTATATGCGTTCTGGAAACATGGCGGCTCACTATGAGGCGAACAGTGTCAACCCAATAACGTACATAACTTCTACACTGTCTTCTGCAACTGTTGCTGGCGGCGTAATCAATGTGGCAGACACATCATTGTTTGCTCCGTCTGGAACGGTAAAAGTAAACACAGCATCCCAAACAGGTGCTGTTGAATATATTACCTACACATCAAAAACCGCTACAACATTGGTAATTGGCGCTCGTGGTCAAACTGGCGGGTCTGCGGCAACAACATTCACTTACAGCGCAACGGCTCCCGTCTCTGTGGAGTATTTTGTTCCTGATACTTCTGCGTCTCTTTCGCACTGGGGTTCATCTGTAATCATGGATGGTCGTTTTGATGATGACAAATCTTTGATTTTTAACTACGGAACAACTACCTCAATTGGAACTACAAGCATAAGTCCAATTGTCATCATGGCAATACGCTTGGCTCCGTCCGTGGATAACGGCACTGTTGGCTTGCTTGGAAGAAAAGAAATTATTAACCGAGCGCAATTGCAATTAACCGAATTAGGTTTGTATACCACTGGGACTGGATACCTTATCAACTTGGTGTTAAATGGTTACGCTTCAGGCGCTATGTCAGGTGGATTTGTAACTCCTGCGGTTGGAACTACAGCATACACATCTTCATTTGCTCAAATTGCAATTAACACAAACGCCGTCACCGTAAATGGTGGAGAGTCTGTTGCGGCGGCTTATACGAACGCCACAGGTCAAACAGTTTTGGACTTAAGCAGTGTGCGTGACTTGGGTAACTCAATCCTTGGCGGCGGCACAACAAACACCGTGACAACGTCATATGCTGGTGTTTACCCCGATGGGCCAGATGTCTTGTATGTGGTGGCAACTCCATTAACAACTACAAGCTCAACAATTCTGGCTCGTTTAAGTTGGAAAGAAGCGCAAGCGTAAAACCAAAGAAAGAAATCATGCAACAAGAAGGCGCTTTCAGTTTAGCTGGTCGAAAGATCATGATTGGTATACCATCTTATGACTATAAGGTAGCAACAAAGTGGGCAATCTCATTTGCCCATTTTTGCGTTGAAGCTCAAAAGCACGGAGTTCAAATCCAAGTAGGCAACGTCTCTGGATGTTCTGTTGTTTCTCGTGCCAGAAATTTGATTGCTTATGACTTCTTGGAGTCTGATTGCACTGATCTGATGTTCATTGACGCAGACATCACTTTCAACGCCGAAGATATTTTTCGTTTAATGGCTTGGAACAGCGACCCTGTAAAAGGTATTGTTGCTGGCATTCCAGTGGCTCGCAAAAAAGGTAAGGTCTACATCTCTACTCTTGATGTTGATGAAAACCGCCATGTTCAAATGAATCCAATGGGTCTTGTTCGTGCCTTGCGTGTTGCTACTGCATTTATGATCATCCGCCGTGATGTCTTTACTACATTGCGTGAGGCACACCCTGAGTGGGCGTACATTGATGATCGTTTGCAAGATGGCAAGACACATTCATTCTTTGATTTCAAATCCACGCCAGAAGGCTATGTCGGGGAAGATTACACCTTTTGTGATCGTGCCAGAGAAGCAGGATTTGAGGTTTGGATTGACCCCACCATCAAGCTTGGACACATGGGTATCCATGAGTTTGAAGGCTCCTTTGGCGAGGATTATCTGTACCCAATGCTTCGTCCTCTTGAAGAGGACAAGAAGGTTGCAAATGGCTAAAACTCCAGCATGGCAAAGAACAGAAGGGAAGAATCCGAATGGCGGTTTAAACGCCAAAGGGAGAGCTTCCGCCAAGGCTCAGGGGATGAATTTAAAGCGCCCTCAGCCGGAAGGCGGCAGTCGCAGAGATTCTTTCTGCGCCCGCATGGAGGGAATGAAGAAGAAGCTCACAAGCTCCAAGACCGCAAGCGATCCAGATTCGAGGATTAACAAAAGCCTTCGTGCATGGAATTGCGCTGAAGGCGGGTATGTAACAAAGGCTGATGGTTGCGCCACCAAAGGCAAAACAAAAGGCAGGTTTGTGTAATGGACATCAACACAATTTGGTCGGCTGGACTTTCTGCCCTTTTGGGTGGTTTGTGGTTTTTCATTCGTGAAAAGCTTGAGGATGTAAAGCGCCTTGAGCGCCTTTTAAACATAACCCGTGAGGAGATTGCTCGTGATACAGCTACTAAAGCAGAAGTTGCAAGACTTACTGACCACATTGACCAACGGTTTAACCGCCTTGAAGCAAAGATTGACCAGCTTATCAAAGGGGAAAAGTGATGCCAGCAACAAGTCCTAAGCAAAAAAAATTCATGGATGCCGTGGCTCACAACCCTGCATTTGCAAAAAAAGTTGGTGTTCCTCAATCTGTTGGTGAAGACTTTAGTCAGGCCAGCAAAGGTAAAAAATTTAAAGAAGGTGGTGTTGCTATGAAGAAAACAATGGAAGGCGATAAGTCTGACATGGCCCAAGATAAAGCCATGATTAAGAAAGCGTTTAAACAACACGATATGCAAGAGCATAAAGGCGATTCCGGAACCAAGTTGAAGCTTAAAAAAGGCGGAATGACTATGGCGGCTTTTGAAAAGTCCGGCAAAGATGTTGAGAAGAAGGGCATGAAAGAAGGCTCTAAGGCAGACATGGCTCTGGACAAAAAGCAAATGATGGGCATGGCTCCCGGCATGAAAAAGGGCGGCATGATGAAGTACGCCAAGGGCGGCATGATTACCACCCCAATGGGCAGTGTTCCTTCCGGCGGCAAGCGTGGTCATGGCGAACACACTATCCAGCTTAAAGGCCACACCAAAGCTAAAAACATCAAGATGTGAGGTTGTCATGGCTACAAAAAAACCAATGAAATTTAAAGGCGGCGGCAAAATCAAGCGTTATTACGCAGGAGAAGTCGTCACCGGGGATGACTCATCTCCGTATAGCGATGAAGGCGCACAGAATGTTTACGTTCGAAATGGGGCGATTGATCGAGATACTATTGCCAGAAACACTGCGGCAATGCGCCGTGCGGTTGCAAATGATGAAGAAAGCGTTAGCCCGCTTGCCGCTCGCAATGCTCGGCTCCAAGAAAAAAATACACCAAATTTAAATCCGGGCAGTGCGCTATCTATAGACGATGCACACATGAAAATGCTTGAGGCAAAAAGGGTGGCAAATGAGTTTAATCAAGACACCCGCCAAGATGTTCGTGATGCGCTGAGCGGCAAGCGCCCTCCCGCACAAGAGTTCACGCAACTGGCCCCACGAAAAAGAACATTTCAAGACGATATTAACGATAACGTCGCCAAGGCGCTTAAAACAGGCAAGCCCCCTGTTTCAAATCCTCGTGATCTTGAAGCAACCAAAAGCCGTGGAGAAATTTCTTCATCAACCCCATTTAACGAAATTCCTCGGCCTGCTAGGCTAGGAACTCCCGAATCTGAGGCTCTTGAAGGTTCTCATCCAGAAATGATTCTCAACCCCGCATCATTTGGGATTAAAACTATCGCAACTGGCGCAAAGGCTTTAGCCAACATGGGTGGTCGCAATGCCTTAAAACTTGCTGGAGAGACTGGAGAAGGTATTTTGAGCGCCGCAGGACAGCGTTTAAAGGATTTGTCGCAACTTCGCAATACGATGTTCCCGGGTCGCAATGCGGCTGTAAGCAATCCAAATGCTTGGGCCGCTGGCCCAAAGGGCATGGAAAAAATTGCTGAAGTGGAAGGCAGAGCCGCCGCCGCCGAAGCAAAAGCCGCTCAAGCCGCCGCTAGGAAACAAGCCGCTCAAGCCAGAAAAGATGCTAAAGACCCCGTAATGAATGCAAGGCCGGGAGCAGGTAAAGCCAAGCCGGGCGACTATGCTTATGAGAGTGATGTAGCTCTGTCCCCTATGTATGGCTACAAAAAGGGCGGGGCAGTCAAGAAGTTTGCCAAAGGCGGCTCTGTGAGTTCAGCTTCCAGCCGAGGCGATGGCATTGCAATTCGTGGCAAAACCAAAGGCACTATCTCTAAGATGTCCGGTGGCGGCATGATGAAAGGGCGGAAATGATGTCCAGCCGAGGAATGGGGGACATTGCCCCCTCTAAGATGCCGGTAGCCAAGCGCAAAGCTCGCCGGGATGACACTGCGTTTAAACAATTCAAGGAGGGCGGTGAAGTTTGGAATACGCCCAATCCTGCCAAGAAGCACAAAACGCTGTCACCCGCCAAAAAGGCAAAGGCTAAAGCCGCCGCAAAGGCCGCTGGCAGACCCTATCCAAATTTGATTGACAACATGAGAGCGGCTAAATAATGTCCACCACCAGCGGAACAACCTCATTCAATCTTGATCTCGTCAATTTAGTTGAAGAGGCGTATGAGCGTTGCGGTCAGGAAATGAAAACTGGCTACGACATGAGAACAGCTCGGCGTTCGCTGAACATCATGACCATTGAGTGGGCAAACCGTGGGATTAACTTGTGGACAATTGAGCAGGGCGTTATCCCCATTCTCACCGGACAGGCTTGCTACCCCATCCCCGTGGACACAATTGATCTTTTGGATACCGTGACCCGCACCGGGAACGGGACTCCACAGCAATCCGACATCAATATCAGTCGGATCAGCGAATCCACTTACATGACGATTCCCAATAAGTTGGCGCAAGGTCGTCCAATCCAGTTGTGGATCAACCGTCAGTCAGGCCAATCCAACGCCACCACAGCCACTTTAAACGGCGCAATTTCGGCAACCGATACCACCATCACGGTAAACAATATCTCTGAGCTGACGACCAATGGCTTTGTGTTGATTGATAGCGAAACCATTTATTACCAGTCTGTGGATGGCGATCAGTTGATTAATTGCGCCCGTGGACAAAATGGCACTACTGCCGCATCCCACGCTGACGGCGCAAGCATGACCGTTCAAAATTTGCCAAGTATCAACGTCTATCCAACCGGCGACGGTGGTGGCCCTTACTTGTTTGTTTACTACCGCCTGAGACGCATCCAAGACTCCGGTGCGTCCGGTCAGGTGTATCAAGACATTCCTTTTCGATTTATTCCATGCATGGTGGCTGGCTTGGCCTTTTACCTTTCCCAAAAAATTCCGCAAGCCATGAATGTTCGTGACTTTTTGAAAAATGAATATGAAGAGCAATGGACGCTTGCTTCGACCGAAGACCGAGACAAAGCGCCAGACAGGTACGTCCCGAGGAACTTGATGTATGCCTAATCGTTTTGCTTCTGGCAAATATGCCATAGCGGAATGCGATCGCTGTGGTCAAAGGTATATGTTGAAGCAGTTGAAGAAGCTGACGATCAAAACCAAGCTGACAAACATCTTGGTTTGCCCAGAATGCTGGGAGCCAGATCAGCCTCAATTGCAGTTGGGTATGTACCCGGTGAATGATCCGCAGGGCATTCGCAACCCAAGGCCAGACTTGAGCTACTACGCATCAGGTTTAAACGGTCTACAGGTGCTTGATGGTGCGGCAGGGGCGCTTGGTGGCGGCGGGCCAGACGGCGGTAGTAGGGTTTTCCAATGGGGCTGGAATCCGATTGGTGGCGCTAGGGCAAATGACAATGGGCTAACCCCCAATGATTTGGTTGCCACGGCAAGTTTAAACAGCGTTACAGTACAGGTATAAGGAGAAACATCATGGCTGAATTTGACGGCATCGCCAAAAAAGGCAAAACAGTCGGTAAACAAATGGGTATTGACGGCCCCAAAGTCCCTGTAATGAAGGGCGGTAAAACAAGCGCAGGCGTTACCGGCAAGGCCATGAAGGCCGTTGGTAGAAACATGGCTCGTGCAATGAACCAGAAGCGTTCTGGTCGTGGAGGTTGATATGGGATTTAGCAAAAAAATGATGGGCAAAGAAGTGGGTCAAGCCGCTACATACGCCCCGCCGCATGACATGAAAGGCAAGGGTCTGACTGTCAATCAACTTGAAAAATCACGCAACAAGATGGTTGACCCCAATACCTTGTCTGCCGACAGCAATAATGTTGCCACACCGGCAAGACGAGTAAGCTTGGGTAATCCAAACGCCGATAACACCAAAACCAGCGGCATCAAAATTCGTGGCACAGGTGCGGCAACCAAGGGGACAATGGCTCGTGGGCCAATGTGCTAAGGAATAGGCAGTGAACTATACCGACTTGGTCACCACCATCAAGGGTTACACGGAGAATTCTTTTCCGTTGACTCAAGGCATGACCACGACCATGCAGGTCAACACATTTATCAGAGACGCAGAGATTCGCATCTACAATACGGTGCAAATGCCTCAGTTCAAAAAGAATGTGGAGGGTTCACTGACTTCTGGCAAGCACTATTTAAGCTTGCCTCCCGACTTTTTGGCTGTTTATTCTTTGGCGGTGTTCACAACTCCGTCTCTTGGCGTTATGAGTCCGCAAAGTTTTTTGCTGGACAAGGATGTAAGTTTTATTCGTGAGACGTATCCAGACCCAGCGTACGGCGGTACGCCGCAGTATTACGCCATATTTGGAACTGACTCTAGCGCCCCAATTGAAAAACCTTTCAATCTTTCGTTGATCGTTGGCCCAAGCCCAGATGCGGACTACAAGGTTGAATTGCACTATTACTACTACCCAGAATCCATCACCGTTTCGTCCACTGGAACATCATGGCTCGGAGAGAATTTCGAGACTGTTTTGCTGTACGGATCACTCTTAGAAGCGTATACTTTTATGAAGGGTGAAACGGATGTAATTGCCCAGTATCAGAAACGATACGACGAAGCTTTGGGTCAACTTAAGCGTCTGGGTGATGGTATGGATCGAAGAGATGCATACCGAAACGGTCAAGCAAGTAACCCAGTTAATTAACGGAGATTTTTATGGCAATCACTCAATGCATCCCAACAAGCTTCAAATCAGATATTTTGAGCGCCCAGCAAAACTTCAGCTCGCTGAGTAGCGGCCCCAATACCTACTACATGGCGCTGTATACGTCCTCAGCAACACTTGGCGCAACTACCACTGCTTACACCTCAACCAATGAGGTTGTGGGCACTGGATACACGGCAGGCGGTCAGTCATTGACAATTTCTACAGCGCCAACATCAAGCGGTACGACGGCATATATTTCATTTTCAAACGTCACATGGTCGGCATCAACGATTACAGCTCGTGGCGCAATGATTTATAACTACACCGCATCCGGCAAAAACGCTGTGGCAATTTTTGATTTTGGTAGTGACAAGACTTCAACATCAAGTGCATTCACAATCGTTTTCCCTACCGCTGACGCATCAAATGCTGTTATTCGCATTGCCTGATAGGAGTGCCACATGGCTTTAATTCTTAATGATCGGGTATCAGAAACCACCACAACCACTGGTACGGGTTCTTTTTCCCTTGGTGGCGCTTTAACAGATTTTCAAACATTCAATAATGGCATTGGTGTTGGCAATACAACTTACTATGCTTGCGTTAATACAAACAAAGGCGAATGGGAAGTTGGTCTTGGTACGCTGTCTGGCACAACAACATTACTACGAACAACGCTGATTGACTCCTCTACGGGAGCATTTGTGAATTTCACTTCTGGCACAAAATTAATTTTTTGTACTTATCCTGCATCCAAGTCAATTAATTTGGACGCTACGGGAGTTTTGACAACCTACTCTCAGGGTGCGGCGGCTGGTTCTGGCACGGTGTTAACTCAGTCAATTGCTCAGTTTTTTACTAACCTAAACAACTACACGCAATTCAGTTTACAAAATTTAAACAGCGGCACTCTTGCCTCGTCGGATTTTGTGATAACCGCAGATACGGGTAACGACACCACCAACTACTCAGATATGGGTGTTGCCAGTAGCGGTCACTCAGACTCGTCGTACACAATCATTCTTCCTCTAGATGCCTACTATTACACCAATGGCGGAAATTTGGTGCTAGGTACGCAAACAGTCGGAAAGATTATTAAATTCCATCAGGCCGGTACTCTTACCGCCAACGAAGTTGCTCGTTTTGCCCCAACCTCAAATAATCTTTTGGTTGGTACAACGACAGATGTTGGCTCAAAGATTACCGCAAACGGCACGATTCAATCGCTAACTGGCGGTTTTAAATTTCCAGATAGCTCAGTTCAGACAAGTGCGGCAACCGTGCCAAAAGCCATTACAGGCGGTTTAAATATTGGTTTGCAAACTTTGCCAACAATTAACTCGGTTTCTTTGTCAACGACAAACGGTCAGCAACAAGTTACTTATACAACGGTAACTCCGCATAACTTGCAAGCGCAACAAGTTGTTACTATTTCAGGATCAAGCCCATCGGCATATAACGGAAGTTTTGCAATTCAATACATCAGCGCAACGCAATTTGCCGTGACGTATGCGAGCGCACCCGGGGTTTATGCTTCTGGCGCAACTGCAACGTCGTATTTCCCTGTAAACGGTCAAACATTTACATTTGCAGACGCTTTGGCAACAACCTCAAGCGTCATCAGTATTGTCCCAAGTGCATCTACCGCAAACAGTGCGCTTGGTGGTGATGAGTTGGAAATGGATGGCATCAACGTAGCCGGAAGTTGCACAACTAACGGGACGATCAACGTCTATGTTTCCGCAAACGGGCCAATCGCTGGCATCCGCAATTTCAATTACACCCTCTCTTAAAGGAAAAAAATCATGTCTATCATTCAAACAGCGGCGGCATCTTCTGGCTCCGCAATCGTTGATCCAACATTCCAAGCAATCCGCTTCTCTGAGCGTCCGCCTGAGATTTTGGGTTCATATCAATACGCAATTACCTCTGGCGCATTAACAACTGTTGCCGCTGGTGGTTTGGTTTATTCATTCCGTTTCAACCCCTCCACTACAACCAACTTGCTCATGATTCGTCGTGTTGAAATTGGATTTGCAACAACAACCGCATTTGGTACTGCCCAGTCTTTGCAATATTCCATGCAAATCGCTCGTTCCTTTACTGCTGTTGACTCTGGCGGTACATCTGGTGCGTTTACACAAGCCAACACGGGCAAGTTGCGTACATCAATGCCAACATCACAGATGTCTTTGACTGGCTCAAACATTCAAATTGCAACCACTGCCGCAATGTCTGCTGGTACTCGTACTCTTGATACTCAGCCAATTGCTTATCTGGCTGGCGCATCAACTGCAATTGGTACTGCTTTGACATCAGCACCAATCTACCAGCATCAGTCTGGCGACTACCCTTTGATTTTGGCCTACCAAGAGGGTTTCATCATCAACAACGTCCAAACTATGGGTGCGACTGGCGTGATCAATTTGACCGTTAACGTCGAGTGGATGGAATTGTCTGCTACATCCGGCAACGTGATCGCCTATTGATTAAAACGGGGGCTTGTCCCCCGTCTTTTAAAGGAAGATCATGTTTGGTTACGCCAGTTTTGCGGAAGTACCGTTTGCGTCTTATGGGAGTTCGACGGAGAAATCGTTCGTCTTTTTGACGGGAAACTCAGCAACCGCAATTCTTGGCCCTCTTTCTCTTGGCGCAAATGGATTGCAAGCAACCGCACTTGTCAACAGCGTTATTGCCGCCATCCCTGCGACAGTGGATTTGACCGGAGTTTTGGCAACTGTCTATCTTGGAGACGGCACAACAACGGCGGGAGGCTATGCGCTGGTCTGGGCATTGGTAAACACATCACAACACCCTTAAAGAGCGCCCATGACTACATACACGCAAAATCTTGTCATTAACCTCATAGCCACTGGTGAAGAAACCAATACATGGGGCGAAGTTACCAACAATAATTTTCAATATGGCTTTGAACAAGCTATTGTTGGTAGGGCCACCGTAACATTTGCTGATGCAGATGTAACCATAACCACCAGCACGGATGTGGCTTCAAATCAAACATTCCGTGATTTATATCTTTACTGCACTGGAACAAATACGGCTATCAGGACGTTAAATCTTCCCGCAGGTATTTATAAAAATTACATTATTGATAACAGCATTAGTGGCTCATTTAATTTAAATGTAAAAACAACAGGCGGAGCTGGCTCCAGCATAGCGGTTCCATATGGAAAACGTGTTGTTGTTTATTTAAACGGCGTTGATGTTCTTCAACAAGAAACATATATGCCATCCGGCCTGTCTCTTGGTGTTCCGCTTGCAATTACAGACGGCGGAACAGGCGGAAATACAGCGGCATTGGCAAGATCAAATTTGGGCTTATCCAGTGGAGCTACAACGACCGTTGGAACAATGGCTACCCAAAATGCAAGCAACGTGGCAATAACAGGCGGAACTATCACTGGAATCACCGCCCTAGGCACACCGGCGGGAGGCACAGGACTCTCCTCTTATGCGACTGGTGACACATTGTATTTTTCAGGCGGTCAAGCTTTAAGCAGGCTTACGGCAGGCGTTTCAAAATCTATCATGACATCCACCGGAACGGCTCCGCAGTGGGTTTCGTCGCTTGATGTAACGCAGGGCGGAACTGGATTAAGTTCTTATTCCGCAGGGGATATAAATTATTATGCCTCCGGCTTTTCAATGACCAAGCTGGGGATTGGTACTGTTAACAGCGTACTTACATCTTCTGGCACTGCGCCGCAATGGACTTCCACATTAACGACGGCTCAAGGTGGCACAGGAGTCAGTTCTTACAGCGCAGGCGATATTACATATTATTCAACCGGAACGGCATTAAGCAAAATCAATATTGGCGCTTCTGGCACTGCATTAGTGTCTAGTGGAACGGCTCCAGCTTGGGTTACGCAATATTCAACCGTCACGTTTATCATGGATGGCGGAGGTACAGCCTTAACAGCGGGGGTGAAAGGAACTTTGACAATACCTTTTGCTTGCACAATCTCCGAATGGACTCTTCTGGGTGACCAAGCGGGAGCCATATCAATCACAATTGGCAAAAGCACATACGCCAACTATCCCGGAACCATAACAACCATATCAGGTTCTGCTCCGCCAACAATTTCATCCGGCAACACCAAGGGCCAAAGCTCCACCCTCACCGGATGGACATCTGCCATCTCCGCAGGGGATGTTTTGCAATTCACCATTGCCTCAATTTCCACTTTGACTCGTGTCACGTTGTCTTTAAAAGTTTACAGAACTTAAGGGTACGCAATGGCAACATATTACTGGGTTGGCGGAACAGGAGACTGGGATACTGTCACAGCATCACGCTGGTCTTTGTCTTCTGGCGGAGCGGGCGGCGCAGGAGTTCCAACCTCTACCGACAATGTTATTTTTAATGCATCTTCTGGATCGGGGCTAATTACCGTATCCTTCGGCGCATCTTGCCTTGCTTTAACGGCAACAGGTATACCAGCTACATTAAATTTTGATTGCAGTGCAGGTGTTTTTGTATATGGCTCATGGACTTTTCCTGCTAGCGCATCAGTGGGAGCTTCTGGCACAAAATTTCAAATGCTTTGGCAAGGCACTTCGCCAGCATCAGGGGCTTGCGCTTCTACCACTTTTATGGGCTCTATTTCTTTTGCTGGGTCTGGCGCTTTTAGCTTGGGAGCAATGACTCTTGATAGTTTTCAAGTTTTTGGAGGGCAAACGGTTACCCTTACGGGGGCTATAAATGTATTAGAGCCAGCTTTGCAAATTTATGGAACTTTAATCACAGGTGCTTTTACACATACTATCGGTAGCCCAACCACTAGCAATTATATAAACACCTACTCTAGCGCAACACTAAATATCTCTGGCTCTACATTGAATATTGGAAGAACTGGAGCCGGAGACGGCGGGTCAAGCTCTATTACATTTAACCCAACGTCTACCATAACTGTAAATTCATCTTCAATTATTAATATTGGCGTGGCGGCTGGGTCTTCAAGCTCTCCAGCAACTAGTGTTTATTTAGATTTTCAAGGAAAAACACTTTACACTGTTAACGCCTACGGACAAGGCATTACATCCAAAAGCGCATTTACTTGTACAAATTTATCTTTAAACGGATCGTCCACATATTATTCAGGCGCATCGATTTCAAATACAACTGTTACAGGTACATTTTCAGTAATTGGCGGAAATGTAAATCCATACAGAATTGGAGTTGGAAGTTATGCAAATATCTCCAACACATCCGACACATCCATTCCCGCAGTTTTAACATTATCCGGAGGCGCAAAAACATTTACCAATGTTGACTGCGGTGATATAACTTTAAATCAATCTGGCACAGCGGCTACATTCACCTCTGTTGGAAACTTGCTTGGTTGCACCGGAATAACATTTACTACGGCGGTTACTCGATATGCTGTTTTAAATCTTTCTTCTGTCGCAATCACGGGAGCGGCAGGAACATTTTCATGCACGGCAACTACAGGCATTCCCTTGGGCGCAGTTGTTTATATTTCCGGAACCTTGACTGGCACTGGAAAGATACCAAGCTATCCAGCAACTACGGCTTATTACGTTATATTGACAAACGGAACATCCACCTTTACCCTTTCAGCCAGCTATGGAGGCACAGCCATATCAACTACGGCAGGGACAACTACCGGTTTGTTATTTGCTTGCGGAAGAAGTTATTCAAGTACTGGAATGTGGTCTGCAACATCAGGTGGATCAACGGGGGCAACCGCTCCATTGCCTCAAGATACGGTAATTTTTGATTCAAATACTGGCGGCGCTTCAGTTGATGTTGATAATATAAATTTAGGTTCTGCTGTAACAATTTCGCCAACCATAAGTAATTTATATTTTAATTACCTAGGTGGCAGTGCTACTTATAATATTTATGGTCAAGCAAGCGCCGGAACCTTTTCTGCCCTTACTCCATTGGGTGGAAACTATTATGTTCATTTGTACGCAAGGTCATCGATTACGATTCCATCTCTTAATTTGCCTTATATTTATATATATACCGAAGGATTTGGAGGAACATACAATCTTGCTGGAAATTTAACGCTTCAAGAATTAGACCTTAATCGTGGTTCTTTTTACACCAATAATTACACTGTAATTGGCGGCATTGCTTTGGGGTCTGGTGGCCCATTTTTTACCGTCATTAGCTCCGCATCTTTATATGCAGGAACCAGCTATCTTCAAACGTATAGCTGGAATCCACAGACTTCAGGCACATTGTCTGTGGCAAACGCTACGTTTTATATAAGTAGCTCGTTTAAATCAGATATTGGAACTACAACGTACGGAACAATTCAATTTGATTCGGTTAGTAGTTTTATGACAGTTTCAAATTCATCTGGATCATCTTTTAATCGATGGCTGTTTGTTGGAACATCACCCCTTCAATTGGCCCTTGGAAAGGATTATTATTCTCCGCAAACATTTAATATAGTTAGCTTTGAAATGAGCGGCACAAAAACTGCTCCTGTGAGTATTGCTACATATGATCAAAATTATGGTTTTGTTAAAACCTCAACCATTAATTTGACAAACTCATGCAAAACAAGTTTTGTTTCATACAGGGGAATTAATGTAACTGGAGCTGGAACCCTTTCCGCATCCGGAATAGCCAATCTTGGAAACAACAGCGGTATCACGTTTACATCTGCTGTCTACGGAATAGCATTTACATCCGGCTCCGGTTCTTTTACTGTGCCAAGCCAATTTGCTGGCTCATGCGCCCTTGTTGCTCTGGGTGGTGGTGGTGGCGGTAGTAACGGTAATAGTTCTGCTCAAGGTGCTGGCGGCGGCGGCGGCGCTTTGATTGTGCTTGCAAATCCCAGTGTGTCTGCCGGTCAAGCAATTTATTATTCTGTTGGCTCAGGCGGATCGGCTGGAGTTAATGGAGGAACTTCTTGGATAAATATTAGTTCAAATGCACAACCCGCTTCAATCTCAAATGGCGTTGCCGCACAAGGCGGGTATGGCGCTGTTTATTCTGCTGGCGGTTCTGGGGCAACACAAAGTATTTTTACAGGAGCATTTACTCAAACTACAAGCTATTCCGGCGTTTGTTATGGCGCTAGCAGTTTCACTGGCGCTGGTGGCGGTGGTGCTGGTGTTTTAAATTCTGGGTATGACTCTACTTCTGTTTATTCGTATGGCGGCAGTCCAGCGAGCAATGTTAGTCTTAGTTACGGTGGCGGCGGTGGCGGCGGTTACGGAAGTGCGTCTAATAATGCTCCTGCCGTTACAAATATCAATGGAGGAACCGGCGGCAATGGTGTTGGTAGCACTGGCGGAGGCACTGGAGGCACTGGCGGTAGTATTGGCGGCACTGGCGGCGCTGGAACCGGACTGGGCGCTGGTGGCGGCGGTGGCGGCAACGGTAGCAATGGCGGCGGCGCTGGCGGAAACGGAAACAATAGCGCCGACTTTGTTTACACGTTAATCAATGGAACAAGCTCAAGCGGAGTAATTGGCGGTGGTGGCGGTGGCGGTGCTGGTGGAGCAACGACATCATCAGCCAGCGGAGGCGCTGGAGGCACTGGAGGGTATGGTGCTGGAGGTGGTGCTGGAGGCGGATACCTTTCCGGCATTGCTGGCGGAGCCGGAGGAACCGGAGGTTCTGGGCTTGTTGTTTTTCTTTACACGGTAAATCAAGGCTATGCTCAAGGTTCAATTATTGGATAAGGAGTCAAAATGAAAAAATCAGTTTTAACCCATGAAAAAGATGGCGTAATTGAGCCAACTCACGATATTGAAGTTGTGTGTAGAAATTGCGGATACGACTTAGATGAGTCTGAACTTGAGGCGGACACTTGTTCTGACTGTGGTCAGCCTTTGGAGTTGAAGCAAAGCATTGCAATCACCGTGACATCAATTCCGCTGTTCGGCGAAACCATGTGAGATAGAAATTGATCCGATCAGTATCCTCTTTGCCGCAAATGCTTGCGTTGCCGCTATCAAGCAGGGATGCAAGCTATACAAAGACGCTAAAACGTCTTTCATGGAAGTTAAGAAGACTGTCGATGAAATTGTCTCAGATGCAAAACAGGTTCGTAGTTTTTGGCAAAAGCTGTTTGGAACAGACCCAGCCCCGTCCAAGCCTGTGGAGAAAAAGAAGGAGAAGTTCGTTGCCGTTGACGAAACCCAAGTCATGGCAGACATCGTCAGTCAGCTTACAGAGCTGTTTAGACTTGAAGAACAATTAGCAACACACATTCGGAAGGCAGAAGAAAAGTCCAGAAACGTCTATGATCCTGATGCCAATTTGATGGAAGCCGCATTGCAACGAGTGATGGCACAGCAAAAGATGGCAGAACTGATAGTAACGGTCAGAGAAACAATGGTGTACCAATCCCCTCCTGAGATGGGGGCGTTGTATAGCAAAGTGTTTGAGATGCGAGAAATCATTGGGCAAGAACAGGAACAAGCAAGGCTGAAACAAGAGGCACAGCAGAGGTACAAACAATGGCAACGGCAGGAGGCAAAACGAAACCTTCGGGCAAAGTCAGCGTACCTGATCGTGACTTCTATATTCCTCCTGTATCTGTGGGCGTGGCTCCTCCTGCTGAATCGGTGGGGGAAGACGTAATGGGTTGGGTAGTTGCTTTGCTTTTGGTTGGGTTCTTTTTGCCAATGCTTGGGATGCTGTATCTGGATATTCTGGAAGCCAAGCACGAAGTCAAAGCGCAGGTAGAGAAAGTAGAGAAACTCAGGCGAGAGCTTGAAAGAAAGGAAAGAGATGATTCCAATAATCGCAACCCTCCTCGGTAGCCTTGCCCAAAACGGGCTAGGGTTACTATCTAGCGCCATCCAAGCCAAAGGCAAAGAGGTGGTTGAGAACACACTTGGCGTGAAGATTCCTGACAACCCCAGCGCAGAAGATGTTGCCAAGTTACGGGAGTTGCAGTTTGCCCATGAGGAAAAGCTCCTTGAGTTGGGTATTGAAAAAGCCAAGATGGAATTGGCTGAAATGGAATTACTGGCAAAAGCCGCTCAAAACGATGCCGACAACATCACAGATCGCTGGCAGGCGGATATGGCATCTGACTCTTGGCTATCTAAAAACATACGCCCTCTGAGCCTCATAGCCATCTTTGCGGGATATTTTTTGTTTGCCATGATGTCGGCATTTAATTACAACGCTAATGAGTCATATGTCACCTTGCTTGGCAACTGGGGAATGCTTATCATGGGCGCATACTTTGGCGGACGCACAGTTGAAAAACTAGCAGAAATGAGGAAGAAATGAGTTTAAACACAGAACAAGCCGCATTCCTGCTGGATGCCTGCAAACTCATCCAATACGCCACAGAACAGGGTTTTGTTGTTACCGGCGGGGAACTTGCCCGTACACCTGAACAGCAAGCAATATATTTCAAGACAGGTCGATCCAAGACCATGAACTCTATACACCTCAAGCGTTGCGCCATAGACTTGAACTTCTTTAAGGATGGGAAGATAATCTGGGACAAGGCAGTATTGTCGCCCTTGGGTGCGTATTGGGAAACTTTGCACCCCAAGAATCGCTGGGGCGGAAATTTTTCTAATCTTGTGGATTGCCCTCATTTTGAAAGAAATGTAGGTTAACCATGTTACAAAAACTTGTCTTCAAGCCCGGTTTAAACAGGGATCAAACCAACTACATGGGCGAGGGTGGTTGGTATGAGTGCGACAAGATCAGGTTTTTGTCGGGCAGTCCCCAAAAAATTGGCGGCTGGATGAAATATTTAAGCACTGCATTGCAAGGCGTTTGCAGGCAAATGTTTAATTACGTTACCAGCTATGGCGACAATCTTTTGTTTATGGGTACAAGCTCTCGTGTCTATGTTGAGGCTGGCGGTATTTTGCATGACATCACCCCGCTAAGAGTGGTTTTTGCTCCATCCGTAACCAACAACTGTTTGACAACGGGCCCTGCTGGCTCAAACGTCATTACTTGCGTGATACCAAATCACGGAGGAGTGACTGGAGACGGAGTTTATTTTGCCGGAGCGACCGATCTTGACGGCATAGAAGCAAGCAAAATTAATATTGTTCAAACAATAACTTACATCAATGCCAACACGTTCAGCTTCACCGTTGGAGATGTTGCCACGGCTGGAGGGGTAACTGGTGGGGGCACAACTATTTATGCGGGCTTTCAAATAAATATTGGTTATGCGGTTGGTGTTGTTGGATATGGCTGGGGTGTTGGCGCTTGGGGTAGAACAAGCTGGGGCGCAGGAGCGTCAGCCCCTTTAATTAAGCCACAAAGAGATTGGTGGTTTGATAACTTTGACAATGACGTTGTCATGAATATCCGCAATGGGGCGATCTACTATTGGACATACAGCAATATTGGCGGCAATCCACAGTTTACTGTTCCGGTTGAGCTTCAGTACATAGACGGGGCAAGTGATGCTCCAATACAAGCAACTCAAATGGTTGTATCTCAAAACCAAAAGATTTTGCTTGCTTTTGGAACAAACGACTACGGAACAACAAATTTCAATCCTCTGTTGGTTCGCTGGTCAAATATTGACGATCCACTTAACTGGACTCCTGCTCTTGAAAATTCTGCTGGGTTTTTGCAATTGCCGTCAGGCTCTTCAATTATTTGCGTTTTAAGAACAAGGCAAGAAATTTTGGTATGGACAACATCTATTCTTTACACATGGCAGTATGTTGGCACAAACGATGTTTTTAATTATCAGCAAGTTGCTGACAATATCTCAATCATTAGTCCACGAGCAAAAGCCACGGCGAACAACACAACCTATTGGATGGGTCTGGATAAGTTTTATATGTACAACGGCACGGTTACCACGTTGCCCACAACATTAAGAAATCATGTTTTTGGTAATTTAAATTTTGACCAATCGGATCAAATCATCTGTGGAACCAATGAAGGTTGGAATGAGGTCTGGTGGTTTTATCCAAGCGCAGACTCAACCGAGAACGATAAGTACGTCATTTGGAACCATGTTGAACAAGTTTGGTATTACGGAACAATTGATCGCTCTGCTTGGAACGACAGTCCGCTTCGCAAGTATCCTCAATCCGTCCGCAATGATGGTTATGTGTTTAATCAAGAGCAAGGGTCAGATGACGACACATTGCCAATGGCATCATATTTAATCTCCAATGACTTGGATATTGAAGATGGAAACAATTTCACTTTGATTCGAAGAATGATTCCTGACGTTGATTTTTCAGGATCGACCGCCGATAGTCCGGAGGTTCTTATCACAATGAAGCCAAGGAATTTTCCGGGCTCCGCATATCAGGACGAGCAGTCTGAGCCGGTAATTCAAACCGCCGTAAATCAATATACAGATCAAGTGTTTCTTCGGGCTCGTGCCCGTCAGATGGGATTCAAAATTCAATCCGTCGATCTTGGCGTTCAGTGGCAACTTGGCGCAATGCGCCTTGATGGTCAGAAAGACGGAAGACGTTAATGGCTTTACAAAAATTCAAGGCCCCAGCACTTCCTGTGCCGCCAAAAGAGTACGACCAGAATTTCATGAGTCAGCTTGTTCGTGCGCTTGGTAATTACTTCAATCTTCTGGATTCAAAAACGCCCCATGAGATTGACTCAATCATCTTTTCTAACCTGCCAACAAATGGGGCTGGGCTGATAAATGGTTCGGTATACAGCGATGACGGTGTTCTGAAAATTGTCCTTGCCCAAAATTCATACGCCGCAAGTTTAAAAGCCACAACATCAATCAACAACGTAAGTGTTACAACTTCGTAAAAACTGACACCAAGAGAGTTTAAACATGATACTATTTCAAGATTACCACGGGAGTGTCCGCTCATGAACCCCTCAGAGATCATTGCGAATGAAGCCAAAAAAAGCGGGTATGACCCAGCGGCTGTCATGCGGACGATTAAAAAATACATAGAAGCTGGCAACTCAACCTTGCTCAGACAGGGCGACTCCATCTTTCTTGTCACCAGAATTGGTGGCGGCGCTGTAGAGATTGTTATGTTTTCGGCGGATGGCGCAATGAATCTTCCGCAGGTCGTAACAGAAGCCTTGAAAAAAATCAAAGCATCAGGCGCACAAATAATTTATGGCGACAAAAAAAATGCCATGCTTTTGCAAGTCCTCCAGCAAATTGGAGCGCCTGTTCAACCAGAAAATTCAGACGGACACGATTGGTCTATCAGGATTTAAGGAGTAAAAAATGAGTTTCTTAGACGATGCATGGAAAGACCTAAAGAACGGCGCTGAGGATTCATGGAAGGGCCTAAAGAACAGCGTTGAGGATTTGGGCAGTTGGATTGATAAAACTATCAATGACATTATTCCCGGCGGATGGACTACTCTTGGGGAGGCGGCTATCTCGTTTACACCACTTGGTGTGGCAGGGGCGGCTGGGCTCGGGGCTCTATCTGGAGCGACGCATGGCTTCAAAAAGAAAGGTTTTGATCTAACTGGCGCAATCATGGGCGGGATTAGTGGTTATGGTGTTGGCAGTCTTGCAAGTGGCTTTACTTCCGCAGGAGCGCCCGGCCCAGAAATGCCGTCAGGAGAGACTGGCTGGGATAAAGCTGGATATACAAAAGACGCTGATTTGGCAAGTCGCTCGGGTATGTCCGCCGACGAATTTGCAAACCAAGCCGCTCAAAACGAACCTGTAATTGATCCCAACGCAACAACAGCGCCACCAAATCCCGCCGACGTGGAGGGTGGAGTGCCTCCTGCGGAAACAAACTTTCCAAGCGGGAATGAAGTGCCCCAGACCCCAGCATCCAATGACTATACGAATCCAAACAGCGAAATGAATAGAGCGGCTGATGGCTCTGGCGGAAGTCGTTATATGGACAAAGTGTCTCAGGCTGGTCAGGGCGTAAAAAATATTGTTGGCCTTGGCCCTCAAGGATTGGGTGGAGTTATTCCTGCGGCACAAGCTGTCGGTGCGGGAATGGGTTACACCGCTTATGCTGGCCTTGCAATGGTTGGATTGCAAGACAAATTAGACAAGCTAAATCAAGAACAGCAGGCCGGAAATGTTTCAAACGAAGAGTACGAAAGACAAAAAGCTGAAATTCAAAAAGCGATTAATGACGCTCAAACTGCTGTTGGGCAATATCGCTACGAAGATGACTCGCAAACTGCAAGTCCTCAAGAAACGCTTTATAACAATCAGGGCGCAAATCAGGGAAATAGAAGACAGTCAACTCTTTACGCTGATGGTGGAACCGTGGATGGCTACAACACGCCAGATACCATGATGGCTGGAGGTATTACCAATAGCCTTAATTTTGGTCAGGGCGGTCAAATGCCTGCATACGGCCTTGGCGGCATAATTAAAGACGAATTTGTTGATCCCGCAATCTCTGCAGTCACCGACTGGTTAAATCGTGATGAACAAGCCAAAGCCCAAGCCCAAGCTCAAGCTCAAGCCGCCGCAAAGCCAATGAAAGATTACAAATATGAGCCCGTGCCGTCTACAGAGCCATCTTCTCAAAATAATTACATGGGGCCTCTTTTGTATGCTCAAAAGAAATCTGGTCTGGGCGGATACGGCGGAGCGGATCATTACGCACAGGGCGGTCAAGCCAGATTTTTGTCTGGCGGCGGCGATGGAATGAGTGACTCTATAAAAGCCACAATTGACGGTCATCAAGAAGCCAGACTCGCCGATGGTGAGTTTGTTATTCCAGCGGATGTTGTGTCTCATCTTGGCAATGGCTCATCCAAAGCCGGAGCTAATCAACTTCATGCAATGATGGATCGTATTCGCAAGGCTAGGACAGGAAATCCAAAGCAAGGCAAGCAGATCAACCCCATGAAGTTCATGCCAGCATAAGGAGCGATCATGCCAACTACAACCACAACGGTATCCGGACAACAGTCAATTCCTGCGGAGTTGATGCCGTATTTCAATCAAGCAGAAACAATTGACAAAGCGACTGGCAAAGGTCTTGGAGATAGCGGCATCTTGCAACAAGCAAGAAAACTTACTACCAGAAGCTACGATACAACATACGGCAATGATTTGAAGGCCGCTCACTTGTATGGATCAGATCGAATTGCCGGTTTATCTCCCATGCAG
>Ga0209189_1000559_pt1 | contig 30772 bp, 39 predicted proteins | sample C_130820_EF_Meta_FD_187308 | JGI IMG/M metagenome (GOLD analysis project Ga0209189, IMG submission 187308) | Freshwater microbial communities from Lake Croche, Canada to study carbon cycling - C_130820_EF_MetaG (SPAdes) (version 3) | ecosystem: Environmental > Aquatic > Freshwater > Lake... | reverse complement strand
AACTAACTTGATGTTCTTGTGTTCTATCAATTTAATTGCGCGTTTCATATGTTTTTTATCTTCATCCTTTACCCAAGTATTGTTATCTTTTATATGAAACACCTCGCGTTTTAAATCACTGCAGTGAATCGGTCTTTTGTATACATCTATTCCTTTCAACTCACGGATAAGAATATTATTGATACTACCAACATAACCAAGTCTTCCAAAATTCTCAAAATCCTTAAATCCAACATCAATACTATTTATAAAATCAGTAATATTGAACGCGTCTTTGCACTTTTCATTCAAGAAAATGTTCAAATTAAACTTATTATTTGTCGTATTATTGGTTGTATGTGTTCCGATATTTTCTTTCATTACTTCCAAAAGTTGTTTCTGAAATTCTTGATTTTGTTTGATAAATTCAATAAGTAAACTTTCGTTCATTTGTTGGGGTTGTTGTTGGGGAATTTCTGGATTTTTTACCTCGTTTATTTCAATAGTTATATTTTCTTCGGAGGTTTTCGTATTTTCTTCTATGAAATTACATTTTTTTTTATGTTTCCACAAACCGCTTTTATTCTTATAACTTTTACCACATTCACATGTCATATCTTTTTGCCACTTTGCGATTTCCACGGTTTCCATTTCGGTATCCAAGGTTTCCTTTGTATGTTTAGCAGTTAGTAAATGTTTATCCCAATTATATTTCTTATAGCATTTATAGTGACATTTGTCACACATATATTTATTTGCCATTTTATTGCCATTTTTTGCCACTAAAAAGTTTCCTAAAGTTTCCATATCTTATAGAAAGAAAATAATTTAAATCCTTTTTTTAAAAAACAAAATTTATGCTCACAAAATTATGATCTCATATAAAATACATAAATCCAAAAATGAGAGCATTATGCTCTAAAACCAGTTTTGAAAACAAGTTGTCGCCAAAATACCTTAGGTTTTGAAAATTGGACATTTATTTTTGTCCATTTTTTGAAACCCCTATGGCTTTTGAGCAAAATTTTCTTCCATTTTCTGCCTTCGGTAATTTCCCCCATTTTTGATGTTTTTTATATATATTTAAAAAAATACAACGTAAAAACAATTTTTATAATAAATCTATGAAGGCAGCATTCTGTTTTTTAATTAGTTATGAACAAGTGATAAACAAAGAACATATATGGAGAGAATGGATTGAAGCCAATAAAGATATTATCAACGTGTATTTTCACTACAAGGATTATTCTACGATTGAGTCCGAATGGATAAAAAAACACGCAATTCCTCAGAAGTATATCGTAGAAACATCGTATTATCACGTGGTGCACGCGTATTTTTCTACGATGCATTATGCGTTTTTACACGACCCCAATAATAAATGGTTTTGTTTTTTAACTGATTCTTGTGTACCTATTGTATCCCCTTTTCGTTTCCGAGAGATGTTTTTCAACCACTATAACGAAACGATTATGAGTTGGAAAAAAGCGTGGTGGAATGTTCATATGCATAAACGTGCTAATTTACGACAGTTGGGAGAAGAATTTAGGTTGGCAAATGACCCTTGGTTTATTATTAAGAGAGAAGATGTCCAACGATGTATTATTTATTCCAATAAAAATATAGAGATATTCAGATTGATATGTGCTGGTGGTTTGGCAAATGAAAGTATTTTTGCAATTATTTTTTACTCTATGAATGTTTTGGGAAGAGTAAAGAGAGAAGTTACACATTGTGTAGACTGGTCACGAATGAGTAGTACAACAAGTCCTCATATATTCAAAGAGGGTTCCAAGCGTGACTTGGACCATATTAATAATTTTTTAAAAGAAAATCAGTATACTTTGTTTTTGCGCAAAACCCATAAGGAATTCCCCGACCAGATTCTCTTGAATTATATTTATGAAAGAGAGAAAGTCAGCGAAGATAGAGTAAGTAAATTAAAACGAATAGAATACGGTTTTTTATTCCAAAGAGTTTTTAGTCAGTTGATGAAATTTTCACTCATTGGATTTATATTATTTTCTTGTTATTATGTATATATAAATGTCAAATAAAAAAATAGAAGAGTATGATAATGTATATGATGTGAATGACGGTGATGAAGAAATAGTAAATGTAGATAAAAATGTAATAGAACTATCTGAACTGCCACAACAACAACCAGATAATAGAAATTATAGACTCTTGAATGAAAGTGTTACACCTTTTCTCATTTAAAACGCCCATTTTATGCATCTTCAAATTCATAAACTGCTTTCATCATTTCAACTAATTCATTTATTGTATTTTTTAGTTCTTTAATGTCATTTTTCATTTCATCAATTTCACTTTCTATTGAAAATGGTCTTTTAATTTCTGTTACGGATTTACATTTTTTAGGATTGTTTTTTCGTTTTTTTATTGTTTCTATTATTTGGTCTTCATCTAATTTTGTTTTCAATATTATGTCTTCCATAGAATTATTATTGCTATACAATTTGTAGGCGATTTCTCTACGTCTTGCATTTATACCACCAGTAGTTCTATTATGACATTGTGCTATTAGTTGTATATCAATATTCTTACTTAACTCTTCTAATAATAATGTTTCTTCTTCATCAGTCCATTTTTGTCCTGTGTTAGATGGATAATCTTTATCTGGATTTTGAGATTTTAACATTTTCAACATAGGACTTTCCATTTTGTATGATAATTGAAAATAATTTTAAACTATTTTCAATTTTATTAATAATCGGCGTTTTAAATGAGAAAAGGTGTAAAAGAGCAACCAATCCAGATGAGTTGATATTTCGTTCAGACGTTTCCCTAAGAGACTTTGAGGTTTTGAAAAAAATGAGAGATGATGAAAGAAATAGAATTTATCAAATGTGGAGTTATTTAATAGATAAAGGAAGAAAAATAGACGAAGATGTTATTCGTATATTGCAAAATTATATTATTATGGAGTGTCACTCTGATAATTTAGAGAATGTAGAGAGATGCCGTAAATATCGTGAAATTTTAGAACAATACTGGAATAAAAATCCTTCTTTACGAGACAAACAAAAAAGAATTGGAGGAAAACTTCTTCGTCGTGCAAAAAAATACACGAGGAAACCCAAAAGAAAAACCAGTAAAAAATCCAACAAAAGACGAAATCGTGTCACTAGAAGGTATAAAAAACATAAGCATTAAAATCATATAAACGTTACATTATATATTATCTTATATAATGCAACTAAACATTAAAAAACTAGTTGAAGATGCCCAACTACCTATTTATGGTTCTCAGTACGCCGCCGGAATGGATGTTTTTTCCAAGACCGACTATTCCATTCCTCCAAGAACCAGAAAGTTAATCGGAACCGGGATTTCTGTATCTTGGAACAGTGATATTCGTTTAGATGATGAAACAAATTATTATTTGAGGGTTGCTCCTCGTTCCGGATTAGCCGCAAAATCCAGTGTAGACGTGGGTGCCGGCGTGATTGATTACGATTATCGTGGAGAAGTTTTTGTCTTGTTAATTAACAACCATAATGAAAATCAGTTTGAAGTAAAAAAAGGCGATAAAATTGCACAGTTAATTTTGGAAAAAATATATCGTCCTAAAATCGTAGAGGTAGAACAACATACAGAAACCGAACGCGGTACTGGTGGATTTGGTTCAACCGACGCTAAACAAAAATAGTTTTACGCAATAGGTAACCTATTGCGGGTATAAAAACTACATAAAAACACCAAATTGCTCCGAAGTTTTTTTGTGGATAAAAATACGAACTTGTAGAATAAGTAATAACTGTGACTAAAGACGCAATTATTCCATCTCTTAGTTTAGGTAGTCCTAATAAAAAGAGTGCACAAAATGTAAGTAAAAAAACAATATAAACAAAATTATTATTTGAAAAAGAAAGAAAAGAAGAAAGAAGAACAATCTATCTAAAAATTATCATATTCGTTGTTTTTAGATAAATATATATTTGTAATTTCATTGCTGGATTTAATTTGTTCGATCGCATCACATAATTCTTTTAACCAGTCGTAAGTATCATGAAATACATCTTCCTGTAATAAACGAATTACTGAATAACCGTTATTATTTGCGCATTTTTCTTTGAATTTATCATTTTCAAATTGTTCTTCTGGTGAAGACCAGTTTCTAACCTGTTGAAAATGTTGTCGTCCGTCTAATTCAATAATTATTTTGTATTCAGGAATACAGAAATCAAATGGAAGATGTTTTAGTTTTTTACACCATTCTTGTTTGAATTGCGATATTAAATTAGGAAATATTTTTTTCATTATTTCATATAATTTTGTTTCTGTTTTATTTATACATAAATTACAACCTTGTTTATGAGTTATATGATTAGATGGTGTTTGTAAAAATTCACCATGAAACGGACATATAATTATCAATTTATCAATCATTTTACTATAAGATGATTTTGAATAATCATATTTATCTCCATGTATTTCAATTGCTTTTTTTACAAAATCTTCATTTGAAAATATAGTCATATTATGACCGCATTTTTGACATCCTTGTCCGTTTAAATGATTATTAGGAGTCAATTCAAACTCACCGTGTTCTTTACAAATAATTATTACCTTTTCTCTTGCTTTTATATATTCAACTTTTGAATAATCATATTCATCACCGTGTATTATTTTGCTTTTTTCTGCAAATTCATCGCTATTTGATTTATAACAACCACTGCATATTTTACAATCCGCACCTCTCAAATGACTGTTTGGTCTTTGTTCAAATTCACCGTGTTCTTTACAAATAATTATAACTGGTTCTTTTGCATCTAAATATTCTACTTTTGAATAATCATATTTATCACCGTGTATTTTTATTGCATCTATGATAAATTGTTCGTTAGTTTTTCGCATTTTATTGCTATTTTTTTCAATTGCACAATCTTTGCAACCTTTACCAGATAAGTGTTGATTTGGTGTTTGTTCAAACTCATCGTGTTCTTTACAAATAATTATTACCTTTTCAATTGCTTTTATATATTCAACTTTTGAATAATCATATGTATCTCCATGTATTTTTATAGCATCTACAATAAATTGTTCTGGTTTTTTTGTTCTTTTATTTTTTCTTGAAATCAAAGCACAATCAATACATCCATTTCCCCTTTTATGTGTTTTTGGTAATTGTAAAAATTCACCATGTTCTTTACAAATAATTATAACTTCTTTCAAATTATTCTCGTAAACAACTTTTGAATAATCATATGTATCTCCATGAATTTCAATTGATTTTTTAATGAATAAGGATGTCATTTTCTATGTTTAATATATTGTCAAATAAATAATATATATGATATTTATTTCAATTTTTTATAAAAAATTTATATAATAAATTCAACGACCTTTAACACTTCCAACGGTTACCACAGTCAATACAAGTGACAAAGGTTGTCATAGGTTCATCTGCCGAACGCGTTTGCATTTGATAATAGGTACATTTCTTGGAACGACATTTGCGACAAGTAAAAGTATCTGTTGCGGCTTCCATAGTAGTTTCATATTTTGTTTTATCACGTTTTGCTTTGGCAATAATGAGTGGTTCCCATTTGGTAGGGTTCATTTCTTGGTGAGTCATAAAGGCAATGACGTGTGCTTTAGTTTGTCCGCTTTTTAATTGTTCAAGTAACTCTTGATTTTTTAAGTTGAAATACAGTGTGCGAATTCGGTCAATATATATTTGAATAAAGAAGGGGTTGTCCCATTTTTTAACAACTTTACGAGTGGTTGCTTCTTTTAATGAATAGTTGTAAATTCCTTTTTCTAAATTTTCTGTTTTTTTTTCATCGCCAATCAAAGCATAAAACTTTGAACGAATATTTTTACGAAAGGTTTCTGGGTTTTCAATTTTACGCATCTTATGTATTATAAATACACAGTATACATTTATATCAAAATCAATTTTATTTTTTACTACCCTATAATATTAAAATGTCACAAGAACAAAAAAAAGAAGAAGAAAAACAACAACAAGAAAATATAAGTTTAGGAATTTATGATATAGAAAGTCCCGAACCAAACCAATCCACTACCACAAGTGAAGAAACAGAAACTGATAGTTTTTTTTTGAATTCTGATGTAGATAAAAGGTCGCATTTATTCAAGATGATGATTTTACAACAAGAAGTATTGAATAAAAGAATCGGAACACAAGCGTGGAAAAAATATTTGAGTGCTGCCTTCTGGAATTACATAACAACTCCCATCAATTTTTCCATTACACTTCTTACCGCAATAGCAACCGGACAAGCAGCAACTGCCAATATATTAACACCTCAACAAACATTAATTATTTTATTTGTTACTTTTGTGTTAACAACTACAAATTCTTTTTTCAAGTTGAATACCAAAATGAATTTGAATTTTGAAGCAGCTAGAAGATATTATAGTTTTGGAACAAAGTTTGAAGAAATTTACTATAAACCATTATTTACAAACAAATGTGTTGATAACAAACTCAAAAGTTATAATACATTACATGATAATATAAATAAATATATGTTGAGCGAGACAATAGAAAATCAAAATTATATAACTGAAATACTGTATAATTTTGTAATGAGAACTTCTTATGTAACTAAATCAAAATGGATAAATGAAAAAGAAAGACATAATGAATTAGATGGAGTTTGTGTTAAAGAAAACGACAATCATTCAATTGCAAATAAAATTTCTTCATTAGTAAACAGTGCTTTAGGAAAAAATGTTACAGCAATTGATGAAATGACAAATGAAAAAATAGATGATATAAAAAGATTGTATGATACAGACAAAAAAAAACAGTTAGAAGAGATTAAACTACTGAAGGAAGCAAATAAAAAAATGTTTGAGGATATTCAAAAATTAAAAACACCAACCCCAGTAAACCCAACAAATAACCAAATGGTACTTGTTGATAAAAAGGAAACTACAGAAAACTCCGTAAAAATACAAAAAAACAATGAAGTAAAGAAGGAAGAAACACACATAATGAAGGAACTTACAAAAGAGGAAGAAACTGAAAAGTGTCGTGAAATACGTATTTATTTTAGAAAAGTGCAAAATTATATTTTAAATGATAAAAAGAACGATGAAAAAATTAGAACTTTCATAAAAGGAGAGTTAAGTGAAATAATTGAATTACTAGAACACATGGATACGAATAAAAATAGTCCTTTCTTTAAATGTGAACCAGTTTACCAGTATTTTCTTAAGTTAACGAATAAATTGACAGATGAGTTTATAAAGGCAAATTTTAAAGAAATTAGTTTTATTGTAGACCCAACAAATATAGGAAAGTTACCAACAAATATGTTAGCACTGTTTGCTGACTCATTTGACATATTTTGTTCTCCTCTAATAGAAGAGTTTCAAAAGGAAGAACAAAAAATACAAGTAGACTAGTTCTTTAGTCCTTTTTCTTGCCAATATTTACAAATACTGTTTCCTTCACATTTTCACCTCCGTTTTCATCATCATCGTCATCTGAATAGTCATATTCGTCCTCACTTAATTCAGAACCAATATCTTCTAAATTCAATTCTTCATCTTCTTGGTCATCTTCAACCTCATCGCTATCACCCATTTCTTCACTATCTTCACTTTCATAATCTTCATCTTCATCTCCGCTGTCCACCACAAATCCATCTTTTAAATATCCGTGTTTTGTTTTCTTTTCTGCTGGAACATTTTCTAACTCATCAATTTCTTCTTCGTCTTCTGCACAAGTAACTGCTAAATTTTCAAAACCACCAAACAGTTTTTCGTACATTTTTTCCCATAACTCTGAATTCATAGAGCAAATTTCAAATGTTGTATCGTCTTTTTTCTTCTGACAAACTAAAGCACAGTTACCGAAAAATAAAGTAGAGTCAACCGGAGGAGGAAAATCATATTTATTTTCAGTATTTGCTTTTCCGTCAACTTTTCCGTATAACGAGACCAAGTATTTTTTTCCATCTATTTTGATACTCCATTCAGTTTGTTTTCCAAAATCGTCTGCTTTTTTAAAACCACATTTTTTGTATAAATCTTCTTCAGTATATTCTTTGATAGTAAGATTTTTTAAAATACCAGTTTTTTCAACAATAACAATCGTTGTCATATTACACTACTAAATATAAATTGAATAGGTTTAAATAGTTTATTATAATAATATTTAGAGTCTAGTAAAACCCGTGATACGCAGTAATGAAAATATATTTGAATTCATATAAACCAAAAGAACTCATACCAAAATTAAAACATTTAGATAATTATTTCAATAAATCTACTAACCATATTGAAATTATTTCACCCTCGTTTGGAATTTATAAAATAGAGAATAAAAATATTGTTAGGAAAGTAGTAGTAGATAAACCAATTAAAACTTTTAGCAAATTTTATAAAAACAGCGTTTTGTTATTGGATAACAGTTATTATAAAGAAGAAAAAGTTTTATCCCAACTACCATTTGACCATACGTGTAGAGAAGTAACATGTTTTTATTATAACTTGCACAGTGAAGAAAATGGTAAAAAAAAACCACCTAGAATACAACTCGTAGTTGAAGGAGTTTATAAAGAAAATCAAATAAATTTACATAGTAACTCTAACCATTTCAACAATAAGTATTTTCAGTTTGTGCCAACTGATTTTTATTTATTAACAAATGATGATTTTGATATAGAAAATCAATTTTCTAAAGAAGAAGTTAATGTGTTTTTATCCCACTTATTCTAATATTGTAATAGTATAATTATATGTTATTTTGGACTTTTCAAACAATTATTATATCAATTATATTTATTTTTTTAGTTCATCATTTAGTTTGTTATTTTAAACAAATTTTAACTGTTCCTAGGACGAAAGATTTAGTAAATTCGCCAATTCAGAAATATAATGATATGTTTAAAATAATATCCAACGATACATCTTCTTCATCGTCTCAAGTGAATGAAAAGTCATCAAAAAATATAGAAGTATCATTATTACCACAACAAGTACAACCCATAACGGATGAAACTAAAACAAGTATGAAGAATGAATTAAAAAGTTTTTTGAAAAAGCAGTTAAACTCCGGAAACACTAACCAAAACTTAGGAATTAGCAGTACTGATATTTCAACCCTAGATATCATGGATAAGTCATCGTCTTCTCCTTTTTATTCTGCCTATTAAAAAATAAATTTCTCAACAAAAATTATAACACGTTGTTGAGAAAATGATGAAAATGAATTTATTACCTTCTATCTTGTTTATGATGTTTTTTAGTTTCATTATTCAATACTACATTATGAGTATAATAATGACAAATGATATAACAAATATACGCAATAGTTTAGGAAAACTATATATTTCTACCATCATGGCGTTTTTGATGGGAATTGTTGAGGTAATGATGCACGATTTTTACGCCGGTGTTTTGTCGTTACAATATTATATTCCGTTGTTTGTTATACTTGGTGCATTCTACTACTTGTACAAGAAACAGTATAAAATCAACGACAAGGAATATTTAAATGAGATGATAGAACATCATTCAATGGCGTTATTAACATCAGATGAAATATTGAAAAAAACAAAAGATGATAATGTAATATTACTGGCAGATAGTATTATCAAAGGACAACAAAAAGAAATATCAATAATGAAACAAATGGTTCAAAATATGAATTAAAAATTATATTATATTTGAAAGTGATATAAAAATAAGAGTATAATTAACTAATAGACGATAACAGAAAATAATGTTAGGAGAATATGATAAAAATGAGATTCTAAGAGACTTTCCCAATATCGAACTTTCTTATGAAATAATAAGTCATAACAAAGTTTACGACGCAGAATTTATATTGGCGATTCCAGAAGGAAAAAAATATTTTGCGTGGTTCACCAGTTTTAAAATGCAAAATGTTTGTATATTATTGGAAATAAATGGTGAAAATAAACAAATAGCACACGTTGAGTTTGGCATAACTTGTTTTCACGAACAGTTATGTTATGGAGTAGGTACCATTTTATATGGAACCATATTTAGGTATGAAGGCACACGTTTTTTTTCAATAGAAGATATTTATTATTACAAGGGTAAACCAACCCATACCACATCTTATTCCAATAAGTTGTTACTAGGAAAACAAATATTTACAACAGATATAAAACAAATCTCTTATTATGAAGGTCAAATGGTTTTTGGACTGCCAGTCATTGATTCGTCTTATCCCAATCTATTGAATGCGGTAGGAATTTTACCGTACAAAGTAAAATATTTACAATTTAGATATAATACACATCGCAAAATAGTAAATAGTCCTTACTTTAAATCTGGAGAAAGAACAGTTTTTAGAAATAACCAACAACAACAAACACCAAAAATAAGTGAATTAACATTTAACGTAAAACCAGAATTACAGAATGACATATACAATTTGTACTTGTACAACTTTGACACGAAAACGTGTGACTATTTATTTGAAGTTGCTTTTGTACCAGACTATAAAACAAGTGTAATGTTGAACAATTTATTCCGTAATATAAAAGAAAATAAAAATTTAGATGCTTTAGAAGAAAGTGACGATGAGGAAGAATTTGAAAATGATAACATTGATAAATTCGTATATTTAGAAAAAGAATATAATATGGTTTGTCAATATAATCAAAAACACAGAAAATGGGTCCCTTTACGATTAGCAAGAAAAGGTGACCGCGTTGTTACAAAAAAAGATTTATTTCGTTTAGAAAAAAATAACTACTAATATATATATGACAACATTAAATATTAATTCTCCATTGAGTCCATTCGGTTTTGAGAATGTAAATACTCCATTGGCAAATGTAAATCCTTCTTTAGTAAATGTTGATAACTCCAGTTATTCTGGTGGTTTTGGAAGTACAGAAACATCTCGTCAATTTTCTTTGAATCCAACACCAATGTCGGGTATTCAAGCAGCAAGCGCATCTGCTTTACAAATGGGAGGTGGTCGTCGTAAAAAACATCATAAAACAATTAAATTAAGAATAAAAAAAATCGCAAGTAAATATAAGAAGATGAAGGGTGGAAAAAGATTAACTTTAAAAAGCGCAAAAAAACAATTACAATCAGTAATTAACTTGATTAAAGCAGATAACGGTTCAAAATCAAGAAAGGGAAGAAAGTCAAGAAAAGCAAGTAGAAAACACAGAAAAGGTGGATTTTCACTAGGTAGAGCCGGTGGTTCTAGACGTCGTCGTAAGTACCAAAAAGGAGGAACCTATCATCAGTATATGGGCGGTGTACCAAATACACCATCTTACCAAACTGGTAGTATCAATTTATCTCCTTCGGAATCGGCACTTGCAAATCCAGTTCCATTTAGTGTATTACCTAATTGCACGAACTGTGTTGATAACTACAACCATTTCACCAACAGTGGTAAACAAGTTTGGTAAACCAAAAAGAAGATAAAGAATTCATATAAAATTTTATATACTAATTTTATATGAACGCATTAACGGGTCTTTTAGCAGTGGTTGGTTTTTTTGCAGTAGGAGGATTACTTTTAGAAGGGTTGAAACCAGCAGCACACAAAATTATTGGTCCAGAAAAACATCATTCATCATCGTCCCATAGTTCAACAAAAAAAGGGGGACACAGAGACAAAAGCAAAAAAAACACAAGAAAACACGGTAATAGATAACTTTAACCTCTATTGAAATAGTCTGCCAAACGATACAACAAGTAAGTTATAATACTTATATTGTATGTTTTTTCACATTTACAGTACTTACAGTTATTATTTATATAAAAATGATTTGTGTAACCGTGGTTAGGGTTACTTTCACAATACTTATTTTCATTTTGATATGTCAACATATATATTTTATTCTTTGTTTTCTAACTATATTATAATTTTATTACAAATCAATTTTTTTTAAATTTAATCAAACATTTTCCTTTTAATAATGTAGTTTCATCTTCTTCTTCACTTTTAAACCCATAGTTGTTTTTTGTTACTCCAACACATGAGTTAGGGTTGTATTCCACTTTCCACAAATTCGTGTTCGGTTGGTAAGTCAAATTACTTGAACGAATTATTTTATAATTTTGTTTTTTATAAAAGGACTTGCGTTTTGACCATTGATTTTTAAATGGTTGGTGTTCATCTATGATGTCAACCACAATGGGTGAACCGTGTTTTTCTCTTAAAATTCTTCCTACTGCTTGTTCAATATCAGTCTTTGGTGTCGCCATAATAAGTGTGGTTAACGTCTTGATATCAAGTGCCTCTGCTGCCATAGAATAGGTGGCAATAATGACTTGTTTTAGTTCCGATTCCTTGAGTGCTTGTTCTTTCATACCACCCACATAATAACCAACTGTAGCAATTTTTCTGGATTCAACTGCGTCGTACAAATATTTCAATAAACTTTTATTGTGCGCTAAAATCATTATTTGTTGTTTTTGGTTTTTCTCTTCACTTTCTTTCAGTAAATCGCCCAAGACGCGTAGAATAAATTCGCTACGATGATTAAACTCACACAACTTGACAATCATACTACTATATTGAGTTTGACCACGATAATCGGTAACCACCTTTTTAAAGTCTTCGTCATTTGATACGTAATCTATCGCCCGAACAACCACGCTATGTTGTTCATCTCTCGTTCCCTTATACACAACCTCACCCAAGAACATTTTAAATATTTTTGTTGTCCCGTCTTTACGATTCATCGTCGCAGATAAACCCAACATATATTTCGTCACAAGTTTAAATAAAGCGCACGAAAATACCTCACTAGAAATATGATGTACTTCGTCAATAATCGTCAATCCAAAACTATCAAACATTGTGGCCGGATATTCTTTCATAGAAAGCGACTGCAACATACCAATAACAATATCTTTGTCTTCAATATCTACAATTTGACCTTGAATTTTACCGACCCGTGCAGTAGGAAGAAACTGTTTGATTCTTTCTATCCACTGGTTCATAAGAAATTCTTTGTGAACAATCACTAATGTTTTCTTACCTATTATGCTAACAATGTATAAAGAAATCGTAGTTTTTCCATAAGCACATGGAAGTTCAAGTAACCCACCACCACCTTCGTCGCTTTTTTTCACGTGTTCAACAAATGTTTTCACTACTGGTTTTTGATTATCACGCAAATCTCCCATAAACTGAACTGTTATGTCGTCACCAGGCGAGATTTTATTTTTAGTAGGTGGTCCAAAGTAAGACTCGCCAAAATAACGAGGAATGTAAAACTTGTTATCAGACTCGCGATAAACGGGGAAAGTATGCTGAACTTTTGATACAACAGAACCTTGTGTAAATGGTTTAGCAGTTAGTTCGCGTTTTAAATCTACTTGTTGTTCGGGAGTTAAATCTTTTTTCATTAAAGTATATCCTTTTTGTCCCAAATATCCTCGTGGTCCATTTAGACATTTTGCTTGTTGAGTATTTGTAAATTCCATTTTCAGTAACTATGTTGTTTATAATTTAGAAAAGAAGAAAAATATCAATTTTATTATTTATTTTGAATTTATTTGAAATTGTGAAAGAATAAAATCTACCAATATGATATATGGACGCTTTTAAAGATTTATTAAAAAAAGAAAAGATGGGTCAAGTTCTTTTATCAATACTATTCATTATTTATTTGATTATGGGTTATAAAACACCCGAAGTCGTTGCAAATTTGATTGATAATACTCTAGGTAAAATAGTTGTAGTTATTCTTGCACTTTTGTTATTTTCTTGTTGCAATCCAATTTTAGGTATTCTAGGATTGGTTGTTGCATATGAGTTGATTCGTCGTTCAGAAGTTAGAACCGGCAACTATGCTCTTAGGAATTATATGCCAACCGAAGAAAAGAAAGCGTCTTGTCTAACTGCATTTAATCAATTTCCATATACTTTAGAACAAGAAATGGTCAGTAAAATGGCGCCAATACAACACACTGTTTCGGCAGATGCACCATATGTACCAATCTTAGATAATAACTATGATGCAACTCCAATATCGTCATCAAATTAAACACTCGTTTTTGTATTGTATTATATTATATAAAATCTTTACATAATATAAGTAAATGGAACAATTAAACTGGAGAGATGATGATTGGCGTGATACTTTTTTTAGTCATTTTTTGTTTGACTTAAGATTTTGTGATAGTGAGCATTTAGAACGTAGTCATCAAAATATAGAAGAATATAATAGTACAAGACAAAGATGTCAAGGGGTATTTAACTATTATTTACCTAGGGTAAATCGTATCGTCAGTGAAATGGTAAATACAGAAACGCCTCGTGAAATAGTGCAAAATATAATAGACCGTTTAGAAGAACAACTAACACATAATATATTTGAAGGTATAGTAGACCAGAGAACTGAAGATGAACTTCAAGTAACTAATCCAATGCTCCAAGGAAATAACCAAGAATGGTCTGAGTTGAGTCTTGTAAATCATTTCAATAGACTTTATGGTTACTATATGAGAGTAATTCAATACATCAATCGTGAAAATAATTCTAATAATGTAGGTGGAAGAATACGAAAAAAGTATAAAAGTAGAAAAGCAAATAAAAAGAACAAAAAAGCAAAGAAGAAAAGTAGAAAGGCAAACAAGAAAAAGAGTAAAAAATCAAAAAAGTAAAAATAAAAAATATAAGTATAATATATATGGTATATCCAGTATTTGAAGAAAATAGTATAATAAATAGATGTAAAAGTGATTTAGAACAATTCTTGGCACAGTATCCTTTACAAGAAACTTTTACATTAGAATTAAATAGTTCAAACTATACAATATTTGAAGATATGAAAAACGCTATTCAACCATTAATTCAAAAATTAGAAACAACTGCTGACAAAAATCTAACAAGTTTTAATTATGTTCACGACATTATAAATTATGATAAAAATATCCAAACTAAATTGTGGATAGTAAGAACTTATTTATTTTATCAAATATTGATTTTTGCTACAAAAATGATGAATAACGAATCATTATTTAGTGATGTATACAGTAAAAATTCTCAAATGGTTCCAACACGTATTTTTAGAGGTGATATAAAACCAGAACTAGAAAACTATAAAATGGGGATTTTTGGTAGTTTGACCCCAACATCAGACATAGACATAGGCGTTCAGTATTCGGGTGAAATTATTGGACTCATTGGACTGTCTTATATTGTCTCAATTTTTGAGGATTTATTTTTAATTTTTTTTAATAAAAATACTCTAGACTTTGATATTGAAATGTATGCCGATATGATGACACTACCAAATCCACATAAAGATGATACAGAACACCCAGATATATTTTACCTAGACACGATGAATTTTAATATTGATGACTTTAATGAAATGTTACCATATGCGGGTGCAAGTATTCTAAGAAACTATGTTGATGCCATGATTGATACTGGTAATAATAATATCCAACAAAATATAGCGAGTTTTAATTATAATATGATCTATAATTATTTTCCGAATTTCAGAGAGTTATTTAATGACGATGTACAAAACTTGTTTTCAAAAAATAATTGGAAAAACGAAGCATCAAATATGATAAAAGACTATATGACACATGATTATAATTATGGAAGAGAGAAATACTATAAACTTGTAAACGATGCTGAAATAACTCAACAAGACGCAAAAGTTATTATAAATAATGTGGATAAAAACCACGCTACATTTTTAAATACCAGATTAATATTAGATATTATGAAAAAAATAGGAAAAGCGTTAGTCTATCGCGCTGAAAGTTATACTTGTGCTCCTACAGTAATGTTTGTAGTACGTATTTTACAAGCAACTAAAGGGGATTTAAGTAAGTATAAAACCCAAACACCAGTATTGTGTAATTTTCCATTAACAAACGCAATTTGTGGTATTGGACGATATGGTTATATAATGAGTATGTTGGAACAAATTGGGTATTTAATTCGGTTTGACATTACATACTGCGAAAAAAAACATTATAATGCCGAAAAATGTAATAAGAAAAAAATAAAATATGGAGAAAGACTTGACTATGCGTTAGAGTTATACAAACATCCGATAAAAACGAAACGAAATGCAATAGGAAATTTGCGTTCTGAGAGTTTAAAAACAGAGTTTGAAAAAAATAATATTAATGATAATACGGATTTTTCAGATAGGCAAAGACATTCTTTCGGTGGAAAAAGAAAAAGTAGAAAATCAAAAAGAAGAAAAACAACAAAAAGAAAAAATAGAAAACACAAAACACGAAAACATGTAAAGTAAATAAAATTCTTAAATTATATCAATGTGTTTCAAAATACACATTGATATAGTAGTTGTATTAACTATATTTTTTAAAAAATCCACCTTTCATAACAGTAGTTTCAGAGTCGCTGGCCAAACTAGTAAGATATTTCATTACGGAGTATAATATAAAAATTAAAAACATAAAAACAATAACGTATATGATATACATTAAATTTTCTTGAGTACCCAAGTCATTAACACTTTTTTTACTTTTTGTAACTTCTCCAATTTCTTTATCGGTTGGTTGACAGTCAATATAAATATCACTTCCCCCACTTAGTGAATTTGAAGGACCTTTTGTATTTATAAATAAAGACGCAAGTGAGTTAGATGGCATGATAAATGGATTGCTTGGTGCAGATTTAATTATTTTTTTAAATGTTGTTAAGTCACTGGTAGTAATTCCTAACGCATTTGAAATATCAAATACAATACAGTCCATTTTGCTTGTTGTATAACTGTAAAATTGTTTCATTGGTATAAATTTATTTAGTGTAAATTCACCAACTCCTTTATTTGTATTTTTTCCAGCAGAAGGTGCGCTTTTACCAGCCGCGTTAATTACACTGGAAATAACTTGGGAACCAGTAGTAGTTAATCCACCAGTGTTTAATGGGATAATAACATACAAAGGATTACCACCACTTACAGCAGTGTGCCTTATTACAAGTTCACCGTCTGTAGTAGAATTATTATATTTATGTAAAGATGGTGAATATATGTTTATACTAGAAACATTGTAACTATTATTGTTGTATAGTACTGGAGAAGTATTTGATAAATCATATGTAAATTGTAAATAAGCACCATAGTTAGAAATGGTTGTACTGTTTGTAGTTGGATAGTTGAATGCATAAGAACATTTAGATTCACAAGTACCTGCAATATTTTGGGGAGATATATTCATTAAACTCATTTATAATTTATAATATATAAATAATAAGATAAATAATTAAAATATAAAAATAATTAATTTTATATAATCAGTCTATAATTATATGAAATTAACTAGAGGTAGATTACTAAAGATTCTTGATAAAAAAAAACAAACTATGAAAAAATATAAAATGAAAATAAGTAATGAAAAAAATAAGACATATAAAAATAAAAAAAGTTTGAATTTACACAACAGTACGTTAAAAAATGTTTTCTAAAATTTTTAATGCTGTATGATGTGATTCAAACTACAAGTACGGTATATATTTAATAACATCATTTTCATAAATAGTTACTTTAAATGCTTGGTTATATCCTTCTACATAAACACGGTCACCATTATATAGACGGTCACAACCATACTCATTCGTACAACTGCGACCATTATGTATAATAGGTAGTTTTACACTATTATTTTGGTCACTCATTGTATAGTATTGCCATTTATCGCGATTCACTAGTAAAGGTCTCCCCATTAAAGGTATTATTTTATCTTTTTTAGAGTTATTATGTAGTGGTGTTAATATACCCATTTGTCTATAATTTGTATCAACAGCACCGAGATTAGTGGATACATTAATTGGAATCGTTCCGGGACGAATAGGAACAACTTCTGGAATGAAATAACGTTCATCTCGCAAAGGTGGAACATAAGGATTCATTAAAACATCGTTTACTGGGATATTATTGTAGGGATAATTTGGTTGTTGGTTAATGATATAACTAGGGTCATTTCGTTTTTCAACATTAACAACTACTTTTTGTTTATTTTCTCTCTTAATAAAACTAATATAAATTAAATACACAATAACAAATATGATTATTACAAGAAAAAACATTGTTACGTTTTCAATACATATTACTCCTGGAGGACATTTCTTTGGCATATATACTATGTATATAAATATATGTCAAAAATGATTAAATTAAGCAGATGCCCCCATTTGTTCAATTGGAGCAGCACCATTTTTAGTTAAACCAGCTAAACTACTTAAACTTTTCATGTCAAAACCTTGTAATAAACTTTGAGCTTGTTCCATTAATGGAGTCATACTTTTCATAGCATCTGCAAGTTGCATTTGTTGTTTCATTAAATTCTGAGTATCGTCAGTTAGTTGTTTAATACCATTTCCGCCTAAAATTTTATTTAAATCATCATACGCGTCTTCAACAGTAGAAGCGTAATCTATTCTATTTTCTTTCTTATACATTGTTGACATCTTTTCTGGTTTTTTATCACCAACCTTTTCATCTTTTTTATCATCTTTTTTATCATCTTTTTTTTCTTCTTTCTGCTTTTGTAACTTTTCTCTCTGTTTATTCAACTCATCAATATCCTCATTTAATTCTTTTCTTTTCTTTTTATCGTCATCAGTATTTAGACCACCTTTAATCAAATCATCTAGTCTGTCTTGCTTACGTTTAATATCATCATTTATGTCTTTAATTTGGTCATCAATTGATTTTGTTTCAAATCCTTCTTTCACCGCTTTTCCAACCATAAAAACACTTGTTAAAATTAAAGGAATTGACAATACAACAATCATATTTTTACTAAAGTTTGCAGTTAAAAATGCTGCTAAAATAAAGAATATAATTGCATTAAAGTTACCCAAAATCATATATCCTAAAAGATTAATAAGAGTTAAAAACAAAACAAAGTATAAAACGTATTTATTTTCAAGCATTTTTGAAAAAGATTTTGGTATTTTCATTTATATATATAAACAATTAAAAAAAATTGAATAAATATTTATATTTTTTTATACAAATTATTTAATAATATAAAATTATAAAATAATGACAACTAAAAACTACTTGATGTTATGTGAACTATATCATCCATTGTTGCATGGATTTGACGAAAAAAGTGACCCAAATATTTGGGGACACTATATGGTTGCTTTCATTAAAGATAATGAAATGAGTGATAGTGAGTATGATAGTGACAGTGACTATTCTACCGATGAAGATGAATTTATTTTGGATAAAGTCATTATTCAAACTTATAAAAACAAATATAAAAAACTTGTTGAAAATTCACTAAAATTCAACATTAACTTAGAACACAAAATAATTCGTAACTATGTAAACATAGTTAGTAAAGATAACTATATAACACCACATATTGGAGAACGTATTTATTTATCTGGAGATGAATGTGTCTCTATTATAAAAACAGTTTGGTTAAAAATTGTACAACGATGTTGGAGACGTGTTTATAAAAAACGTATGCAAATCATATATAATATAAAAAAGGACCCTCACTATTTGCTGAGAAGAGAATACAACTCAAAATGGAATATTAGAATTCCATCTATTCATGGAATGTTTTGGAATTTTAACGACTAGAAGATGAATGTGATGGAACACTAGATGACTTAGACTTTGATTTTGACTTTGATGAGTGAGTTCTCTTTTTTGATTTTTTATTATCATATTTGGCAATAAATCCGCCTTTCATTCTTCTTCGTGTTCTTCTTTTTCTGGTAATATGACGTTTTCTTCTACCACCAGTTGTTGGTGGTGGAACTGGTCCTAATGCAGGTCTTATGTTATTTAGTTCATTTAAAATATTTGTTATTTCTTGTTGTATTTCTCCATCTGGACCAAGTTGAGTAGTTTGACCACTTACTAATGCAGTTAACGCATCTAACCTCTCGTGCATTTGACGTAAAACATCCTCACTTCCTCTAACTTGGTCTTGGGCATCCGAAATTTCTCTAAGAAGACCACTGATTTGTTTATCCTTTTCGGCAAGTTGCGTATTCAATGCATCTATTTGTCTTTGTAATTCTGCTGCTTGTTCGGATTGACCCATGTCACGTCCAGATATTTCATTATTTAATCGTGTTATTTCTGCTTCAGCAGCGTCTAACCTTTGAATAATCTCGTCTCTTTCTCGTTGTTCTTCACCTAAACGTCCGTTTAAACCTTCTATTTCAGTTTTCAAACGAGCAATTTCGGTTTCAAGTGCTTGTTTTTCTGTACCAATTGCTCTAATTTGTCCACTAATTTCACGAAGACGGTCTCTGATTTGTGTAATATAGTTACCATTATCTGTTGCTTGAGTTGTAATATTTGTAATTTTTGTTAAGGCCTCTTCCATGCTCATCTTTATTATTTATATATATATAGAAATAATAATTATAAATTATTCATAGAATTACTTTTTCATTAAACCGTCTAAATCTTTTTTAATTTTATCAACTTCACTCATAATTTCTTGTTTTTCTTTTTTAGAGTTTAGAATATCATGTTCAGTTAATTTACCACTCACCATTAAATCGTCAATATACTGGTTCAAAAACTGCATGGATTTAATCTGGTCTTGTTTTTGTTTCAGAATAAAATCATGGTATTTTTTGTAATCATTACGAACATTCTCCAAAAAATGGTTTTCTTTTACATTTTCTTCTAAATATTTTCTTTTTTCCAACAACAGTTGCCTTTTCATTTTAATTTGTTGTTCAATTTGATTCAAATAATTGTCTCTATCTGCAACATTCATTTTAAGTTCATACATTTTTTGTTAGTTATATATTATTTTGCTATATTAATAAAAAAATTGAAAAGTATTTTAAATATTTTATAGGATTTATCAAAAATAATACCAAACTTAATTCAAATTACCGCAAACAAAATGGAACAAACTGCAGTTCAACGAACATTCTCACACGACAAGTATGACGCAATGGAAGCAAACATCCACTATGTAGACATAAATGAAAAAGGAAATACTAGTTCAACCTCAAAAAAAAGAAAAAATGATAAAAAAAATTATTATCTCGTAGTTACAGTATTATTAACAGTTATTGCAATTTGTCTACTACAAGGTGCTATAAAAAATAACATAGATATAGTAGACAACTCGCCATCAAGAACCTTATACGAAAATTTTAATTTAAGTGAGATGGAACAATACGAACACAACAGTATGTTAGGCGACGACTTAACAAATAGTAATCACTATTTTAACAAAATAAATTTATATTACAACGAATCTGAATTTATAAATTACGAAGAAACCCACGAAGTAGATAAATACAAAAAAAGTTACTATAAATTACTTAAAGTATGTATTCCGCAGTTACGGAGAGCATCAGCACCAGCACATGTATAAAAATTTATACAATAACAAATTTTACTAAAACAAATAAATATAACTGTAAATATTGTATATTTTTTTACGGTAAAATTAAAAAAAATACGAATAAAAATTTAATATATTTTTATAAAAAATATAAAATCTTAACTATATAATATTTAGGATGTCAAAGATTCAGTCAGAACCACTACTTGCACCAGACGATAATCGGTTTGTAATGTTCCCTATACAACACCAAGATATATGGGAAATGTATAAAAAACAAGTTGACTGTTTTTGGCGAGCCGAAGAAATTGATTTATCAAAAGATTTAACACACTGGGAATCCTTAAATGCAGATGAAAAACATTTTGTATCAATGATACTAGCATTTTTTGCAGCAAGTGATGGAATTGTATTAGAAAATCTAGCAGTGCGTTTTATGTCTGATGTACAAGTATCAGAAGCCAGAGCATTTTATGGTTTTCAAATAGCGATGGAAAATATACATTCTCAAACGTATAGTTTATTGATTGAAACATATATTAAAAACGAAGACGAAAAAATGAAACTGTTCCAAGCAATCAATCATTATCCTTGTATCAAAAAAAAATCAGACTGGGCTCAAAAATGGATAAAAGATAACCGTAGTGGTTTCCCAACCCGTTTGGTTGCTTTTGCTTGTGTTGAAGGTATATTTTTTTCTGGTGCATTTTGCAGTATTTTTTGGTTGAAAAAACGCGGTTTAATGCCCGGACTAACTTTTTCAAATGAATTAATTTCACGTGACGAAGCACTTCATTGCGAATTTGCAATTTTGTTATACAACAAATTAGTGAAAAAGATGCCAAAAAATAAAATTCACGAGTTAATTAAAGAAGCAGTTGATATTGAAACCGAATTTATTTGTGAAGCATTGCCTTGTCGTTTGATTGGAATGAATTCAAAAATGATGACACAATATATTCAATTTGTAGCAGATCGGCTGTGTCTTCAGTTAGGATATGATAAATTATATGATGTAACAAATCCGTTTGATTTTATGGAACTTATTAGTTTAGAAGGTAAAACCAACTTTTTTGAGCGAGTTGTGTCTGATTATTCACTAGCCAATAAAACTGTAGATGAAAATACATTTGAATTTAATGAAGACTTTTAAACATTTTTTTGTTGAATGTATAACAAATGTTAGAATCCGTTCTAACAAATAATTAAACTTTAATAATAATTAAATATTAAATATTATTAAAATACTAATTTAATATAATAATGATAACGTGTAATTTAAAAGGTGGTCTGGGCAATCAATTATTTGAAATATTTGCTACTATGTCATATGCCATAAATAATGACCATTTATTTTTTTTCAAAAATACTTATGCGTTAAATAGTGGCGTTACCCAAAGACACACATACTGGCACAGTCTTTTAATATTTTTAAGAAAACACCTTACTGATTCAAATTATATTCCTAATATGAAAGTAGTAAGAGAGAAAACATTCAAATATGAAGAGTTACCTTTTATAACAAAATTAGAGAATGCGATATTAGACGGTTATTTCCAAAGCCCAAAATATTTTGAAAATAATTATAAACAAATTTATGAATACTTACAGTTTGAAGTATTGAAAAAAAAAGCAACAAGTAAATATAGTTATAACTACAAAGAGTTTATAAGTATGCATTTTCGTCAAGGAGACTATAAAAACTTACAAGACACTCACCCAATTTTAACCCATAAATATTATGAAAATAGTCTCAAAGAAATTTTAAAAAAAACAAATTATAAATTTCAAAAAGTACTTTTTTTTTGTGAAAAAGAAGACAATGAAGAAATAGGAAAAATAATTGACACTATAAAAAAAACAATTACAAACTGTGCATTTATAAAAGTAATAGATGAAGTTGATGACTGGCAACAGTTACTTTTAATGAGTGCTTGTAGTCACAACATAATTGCCAATAGTTCATTTAGTTGGTGGGGTGCATACTTGAATACAAACCCGTCAAAAATTGTATGTTATCCAGAAGTATGGTTTGGACCAAAAGTAACTCACGAGACTTCAGACTTATTTCCAGAATCTTGGACAAAAATAAGTTGCGTATAAAACAATTTATAGTTTTATTGAGTAAAATTATAAAGTAAAGAATGGAAGAGAGAAGAATCAAACAAGACTTTATATTGTTAATTATGAACTGTCAAAAATACAGTGAAAAAGCAACCGTACAAAAAAACACGTGGTTAAAAGAACTGCCTTCTAGTATTAAATATTATCATGTAATTGGAAATTCTATGTTAAAAACCAACTTTAAATTTGATGATGAAGAGAGAAAATTATGGGTAAGAAACCATGATGACTATAATTCCCTCCCTCATAAAGTAATAACTGCATACGATGCAATCAATGAAACATATGATTACAAATATATTATGAAAACGGATGATGACCAACAAGTTCAATCTTGTTCTCAATTCTTTTCTACACTAACTAAACTATTTGATTCGCCTAGTTTTTCATACCACTATGGTGGATTCATCGTAGATGTTAAGTTGCCACATATATCTCAATATTATAGAATACACCCGGAGTTACCGCGAAATTTAAAAATAGAAGCAATTAAATATTGTAACGGTCGTTTTTACTTTCTCTCTTATAAGGCAATTCAAGACCTAATAACCAAGAGAGAAAGTATATCTAAAGAATATTTGGAAGACTATTCTATTGGTTATTATTTAGAGTCTTCACTCAAAACTAATATTTTCCCAATAAAAACAGATGTATATTTTAAGGACTTTACCCCGTAGATTTCTCTCTTTGATTCAATTTTAAAAGTTAAAAATGAATCAAAAATATAAAATATATTTAAATTTACCTCATGCCATACGGTCACATTTGGTTCATTCGTTGAATCAAATGCGTTTTATCCAAATCAGTCATTATTCTTTTGTAGTTCACCATTCTTTTTTCAATATCACTATAGTCTGTTCTTTGTACAACGGTTAGAGGGACGATTAAAAACCAACGGTCTTGTTGTTGTAGAAAAAACCAATACTTATCAATTGCGTATATTGAGTGTTTGTGAGGTTCTCTCATTAAACATTGAATTCCCAGTTTAAAATTAGTAATGAGTGTATCATAATAGTGTTGTTTTACAATATAACCAGTTGTGGTTTGGCATTGTTTCACTTGTACACAACTTTCATCAATTGGAATATACGGAGGCATATTATTACCGGCCACCAATAAAACATCCCAGTCATCCGAGTGAGTTTTTAAAAATGTGTCTAGTTGTTTTTTTAATAACTCTGGGTCTAAAAATTGAATATCATCTTCACAAATAAAAACGTGACTCCATCCCATTTCTTTCGCAATTTGCAAACACTTTAAATGACTCATACTACATCCAAGTGCTCCATTTGGCAGTTTAATAGCATTAAATCTCTCAAAAGGAATCCCAATTTTACCAAGTTCTTTTTCAACGTGTTCTTTTCTATCAACCCGACTAGATAAATTGATATAAAGAGTGTGTTTTATATCAGTTATTCCTCCAATTTTTTCTGTTACAGATACAGACATTATATATGTTACAAGAAAGTTTTTAAACATTTTTTCGCCATAGATAAATAAATTCTTTATATTTTTTATTTCTGGTTGATTTTTTCAATTCTATTTTCTCTTCACATTCTCCAAATAATGGAACTAAATATTTTTGATAAATGTCAGCATTAATATTGATGGCATACACACCGTCTTTATTTCTTAAATGGTCCCAAAGTTTTTGAAACACTGTTGTATAAAATTGTGCCCACTCATCTGGTGTTTTTTTAATTCCATTTTCATACACTTCAATATTTCCATAAGGAGGTGATGTAAATACCATATCATATTTGTACTGGGAGTAGTCAACATCTTTTGCGTCTTGAAATAGTAATGTAACCTTGGAACTAGTTTTTTTTCCTATGTCATTCATGAGACGGTCATAGTTTGGTTTTAAATTCACATTCAAATCAACACCAATGTAATTGTAATTCAATAAAAGTGCTGCAACTAATCTACCTCCAAATCCACAAAAAGGGTCCATAATAGAATACAAATAATTTTCTGTACTTGGTTTATATTTTTGATATATAGAAAGAGCGTTTGTTATTTTAAAAGCATTCACGCGACCAAAAGAAAGTCCATAAATATAATAGTATCGTTTTGTATCATTGTCTACGTAACGGTTATGTTGATTACAATAGGTTAATAAATTTTGAATATAATTTTTTGTTTTATAGTAATCAATATTTTTGATAAACTCGTAAAAATTAATACCTTTATTTCCTACCGTTTCTAGACGGTTCAAAAAAAAATAATAATCAATTAAATCACAACCAATTTTGCTTCTGCCATTTAAACATTCCAACTCTTGAGGTTTTACAGATAATTTTTTCAATTCCCACCATTCAGTAAATACAGTCTCAATATCAATATTTTTGATTTCAGTCGCAATATTTCTTTTCCAAGTTTGCAAGTTAGAGTCTCCCATATACTACAGAGAGAAGAGAGAAAAAAATAAAATTAAATTCGCAATTATTTTCTCACCCCACCCAACTTAATATTTGCACTTGGTGTTGAACGAGGTCTTGCATAATTCTTTGAATTTTCTTGAGAGAAGATATATCTTGCACTTTGTGTGTTAATTGTTGGTTTTTTGATAAACGCGTGTTGTTGTAGTGACTTGTTCTGTGGAGGTATTGAAGTAGTATTTTGTATTCTAATGTTTTGTATATATTGGTTTATTTCTGCAGCTGTTGTTTCAGAATTATCTCTGTCTTGTTTCATAGGATAGTTAGGAATATCCTTCCAGTCGTCCGTTGTAACGACAGTATTATCAACATACATGGTGTTTTGATTTGGAAACATTACATTTCTTAATGGTTCTCTCAAATCATATTTATGAAACTCATCTTCATCAAAACTAATCAAAGTTGTAAAATTAGTTACATTAATTACCATCATTTTAGAATTTGAAACAACATAAATATTATCATTCGGATTCAAAGATTTTACATCAACCGAATACATTAAATTTTGAATCGTATGTAACCCATCTATACCAGTGTCATTTTTCATTCGTTCTGGGTCACGACGAGAAACCAGTCTGGATACACCATCAAATAACTGTAAAATTTCTGGACTTCCTATTTTATAAAAATGAGAACGATTAATTGTTAAACCATGTTTCAGACACCTTTTTTGCAAACAAGCATCCTCCATTCCCCACCCCCAATAATTTGGATAACCATTAATAAGTTCAAAGTCAAAACCTTTCATTACAACAATTCCACCAAGAGCAGTGTCAAATCCATAGTAATGTGTCACTACACCGTGAATAGTTTGGTAGTCAAAAATTCGGTGAAAGGGAAGTGTATCAACATCATTAAATATAAAAGTTATATTTTGGTAGTCATTCGGATATTTTTCTTTCATAGCTAGAAATCCAATATTTTTGGTTGCTCCACGGTTAAAATTACGATTGTCACATTGATGAACAAAATAAATTTCATAGTCATCATCTTTATTAAGTATGAAATTCATTTGATTTGAAAAGAAAAATTTTTGTTCACGTCTGTTTCTATACGGAACAATAAAAATACGATTTGGTATTTTATCTGTAGTGTTCATTTAATGTTTGAATAATTCAAATATTAAAATATAATATATTAAACGATTAATGTGACTATACTATTAGAAATCTTTTATAATTCTGTTCTTTGAACATTACAACCGCCTTGTTGTGTTGACTCAATCTGAAATACGTCACAAACTATAATTCTTTCCTCTGGTATTCTTGTTAATAGTCTATCTTTGTATACATTTTCTATGTGGTGATGCCATTTACCATCACTGTTTCTAAAATGTCCTGGCATGAATATATCAGAAAAATTATTTACATGTGAACCAACAATTTCACAGTTGTCGGGATTATTTTGTCTTAAAGCAAAATATTCATCTACATTTATATTTTTCAAAAAATTTTCAAACTCTGGAATAAAATATCTACAAGTTACTTTTATAATGAACTTAGACTCTTTACATAGTCTTGATTGTTGGTAAGCATAATAAATAGCAAACATTTCACTCGTTCCTTTACTAGTATATAAATAGTCACTTTCTATTCTGAGTGACTGTGCCCCTACACTATCAAATGTTTCATTATCAATATCTTCTTCCCTAAATGATATTAATTCAAATCGTTCTTTGTACTTTTCAAAATATTCTTCAATTTCTGTAAACTTATGACCAGAATTTTCTAGTAAAACAATTTTGAAATTTGTTTTTTCTAACCATTGTTTCACAGATTTTATATAAGTATTTAATCGTGAATTTCCATCAGTATCAAAAATAAAACGTTTCTTTGGATTAATAGAAACAGTACTCGTTAGAAAAATACAAATATTATTAATATTTGCCTCTGTTGTTGGGATATCTGTTTGACTTTCTTCATTATCAATAAATTCCATATGTAACTTATACTATAAAAAAATAAATTATTTTTAAATAAAAAATGCAAATAATATTTTATTTAAATTAAACTCTTAAATATTTATTCCGTATTTTTTAAGTATTACTGTGGGCACCAAGTCATTTTTTATTTTATCTATTTTTTTGTAACACTTATTAATGGTAACTTCACTAATTTCACTTGTATTCTTAATATCTTTTTTACTAATGTTTAAGTTGCACATTTGAGCAATAAAGAAAACGACCCCAGCAGCAATAGAATGTGGTGTATTTTCCGGCATTAATCCTTTTTTTTCAATCTGCATTGAGATGAATTGGCACAATTTGGTTAGTTCGTTATTAATACTTAATTTACTACAGTAACGTTCAATAAATGATTCTGGTTTTGTTCTACAAAATGATGTTTTATCTGTATGAATCATATCCTTTTCAATGTTGTTAATAATCAATTGGGCGTTTTTACAACCTTTTGTTGCACTAGTAACATCTAAATGAAATATTGTAGCAATTTCCTTAGCAGTTCTTGGATAGTTATTGATTCTACAAGAAATATAAATAGACGCTGCTAAAATTCCGTCACGATTATCACCTCTAAATGTCAACTCATATTCGGAAATTTTTTTATGGTACCTTATAGCATCGTCTATAATTAGTTTCGGCATTCCAGCATTTTGCGCCATTATAGTAATTCTTTGAAATTCTTCATACTGTGACTTTTCTTTATAAGGCATTGACTGCCACTCTGTATACCGTCGTATTTTTCTCATTTCATAACTGGTTGAACCGTAACACAATACTTTACAACCAAAAGAAGATTCTTGCAATAAAGGATTAATTGGCATACCACACCTAGTAGGGTCAGAATTTTGATTATCATCTGCACCATAATATCTCCATTCAGCAGACTGGTCCACAATATCTTTATAAATAATACCACATTTTGTGTTGGTACAAGTTAAAAACCCTTCTTCTGAAAATGCTAAGTTGTTATCACAACGCTCACATTTTTCACGGTCACCACAAGCGCGATAAATACATTCAAGAGGAACATTATTAGGTTTAATTTCGTTATCAAATACGTTCCATAGTTCTTTTTTATCAATCGCGTTTCCGTCTCTTTTTTTAATACTTTTATCTTTACTCATTCTATTTTATTCTTTTCATATAGAAATATAATTTTAATTCAATTTTAATTTATATATTTTTTATATGTTTATGTTATATGGGTAACCAACAATCATCAAATTCAAAATACGGAGGAGGGGTAGAGGATACCTCAACAAAAGATATTAAACAAATACCACTAGAGGAAACGATAGATTATATTGCGACACATTATATTTTAACCAGTGATTTTCAGAGTTTAAGAAAGTTAAATGAGAAAACATATTGTGAAAAAATGATTGTATTAACTTCAGATATTATTAATAAAAAGTTTTCTGACTTGGAAGTTGATAAAATTTTGGATAGAGTTGAAAACGGAACTTCTCCTAAAGATATTGAAAAGGAAAATATTGTATTTTTTAACAAGTCACAATTACATAACGCAATAGAAGAAAGTAATAATACGAAAGAAATAAAGTGTAATCAAATTGCAAAGTTCTATATAAAAGTTGCACACTTATTTGCATCAATAGTAATGACAATCAACCCAGAGTATACCCACACAGACTTTTTTGGAAATGTAAAAACTTACAAATTGTTTGAAAAAGATAAAATACCAAATAGTGGTCATTTTGAAGTAAGTAAAATAAATTTATGTGGTGAAAGGGTTAATATATTATCAAATGAATTAGTTAATAATGAAGAAGATGGTGAAGGTAAAAACGTGAATGTAAATACTACTCCAAAAAAGTTATGTTCAATGAACTTGAATAAAAAAGGCAAAGTCAAAACATTGGATGAAGAAATTGGAATACCCGAATTGATGGAACTTTACTATGATGATGGGTATGACTATAAAACTGGTAAGTTTAATAGAATGTCAGAAGAAACGGAAAAACAATTTAAAACTGATTTAAACAATTTTTATATAAATTTTACCGGAAGTTACAATGTTCCAGAAAATGTCACTAAATTTAGTGATATTAAATTGAAGGATTACAGTAAAGAAAAAATTTGTAATACAACCAATACATCAGAAGTGTCGCAATTTGAAGACAATTATATAAAAATAAGTACAACAAATAATCTGTATGTAAAGTATGCTGAAAATTTGAAAAAAATGGTTGATACTGTAAATAAAAAACAACAACAATTGAGTGCAATAATAGACAAAGTATTTGTATATGTATATGACTCAAGTAATACTGAAGTAAAAAATGAAGTGATACGTATTAATCCAGACCTAACAGAAAAATACTTACAAGATATTGTTGTTGAATGTAGAAATTATATAAAAGATTTATATTTAACTTGTGAAAAAGATTTTACAGAGGGTATTAAAATTTATGAAGCAATAGTAGAGTCTAGAATTTTAAATACAACTATAAAACAAATTGACCGACTGGAAAAAATTTCAGAGAATTTGGTCGTAAATGAGGATACTGGTAACGTTAGTAATAAGTAAAACCTAGTATAAATAATTTATTTTATGTTCTTTGCAGAACACAAAATAATACTAAAACAAAACTAAAATGTTATGTAGAAAATATTATTTAAATTTAACTTGAATATATTTATGCAAGGGCAGCGGCGGCAGCTTTTGATGCAGCCTTTGAAGCAGCAGCAGATGCAGCTTTTGCGGCAGCAGCAGATGCAGACTTTGCTTGGGCTTGTGCCTTTTGCATAGCTTTAGATGCAGCAGCAGAAGCAGCCTTAGCAGCAGCAGCAGCAGCAGACTTAGCAGCAGCTTTAGATGCGCTCATACTTCTTGCCATTGATGCAAAAGATCTTTTTCCTCCTCTACGAGTACGATGTTTGCGTGAACCTCTTCTACGACGTGATGCCATATTATATATATTGTTTATAAAAAAATTTTCAAAAGAGGAATTAA